>Ga0207668_10000411_pt1 | contig 26973 bp, 27 predicted proteins | sample KBSS43metaG_FD_184323 | JGI IMG/M metagenome (GOLD analysis project Ga0207668, IMG submission 184323) | Switchgrass rhizosphere microbial communities from Kellogg Biological Station, Michigan, USA - KBS S4-3 metaG (SPAdes) (version 2) | ecosystem: Host-associated > Plants > Roots > Rhizosphere...
CTTGGGGAGCGCGACGGTGGCCTGGTCGAAGAACCGGCGGCCCCAGGCGTCGAAGACGAGCTCGTTGATCTGCAGCATGGAGACGTTGCGCGGGCCGGTGGGGGAGGAGGCGGGTCTATAGCAGACCGGACGGCATTCAGAAGCCTCTCGCAGCTACCTCTTGCCTCTCCTCCCGCTTGCGGGGAGAGGGCTTCAACGGGTTAAGCACCGCTAACCCTACCGCTGCACGGTTGGGTAAAGCGAAGCCGGCAACCTCTCCTGACAAGGAGATCAGCCATGGGCATTCGTCTGGTCGGCTTCCCGGTGGCGGGCGGCGGCGGCCGTGAGGTCTACGTCAATCCCGAGCAGGTGGTCTGCGTCCTGGATATCGGCGGCGACCGGTGCCAGGTCGTCACCACCGGCCTTTCGGGCCAGACCTCCATGAGCCTGGTCGTCGAGCGGCCGGTGGATGCAGTGGTCCGCGGGCTCAGCGGCGCTCATCGCGACAGCATGCAACTGCGGCGTCCGATGAATCGCCCCGCGGCGCCCGCCACAGCGCCCCTCTAGGCCCGCGCCACCGCCGAAATCTTCGTCGGACAGGCTTGCCCTGCCGGATGCGATCTTCAAAGCTGCAGGCTCCGACCGGCGGCTTAGGGAGGCGAGGATGGCGGAGACGGACGTGCTGGCGACGCTTGTGGCCAAGGATCAGATCCGCGAACTGGCGCTGCTCTATTCGAGGGCTATCGATCGCCAGGATTTTCGCCTGCTGCGGACCCTTTACACCCGCGACGGCCACGACAAGCACGGCGATCTTTTCGACGGCTCCGCGGACGACTTCTGCGTCCTGCTGGCCGAGAGGATGCCCAAGCGCATGCGCTACAGCGGCCATCACGTCTGCAACCACCTGATCTCCGTCGATGGCGACCGGGGCGAGGGGGAGGTCTACGCGCTGGCCTACCACACCGTGCCGGGCAGCGCGGGGGGCTGGGAAGAGCTGCTGATGGCGGTCCGCTATCTCGACCAGTACCGCGTGGAGGAGGGGCGCTGGCGGTTCGCCAGGCGCACCTGCACCTACGACATGTCGATCACCCGGCCCGCGCCGGAGCCGCAGGGGCCCCTGACCTCGGGCGACGGCGACGAAAGCTACGCCGTCCTGACCAGCCGGATCTTCGCCCGCGGCTCGCGGGCCTAGCGCGCCGCCCGCGACAGGAGCTCGAACATGGCTGCGCCGTTCCGGGTTGGCGTGTTGAACGATCCTCCCGCCACGCCGGAGGGCAAGGGCGTCGATCCCTGGCTGCGCCGGGCGGCGGACGAGCTTTTTGGCCGCCGGGCGGCTCGATCGAGAGGTCGAGTTCATTCGCCGTGACGTCGACGGGCTCCCCTCCGGCACGGCGGCGGCCGTCGAGAACGCCTACGCCGAGCTGGCGGCCGAGGGCGTCCTGATCATCGTCGGGCCGGCGATCGCCGACAACGCCCTGGTGGTGACGCCGCTCGCGGACCGCTACGGGCTGCCGAGCTGCGCCAGTGGCGCGACGGGCGGTGGGTCCAGGTCTAGGCCGGGTCCCGATCCCAGATCAGCGGCAAATGGTGGACGCCCCAGACGCCCTCCAGGTGCCAGAGCGCCTTCTCACCCTCCGGGGTGCGGATGTTCGAGAAGCGGGAGAGGAACTCTTCCAGAACGATTTTGATCTCGCGCCGCGCCAGGTGCATGCCCAGGCAGACATGGACGCCGCGGGCGAGCGTCACGTGCCGGGGACGCCGATCGATGTCGATGACGTGAGGATTGGGCCATTCGCGCGGATCCCGCCCGGCGAGGCCGGTCGGCAGCGCCACCCAGTCGCCCTTCTTCATGACAACGCCGTGGAATTCGCAATCCTGCGCCACGATGCGGCGGTCGCTGGTGATGCCGAAGGCGCGCAGGAACTCCTCGACCGCGGCGGGGATGTCCTGAGGGTCAGCCCTGAGCCGCGCCTGCAGCTCAGGGTCGCCGGCCAGATAGCGGAAGTACCAGCCCAGGCTGCTGAGCACGGTGTCCAGGCCGCCGGCGTAGAGGTTCATGGTCATCCCCATGACCTCGCCGTGGTTGAGCGGCCTCCCGTCGATCTTCGCCGTGACGATGGCGCTGACCAGGTCGTCGCCGGGATTGGCGCGCTTCTCGGCCGTGAACTCGGCGAGATAGTCGCCGATCGCGCCGAGGCCCGCGGCCCGCTCGGCGTTGTCCTTGGCGCGGAAGAACATCTCCTCCCACGCCAGGAACTCCGGCAAGCGCTCTCTCGGCATCCCCATCAGCGAGAGGAAGATGTAGGACGGGAACAGCTGGGCGAATTCCGAGATGAACTCGCAGCCGTCGCGGTCTTCCAGCTTGGCGATCAGTTCGCGGCACACTTGGCGCACCATCGGCTCCAGCGCCGTGATCGCGCGGGGGGTAAACCAGGGTTGCAGGATCATCCGGTAGGCGGTGTGCGCAGGCCGATCGATCTCCAGCGGGTTCATCGCCCAGTCCACGCCCAGCAGCTCACGCGTCTGCGCCCAGTTGTCGCTGCTGAACAGGTCGGGCCTGAGATGGGCCTCCTCGATGTGGGCGTGGCGCGTGAGCAGCCAGCCCGGCTCGCTGCGGAGGGTTCCGCGCGCATAGACGATGTCGGGTCCGGCATGAAGATGGTCGGCGAGGCCGATGAACGGGTCGTCGAAGCCGCTGGCGAATTTGATGACGTCGTGATCCCAGGCGAGGTCCGCAGGCACATGCGCGGGGAGCCAGCTCGCGTTCGGTACGGCCACATTCATCGGAGGCTCCTCCCAGGCGTATTTGATCGCGTTCCAGCATCCCGCCGCGCCGGAGTAGGCACAACGCAAAAAGCGGCAATCGTCTAGAGGTATTGGCTACGCATTCAGCCCGGCCAGGCGGGCGAGCCGCTCCACGTCCAGGCAGCGGCCGAGTTCGCCGGCAATCTCGTCCAGCGCCTGATCGACCCGTACGCCGTGGTCGATCGCCTCGGCGCCGGCGCCGAAGCCCGCCAGGAAGGCCTGGCGGAACGGCGCGGAGGCGAAGAGGCCGTGGAGATAGCCGCCCATGATGCGGCCGTCGGCGGAGGTCGCGCCATGCGGGCCCTGGCCGTCCACGTCGAGGAACGGCCGCTCCAGGCCCGGCCCCGAGGTCTCGCCGACGTGGATCTCGTACCCGGTGAGCCGCGCCCCAGCCCGCGATCCGGTGACTTCGCGCAGCGTCTTGCCGGGCGTGAGCACCGTCTCCACGTCGAGCAGGGCCAACCCCTGCGCTTCGCCCGGCGGTCCCTCGATTCCCCGCGGGTCGGCGATGCGCCGCCCGAGCATCTGGTAGCCGCCGCAGATCCCCAGCACGCGCCCGCCGCGCCGCACATGGGCGAGGAGGTCGATGTCCCATCCCTGCGCCCTAAGGAAGGCGAGGTCTGCCAGGGTGGCCTTGGCGCCCGGCAGGATCACCAGGTCGGCGTCCCCCGGAAGCGGTGTGCCCGGCGGGACGAACGCCAGGGCCACGGTCGGCTCGGCGCGCAGCGGGTCGAAGTCGTCGAAGTTGGCGATCCGCGAAAGCATGGGGACGGCGATCTTCGCCGGCCGGTCGGCCGCCGCGGCCGCGCGCTCCAGCACCACGGCGTCTTCCGCCGGCAGCCGAGCGGCGGCGGAAAGCCAGGGCACGAGCCCGAGGTCCGGCCAGCCGGTCAGCTCGACGATCGTCCGGCGGCCCTCGTCGAACAGGTCGGGATCTCCGCGGAACTTGTTGATGATGAAGCCTTTGATGGCCGCCGCATCATCGGCCGCGAGAACCGCGCGGGCGCCGGCCAGAGCGGCGATCACATGGCCGCGGTCGATGTCGCCGACCAGCACCACCGGGACCTGAGCCGCCAGGGCGAATCCCATGTTGGCGATGTCGCCGCGGCGCAGGTTGGTCTCCGCCGGGCTGCCCGCGCCCTCGACGATCACCAGGTCGCACTCGGCGGCGAGCCGCCGGTGGCTCTCCAGCACGAGGTCCAGCAGCTCGCCCTTGCGGTTCTGGTAGGCGGCCGCGTCCAGGGTCCCCTGGACCCGGCCGCGCACCACCACCTGGGCGGAGCGGTCGCTCTGCGGCTTGATCAGCACCGGGTTCATGTCGACCGTCGGCGGGGTGCGGCAGGCCAGCGCTTGCAACGCCTGGGCGCGGCCGATCTCGCCGCCGTCGACGGTGACGGCGGCGTTGTTCGACATGTTCTGCGGCTTGAAGGGGCGCACCCTCAGGCCGCGATTGGCGAAGAGCCGGCACAGGCCCGCGACCAGCACGGACTTGCCCACGTCCGAGCCGCAGCCTTGCAGCATCAGGGCGGCCATGGCGGCCCGCTCCGAGCCCTACGGAACCGGACTACCGCCGCGGCTGGTCGACGTCGCGCACCGCGCCGCGGGCGGCGCTGGTGGTGAAGGCGGCATAGGCCCGAAGCGCGGCCGAGATCTTCCGTTCGCGCTGGGCCGGCTTCCAGGCCTCGGCGCCCTTGGCCTCCATCGCCGCGCGGCGTTGGGCGATGGTCGCTTCGTCCACCGCCAGGCGGATGCTGCGGCCGGGGATGTCGATCTCGATGCGGTCGCCGTCCTCGACCAGGCCGATCAGGCCGCCCTCGGCCGCCTCGGGCGAGACGTGGCCGATGGAGAGGCCCGAGGTGCCGCCGGAAAACCGCCCGTCGGTGATCAGGGCGCAGGCTTTGCCCAGGCCCTTCGACTTCAGATAGCTCGTCGGATAGAGCATCTCCTGCATGCCGGGGCCGCCGCGCGGGCCTTCGTAGCGGATCACCACCACGTCGCCCGCCACGACCTTGCCGGTCAGGATGGCGCTGACCGCCGCGTCCTGGCTCTCATAGACCTTGGCCGGCCCGGCGAAGACCAGGATGCTCTCGTCGACCCCGGCGGTCTTGACGATGCAGCCCTCGAGCGCGAGGTCGCCCTTCAGCACCGCCAGGCCGCCGTCCTTGGAGAAGGCGTGCTCGACGTCGCGGATCACGCCGCCCTCGCGGTCCATGTCCAGCTCGTCCCAGCGCCGGTTCTGGCTGAAGGCGACCTGGGTCGGCACGCCGCCGGGCGCGGCGCGATAGAAGGTGTGCACCGCTTCGCTGTTGGCGCGGCGGATGTCCCAGCGCGAGATCGCCTCGCCCAGGGTGGCGCTGTGCACGGTCGGGCAATCGGTGTGCAGCAGGCCGCCGCGCTCCAGCTCGCCGAGGATGGCCATGATGCCGCCCGCGCGGTGGACGTCCTCCATGTGCACGTCCTGCTTGGCGGGGGCGACCTTGGAGAGGCACGGCACCTTGCGCGACATCCGGTCGATGTCATCCATGGTGAAGTCGACGCCGGCCTCGTAGGCGGCGGCCAGGAGGTGCAGCACCGTATTCGTCGAGCCGCCCATGGCGATATCGAGCGCGATGGCGTTCTCGAACGCCTTGAAGCTGGCGACCGAGCGCGGCAGCACGCTGGCGTCGTCCTGCTCGTACCAGCGCCGGGTGATGTCGACGATCAGGTGGCCGGCTTCCAGGAACAGCCGCTCGCGGTCGGCGTGGGTGGCGAGCGTCGAGCCGTTGCCGGGCAGCGACAGGCCCAACGCCTCGGTCAGGCAGTTCATCGAGTTGGCGGTGAACATGCCCGAGCAGGAGCCGCAGGTCGGGCAGGCCGACCGCTCGATCATCGCCACCTCCGCGTCGGAGACACTTTCGTCGGCGGCCGCGACCATGGCGTCGACGAGGTCGAGGGCGACCTCCTTGCCCTTCAGCACGACCTTGCCGGCCTCCATTGGCCCGCCGGAGACGAACACCGCGGGGATGTTGAGCCGCAGCGCGGCCATCAGCATGCCGGGCGTGATCTTGTCGCAGTTGGAGATGCAGACCATCGCGTCGGCGGTGTGGGCGTTCACCATGTACTCGACGCTGTCGGCGATCAGGTCGCGCGAGGGCAGGCTGTAGAGCATGCCGTCGTGGCCCATGGCGATGCCGTCGTCGACGGCGATGGTGTTGAACTCCTTGGCCACGCCGCCGGCCCGCTCGATCTCGCGCGCGACCAGCTGGCCCAAGTCCTTCAGGTGCACGTGGCCGGGCACGAACTGGGTGAAGGAGTTCACCACCGCGATGATCGGCTTGCCGAAGTCGGCGTCCTTCATGCCCGTCGCGCGCCAGAGCCCCCGGGCGCCGGCCATGTTGCGGCCGTGGGTGGAGGTGCGGGAACGATAAGCGGGCATGGCGTGGTCTCAGCAAATAGTCCGCGCAGGCGCGGGACACGCCTCAGGTACGTCGTTTGGCGGTCAGGTCAACCCGCGGGCAGGTCGACCCGAGCGCTTGTCGATCAGATCTGGTCCGCCGCCACGATCGGCCGCGCCTCGCGGGTCGCGCGCATGCGGTCGTCGGGAGCCTGGGGATTGGAGGCCAGGAACACGTGGTCTTCGTGCACTTCCAGCAGCACGCCAACGAACGGGAAGTCCTGGAACTGCTCCGGCACGCGATAGCTGACCAGATCACCGACCTTGAAGGTCCGGGGATCGAAGTTGAAGTCGAACGGGCACTGTTCGCCGTCCATGCCTTGCATCGTACGCTCCTCCTTAGCGCTCGCTGGCGCCCAACATGTTCTTGCGGCCATTTTGCCGAAGGCGCGCGACAAGGTCCAGTTGCGAGGCGAGGGCAGAATCGCGGCCTAAGCCCTTGGCCGAAATCGGGAGACGGACATGACGACCCTCTATGGGATCCGCAACTGCGACACCATGAAGAAGGCCTGGACCTGGCTGGACGACCACGGCGTCGCCTATGGCTTCCACGACTACAAGAAGCAGGGGATCGACCGGGCGAAGCTCGAAGGCTGGGTGCGCGAGCTGGGCTGGGAAACCGTGCTCAACCGGGCCGGCGCCACTTTCCGCAAGCTGCCCGAGGCGGACCGCCAGGGCCTGGATGCCGCCAAGGCCGTCGACCTGATGCTGGCGCAGCCCTCGATGATCAAGCGGCCGATCCTGGAGGCGGACGGCAAGCTGCTCGTGGGCTTCAAGCCCGCCGAGTACGAGAGCGCGTTCGGCCGATAGGCGCGGGCGTGCTATGGAAAGCGCGCCGCGCGTCACAATCTATGGCGCAACGCCCCGACGCGTCCGTTTGAGGAGAACCGATCAGTGTCGTCGCATCGCCAGGACGCCGTCCGCAGGCTCGCCGCCCCGGACATAACCGCGCGAAAGGGCAAGACGCCGATCGTCTGCCTGACAGCCTACACCGCGCCGGTGGCGGAGATCCTCGACGAGCACTGCGATGTGCTGCTGGTCGGCGACTCGCTAGGTATGGTGGTCCATGGCCTGCCGAACACGGTCGGCGTTACGGTCGACATGATGATCCTGCACGGCCAGGCGGTCATGCGCGGCTCGACAAAGGCGATGGTGGTCATCGACATGCCGTTCGGCTCCTACGAAGGCTCGCCTGAGGTCGCCTATGCGAACGCGGCGCGGATCATGAAGGAGACCGGCGCCCAGGCTGTGAAGGTGGAGGCCGGCGAGACCGTCGTCGAGACCATTGAATTCCTGGTGAAGCGCGGTATCCCCGTGATGAGTCACGTTGGCTTGCTGCCGCAGGCGGTGCTCACGGATGGCGCCTTCAAGGCCAAGGGCAAGCAGGCGGAGGAGCGTCGCCGCATCCTGGACGCCGCACGGGCCAGCGAGGCGGCCGGGGCCTTCGCGATCGTCGTCGAGGGCGTGGCCGAGGGCCTGGCCAAGGAGATCACCGAGGCCGTGAACGTGCCGACCATCGGCATCGGCGCCTCGGCCGGCTGCGACGGCCAGGTGCTGGTGATCGACGACATGCTGGGCCTGTTCGACTGGACGCCCAAGTTCGTCCGCCGTTACGCCGACCTGAAGGGGGAGATCGGCCGGGCCGCGGCGGCCTACGCCGAAGACGTGCGCGCGCGGCGCTTCCCCGGACCCGCCGAGATCTACTTCGCCAAGGCGGGGTGAGAACCCTCTCCGTACGTGCGGGGATGAGGGCTTAAGCAACGTTGCAGCCGCTGGCGCCGCGCTATAGGTTCCCCGCCTCTGCGCGCGCCGCGCACCGAGTCCGGAGTCCCCGTTTGACGGATCTGTTCGAAGAGGTCGAGGAGCAGCTTCGCTCCGACCGCTACCGGTCGCTCGCCCTCAAGGCCCTGCCTTGGGTGCTGGGGCTGGCGGCGGCCGTGCTGGCGGGCTTCCTCGCCTGGTGGGGCTGGACCCACTACCAGCAGCAGACCGTCGAGAAGGCGTCCGCTCAGTACGCTTCCGCGCTCGATGCGCTGGAGAACGGGCGCACGCCGCAGGCGGTCCAACTGTTCACCGAGACCTCGAAGTCGCGGGCCAAGGGCTACAAGTCGCTCGCCCTACTGCAACTCGGCGGAATCGAGCTCTCGAAGAAGAACGTCGCCAAGGCGGTGCAACTGTACGACGAGGCCGCGGCTGCTGCGCCCGACGAGGTGATCGGCGACGCCGCGCGCCTCAAATCCGCCTTCGCGCTCCTCGACACGGCGCCGCTCAAGGATATGGAGGCGCGCTTGAACCCACTGCTGGCGGACGGCCGTCCCTACCGGGTCGAGGCGCGCGAGGCGCTGGCCTTTTCGAAGCTGACCGCCGGCGACGTCGCCGGCGCGCGGGCTGACTTCGTCATCATTTCGGGCATGCTGGATGCCCCCGAAGGCGCCCGCCAGCGCGCCAAGGCCGCCATCGGCCTGATCGACTCCGGCTCGGCCAAGGCGGTCGCTGCGACCGTCCGCGCCGCCGCCGCGCTTCCGCCCACCGCGCCTGCGCCGGCCCCGCCCGTGCAGCCGCAAGCCCCCGGTCCTCAATGACGCCGCGTCGCACTCGCACCCTCGCCCTCATCCTGGTCGCCGCCCTGGCCGCGAGCGGCTGCTCGACGGTCGGCAAGCTGAACCCGTTCCACGGCAAGAGCGAACCCAAGGAGACGGCGAGCGCGGGCGAGCGCATCTCGATCGTCCCCGCGGACCAGCGCCTGGAGCCGGCGGAGAGCCTCAAGGGCGCAGACTTCTCCCTACCCCCGGCGACGACGGTGAGCGAATGGTCATTGCCCGGCGGCACGCCTGAACAGTCGATCCAGCACGTCGACGCGGCGCCTGGGCTGTCGGTCGCTTGGAAGCGCGGCATCGGCCGCGCCTCCGGCAAGGGCTACTACATCACCGCCCCGCCGGTCGCCGCCGCCGGGCGCATCTTCGTGATGGACGCCGGGGCCAGCGTCTCGGCGCACGACGCCCAGACCGGCGCGCAGGTGTGGCGCACGAACGTGCGGCCCAGCGACGGCAAGCGTGACCGCGAAGCTTTCGGCGGCGGGCTCGCCTACGCCGACGGCAAACTCTACGTTTCCTCGGGCCACCGTGAAGTGGTTCAGCTGGACGCGGCCAGCGGCGCGTTGGGTTGGCGGACCCGCACCGAGCAGCCGATCCATGCGGCGCCGACGGTGACCGGCGGCCGAGTGATCGTCGTCGCCATCGACAACACCTTGCTCACCTTCGATGCGGCCACCGGCGCGCCCGGCTGGACCTATCAGGCGCTGAGCGAGCCGGCGCGGATCCTCGCCGCCTCAAGCCCGGCCGTCAGCGGCGACACGGTGGTCGCGGCCTTCGGCTCCGGCGAACTCGTCGCTCTGCGCCAGCAGAACGGCGCGGACCTGTGGACCTCCGCCCTGTCGCGCACCAGCCAGACCAGCGCGCTGTCCGAAATCCGCGACATTCCGGGCCGCCCGGTGATCGCCGGCGGCGACGTCTTCGCCGTCAGCCACTCGGGCGTCTTCGCCGCCACGGACCTCCGAACCGGCGACGCGCGCTGGACGCTTCCGGTGGTCGGCATCACCACGCCGTGGGCCGCGGGCGACGTGGTCTATGTGATCTCGCGCGACGGCCTGCTGGTCTGCGCCTCGCGGGAGAAGGGGGAGATCTACTGGATCCGCGACCTGAACGAGGGCCGCAAGGTGCGCAAGACCGGCGGCTTCTTGGGCATCGGCCGGCGCCCGGCGCCCAAGCCGGTGTGGTCCAGCCCGATCCTGGCGAACAACCGGGTGATCACCGCCGGCTCGACCGGCGAGCTTGTCGCGGTCAACGCCAAGACCGGCGTGGTCGAGAAGAAGGTGCGCCTCGGCGCCCCGGTGCTCATCGGGCCCATCGCGCTTGGTCCGACCATCTATCTCGTCAGCGACAAAGGTCAGTTGATCGCGCTGCGCTGAGCGGCGCGTTAGATAGGGCCCCATGCCGCTGAAACTCGCGATCGTCGGGCGCCCGAACGTCGGGAAATCCACGCTGTTCAACCGGCTGGCGGGCAAGAAGCTCGCCATCGTCGACGACCAGCCGGGGGTGACCCGCGACCGCCGCTTCGCCAGCGGGCGGCTGGGCGACCTCGACCTGGAACTGATCGACACCGCCGGCTTCGAGAACGTCTCCGACGAGAGCCTGGAGGCGCGCATGCGCGCTCAGACCGAGCGGGCGATCGACGAGGCGGACGTGGCCGTGTTCGTCATCGACGCGCGGGAGGGCGTCGCCCCTCTCGACGAGGTGTTCGCCGAGATCCTGCGCCGGCGCGACAAGCCGGTGGTGCTGGCGGCCAACAAGGCCGAGGGTAAGGCCGGCGACGCCGGGGTCCTGGAGGCGTTCCGCCTCGGGCTCGGAGAGCCGATCGCGCTCAGCGCCGAGCACGGCGAGGGCATGGCCGAGCTCTACGCCGCGATCCTCGCCTTGGCGCCCGAGGCGGGCGAGGACGAGGAACTCGGCGACAAGCCCGTCCGCATCGCCATCGTCGGCCGACCGAATGCGGGCAAGTCGACCCTGGTCAACCGGCTGATCGGAGAGGACCGTCTGCTTACCGGTCCCGAGGCTGGCATCACCCGCGACGCGATCCCCGTCGACTGGGAATGGGACGGACGTCCCGTGCGGCTCGTCGACACGGCGGGCCTTCGGCGCAAGGCCAAGGTGCAGGAGAAGCTCGAGAAGCTCTCCACCCAGGACTCGATCCGCGCCATCACCTTCGCCGAGGTGGTGATCCTGGTGATGGACGCCACCCATCCGTTCGAGGTTCAGGATCTGCAGATCGCCGACCTGGTCGAGCGGGAAGGGCGCGCCCTGGTCTTCGTCCTGGCCAAGTGGGACCTGGTCGAGGATCCGCAGGCCAAGCTGGCCGAGTTCCGCGAGGAGGCGGAGCGCCAGTTGCCGCAGGTGCGCGGCGCGCCGGTGGTGGCGCTCTCGGCGGAGACCGGCCGCGGGCTCGACCGGCTGATGCCGGCGGTGTTCAAGACCCACGCCGACTGGTCGACCAAGGTCAAGACCCGCGACCTGAACGACTGGCTGCACATGGCCATCCAACGCCATCCGCCGCCCGCGGTGAATGGCCGCCGCATCAAGCCGAAGTACATGGCCCAGACCAAGGCCAGGCCGCCGACCTTCGTGCTGTTCGCCACCCGCGCCGAACAGCTGCCGGAGAGCTACCGGCGCTATCTGATCAATTCCCTGCGCGAGAGCTTCGAGCTGCCGGGCGTGCCGCTGCGGGTGACCATCCGCTCCTCGCGCAATCCCTTCACTGAAGGGGAGGCGGCGCCGGCGCGCGCGGCGGCCCCGCGGCCCAGGACCAGCGGCCAGCCGGAGACGGCCGGCAAGCCGAAGCCCAAGCCGAAGGCCGGCAAGGCGGCCAAGCCCAAGGGCGGCGCGCCGCGCGGGCGGGCGCAGAAGCTCGCCCGGCCGGGCGTCAAGCCGAAGCGCGCCTCGCGGCCTTCCACTCGGCGAACGCCACGTTCCTGACCGGCAGGCCGAGGTCGGCCTTCTGCGCCAGCTCGACGATCAGCGGGCCGATCTCGGACGGGTCGGGCAGGGTCTCCGGATCCTCGCCCGGCATGGCCTCGGCGCGCATGCGCGTGCGCATGGCTCCCGGCTCCAGCAGGACGGCGCGGATCGGCGTCTGCTCCAGCTCGTCGGCCCAGGTGCGCACCAGGTTCTCCAGCCCCGCCTTGGTCGCCCCATAGGGACCCCAGAAGGCCCTGGGCCTGTGCGCGCGGCTGCTGGTGAGGAAGATCGCCCGGGCCGCGGGCGCGGCGCGCAGCAGGGGCTCGGTGGTGCGGATCAGCCGGTAGGGCGCGGTGAGGTTGGCGGCGACCACCACGTCCCAGTGCTTGGGCTCGATATGGGCGACCGGGGTCAGCGGGCCCAGCACGCCGGCGGCGTGCACCAGGATGTCCAGCCTCGCGAACCGCTGGTGCAGGGCGAAGCCGAGCTGGTCGAGGGCGTCGCCGTCGGCGACGTCCAGCGGCACCAGGGTCGCCGGGCGGCCGGTGGCGGCGCGGATCTCGTCGTCCAGCTCTTCGAGGCCGCCTTGGGTGCGGGCCACAGCGACGACCTGGGCGCCGGCCTTGGCGAGCGCCAGCGCCGAGGCGCGGCCGATGCCGCGGCTGGCTCCGGTCACGAGGGCGATCTTGTCGGCGAGCGGGAGGGAGGCGGACATGGCGGGGTGTCTAGAGCATTTTCGGGGCGACATCAGCCCGCTTTGCATAGCGCTGGGCGATCACGGCGCAGGCCATCAGCTGGATCTGGTGGAAGATCATCAGCGGCAGCAGCGCGATCCCGGCGGCGGCGGCGGGGAAGAGGACGCCGGCCATCGGCGCGCCGCTCGCCAGGCTCTTCTTCGAGCCGCAGAAGACGATGGCGATCTCGTCGGGCGTCGAGAAGCCAAGCCGGCGGGCGCTCCAGGCGGTGAGCGCCAGCACCACGGCGAGCAGCAGGCCGCAGAGGATCAAGAGCCGCGCCAGGTCCCAGGGGCCGACTCGCGACCAGACGCCCTCCACCACCGCGCCGGAGAAGGCGGTGTAGACCACCAGCAGGATCGAGCCGCGGTCGATGCGGGAGAGCACCGCCGCGCGCGCGCGGATCCACTCGCCGATCCAGGGGCGCAGCAGCTGGCCGGCGAGGAAGGGGGCGAGCAGCTGCAGGAGGATGGCCCAGACCTGGCCGGCCTGAACGCCGCCCTGGGCGTGCAGCAGGACGCCGACCAGCAGGGGGGTGAGGAAGATGCCGATCAGGTTGGAGGCCGAAGCGGCGGCCACGGCGGCGGGGACGTCGCCGCGGGCGATGACGGTGAAGCTGATCGAGCTCTGGATGGTCGAGGGCAGGCAGCCCAGGAAGACGATCCCGCCGGCGAGCGCGGGCGGGGTGATCCAGGCGGGCAGGGCGGCCAGCCCCAGGCAGAGCAGCGGGAAGATCGCGAAGGTCGTGGCCAGCACCACCAGGTGCAGCCGCCAGTGGACCAGGCCGCCGATCACCGCCTCGCGCGAGAGCCGCGCGCCGTGCAGGAAGAAGACCAGCGCGATGGCGGCCTTGGTGATCCAGCCTGCCGCCTGCGCCGCATCGCCGCGCGCCGGCGCAACCGAGGCCACCACGACCATGAGCAGGATGAGGAGGAGGTAGCGGTCGACCTTGACGCGGCTCAGCAGGCCGCCGGCCGCGACCGCGCTCAAGCGTCGACCAGGAAGGAGAGCTGGCGCTCCACCGCCTCGTTGCGGCCCTGGGCGATCTCGCGGTCCAAGAGGCGCGTGGGATAGTCGCCGGTGAAGTAGTGGTCGGTGAACTGCGGCTGCGAGGCGTCGCGGGGACCTGCGTCCATCGCCCAATAGAGCCCGTCGACGGAGAGGTAGCCCATCGAGTCGACGTTGAGGATCTTGGCGATCTCCTCGACCGAGTGGTTGGCGGCCAGCAGCTTCTCGCGGTCGGGCATGTCGATGCCGTAGTAGTCCGGCCACTGGATGGGCGGCGAGGCGGAGCGCAGGTGCACCTCCTTGGCCCCGGCCTCGCGCACCATCCGCACCACGCGCACCGAGTTGGTGCCGCGCACGATGGAGTCGTCGATCAGCATCACCCGCTTGCCGGCGAGCACCGAGCGGTTGGGCGCGAGCTTCATGCGCACGCCCATCTCGCGCTGGCCCTGGGTCGGCTGGATGAAGGTCCGCCCGACATAGTGGTTGCGGATGATGCCCATCTCGAAGGGCAGGCCGGCCTCCTGGGCGAAGCCGAGCGCGGCGGGAACGCCGGAGTCCGGCACCGGCACCACCACGTCGACCTCGGCCGGCGTCTCCTGGGCGAGCCGGCGGCCCATCCGCTTGCGCACCTCGTAGACGGCGCGGCCGTTCACCACCGAGTCCGGGCGGGCGAAGTAGACGTATTCGAAGATGCAGGGCCGCGCCTCGCGCGCCGGGAACGGCCGCAGGCTGCGCACGCCCTCGTGGTCGATGACCACCATCTCGCCGTGCTCGATGTCGCGCACGAAGCGGGCGCCGATCATGTCGAGGGCGCAGGTTTCGGACGCCAGCACCGGCTTGCCGTCGAGTTCGCCCAGCACCAGGGGGCGGATGCCCAGCGGATCGCGCACGCCGATCAGCTTCTTGTTGGTCAGCGCCACCAGGGCGTAGCCGCCCTCGATCTGCATCAGGGCGTCGATGAAGCGATCGACCAGGCGCGCCTTACGGGACCGCGCGATCAGATGCAGGATCACCTCGGAATCCGAGGTCGACTGGAAGATGGCGCCCTGGGCGACGAGCTGTTCGCGAAGCGTGAGGAAGTTGGTCAGGTTGCCGTTGTGGGCCAGCGCCACGCCGCCGCTTTCCAGGTCGGCGAACATCGGCTGGACGTTGCGGATGAAGGAGCCGCCGGCGGTGGAGTAGCGGGTGTGGCCGATGGCGAAACGGCCGGGGAGGCGCTCGGCGAGGCTGCCGCCGCCGAAGGCGTCGCCGACCTGGCCCATGTGCCGCTCGGTGGTGAACTTCTGCCCGTCGAAGGCGGCGATGCCGCAGGCCTCCTGGCCGCGGTGCTGCAGGGCGTGCAGGCCGAGCGCGGTGAGGCCCGAGGCTTCCTCGACGTCGTAGATGCCGAACACGCCGCATTCGAGGCGAGGCGCGTCGTCGTCGGGGTCGCGGACAGGCGCCATATGCCGCTCAGACACCTGCATCATCGGGGCACCTGTATCATCGGGACTTCTCCACCGGATCGTCCGCTTCGCCGCGTTCGCGGGGGTCGTACTCTCCTGTCGCGCTTCTGTCACCTGAGGGCTCGCGCACGATACGCGCGAAGGCCGGGCCGACGCGGTCGGCGACGTCCAGGCCGTGCGGGGCCAAGCCCGCCAGCGCCCGGCCGGTGTCGCGGGCGAGCGGCCAGCTGCGGGCCTTGACGATCCAGGCGGGGCGGAGGTCTTCCGGCGTGGCGGCGATGAACATCAGATACAGGGCGCCCAGGACGATCACGCCCCGGGCGACGCCGATCAGCAGGCCGATGGTGCGGTCCAGGGCGCCCAGCACATTGGCGTTCCGCACACGCCGTACAAGGTGCGCGCCGACAAGTCGCACCGCGATATAGGCCGCGCCGAACAGCAGGCCGATCACCGCCACCGCCGCCAGCCAGTCGGGACGGATCATCCGCGCCGCCAGCGGCAGGACATAGGGCAGGCCGAAAAGGGCGGCCAGCGCGCCGGCGAGCACGGCCAGCATCGCCGCCAGCTCGCGCACGGCGCCGCGCGCGAAGCCGACCAGGGCGGAAATCGCCAGCAGCGCCAGGACGATGTAGTCGAACTTGGTCACGCCGCCTCAGCTCCAGTCCGCCTCGCCGATGCGGCGCACCGCCTCGGAGAGCCGGGTCTCGCCAGTCACCCGCAGCGGCGCGCTGGCGCTCTCGGCGTCGGCCGGGCCCAGCATCCGGCGGAAGCCCAGCTTGGCCGCCTCCTTCAACCGGGAATCCATCCGGCTGACGGCGCGGATCTCGCCAGACAGGCTGATCTCGCCGAACACCACGCAGTCCTGGGGCAGCGCCTCGTCCAGCGCCGAGGAGGCGAGGGCCGCCGCCGCCGCCAGGTCGGCCGCCGGCTCGCTGATGCGCAGGCCGCCGGCGACGTTCAGATAGACGTCCCGGTCGCCGAACCTCAGCCCGCAGCGCGCCTCCAGCACCGCCAGCACCATGGCGAGGCGTCCGGAATCCCAGCCCACCACCGCGCGCCTGGGGGTGCCGTAAGCCGAGGGCGCGACCAGGGCCTGGAACTCCACCAGCACCGGGCGCGAGCCCTCGATGCCGGCGAACACCGCAGCACCGGCCGCGCGCTCGCCAGACGTGTTGAGGAACAGGGCCGAGGGGTTCTTCACCTCCGCCAGCCCCGCGTCGCCCATCTCGAAGACGCCGATCTCGTCGGTGGCGCCGAACCGGTTCTTGGCCCCGCGCAGAATGCGGAACGGATAGCCGCGCTCGCCCTCGAAGGCGAAGACCGCGTCGACCATGTGCTCGACCACGCGGGGGCCGGCGATGGCGCCCTCCTTGGTCACGTGGCCGACCAGGATCACCGCCAGCCCGCGCTTCTTGGCCAGCCGCACCAGCTCGCCGACCGCCGCCCTGACCTGGGTGACCGAGCCGGGCCCCGCCTCGTGGGCGTCGCTCCACAGGGTCTGGATGCTGTCGATCACCACCAGGTCGAACGGCTCGCGCTTCAGCCCGTCGAGGATTTCGCGCAGCGAGGTCTCCGCCGCCAGCTTCACCGGGGCGTCGCCCAGGCCCATGCGCTGGGCGCGGCCGCGCACCTGCTCGACCGCCTCCTCGCCGGAGATGTAGGCGCATGCAACGCCCCGGCGGGCCGCCTGGCCCGCCACCTGCATGAGCAGGGTGGACTTGCCCACCCCCGGATCGCCGCCCAGCAGGATGGCCGATCCCGGCACCACGCCGCCGCCGCAGACGCGGTCGAACTCCTCGACCCCGGTGGCGATGCGGGCCGGCGGCGGGGCGGCGTCGGCGAGGCCGGAGAAGGCCAGGCCCCGCGCCTTGGCGCCGCGGCTGGGCGCCATCGCGCCCGGCGGCCGGACCTGGGTCTCCTCGACCAGGGTGTTCCAGGCGCCGCACCCCGCGCACTGGCCGCCCCACTTGGACTGGGCCGAGCCGCAGGCCTGGCAGACGTAGACGGCGCCGTCGCGGGCCAAGGGGACGCTCCTGATTCGGATGAGTGATTGTAGCGGAGCCGGGGCGGGAGGAGGGGATGCGAAGGCGCTTCCTCTCCCGCGACGCGGGAGAGGGGGACCGCCCGGGGCACACCGGCCAAACGCCATTGGGCGGTGGAGAGGGCAAGCCGCCGCAGGGTTGATCCGGAAGCGTGCTGACTCGCGGGGCGGATAGCGCGGAGCCCTGCAACTCGCCCTCTCCACCCCCGGCTCTTCGCTGCGCTCGGCGGGCGGTCCCCCTTTTCCACGAGCGGGAAAGGAAGGCGCGCGGGAAAGGAAGGGGCGATGCGCGACTAGCCGGCGCCGCGCCAGGGCGGCTCGCCGTTGGCGTCGAGCTGGTGCTCCACCAGATCGACGGCGCTGAGCACGTCCCAGGGCTCGTCCGGCGGACGCGCGCTCGCCGCCAGCCGCGCGCGCTCGATACGCTGCAGCGCCAGCGCCTGCCGCTCGGCGCGGGCCGGACGCGGGAGAACTTCGGGCGCGCCTTCGACGATCGCCTTGATCCGGCCGATGCGCCGGGCAAGCGGCGCGTCTTCGGGCAGGCCGTCGTCGTCACCCTCGCGGTCGGCCTCGCGGGGCTCGGCGTCGTAAGCATCGGCGGGGGAGGGGGCGCGGCGCGCGCGGGGCGAGTCCGCATCGCCCCGGGCGCTCTCGCGCTCGATCTCGCGTTCAATGTCTCGGGCGTCCCAGCGCCGCTCGCGCGCCAGCCGGGCCTCCAGCGCGATCGAGAGCCGAAGCCCGCGTGCCATGCGGTCGAACACCAGCATCCAGCGCGTGTGCGCCTCGTCGTCCAAGCCCGCCGCGGCGCTGGCGCGCAGATAGGCCTGCTCGGTCAGGCGCCCCGCCATCTCCCGCAACCGCCGCAAGGTCCACTCATGGGCCTCGGCCATGTCGGCGAAGTCCTGCATGGGTGAAGGAGAACATAAAGGGAACAAAAGGTCAAGCCGTGCGGCCGCCGCATCGTGCCGTCGACACAGGCTCCTGGGGTGTTCGAACTTGCGTCCGCGTTGCGCCAGGAATGGACGTTGGGTCCATGGCGGATTCCTGACATTCACATGCGTTCCGAAGCGGTGCTCGACAAAGAGCAAGATTGTTCTATGTTTGTTCCCGGCCTCTGCGCTCGAATCCTGCCGGTGGCCGAGCTCGCGCAGCGGTGAAATGCGGTTCCACGGCTCGCCGTCCCGAGCTTGGACACAGAATCTTAAGTATGATTCATTCAACTGATCTTGGGTAAAAGTGAGTCGGCATGACTGAAAGCGGCAATAAGCGAGACTTTTTGGTCAGCATCCGGCCGACTCACGTCGAGAAGATCGTCGAGGGTCAAAAGACCGTCGAGCTGCGTCGGCGGTTCTCCGAGGATGTAGCGCCTGGGGCCATCTTGTTGATCTATTCGACCAGCCCAACTCAGGCGATCGTGGGCTCCGCCACCATCAGCGGCGTGTGCCGGCTGCCACTGGCCGAACTTTGGGAACGCCACGGCGCGGCCGCTTGCATCGACCGCGAAACCTTCGACGGCTACTTCAGCGGAGTGGACGAGGGCTACGCCATCCTGCTCGAGGACGTGAAACCCTTCGCCAGGCAGGTCTCGGCAGCCGCGCTCAAGAAGCAGTTTGGTTTCGTGCCACCTCAGTCCTTCATGTACCTTCGGCAGGAATACTACCCACTGCTGAGTCATGAGCGAATTCAAGCTACTCATTGACACCAACGTCTTCATCGGACTGGAGGACCCTAAGCGGGTCGACCCAGCCGCTGCGGAAATCGTCAGGAAGTGCGGCGAACACGCGGTCGCGATCTTCGTGCACCAGGCGGCACTGCAGGACATCGCGCGCGACAAAGATCAGGCCCGCCGCGAGATCTCACTCAGCAAGGTTCGTAAGTTCCAAGAGCTGAGAGGGCCGAAGCTGCCCGACAAGGTGACGTTGGAGCAGCAGTTCGGAGCGATCCGCAAACCCAACGACGAGGTCGATGTGGCGCTGCTTTACGCGCTGCACCTCAATGTCGTCGACCTACTGATCACCGAAGATCAGGGTATCCATGACCGGGTCAAGCTGACGCCGCTCGCCAGCCGTGTCCTAACCGTGGTGGATGCGCAGGTCTGGTTGCGCCGGACTTTCGATCCGACGCCGGTCGCCTTCCCCCTAATCGACGACCGCAAGGCCCACGAGATCGATCGCCAGGACGATCTGTTCGACAGCTTGCGCGAGGGTTATGCGGGGTTCGATGCCTGGTGGGACAAGTGTGTGCAGCAGCACCGGCGATGCTGGACGGTTACCGTGGATGACCAGCTGGCAGGCCTCATCGTCCGCAAGGATGAGACCCGAGCCGAAGCCACCGTCTCCATGCCGGGGACGAAGATCCTCAAGATCTGCACCTTCAAGGTCCGACCGGAATTCCGCGGTGAAAAGCTGGGTGAGCTGCTGCTGAAGCAGGCGCTCTGGTACGCCCAGCGCAACGGCTACGACCTGACCTATGTCACCACCTTCGCCGATCAGGAGGCCTTAATCAGGCTGCTGGAATACTATGGCTTCGTCCACACGCTAACGCAGGCGGATGGGGAGATGGTGTTTGAGAAGCCCCTGTCTAACGCTCCCCTGACTCCGATCAACGGGACCGACCTGTTCACCACGGTCCGGACCCACTACCCGCGGTTCGTCACCGGCCCGCCGGCGCAGGTGTTCTGCGTCCCGATCCAAGGCGACTATCACCAGAAGCTGTTCCCCGAGCTGGCCTTCGCCGCGCCGCTGCCCCTGTTTCCGGACGAATCCACGCTGCTGTCGACCCGCGGCGAGCGGACGCCGGGTAATACGATCCGCAAAGTCTACCTATGCCGCGCCAAATCCACGGCGATCCGGCCGGGCGATGTGTTGGTATTCTACCAATCTAAGACCGAGGGCCTCCTAGCCTCCCAGGCCATCACCAGTCTCGGCGTGGCGGAGCGGGTGTCTCAAACGGCGGACCTCGAAGAGCTGATCCGGCTGACAGCCAAGCGCTCGGTCTTCTCGGAGGCGGAGCTGCGCGGGATGATCTCGGTCAAGACCACGCCGGTGCGGGTGATCGACTTCCTCTTAGTCGGTCATCTGGAGCCGCCGATCCCGCTCGCCACGCTGGTGGCGGAAGGGGTCTTCAACGGGGGGCCGCCCCAGTCGATCTGCGCCCTGACGCCGGATCGGTTCGCCCCGATCCGCACGCGCCTCGACCTCGGCTTCCGGGCATGAAGCTTCCAATCGTCGTGGCCATGTTCGGCCTGTCGGGCGTCGGTAAGGGCTGGATGGCCAGCGCCGTCTGTGCGCGGCGTCCCGCAGTCCTGCATCTGGAGGCGAGCGCCCTGTTGCGTGCGGCCTTGAACCAGACCGGTGAAGCCTTGCGCACCGCGACCGAGGACGTCATGGCAGACAACCAGCGGCGCCTGGCAGCGGCCTTTGCCGCGGCGCGCGCCGCCGGGCCCTACCGGCCGGTCTTGTTTGACGGCCACAGCGTCATCGACAACGATGCGGGCCTTGTCGAAATCCCGGCAGCCGTGATCGTCCCGCTGAAGCCGGATCACATCATCTTCGTAGTCGACACGGGCGCGGCGATCGCCGCCCGCCGGCTGGCGGACGGCGATCGCCGTCCGTTGCGGACCGTCAATGACCTGGAGCGGCATCAGGCGCGCGCCCGAGCTATGGCGCAATCCTACGCGGCTGCGCTCGGCGTCCCGTTCGAGGAGGTGCGGTCCGGGGATTGGGAGCGGGTCAGCCGCCTGTTCGACGCGGGGACCGGGAGCCTCGACTCGCGGTAGGGCATGCGCCATGCGATGCATCTTCTGCGCATCCCCCTCCGCCGGATCGAAAAGCCGTGAGCACATCCTGCCCGAGAGCCTCGGGAACACGGATCATTGGCTGCCGCCCGGCGTGGTCTGCGATGGCTGCAACAACTATTTCGCGGTGAAGATAGAGCGGCCCCTGCTCGAGAGCACCTTCTTCACCGCGCTCAGGCATCGGCAAGACATCCCCAATAAGCGCGGCCAGTGGCCGATGGTGCGTGGCGTATTCCCGCAGGCGCGCATCGCCGTGGGATTGCAACGAACCAAAGACGGCATGGCGGTGAATGCCTGGCACGAACGCGACAACGCCGCCTTCGTGCGGACTTTGATGAAGCAGCAGCGCGGCGCCTTCTACGTGCCGATGGAAGGGCCGTTGGACGACCAGTTGGTGGCGCGGTTCCTGGGCAAGGTCGGCGTTGAGACCATGGCGGATCGCCTGATCCGCGCGGATGTGGCGCCCGAGGAATTGTTAGGGGAGCCGGCGCTTGTCGCTATGCGACGCTTCGTTCGCCAGGGAGATCAGGCGGGGCCCTGGCCCATCAGCCGCCGTCGCATCTACGGCGAAGACGCGGCTTTCGGCACCGAATGCTACCAGGTCCTGCACGAGTTCGACCTCCTGCATATCGAACCCGGCGAGATCTATGCGGTGATCTGCATCTTCGGCGAAGAGTTCGCTATCAACCTCGGCAGCCCCTCCATCGCGGGGTACGAAGCTTACCTGCAGTCCCAGGGTGGACGCAGCCCTCTCTATAAGCCGGGCGAATTGGAAGCGCTCAGCCGACGCTGACTGGCGACGGGAGTTCAGGCCGTGGCTGGCTTAGGCGGATCAAGGTACGGCTGTCGGAAATCGTCTGGTCGTAGCGTTGACAAAGTCGTTTCACGAAAACGCGGGATCAACGCCCTTGAGCGGACCGTCTGAACGTCTGCAGTGAGTCACCACGGCCCCTCACACCTCGCCCAGATACACCCGCTCCCCCCGCCGCCCCAGCCGCACCAGCACCTCGTGCGCCACCGTCCGGGCGGCGGCCGCAAGCTCGTCCAGCGGGGCGTTCTCGCCCAGCAGCTCGACGGGGTCGCCGAGGCGGGCGTCGGCGTCTCCGAGGTCGACGGCGAGGAGGTCCATGTTGACGATGAGGAGGGGGCGCCGCGCGCCGTCGACCCAGGCGAAGCCGCGGCCGCCGGCGGCGCGGATCACGCCGTCGGCGTAGCCGGCCGGGGCGAGGCCGATCCGGGTGGTGCGCTCAAGGACGACGCTGGAGCCGTAGCCCAGGCGCTCGCCCGCGCGGACGGTGCGGATGTCGGTGAGCGGGGCGGTCAGGCGGGCGACCGCGCGCAGGCGCGGGTCGGGCCGCTCCTGCGGGCCGCCGCCGTAGAGGCTGACGCCGGGGCGGACGAGGTCGAAGGCGAAGTCGGGGCCGAGGAAGATCCCGGCCGAGGCGGCGAGGCTGGCGCGGGCCTCCGTGAAGAGAGGGCGGCGATGACGGGATCGGCCCACCTCGCCGGCGGCGGGGTCTCGGGGATGGACATGGACGATGGCGGCGCCGGCGTCGTCGCAATCGCGCGCCGCTGGGCCGAGCGTCCGCGGCTCGCGGCTTGGGAGCCGTGACTTGGGCGGCGCCGGCGGCGCCGAGGTTCGAGCCTAGGTCTTCCGCCCCGCGGTCAGCATCGCGACGATGCCCGCGACGGCGCTGCAGGCGAAGATGCCGAAGTAGTCGGACGAGAAGGCCGCGACCACGGTGCGGGACAGGTCGAGGATGTCGTGCATGCGCATGCCTCCAACACGCCCCCGCGTCGATTTGCGCACAGCCTGGTTCACCAAGGATGAAGAGGCGTCTGCGGCCGCGATACAGGCGCGGCGCCGTCAGTCGGCTGTCGTCCCCCAGGAGTCGAAGAAGACGATGTCCTCCACGGGCGGCCGGCGCGCGGGCTTGAAGGTTTCGCCAATGGTGTAGGCCACAGGCATCAGCGCCGCCTGGCTGACGTCGTCGGGGACGCCCAGGATGGCGGCCGCCTCCTTCTCGCGCGCCAGATGGAAGGTGGTGAGCACCGTCCCCAGGCCCCTGGCCCGCAAGGCGAGGCTGAAGCTCCAGACCGCAGGGTAGATGGAGGCGTAGAACGAGGCCTGCGAGACGACCATGTCCGCGGGGCGCCCAAGCAGGCAGGGAACGACCAGCGCCGGAACTTCGTGCAGGTGGTCGGCCAGATAGGAGGCGGAATCGTAGACGCGGGTCGTCTGGTCCTGGCCCGACGCCTTCGCCTGCTCGCGCAGCGGCGGGAAGGTGCTGTGGGCGAGCGTGCGGTAGAGCTCGGCGAGCGCCGCGCGCTTCTGCGGATCGGTGACCACGATCCAGCGCCAGCCCTGGGTGTTGCTGCCCGTCGGGGCCTGCTGGGAGACGCGGATGCAATCCAGGATCACCTGGCGTGGAACCGGACGGGTCAGGTCCAGGCGCTTGCGGACGGCCCGGGTGGTCGTGAGCAGCTCGTCCGCGACGTCGATCGGTATAGCCAAGTTCGTCTCCCCGGTGTCGCCGTGCGGGCCTGGGCCAGCCGGCCAGCCGGCCACCCCATGCTGTCGCCAGCGTCCAGGGGCTTCAACCCTTTTTCCGACGATCCCGAACACGCCCAAGGGAGCCGAACGCCCCCTCAGTCAGCTTCGCTGACAGCTCCCCCGCTTTGCGGGGGAGCATCTTGGCGCTGAGATCCTCCGGCGCGGAGCGGGGAGTGGATCGGCGCGTCGGCGTCGAGACGGAGGGGGCGTTTTTAGCTCAGACCTCGCCGAGGTAGACCCGCTCCCCCCGCCGCCCGAGCCTGACCAGCACCTCGTGCGCCACGGTGCCGGCGGCGGCGGCGAGGTCGTCCAGCGGGGCGTTGTCGCCCAGGAGCTCGACGGGGTCGCCGAGGCGGGCGTCGGCGTCGCCGAGGTCGACGGCGAGCAGGTCCATGTTGACGATCAAGAGGGGGCGGCGCGCGCCGGCGACGAAGGCGAAGCCGCGGCCGCCGGCGGCGCGGATCACGCCGTCGGCGTAGCCGGCGGGGGCGACGCCGATGCGGGTGGTGCGCTCAAGGACGAGCGTCGAGCCGTAGCCCAGGCGCTCGCCGGCGCGGACGGTGCGGATGTCGCTCAGCGGGGCGGTCAGGCGGGCGACCGCGCGCAGCCGCGGGTCGGGCCGCTCCAGCGGGCCGCCGCCGTAGAGGCTGACGCCCGGGCGGACGAGGTCGAAGGCGTATTCGGGGCCGAGAAAGATCCCGGCCGAGGCGGCGAGGCTGGCGCGGGCCTGCGGGAAGAGGGCGCGGGCGGCCGAGAAGCGCTCGAGCTGCAGGGCGTTGTGGGGGTCCTGGGGCTCGGGGCCGGAGCCCAGGTGGCTCATCACCAGGTCGAGATCGAGGCCGCGCAGCCGGTCGGTGGCCTCGAAGAGGGGGGATTGGGCGAGCGCGCGGGCCTCCTCCAGCGTCACGCCCTGGCGGTTCATGCCGGTGTCGACGTGCAGGGCGACGGTGAGCGGCGCGCCGGACGCGCGGGCGAAGGCGGCCGCCTCGCTGACCTGCGGCAGGCTGGAGAGGGCGGGGACGAGGCCGGCGGCGGCCAGCCTCGGGCCGGAGCCGGGGGTCAGGCCGTCGAGGACGTAGATGGTCGCGGGGCGCTCGGGGCCGAGGCCTGAGCGCAGAGCCTCGCCTTCCTCCAGCCTGGCGACGAAGACGCTGCGCGCGCCTTCCGCCCAGAGCCGGCGGGCGAGGGGGACCGCGCCCAGGCCGTAGCCGTCGGCCTTGACCACCGGGGCCACCGCCGCGCCGGAGGCCGCCGACGCCAGCAGCCGATAGTTGGCGGCGAGCGCGTCGAGGTCGATGGTCAGCCGCACGCCGTCGGCGGGGGCCGCCTCGGCGCGGGGCGCCTCAGTCGTAGCCGCGGGCGTGGTGGTCGCGGGCGAGGTTGCCGAACTTGGTGATGTCCTCATTGAACGACAGCTTCACGGTCCCGATCGGACCGTGCCGCTGCTTGCCGATGATGATCTCGGCGAGGCCGCGCACCTGGTCCATCTGCTCCTGCCACTTGAAGTGCTCTTCGGTGCCTTCGCGCGGCTCCATGCGGCTCAGATAATAGCTTTCGCGGTAGACGAACATGACCATGTCGGCGTCCTGCTCGATCGAGCCGGATTCCCGAAGGTCGGAGAGCTGCGGCTTCTTGTCCTCGCGGTTCTCCACCTGGCGGGAGAGCTGGGAGAGCGCGATCACCGGGACGTTGAGCTCCTTCGCCAGCGCCTTGAGCGACTGGGTGATCATCGAGACCTCCTGCACCCGGTTGTCGGAGGCCGAGCCGCCGCCGGTGATCAGCTGCAGGTAGTCGACGACCACCAGGTCGAGGCCGACCATGCGCTTGAGCCGCCGGGCGCGGGCGGTCAGCTTGGCGATGGAGAGGCCGCCGGTGGCGTCGATGTAGAGCGGCGCCTCCTGGATCTCGAGGGCGGCGTCGCGGATGCGGCCGAACTCCATGGCGTCGATCTCGCCCTTGCGCAGCCGGTCGCCGGAGACGCCGGAGACCTCGGCCAGCAGGCGCATGGCGAGCTGCTCGGCGCTCATTTCAAGAGAGTAGAAAGCTACAACTCCACCACGGACGGTCTTGCGCGAGCCGTCGGGCTGCGGCTCCCAGGCGTAGTTGCGGGCGACGTCGAAGGCGACGTTGCAGGCGAGCGAGGTCTTCCCCATCGAGGGGCGGGCGGCGAGGATCACCAGGTCCGACGGGTGCAGGCCGCCGATCTTGCGGTCGAGGTCGATCAGGCCGGTGGAGATCCCGGCCAGGCCCCCGTCGCGGCTGTGCGCCTCGGCGGCCATGGCCACCGCGCCGTGCAGGGCGTCGGCGAAGGTGACGAAGCCCTGGGAGACGCCGCCGGTCTCGGCGAGGCTGAAGAGCTGCTGCTCGGCGGCCTCGATCTGGTCGCGGGCGGAAAGCTCGGCGTCGCCCTTGGAGGCCTCGGCGGCGATGTCGCCGCCGATGCGGATCAGGTCGCGGCGCAGGGCGAGGTCGTAGACCGCGCGGGCGTAGTCCGGGGCGTTGGCGGCCGGCGGGGCGCGGTCCACCAGGTCGGCGAGGTAGCGCACCCCGCCCAGCTCGTCGAAGGCCGGGTCGCGGGCGAACTGCTCGGCGAGCAGGATCGGCTCGGCCAGCTGGCCCTTGCGGATGTGGCTCTCGATGGCGGCGAACAGCCGCTGGTGGAAGGGCTCGTAGAAGTGGCCCTGGCCCAGGAAGTCGCCGATCCGCTCGAAGGCGGCGTTGTCGTAGAGGAGGGCGCCCAGCAGCGCCTGCTCCGCTTCGATGTTGGCCGGGACGTGAGGGATCGCCAGCTCGGTCGGGACCGGGCGAAGATCCAGCGTGGGGACGATCGTCATCCGCTACGGTTAGCCAAAGCCGGCGGCGCGCGCACTGCGGCATCCCCGCCTGCGACCGCCTGTCCACACCTTTGCGGCCGGCCTGTGGACAAGCTTGGCCGTCGGGCGGCGGCTATTCCGCGGCGAGCGCCAGCGGCTGGGGCTCGATGCGGCGGCAGCGGGCCAGCGGCGCCAGGTGGTCGGCGCCGTTCTGCACGTTGCGCACCCAGGCCTTGTCGCCGTGGACGGCGATCACCTCGAAATGCGGGAACAGGTTCTCGCCGGAGCGCACGAGGTCGCCGGCGACGATGTGTTCTTCCCAGTCGCGCTCGTGGCTGATCGAGAAGACGTCGGAGTAGCTGGAGAGAGACATGTGGCGCCCCTTCTACGCGGGGTTTGGGGGAGGAGAGGACGACCGAGATAGAGCGTTCGGCCGGCGGTGTGAGGGCTCCATTTCGTCGCAGCCCTGATTGTCCCCGCGCTCGCGCGCCTAAGTAGCCGCCACGGGGTGCGGCCGAGCCCGCGGCGTCGTATGTTAAGGCCGAAAGGACCTGGGCCAGATGGATTACCGCGCCGCCTTTGAAGCAGCCTTGGAGCAGGTCCGTGGCGAGGGCCGCTACCGGGTGTTCGCCGACCTGAAGCGTCATCGCGGGTCGTTCCCGCGGGCGACCTGGACGCGGCCGGACGGGACGTCGCGCGAGGTGGTGGTGTGGTGCTCCAACGACTATCTGGGCCAGGGCCAGAACCCGGTGGTGCTGGACGCCATGCACCAGGCGCTGGAGGAGGCGGGCTCCGGCTCGGGCGGCACGCGCAACATCTCCGGCACGACGCACTACCATGTGCAGCTGGAGGCCG
>Ga0207668_10000417_pt1 | contig 26845 bp, 33 predicted proteins | sample KBSS43metaG_FD_184323 | JGI IMG/M metagenome (GOLD analysis project Ga0207668, IMG submission 184323) | Switchgrass rhizosphere microbial communities from Kellogg Biological Station, Michigan, USA - KBS S4-3 metaG (SPAdes) (version 2) | ecosystem: Host-associated > Plants > Roots > Rhizosphere...
GCCTTGGCGTGAAGAAGTTCGGCAGCGAAACCGTTCGCGCCGGCAACATCATCGTGCGTCAGCGCGGCACCAAGTGGCACCCGGGCGACAACGTCGGCCTGGGCAAGGATCACACGCTTTTTGCGCTTACCGACGGCCAAGTCGCGTTCCGCGACGGCAAGCTTGGGCGCAAGTACGTCCACGTCATGCCGATTACGGAAGCTAGCGCATAGGAACGGTCAAAACGCCGTTCCCACAAGGGGGCGGCCCGGACGAGATCTGAACGGATCAAAGCCAAAAGGGAGAAGGGGAGCCCCCGGAAGGGGTCTCTCCTTTTTCTTTGCCTTCTCCCGGAACTGTCACGGGCCGCGACTAGCGGCTCGCCGAGGAGAAGAGTGATGTTCGCGAGGACGCCAAGACTGCTGCTAAGGCCCGGTTTCCCCGAAGACGCGCCGGCGCTTGCCATGGCGATCGGCGACCAGGCGATCGTGCGCAATCTCGCAGTCGTTCCGTGGCCCTACACGTTACGCGATGCCGAGGCGTTCCTTGCCGGACCACGCGATCCGATCCTCCCCTCGCTGCTGGTGTTCGAGCGGACCGCTGGTGCACCACGGCTGGTCGGGTCCTGCGGCCTGGGCCGGCGGCCCTCGGGCGCGGTCGAGCTCGGCTATTGGATCGCCAGGAGTGACTGGGGCCGCGGCCTCGCCAGCGAAGCCTGCGCGGCGGTGATCGCCATTGCCCGAACACTTGGCCTGCCGAGCATTGAAGGCTCGCACTTCGTCGACAACCCGGCGTCCGGCAGGGTGCTCGAGAAACTCGGCTTCGAGCCGGTCGGCATCATTGCGCCAAGGATGAGCTGCGCGCGCGGCGTCGAAGTCCCGGCGCGCCTGATGCGGCTTCAGCTCGTGGCGGGACGCGCCGAAGAAGAAGCGGCGATCGCGGCTTAGGCGCGTATCGCTGCCGGATGGGCTTCACCTTCCAGGCGAAGGATGGATTCCTCGAGCCCGGGGAGATCTGCATTGGGGAGCTTGCCGCGATAGAAGCTGGCGAGGTCAAGATAAGCCTTGCGCGCGTCCGAGGATTGGGCCGCGAACGCCTTGCGCACCGCCTCCTCGAAACACAGCGTGTAATCGGCTCGACCCATCTGTCCCTCCACATGCAGGAGGGAAGGTTTGTCAGTTAACTCATGGACTTGCAGTCCGTAAGTTTACCTAGGTTAATCCCTTTTGGACTAAGCGGCGCGGCGAACCTTGCGCGCCGATTGCTGAACGCCCTTCGCACTCGCATCATAGGTCGCGAGCAGATCCCGGTCGTCCTCGTTCCACGGGTGAAAGCCGGGCAGGAAGTAGCTGACCCATGCGCCGGCGATCTTGCGGAACATGCCCGGCCGGACCCACAAATAGGTCAGCAGCAGCCACCACGCCTTGAACCCCGTCACGCCGTCCTGTCGCATCAGCTCGAGCGAACCCCACGTCCGGTCGACGACGAAGTTGCGGGTGACGTAGAGCATCACCTTCGCCTTGACCCGCCAGCGCTTGTACCGCGGCCAATCGCGCGTCGCCCACAGCCAGGTGTCATAGGCCACGCCCTTATGTTCGATTTCCTCACAGGCGTGCCAGCGCCACAAGTCCGCCGTTACTGCCTCGGCGCCGGCCAGATGCGCCGGGTTCGCCAACAACTGATGGGCGAGGATGGCGGTGAAATGCTCAAGCGCCATGGTCGCGGCGAGATTGGCGATCGGCCCGCGAGCGCGGGCGACCGCCAGTCGCTCTTCGACCCGTTGCTCGAGCTTGGACAAATCGTAACCGGCACCGGCGGCACGCTTGTTGAACGCGTCATGCTCGCGGCTGTGAATCGCTTCCTGGGTGGTGAACGCCTTGATTTCCTCGGCCAGCTTGGCCGGTGCTCCGGCGCGCACAGCGCGGACGCTTTCGACGAAATAGGCCTCGCCGATCGGGAAGGTGCTGGACAGCGCATTGTAGATTGCGGTCGCTTCGACTCGTCCGCCGTGCCAAAGACGCGGCGTCGCTTCGCCGCGCCCGAACTTTCGGTCGCGCGGCGTGATGCTGAAATCGGCAGGCGTCGGACGGGTCGTAGTGCTCATCATGCGAGGCTATCTTAACTGACACAGATGTCAATAACTCGCAAACGCCTGAGCCCGGAGGAAAGCCGATCCGCCGCGCTCGACGCCGCATGCCGCATCCTGCTCGAGCGGGGGCCGCAGGCGGTCACCCTTAAGGCGGTGGCGGCGGAGATCGGCCGGACGCACGCCAATCTGCTCCATCATTTTGGCTCGGCCGCGGGGCTCCAGGCCGACCTTGCGCGCTCGATTGCCGACCGCGTCAACGCCAAGATCACGGCGGCAGTCGAACAGGCGCGGACCGGCGCTGCCGACGCCCGTGACATTGCCGACATGGCGTTCGACGCCTTTGGCAAGGGCGGCGCCGGCGCACTCGCGGCGTGGATGATCCTGTCCGGCAACCGCGATGCGCTGGACGGCATTTTGAAATCGATTCACAACCTCGTCGCCGAGCTCAGCGTCGGCCACGAAGACCATCACGTGCCGGAGACGACGCTGTGGCTGGTGCTCCTGGCGCTTGGCGACGCGCTGCTTGGCGAACCGATCGCTGCCGAACTCGGGCTGGCGCGCGAGACGGCTCGCGAAATCGCGGCGAACCGCCTGCGCAAGCAAATCGAGCGTGACCACCCCCGCATCTCCTGAGGAGTACTGCCATGTCCCTGGTCAGCGGCGCGCATGTGATGATCTTCACCCGCGACGAGGATGCCGACCGCGCTTTCTTGCGCGACGTGCTCGAAATCCCGTGCGTCGACAGCGGCGGCGGGTGGCTGATCTTTAAGCTCCCGCCGGCCGAGCTTGGCGTCCACGGCGGCGAGGCCAACGACGTCCACCAGCTCTATTTCATGTGCGACGACTTGGATGCGACCATGGCGACGCTGGCCGATCGTGGTGCGCCGTGCAGCGAGCCATTCGCTGCCAGCTGGGGCCGCGCGACGTCTGTCCTGCTTCCAGGCGGCGGCAAGATCGGCATGTATGAGCCGCGTCACACGCGACCCTGAGGTTAATGTGTGGATTTGTTCTCGCGCGGCCGATGACTGAGTTCACGATCGGCATCGTCGATCGCCCGCAGCAGCTCGACGAAAATCGGCGCCTCTTCCACGGGCCAAAGGCGCGTGAACGTCGGTCCGAGCGCGTTCAGATCGTGCTGAGTCAGCAGACCCACGGCAATGATACGATCCTGTGGCACGGGTGACCTGTCAAAGCTGATACAAGTTAAACAACGCCCAAAGTCCGCTGAAGTGCCTAGCGTTTCGCAGGAGTATCGGCTGATGTGTCAGCCAGGTCACGCGCGGCGGCGGCGGCGGGCGTCGCGTTGGCGCCAGTCGGGCCGTGCGGCAGCGACGAGACCGAGCACCCGATCCGCCGTCCCCGGTCCATCGACCCGTTCGACCCGATAGAGCGCGGCCTCGGTGCTGGCATCGGGTTCCTGGCGAAGCTCAGGCGTGACTCCGACGACCTCGATCATCGATCCGCGGGTTTGGTCGGCAAGGGCATCCGAGAGGCCCTGGAAGCCGGCGCGCGAGCTGGCATAGGGGAAGATCCCGCCGCCGAGGGACAGGCCACCGGCCGGCGCGATGTTGACGATCAGCCGCCGGCCCTCGCCGGCCCGCATTAGCGGCAGCAGCGCACGCGACATCTGCATCATCCCGAGCGTCCGGACATAGCCCTTGCCCGCGGCGTTGATGAGCACGTCGATGCTGCCGAACCTGGCCGCGACTTCCGCGGCGAACACGGTGACACTGGTTTCGGAGATGACATCGCAATAGCGCGAAAAGCCGCCCGCCTGGTCGCTCGCCCGGGTCAGCCCACCGCCGTCGCTATCACACAGGATCAGCTCCGCGCCGCGGTCTGCGAATACGTATGCACAGGCAAGTCCAACTCCGTCCGCCGCGCCGCTCACGAGAACCCGAAGGCCCCGCTTGGCGGCCGCGCTCATCGCCGCGAAACGCTCATGAGCGCCGCGTTTTCCGCGGAAAACGGCAAAGAAATCGGCCCGCCGGCGGCAGACCGCATTTTGTTAATCGACATTTGGGGAGCATCCAGTTAATGCTACAGACTGTTGCGTTTATTGGAAGGTGAACCCTATGTCAAGTTCGGAGCCGGTGGCGGTCACCCGGCGGCCGGGGGGCCGCACGGCCGAAGTCACCCAGCGCGTGCATCAGGCGATTATCGATCTCCTGGTCGAACAGGGCGTGCAGGGCTGCACGTTCACCGCGGTCGCGGAGCGCGCGGGGATCGAGCGTTCGACGCTTTACCGCCGCTTCCCCGACCGGTGGGAGGCGATCATCGACGCGCTCATCGCCATGGCCGAAAAGGATGTCATGCCGGATCTCGGCGGCAGCTTCGCCCACGACCTGCGCTCGGTCCTGATCAGGCTCCGCGATACGCTGCTAACGGCGCTTGGCCCGGCCGTGCTCGCGGTCGGTCTCGAGCTGCGCAGCGGCCGTGCCGAACACTATCCGCGCGCCTATTTCGACCGGCGCATGGCGCAGCTTGCGCCGATGTTCGACGCCGCCATCGCCCGCGGCGAGCTCGCGCCCGACGTCGATCGGGAAGCGCTGATCGCCTTCGCCGCCGGCCCGATCTATTTCCGCACCTTCATTGCGTCGCACGCGGTCGACGACACGTTCGTCGATACCGCCGTCGCTAACGTCTGCCGGCTATACTGCGTTCAGTAGATCCCGACTTCGTCGAGCGGCGCCGGCTCGGGCATTCGCGCGCCTTCCATCTCGATTTCCTGCCACAGCAGGTCGATCAGCCCGCTGAGCTCGCGCACATGCGGCACATCATGCCGCGCGACGTAGCGGTATTTCTCCGCCAGCAACGACGCTTCGGCGAGGATCAGCCGGACGATCTCACCATGCTCGTCGAGCGAGCCGAGCCCTTCATAAGCCTCGAGTTCCTTGGCGCGGAAGAAACCGTCGGATTCGATCATGTGACGCCTCCGATCCGCCCGGCCATCGCCAGCATTTCGGGGCCGGCAAGCGCGTAGGCAAGGCCGGCCGCAACCGCCAGCACCACCATCGCCAGCGCAATCCAGCGGATCGCACGGTGCGGATCGCGCTCCTCGCCGGCGAACTCGAAAGAGTCGAACGTGACGGGCTCAGGCGGCGCGGGTTCTTCGATCGGCGGCTCCGGCACTGGCTCACGCCGCACCACGCCCGCCGCCAGCGTCAATTTCTCGCGATTGACCGCGCCGCGTTCGGCTTCCAGCTCGCGCCGAAACATCAGCGGCGCCGAGACATCGGCGAGATAATCCTCGAGCCGGCGGTCGAGCGCGACGAGATCGTCGACCGCCTCCTGCGCCACCACCCGGTCGTGCCGCTCCATCGCCAGCTGCAGCCGGATCATCTTGAGCGTCGACGCGCGCACCAGCATCAGCCCTTCGGCCAGCTCCTCGCTGCCCACCGGCGTTTCCGCTTCGCGCTGCTTCACGGGTGTTTCGCTGTTCATCTGTCCCCGCCCGACTCGTCCAAACCGGGGAGCCTAAGCCCAAAGCGGTCGGAATCGTTCCGCAAGTTGAACGGTTTACGTCTAGCCGTTGGCAAGGCGAGCCAGTCCGACGGCTTGCGACAAGGCTGGCCAAGTGACCGGCGCACCCCTAACTCCCCCACCGTGCATTTCCTCGACCAGGCCAAAATCTATGTGAAGTCGGGCGCCGGCGGCCCCGGCGCGGTGTCGTTCCGGCGCGAGAAGTTCGTCGAGTTCGGCGGGCCCGACGGCGGCGACGGCGGCAAGGGCGCCGACGTCATCTTCGAAGCCGTGCCCGGCCTCAATACGCTGATCGACTTCCGCTACACCCAGCACTTCCGCGCCCCGCGCGGCAAGGGCGGTTCCGGTTCTAACCGTACCGGTGCCGGCGGGAACGACCTCGTGATCAAGGTCCCGATCGGCACCCAGATCCTGGCCGATGACGACGAGCGCACCTTGCTCGCCGACCTCACCCGTGAGGGCGAGCGTTTCGTCCTCTTGAAGGGCGGCATGGGCGGCCGCGGCAACGCCAGCTACAAGACGTCGACCAACCGCGCCCCGCGCCAGCACCAGACCGGCATCCCTGGCGAGGAGATGTGGCTTTGGCTGCGCCTCAAACTGCTCGCCGACGTCGGCCTGCTCGGCCTGCCCAACGCCGGCAAGTCGACCTTCCTCAACTCGGTCAGCAACGCCGGCGCCAAGGTCGGCGACTATCCCTTCACCACGCTCCGCCCGCAGCTTGGCGTCGTCCGTCACAAGGGCCGCGAGTTCGTGCTTGCCGACATCCCCGGCCTGATCGAGGGCGCGGCGGAAGGCGCTGGCATCGGCGACCGCTTCCTCGGCCATGTCGAGCGTACGCGCGTGCTGCTCCACCTGGTCGACGGCTCGGCAGACGACCCGCTCGAAGCCTGGCGCATCGTTCGTGGTGAGCTCGACAGCTACGGCGCCGGGCTCGACGGCAAAGCCGAGCTCATCGCGCTGACCAAGACCGACCTGATCGACGCCAAGCAGCGCGCGAAGATCGTGAAGGCGCTCGAAAAAGCCACCGGCGAGCCGGTCTTCCCGGTTTCCGCCCCGCTCGAGGACGGCCTCGAACCCCTGCTCGACGCGATCATCCAGCGCCTTGGCGAAGCGGCTCAGGACGAGCCCGGAGACGCTCCCAACGAAAGGTCGTGGTCGCCGCTATGAGGCTGGCGGTCACTGGCGGAACCGGCTTTGTCGGCGTGCATGTGATCGACGCCGCCATCGCCGCCGGGCACGAGGTCAACGCCCTCACCCGCCGCGACCAGCCGCCGCGCGCGGGGCTGACCTGGATCGGCGGCAATCTGGAAGACCGCGAGGCCTTGAAACGCCTGGTCGAAAATGCCGATGCCGTCATTCACGTCGCCGGGGTCATCAACGCGCCTGACGCCGCCGGCTTCGAGGCCGGCAATGTCGCCGGCACGCTGGCGATGCTCGCCGCCGCCACCGCCGCCGGGATCCATCGCTTCGTCCACGTCTCCTCGCTCGCCGCCCGCGAGCCCCAGCTGTCGCTCTACGGCGCGTCGAAGGCCCGCGCCGAGGATTTGGTCGAAAGCTCCGGCCTCGAATGGGCGATCGTCCGCCCGCCCGCGGTCTACGGCCCCGGCGACCGCGAGACGCTCGAGCTGTTCAAGATGGCCAAGCGCGGCTTCGTCCTGCTTCCGCCGAGGGGCCGCGTGTCGCTGATCCACGTCGACGACCTCGCCCGCCTGCTCCTCGCGCTGACCCAGCGCGGCGTCGCCAAGCGCCTGCTCCTCGAGCCCGACGATGGCCGCCCCGACGGCTGGAGCCACAAGGAATTCGCGCAGGCGCTGGGCCGGGCGGTCGGCCGGCGCAACGTCAGCCTGTCCGCCCCGCGCCCGTTGCTTCGCGTCGGGGCCTTCCTCGACGGCCTGTTCCGCCGCGGCCGCGCCAAGCTGACGCAAGACCGCGCCGCTTATTTCAGCCATCCCGACTGGGTCGCCCACCCGCACAACGCGCCGCCCTCAGGCCTGTGGCATCCCCAAATCGAGACCCACCAGGGCCTCGCCGCCACCGCCGCCTGGTACCGCGAGCAGGGCTGGCTCTAGGTGGTCGGCACCATCCCCTACGATCCGACCCGCACCGCGCTTTACTCGCCGGAAAAAGGCGAGCCGCCGGAAGACTTCAGCGCCGGCTGGGACGTCGACTGGATCTGCGCCGAGCTGTCGCGGCTGGCATATTACCGGTTCGAGCGCGGCGATGGCCCGCGCCTCGACGCGGCGCTGATTAGGGCCGGCTTCACTCCCGCCGCGACCTTCATCCACGCTCCCGCCGGCGCCGAAGCGATCGCCACCACCGCGCCCAATGGAACAGCCTTTGTCGCCTGTCGCGGCACCCAGCCGGACGATCTCCGCGATCTCGTCGCCGACGCCCGAGCAAACCCGGTCGAGCTCCGCCCCGGCGCGAAGGTCCACGCCGGCTTCCTCGCCGCTTGGCGCGCGATCGAGGCGCCGATCGGCGAGTGGCTTGCCGCGACCAAACCCAAGCGCCTCATCTTCACTGGTCACAGCCTCGGCGCGGCCATGGCGACCATCGCCGCCGCCGGCCGGCCGCAAGCCGAGCTCGTCACCTTCGGCTCGCCGCTGGTCGGCGACTGGGGCTTCGCTTCCTTGCTCGCCGAGACAAAAGTCCGCCGCTACGTCGATTGCACCGACCTCGTCACCGCCGTCCCGCCGCCGCTGCTCGGCTATGTCCACATCTGCCCCGAGCGCTACATCGACCGCTTCGGCAAAGTTCACGCGCCCGAGGCCATCGCCGACGACCGCCGCGAAGGCCGCCGCGCGTACCTCCGCGACCACGCCTGGAAGGTCTGGCGCAACGTCATGCTCCGCGATCTCGCCGACCACGCCCCGGTGAACTACATCTCGGGCGTCACCGGCCGCCGGGCCCGACGCCCGTTCTCGCCTGAAGCCCGATCTCGCCTGAAGCACGCCGCGTTTCCGCCCCATTGCGTTGCTTAACCCGGCCCCGAACAGTAACGGAACCTGCATGTCCGACCGCAGCCAAACCCTCGCCAAAGTCCTCGAGCTGATCGCGCCCCTCAACAAGAAGGGCGTCGACGTCACCGAGGCGACGCGCTTTGCCCAGGATCTCGAATGGGACAGCCTGACCGTGCTCGACTTCGTCGCCACCATTGAGGACGAGTTCGACGTCATCATCACCATGAACATGCAGGCCGAGATCGAGACTGTCGGCCAGCTCGTCGATGCGCTGGGCAAGCTCCAGGCGTGAGCGACCTTCTCAGTAAGTTCGATCCGATCATCGAGCTGCGCGAGACGCTGCTCGAAAGCGGCCAGACCGATCCGTTCAACCTGGTCATGGAGCGAGTCGAAAGCCCGACGGTCGCGATCTGCAACGGCAAGCGCACGATCCTGCTCGGCACCTACAATTACATGGGCATGACGTTCGATCCGGACGTCGTCGCGGCGGGCAAGCAGGCGCTCGACGATTATGGGTCGGGGACCACCGGCAGCCGCGTGCTCAACGGCACTTACGCGGGCCACAAGGCGTGCGAGGAAGCGCTCAAAGACTTCTACGGCATGGACCATGCGATGGTCTTTTCGACCGGCTATCAGGCCAATCTCGGGATCATTTCGACCATCGCCGGCAAAGAGGATTACATCATCCTCGACATCGACAGCCACGCCTCGATCTACGACGGCTGCGCGCTCGGCAACGCCCAGATCGTGCCCTTCCGCCACAACGATATCGAGGCGCTCGACAAGCGCTTGAAACGCCTGCCACCCGAAGCCGGAAAACTGGTCGTCCTCGAAGGCGTCTATTCGATGCTCGGCGACATCGCGCCGCTCAAGGAAATGGTCGTCGTCTCCAAGGAGGCCGGGGCGATGGTGCTGGTCGACGAAGCCCATTCGATGGGCTTTATCGGCGAGCATGGCCGCGGCGTCGCCGAGGCGCAGGGCGTGCTCGACGACGTCGACTTCATCATCGGCACCTTCTCCAAGTCGGTCGGGACGGTCGGCGGCTTCTGCGTTTCGAACCACCCGAAGTTCGAGATATTGCGGCTGGTCTGCCGCCCCTATGTCTTCACCGCCTCCCTCCCGCCGAGCGTGGTCGCCACCGCGGCAACGTCGATCCGCAAGCTGATGGACAGCGCCGACAAGCGCGCCCACTTGTGGGAGAATTCGAAGCGCCTCCACGCTGGCCTCCGCCAGCTCGGCTTCACGCTCGGCACCGACGAGCCGCAATCGGCGATCATCGCCGTCATCATGCCCGACCTCGAGAAGGGCGCGGCGATGTGGGAAGCGCTGCTGAACGAGGGTCTCTACGTCAATCTCGCCCGACCGCCGGCCACGCCCGCGGGCATGACCCTGCTGCGCTGCTCGCTCTGCGCCCTCCACAGCGAAGAGCAGGTCGGTGAGATTCTCGGCATGTTCGCTGCGGCAGGCCGTGCTACGGGCTGCATAAGTTGAGCCATTTCTAGGGAACCTTTGGCTTTCGCCAATTGGTTAACGGGGCTAAATTAGCGGTCGATGTTCGGGGATGGGGACGAGATCCGGTTTGACTGGAGGCGCGGAGGCGCTGCTGCCGCAGGCCTGATCCTCGCGCTCGTCCTGCTCGGCATGGTCTGGCTCGTCGCGACCGCCAACGACACCCGCGAACGCGCCCTTGCTGCAGAGCGCCATGCCTATGACGTGGCGCTCGTCGTCCGCAACGTCACCTCGAATGTCTCGCGCGCGGAGGCGACCCTGTCGCGCTACGTTCTCGATGAGGATGAGCGGACAGGTGCGGTCTACGGCAGTGAATGGCGCAGCGCCGGCAATCAGATCAACCAGCTCGAAAAGCTGGTTCGCGCCAGCCCCGATCAACGGGCGCGCCTGGTTGAAGTCCAGCGCCTGTTCCGCAAGCGCACCGAGGAACTCGCGCCGGCCGCCACGGCCGCGGCCCAGGGCGAGGGGCAGATCGGCATCAGTTATTATTATGCCGCGTCGCGGAACACCGACGACAAGCCCAGCACCGGCAAGCTGCTCGACGACAAGCTGCAGGAAATCACCCGGGCCGAGCGGCAATCGTTGCGCGAGCGCCAGGCGCAGAGCGCGTTCTTCTCGTCCGAGGCCGACCGCTTCACTGATTATCTGAGCTGGCTCGGCATCGTCGTTGGCCTAGGCGCCGTGTTCCTTGGTGTCGTTGCCTTCCAGGCGCTCCGCCAGAACGCCCTCGCCCGCCGCCAGATCGAGAGCGAGGCCGAGCGCGCCGAGGTGCTCGAACAGGCCGTCCGCGAACGGACCCAGGAGTTGTGGGAGGCCAACAAGGCGCTGAAGGCCGAAGCCGCGGACCGCGAGGCGGCCGAGGCCCAGCTTCGCCAGGTCCAGAAAATGGAGGCGGTCGGCCAATTGACTGGCGGCATCGCGCACGACTTCAACAACATGCTGGCGGTCGTCGTCGGCGGCATCGACCTCGCCCAGCGCCGCCTCAACGGCCCGCGGCGCGAGGTGCTTGGGCACCTGACCAACGCGATGGAAGGCGCCACGCGCGCGGCCGCCCTTACGCGCCGCCTCCTGTCCTTCGCTCGCTCCGAGCCGTTGCTTCCGGAGCGCGTCGATAGTCGCGATCTCATCGGCAGCATGTCGGACCTGCTCGACCGCACGATCGGCGAGCGCATCCGCATCGATATCGAGCTCGCGCCCGACACCTGGCCGACCTACGTCGACCCGCACCAGCTCGAAAATGCGATCGTCAATCTGGCGGTCAACGCGCGCGACGCGATGGACGGCCAAGGCATGATGCGCATCGCCACCGCCAACGTGAAGGTCGCCGCGAACGAAGTCGGCGACGTCCGCGCCGGTGACTATGTCCGCATCAGCGTCACCGATACCGGCTGCGGCATGACCCCCGAAGTGCGCGATCGCGCGTTCGAGCCGTTCTTCACCACCAAGCCAGTCGGCAAGGGCACCGGCCTCGGCCTGTCGCAGATCTTCGGCTTCGCCCACCAGTCGGGTGGCGAGGTCGGCATCGACAGCAAGGTCGGCCACGGCACGACCGTGTCGATCTATTTGCCGCGGACGGAGGCCGCTGCGCCGGTCCGCCTGCGCCCGGCGGCGCAGCCGAGCGAACGCGACGCGCATGTCCCGGGTGCGCGCATCCTGCTCGTCGAGGACGATCCGCGGGTCCGCGCCGCGACCGTCGGCGCACTCGAAGACCTCGATTACGAGCCGGTCGCCTGCTCCAGCGGCGCCGAGGCAATCGCCTTGTTCCAGGCGCATGAATTCGACCTGGTGATCAGTGACGTGATCATGCCAGAGATGACCGGCCCGGAGCTGATCCGCCACCTCAAGGCAACCCACAGCGAGGAGTTCGCGGTGTTGTTCGTCACCGGCTACGTCGGCGAAGGCGAAGGCGACGACCTCCGCACGCATGAGCTACTGCGCAAGCCGTTCACGGTCGGCGCGCTGGCCAGCGCCGTCTCCGCCGCCTTGTCGCGCACCGTCCCGACCTCACCGAAAGCAGCGGGCGCCAAGCGCTAGGCTAGCGGATCGCGCCCGACCGTATCAGTTTTGGCAATAACGAAAGCCCGGCCAGTAGCGGATGCCGCCGCTGCCACGGCTTGAGCTCGAGCTTGGTCCCGGCGTGGCGGTTGATCTTCCACGCGATATATTCGGCGCCACCGGCGAAGGTGAAGCTCGCCTTGGCCAGCCGCAGCACCGACAGGCTCTTGCCCTCGAGCCGCCGCCAGCCCCAGCCGCCCGCTCTGGCATCAGCGGGAATGGCCGCGATCGCCGCGCTGCCGAAGCGTTCGTAGCGCTCGCGGTCGGCGTCCACGACGGACTGCCCCCGCTCCTTCCGCTCCGCCCGAAGTTCGGCCGAATAGGTCAGCGCGAACGCGCGCCGCCACCAGTCGAGCGGCGTCTCGCCGTCGGCCCGCCCGGCTGCGCCAAGTAACGTCGGCGCGGCGCGGCTGACCGCGTCGACCGCCGTATCCCGCGCCCGAGCATCCGCCGCCCACACCAGCCGCGAGGGCTGCGCGAACCGCGCCCATACCGACACGTTGCTGGTCTCGGGACCGTTGAGCCGGTGAAAGTCGGCCTCGCTCAGCACCGCATATTTGGCGACCAGCCCAGCATGTTCGAAGTAGAAGACGTTCGGCGGAACGAGCCGGTTCGCTGTGGCCATCCAGGTCTTGCCGTAGGCCGCGCGATAATCCGACACGACCAGGTAGAAATCGAGCATCAGCCCGTCGAGCTCGGACTGTCTCAGGCACGATCCGTAGAACAATACCGCGCGGCTCGAGTCGCCGCGTTCGGCCGCGATCGCCGCCGCCATCCCCGTCACCCGCGCGTCAACGGGCAACGCCAGTTCCTCAGCGACAAGGTCGCGCAGCGCAGTCATTGCGCCGCTACTTACGCCGCCAGCTTGACGAACGACAGCGGCAGGGCGGGACGAAGGTTGATAGGGCGGCCGCGCTCGGCGCGGAAGGTTTCGCCGTCGAGAATGACGTTGGAGCTGTCGCTTTCGATGGTGATCTCGTCGACTTCCTCGAAGTGGACGCCGCGAACTTTGGACCGACCGAGCTTGCCGAACAGGCTGGCCGCGAAGCCGCGCACCAGCGACATTGGCTGCTCCTCGACCGCCAGCAGCTTCAACACGCCTTCGCGCTTGCCGCCGAGTTCACCCGACAGCAGCAGTTTCTCGAGCGTCGTCACGGCCAGCAGAGAGAAGCGGCCGGTGATCTTGTTGCCGGCCTCATGCACTGAAATGCTGAGCGGCAACGGGTCGGGCGGCAGGAAGCTCGCCTTCACTTTGAGGAACAGCTTGGCGAGCAGGGCCAGCGCGGTGATCACGTGCGCCACGCTATTGGGCAGGCCAAGCGGGTAAATCTTGTCGCGGCAGTAGAGCATGGTGTCGGCCAGGCCCGCCCCGCCGAGGAACATGCCGATCACCGGGCGGTCGCCGTTCTCACCGCTGCGCAATGCGATCAGTTCGCGCGCCACGACATAGGGCGCGATGTCGCCCTGCGCGATCTCGACCAGCCGCGTCAGCGCCGCAATCGGGTCGCCTTGCGCCCCAAGGTCGAGGGCGATGAGGTTGGTCTTGCCGCTCGGCAGCACCGCGACGGGCGGCGGCGTCTCGCCGAACTGGCCGCCATTATAAAGCTCGGTCAGCGCCGCCTGGACGGTGCCGTCGCCGCCGTTGATAACCAGCAGCTTGGGACGGATGCGGGCGATCGTCTTCAGCGCCTCGCCGACTTGGGTGGCGTGCTCGACCTCATAGTGGAAGATATCGGGGTGATCGGCGCAATATTCGCGGATGCGCGGGAGCTGGGCGAGGTTGCCGGTCGACTTGGGGTTCGACAGCAAAGCGATCCTCGGCCGGTTCATCATGGCCGGTGACACCCGTCCGCACGCAGCCGTTCGCGCGCGGCGCCCGGCGGGGCCGCGCTGGCAATCAGGACCGGACGCGTTTTCAACATGATTTCACGGACCGCTGCGCTATAGGACTTTAGCCGGACCGGCCGCGCCCCAGCCTTGGCCAGGATGCATCGGTCCGTTTTTCTTATCGGCTGCCTTTGCGGCCAAATGATGGTGGCGGGACGACCGAATTTGCCCAAGCTGTCCTTGATTGACCGCTACCTCGCCCGCTCCATCGCGGTCCCGTTGCTGGGTTCGCTGATCCTCGCGGCGATGTTGCTGGTGCTCGATAAGATGCTGCGGCTGTTCCAATATGTGGTCGATGCCGGCGGTCCGGTCAGCGTCGTCTGGCGGATGCTTGCCAATCTGCTCCCCGAATATCTCTCCCTCGGCATCCCGATCGGCCTGATGCTCGGCATCCTCCTCGCCTTTCGCAAGCTCGCGCAATCGTCGGAGCTCGATGCGCTCCGCGGCATTGGCGTCGGCTTCGGTCGAATGCTGCGCGTGCCCTACATGTTTGCCGTGCCGCTGCTGATCCTGAACCTGTTCATCGTCGGCTATCTCGAGCCGTGGTCGCACTATCGTTACGAGGGCCTGCGGTTCGACTTGAAATCCGGCGCGCTCGGCGCAGCGATCAAGGTCGGCGAGTTCAACCACCTCGGCCGCCGCATCACGCTGCGCATCGACCGCAGCGAGAACAAGGGCGCGGTGCTCCACGGCATCTTCGTCGAGATGGACGACAAGAAGGGCATGCGCGTCGCCGCCACCGCCGACCGCGGCCGCTTCCTTTCCACTGATGATCCGGACACGATCCTGTTCCGACTGTTCAACGCCCGCCTGATCCAGGATTCACCCAAGTTCCCGGCGCCGCGCGCGGGATCGTTCGACACCTACGATTTGCCGGTCAATTTACCGGCCATCGACCAGTTTCGTGGCCGCGGGGGAACACAGTCGGACGAGCTCTACCTGCACGAGTTGGCGCGGCGCGGTTACGGCGGCGGCGCCGCCAACCGCCACGACTTGCTCGAGGCCCGCGCCGACCTGAGCTTTCGCCTGGTCGAGGTGCTGATGATGCTGCTCCTGCCGTTGCTCGCGGTCGCGCTCGCGGTGCCGCCCAAGCGCAGCACCTCGTCGCTCGGCATCTTCGTCTCGATTGTGACCGTCGTCGCCTATCACAAGGTCAACCAATATGGTCAGCAGATGGCGACTCAGGGCCGGGTCGACGCGATCGTCGCCTTGTGGGTCCCGTTCGTGATCCTCGCAGCACTGATCGTGTGGATGTACCACGTTCTCGCCCACCGTCCGGGCGGCCAGCCGATCGGCGCGCTGGAATTTGCCGCATCCAAGAGCTGGCGGTTTGTCCGCGGGCTATTCCCGAGGTTCCGTCCGGCATGATCAATTTTAAGCTCCTGCCGTCGCGCCAGGTTGCGCTCTACACCGTGCGCCTGTTTGTCACCCGCAGCCTGGCCGTGCTGGTCGCGCTCGTACTGATCCTGATGACGCTCGACTTGCTCGGTGAATCCGGCAAGATCCTCGCCGTTCCCGGCAACGGCGACGGCGACTTGTGGCGCTACGTCTCCTTGCGCATCCCGCTGCTTGTTTCGCGCTTCCTGCCTTTCTCGGTTCTGCTGGGGACGTTGATCGCCTTCGTCGGCCTCAACCAGCATAGCGAGGTGGTGGCGATGAAGGCCGCGGGCATTTCCGCGCACCAGATCCTCGCCCCGCTGATGGCTGCCAGCCTGATCGTCGCCGCCGGCCTGTTCGCCTTCAACGAGACCGTCGTGGTCAAGGCGGCGCGGGTCGTCACCGCCTGGTCGGACAATGACTACAAGCCGATCCCGCCCGAAAGCGGGGTGCTCAGCAACGTCTGGCTGCTGGACGGCGAGGACCTCATCCGTGCCGGCCGCGTATCAGGTCAGGGTGCCGGCTTCCGGGCGGCCGACGTCACCGTTTACGACCGCGAAAAGGGCATACTGTCGCGCGTCGTCCACGCCGATTCCGCGGTGCCGCTGCCCGGCGCGGCGCTGTGGCGGCTGACCAACGTGCGCATTTACGACGCTGGCATGAACCTGACGGTCAAGCATAGGGAGCTGGACGGCCTCACCGGGGTCACGCCGCGCCAGCTGACGCTGGCCAAGGTCGACCCGACCCAGCTCGATTATTGGACGCTCAAGCAACGCGTTGCCGAGCTTGAGGCAGCCGGCCGCCCGACGGATGAAGCTCGCGCCGGCCTTGCTCACAAGATTTCCGGGCCGTTGTCGACCATCCTCATGCCCCTGCTCGCCGCAGTCGCGGCCTTCGGACTCGCCCGCTCGGGCCAGGTGCTGCTCCGCGCGGTAGTCGGCATGGCGCTCGGCTTCGCTTATTTCGTCGCCGACAATTTCAGCCTGGCGATGGGCAACGCCGGCGCCTACCCGCCGCTGATCGCGGCGTGGGCGCCGTTCCTGTTGTTTGCGCTGATCGGCGAGACAGTGCTGGTCCGCACCGAGGAATAGCCCCTAAGCGAGGGGCCTATTCCGCGATCGTCTCGTTCGAACCGCCGAACGCCTCCGGGAAATCCTTGAACTTCGGCAATCCGTCCCGAATCGGAAGCACGCGTTCCTGGTAATTGACGTGCAGTGACGGCTGGAAGTCGTAGCCCTTGAGCGTTTCCGAGTGGATGTCGACCATCCCGATCGTCGGATGATTGATCAACACCTGGCCCCCGCAATTGGCGCAGTGCCGGCGGTCGGAGAAATCTGTCTTGTTGTAGCCCTTGAGTTGGTCCTCGCCGCGCGTCACCCGAACGGCGTCCTGGGGCCATACGGTGAAGCCGCGGACCGGCGCTCCGGCGATGCTGCGGCATGACTCGCAATGGCAATAGCCCTGCGCGACCGGTTCCCCGGTCGCCTCGACCGCGACTTGTCCGCAAAAGCATTGTCCCGAGTGAACTTTCGCCATGCGCCGACTCCTGCTGCTGATGCCGCTTCCTAATCCTGTCGGGCGGCGGCCGTCGAATGAATTGGGGCGAGGGCCGCCTACCACGCGGCGGCCCTCTGGCTGGTCGTCAGAAGGCGAAGATATCGCCGTTGATGACCAGATGGTCGTTCGCAGTTTCGAACCCGGTGATGTGCATCGTCGCGCCGGACAGGCCGGTGATGGTGATGTCGCCACCGCCGTTGTTGGTGACGGTGACCGGATCATCCTCATTGATGACGATGGTGTCCGCCGCGCCGTCGCCCAGCCCGTTGATGCCGAGGTTGACGTTGAACAGCGTCACGTCCGTCCCGCTCGGGTCGTTGACGGTGATGGTGTCGGCACCGCCGAGCGCATTGATGGTAACCGTCTCGACGCTGTCGAGGTTCATGACGATATTACCCTGGACGCGGGTGAGCAGGGCGTCGTCGCCGCCCGCCGTGAACGTGAACTGCTCGTTGGCGGCAAAGCCGTTGAACAGCAGCTCGTCGGTCCCGCTGCCGCCATGGACGACGTCGCTGCCGTCACCCTGGTCCCAGCGGAACACGTCGTTGCCCGCGCCGAGGAAGCCGACGTCGCTGCCCTGGTCACCGTCGAGGAAGTCGTTGCCGTCGCCGCCGGTGAGCGTGTCGTTGCCAGTGCCGCCGGCGATAAAGTCGTTGCCGTCGCCGCCCGACAGCAAGTCGTCACCACCGTTGCCGAACAGCGAGTCATTGCCGTCCTGGCCCGACAAGATGTCGCCAGCGCTGCCGCCCGACAGCGAATCGTTGCCGTCGCCGCCGTTCAGCTCCGCGGACGGAAGCGCACCGTTGGTCTCGTCGACGGAAATGACGTCGTTGCCGTCGCCGCCATGGACGACGATCGTCGCGGTGTTGCCCACGGTCGCACCCTCGATGGCGCTGCCGTTGGCGAGCAACTGGCCGCCCGCGTCGCGGCTGACAATGATGCTGTTGTCGCCGTCGTCGGCGTTGATCAGGGCGCTGGCCTGGTGTTCTAAGAATTTGCTGTGAATGCTCATTGGACAGGTCTTTCTTTGGGTTGGGGAGAACGCTACTGGAGCGCTCAGTGCGAACCCGTCCGCAATCGGTTCAAACCGTTGTTCTTGCTGAGTTATTCTTCAGGCAAAGCACGAGCGCGCTCCGGGAGCGGATTGCTCCACGAAAGTCAGGGCGTTGCCATCTTGGTGGCGATGTCCGTAGCTTGCGTTCTACAAGGACGGATATGACCGGCTGACCGGCATAATTGATTGAAACGCCGACGCCCGCGCATTCTTTCGATCACTGTAATTGAGATTATTCGTGGGTCCGCGATCAGGACCGCTCCAACTCAATTCCCTGGCTGTGGCGGCATTGTGTCGAACTGCGGCAAAGCCGGGTCGTGCCGATCCCACGGCTGGCCGGCCGACGTCCACATCACCAGTTGCGGCCGGTAGCGGTGCGGATCGTCCAGGCTCCCCGCGGACGCGACGAACACGTCGGGCATCTCCGGGAAGCTGAGATAAACCGGATTGCCGCAGGTCGGGCAGAAGGCGCGGCGCTTGCGCGTCCCGCCTTCGCCGATCGTCTCCCAATGGCTGGCCTCGCCGCTGGTGGTGACCGATGCCCCGACGAAGGTCAGGTGCGAACCATGCCCGGTGCCGCTGTCGCGCTGGCATTGCCGGCACTGGCAGTCGTTCATCATCATCGGCTCACCGGCGACCGCGTAGCGGATCGCTCCGCAGCCGCAGCCGCCGGTATAAGGTTCAGCCGTCGCCACCTAGGCCTCCAGCGCCTGCTTGACCGCATCGCGCGACTGGGCGTGGAGCTCCCAGAAATTCTTGACGCTGCGTCCCGCCAGCCGCGCTTCGAGCATCGCGAGGTGCGAGGTCCAGCCGCTGCCGAAGTCCATCGCGCCGACCGGGCTGACGATCCCGCTATGGGTGAGGGTGAGCCGCGTGCGCGCGCCGTCTTCGGCGAGCTCATAGCGGACGGTCCCGTTCTTCCCGCCCTGGAAGGTCGTCTCGAGCAGGCGCGGGGGTTCGAAGCGCGACACCTGCTCGGTCCACGACAGGCCCTTCGAGGACGCATAGCTCTCGGGGTAAGGCACGTCGTCGTCGGACAGGTTGTCGTGGTCGATCAGCAGGTCGAACGGGCCGACCCCGGTCGCGCTGGTCCCGCCCATGAACCATTGGCGGCGCAGCTCTGCTTCGGTGAGGTAGCGCCACACGGTTTCGATCGGCGCATCGAGGACGCGCTCGAGGCGGATCGTGTCGGGCTCGATCTTGCGCACCGGCAACTGGATTGCTGCAGCTTCAGTCATTTCTTCTTCTCCTCTTGCTTGTCGCGTTCGATCAGCGCCTCGAGGCGATCGAGTCGCGCGGTCCAGAATTTCTCCCATTGCTTGAGCCAGACCTCGGCTTCGGCCAGCGGCCCGGCTTCGAGCTGGATGAGGTGGGTGCGGCCGACCTTGCGCCGCTTAAGCAGCCCGGCATCCTCCAGCACCCTCACGTGCTTGGAGGCGCCGGCGAAGCTCATCGCGAACGGCTCGGCCAGCTCGCCGATCGATTTTTCGCCCAACGCGAGGCTGGCGAGCATGCCGCGACGCGTCGGATCGGCCAGTGCGTGGAACGTCGTGTCCAGTCGATTCTCAACCATTTGGTTTAATTATGCGAGTCGAATTTGATTGTCAACCGTTCGGTTTAATTTTGTGACCGCGCTGGACTGTGCCTCGTTCCATGTCATAACCGCGCCTGTCTTTCAGCGGGGGCGGAATGGACGACCAGCATTCGAATGACACGGCCGCGCCGGCTTCCGGCAGCGGCTTCTTCTCCGGGGCCAAGGGCTGGATCGCCGGCATTACCGGCGTCATCACTGCGATGACCGGCCTGGTCGTCGCCTGCGACAAGTTCGTCGGGGACGACGCCACCGACGCCAAGCCCACTCAAGTTGCCGCCTTGGCGAAGCCCGCCCAGCCCCAGCTCTATGTCGGCAAGCAGGCCGACGGCACCAGCGTCACCCTCACTCGCAAGGGGGATGGCTGGGAGCTGGTCGATAACAGCGGTACCTATCAATATGAGGAATTGAAGTCGTCCGACGACACGCGGATCGTTGCGCGGTGGGGCGATTATTATCTCCGCTGGCCGCCGAAAGGCGGGATGGCAGAGGAAGGCAAACCCGTCGCGGATACCGAGAAGAAGAGCTGGGAGGATTACGCCGACATCTCACCGGCCCAGCCGGCCAAACCCTAGCGCGCCAGCCGCCGCGCCGTCGGCCTGACCGTCGCGCAAGCCGGCGTCCCGTCCTTGCCCGTCCCGTCCACAACGATCTCGATCGTCCCGTCGCCCGCCGCGGCACCGTCGAGCAGGTCACTCGGCAAATCGTGGATGTCGATCTTCATCCGCCGCGACCAGGGCGAGCCATGATCCCCGGCGGACTGCCCGACACGGATATAGACGAAGCGCCGCTCTTTCCCCTCGCGCTGAACCTGGTCGCCGAAGAATTTGGGGCCAGGCGCGACCCGCACTGGAAAATCGAACGCCAGCGCATCCCCGGCCGTCGCCCGCCTGGCGTCGAGCGGGTGGCCATCCTTTGCCTGCAAGCTGTGCCATACGCCATCGACCGGATTGTCGATCACGATTCTGAGCCGAATCTCGACTTGCCCATCGCGCGCCATGCGGCCCGCCTTAGCTGGGAGTGAAACCGCGCGACAACGGGGCTATCACCGCGCCAGGAGAGATTGATGCCGTTTGTTCTGCTTCTGGCCGCCTCGTTCGCCGAGCTGCCCAATGTCACCGTCACCTATTACGACGTCGCCGGCCGCGACATTCCGGCAATCCACAAGGCAATCGCCAAGGCCGCGCCAAAGGATCCCGAAACGCAACATGTGCTGCCGGCCACCTCCAGCTGGAACGTCGGGATTGCGGTCAAATCCGTAACCACCGGGAAGCGCTGCCAGATCACCGGCGCCACCCTCACCTTCCGCGGCTCGGCGACCATGCCGCGTCTGCTCCCGGACGAGGACCGGCCGGCCCCGGTCGCCACTGCCTTCGCAGCCTATGCGGCGAAGCTGGAGGATCGGCAGGCGGCGCAGCTGCGCTTCGCCTACGATCGCCTGAATGAAGTCGAGCAGGCGATCCGCGGCAGCCGCTGCGACAAGTCCGAGGCGGCGGCGGACGCGGCGCTGGGCAAGTTGCAGGCGGCTGAGCGGGCGGCGTTCAAGTCCGACGAACAGTCCCAGCCGAAGCTGGAAGAACTCAAGGATTGACCGTGGGCGCGGCCGGCCCCGCCGCTTCCGCCAGCTTCGCCCAGAGCTTCTCGCGGACGACCAGCTTGCCGTTGGCGGGCTTGCCGAGGTCGAGCCGCACCAGCCGCACCCACAGCGACTTGGTCGCGCTCGCCTCGATCTCGGTCCATGGGATCAGCAGCGGCTTGGAGAATAAGGCGAAGATGCGCGGGACGCGGATGCCAAGCCCGGTGCGGTAGACCGATAGCGTCAGGGCATTGTTGAAATTGACGATCCCGACCTGGCCCGACTGCCGCTTCAGCTTCAGTACCGGCTCATCAGTGCCCTCGTCGGGATACCATTGCTGAAGATTGAACCAGCCCGACAGCAGGCCGAGCAGGGTCGTGATGAGCAGCCAGAACCCGACGAACGCCAGCGGGATTACGAACGGCAGCCAGCGGAGGATCGCCTGCGGGTCGGTCACTGGGGGCAGGATAACGAGTCCCCGGGCGGCGCCAAGCCCCGTTAGCGGCTGGCCAGCTTGCGGAAGTGATAGCGCCCGCGCACGGGCGCCGCGCGGTACGAATGGCCGGAGGTGCAGGTGACGGTGAACGCCTTGCCGAGGATCTGGCTGGTCGAGGCGACCGACCCGCACGGATAGCCGATCCGCCCGATCGTCCGCGCGATAGTCGCGTTGGACAGCGGCAGGCTCGCGGGAGGCGCGCTGGCCGGCTCCTCGGTGGCGGCGGCGGGCACGGCGGCGTTTGTCGCGGCGGGCTCAGCTGGCGCCGGCTCAGCGAGCTGCCGCTCGCTCTCCGCCAGTTGCGGCGCCGGCTGTATGCGTGCGGAAGACTTCCGTCCCATCTCGCGATGACGTTCGGTCGCGCGCGGCGCGACGCTTGGCGGCGGCGGGACCGCGTCCGACCCCAGCGCCGCCGCCGCAGTTGGGTCGTTGACCGTGAAATCCGTGTTCGGCGGGGTCAGCAGCGCGCTCACCGTCGCCTTTTCCGGCACGCCGCCCCGGCTCTGCCAGCCGGCCCAGGCGCCCATCAACGCGACCAGCGCCACCACGCCGCCGCCGGCAATCAGCACCGGCCGCCATGGCACCGCCCGCGCCCCGACCGCGGCCTCATCTTCGTCGCCATAGTCGTCGGCAATTGCCAGTTCGACCGGCTGGGCGACCGCAGGCGCCGGTGCAGGTCGCTCGACCAGCGGCTCCGCGCGCGCCAGCTCAGCCAGCGCCTCGCCAATCGGCCGCGTCCGCGGCAGTGCCGGTTCGCGGGCCACGTCCGGCTGCCGCGCCAGCGCAATCGCCGGCCGATCGACCGGGGCCGCCAACGACAGGCCCGCACGGGCGAAGCTCGCACTGCCCGCGCCGTGCGTGTGTAGCGGCAGTGCGGGCTTCGGCGCGGGCTCCGGCTCCGGCGCAATCCCGATCTCGCGATCGTAAGCCCGGCGTCGCTCGTCGTCGCTGAGCACTGCGTGCGCCACCGTCAGCTCGGCCAGCCCGCCAAACGCGCGCGGTCGCAGCATGCTCATCTCGCGCGTAAAGGCGCGCGATATCTCGGCGCGCGTCGCCGTGGGCTCGAGGCCCAGCACTGCATAATGGGTCGGCCGCGTCGTGACCGTGCTGCTCATCATCGTTCCCCGCTCTCAACGGTCCGATGCTTCTCGCTTTTGGCGTGAGAATCCAGCGCACTCGCCGCAGCCGCGGGGCCGTTCGGCGTCTACGGATTCACCGCCTGTCGGTTAACGACACGGCACGTTCTCGCGTACGCGGGCGACCTAGTGCAGCTTGGCGATCTTCAATTTGTCGAGCTTGGCCCGGTCCCGGACCGACTCCTCGCTCCTCGTCAGCGCCTTTGCGATGGCCCTCAGCGCCAGGCCCTTGCCCACCAGCTGATGCAGCTTCTGGATTTCGTCCGTCCGCCACGGCTGGCGGTGTCGCTCGAATTTCGTCTCTGCCATGGCGCCGCTGTAGCGCCCGCCCGCGGGTGCGAGAAGGGCCGCCCCACCGGGGACGGCCCTTCTTCCGCCGGAAGCGCGGGATGGGGTTAGTCTTCCGACGCGGTGAAGCGGAAGCCGTGCCGGCCGACCGTCGCTTTGTGGTTGTCGGTCACGATGGCGAGGCTGGCGATCGCCCCCTTGGTCAGGAAGAAATCGTAGCGGACCTCGAGGTTGGTATCGTTGAAATGCGTATCCGACCGTTCGCCGACCTCGGCGCCATCGAACATCAGCTTCATCAGCGCGCTCGAATCGTCGCCGCCGCCAGTGTGGGTCACATGGGCCCAAACGCTGATCTGATAGCTCCGCGGGTATGGGCCGAGTTCGGCCGCAAAGGTGTTGTCCAGCGCCTCCGGCGGCCGGACGTCGGCTTGCATCATGGTATCGTCGTCGATGAGTGTCGGCATGATCTATCCCCTGCTGGGTCGCCCGGGCCGAGCGTCATCAGGCGAATGTTGCATAGCCGAAATAGTCGCGCGGAACGCGCGGCGATGCGTCCGATTTGCATGAAACACCGAGGTACGCCAGCATTCTGATCGGCTTTCCAGGTCGTTTTACTAACGCTCTGATTCACCACGATTCCTACTTGCACCATGCGGCTTGCGCGTTAGGTTTTTGCTCACGCGCGGGGGAACTTTGCTCGGATTCCGCGTGAGTGGATTTGAGAGCTGTGAGAGTCGTCAAACCGTAGCCTGATTTGCGTGCCGGACAGCGAAAACTGCCCCGGCTGCAAACTGGCACATCCAGCACTTCCCCGACTCGTTGGCGTAAGCCAAAATACTGTAAAGTTGAGGAAAAAGTCAGTTACTGTTAACCAACCCGGCGTTACAGCGGACGGATGTGGGGCAGATCCGCAACATCCATTTTGGTTGCCGCGGCGGCGATTCTGCCGGCATGTGGGAGCGCGATGACCGTTTCAGGCCGGGACGAAGGCAATACCTGCCATGTTCATGGCGGCGAAAAACTGCCAGCTGCCGCTGGCGGTGCCGATGCAATCTGCGCCGCGGTCACGCGCGCCGTGGCGGCGGAGGCGCCGCACGCGCGCTACACGGTGGACGTCACGGTCGTGAGGGCATCGATGTTGCGCACGGCATTGACGGTCGGCGGGCGTACGCTGCCCGAGCAGAGTTTCGCGGTGATGGACCGCGACCTCAATCCGGCCTCAATCGACCGTTTTGCCCATTCGATCGCGGCTGCCGTGGCTAGGGCAAGCAACGCTTAATCCGGGGGACTTTTGGACGTGGTGGATATTCCAGGTGATACGTCGACGACGAGTGTCGTCACCGTTGGCAGCACGACGAATGGAACGCTCGAGGTCGTTGGCGATCACGACTGGTACAAGATCGTCCTGACCGCCGGGCAGTCGATCACCGTCACCATCAATGGCGTGACGCTTGAAGACCCCTACGTCTACATCCGCAATGCCGCGGGCAATGTCATTGCCGAAAATGACGACATCAATCCCGGCATTGTGCGCGATTCCAAGGTGTCGTTCACGGCCACGACCAGCGGCGTTTATTACATCGATGTGGGCGCGTTCGACGCCGACGTGGGCGGACCCGGTGACTATGCCGGCACCTTTCAGGTCGTCGTCAGCACCTACACACCACCCCCGCTCGTCAGCACCGACACAATCGCCGGCCAATTGATCAACGGCTATTGGGGCGGCCCGAGCGAAGCCCATCATTTCAACGTCGCCCCAGGCGGGACGATCGACGTCAACCTGACCCAGATTTCGGCGGCGGGTCAGACGCTGGCGCGCGCCGCGCTCCAATTGTGGTCGGACGTTATTGGCGTGACCTTTCGCGAAGTCACCTCGGGCGGGCAGATCCTGTTCGGCGAAGATACCGATGGCGCCTTCACCGATGGCAGCTGGTCGAACGGGATCATCGATTTCTCGCACGTCAATATCGGGCTCGACTGGCTCAGCAGTTACGGTGCCGGCCCCAACAACGATCAGCTAGGTAGCTATGCCTTCCAGTCCTACGTGCACGAGATCGGGCATGCGTTGGGGCTCGGCCACGCCGGCAATTACAACGGCACAGCCGATTATTTCAGTGACGCGCTGTTCCGGAACGACTCCTGGTCGACGTCGATCATGTCCTACTTCAGCCCGCACGATAACACCTATTTCTCGACCCAGGGCTTCAGCGAGGATTTCTCCGTTACGCCGATGATCGCCGACATCGCGGCGATGCAGCAAATGTACGGCCTGTCGACGACGACGCGGACCGGTGACACCATCTACGGTTACAATTCGAACGCCGACCGCAGCATCTTTCACGCCAATCTGTACCCCGACGTTGCCCTGACGATCGTCGACAGCGGCGGCACCGACACGATCGATTATTCCGGTTTCGGCGGCAATCAGGTGATCAACCTCAATTCCGAGACCTTCTCGAACGTCAATGGAAGCATCGGCAACCTGTCGATCGGCCGCGGCACGGTCATCGAGAATGCCAAGACGGGCGGTGGTGCCGATTCGCTGATTGGGAATGATGTCGCCAACCTTCTCCAGAGCGGTGGCGGAGTCGACACCCTCATCGGCAACGGCGGTAACGATACGCTGACCGGTGGGGCCGGCGCCGACACCCTGACCGGGGGCACGGGCTCGGATCTGTTCAAGGACACCAAGGCGGGGTTGAACGGCGACACGCTGGTCGATTTTGGCACGGGCGATGCGATCGTGCTGACCGATGCCACGCTGGCGGGCTTCAGCTTCAACCTTAGCGGTCACACGCTGACGTTCTCGGGCGGCTCGCTGACCCTGACCAACATCCCGGCGGGGACGATCACGGCCAGCGCGGCGGCCGGCGGCGGGGTCCAGCTGACGGTGACGCCGTCCCACGACCCCGACAACGACTTCAACGGGGACGGCCGGAGCGACATCCTGTGGCGCCATGACAATGGCCAGTTCGGCGACTGGCTGGCCGACGCCAACGGCAATTTCATCGGCAATGCGACGTTGGTCGGGGTGTCGGCCGACTGGAAGATCGTCGGCGCCGGCGACTTCAACGGCGACGGCAAGGACGACATCTTGTGGCGCCACGACAGCGGCACCATCGGCGACTGGCTGGGCGATGCCAACGGCAACTTCAGTCCCAACGGCGCGCTCGCCGCCTCGCCCTTGTCGTGGCACGTCGCCGGCACCGGCGACTTTAACGGCGACGGCAAGGACGACATCTTGTGGCGCAGCGACGCCGGCGAGGTCGGCGACTGGCTGGCCCAGCCGGGCGGGAGCTTTGCCCCGAACCCGACCGTGGTCGGGGTGACGGCCGACTGGAAGATCGTCGGCACCGGCGACTTCGACAACGACGGCAAGGACGACATCCTGTGGCGCAATGACAGCGGCACCATCGGCACCTGGCTCGGCCAGAGCGACGGCAACTTCATCGCCAGCGCCGCGCTCGCCGCCTCGCCCTTGTCGTGGCACGTGGTCGGCACCGGCGACTTCAACGGCGACGGCAAGGACGACATCTTGTGGCGGAGCGACGCCGGCGAGGTCGGCACCTGGCTCGCCCAGGCCAACGGCAGCTTCGCGCCCAACCCGACGGTGGTGAACATCCCGCTCGCATGGCACGTCGCCGCGGTCGGCGACTACAACGGCGACAGCCGTGACGACATCTTGTGGCGGCACGACAATGGCACCGTCGGCAACTGGTTCGCCGACGCCAACGGCAACTTCACTAGCAACCCCACCGCCGTCGGCGTCTCCACCGACTGGCACATCCAGCCGCAACATCCCGACTGG
>Ga0207668_10000421_pt1 | contig 26802 bp, 24 predicted proteins | sample KBSS43metaG_FD_184323 | JGI IMG/M metagenome (GOLD analysis project Ga0207668, IMG submission 184323) | Switchgrass rhizosphere microbial communities from Kellogg Biological Station, Michigan, USA - KBS S4-3 metaG (SPAdes) (version 2) | ecosystem: Host-associated > Plants > Roots > Rhizosphere...
GAGCAGCGCACCCATCGGGTGATGGGTCAACAGCCCGGGCACGATCTGCTCGGACATCTCGAGGTTGGCCTGGATCTGCGCGATGCGCGGATCGGTGTCGTACGTCTCGGGGGTCGGCACCGGCCACGGCGCGTCGACCTCCCACGTCAGCGGCGGCCGCAGTTCGGGATCCTGGGCCAGCAGGTCGAACAGAATGGTCGTTCCGGTGCGGGGCTGGCCGACGATGAAGATGGGCCGTTCGATGGGAGCGGCCGCAATGTCGGGATTCCTCTTGCGCCACTGCGTGATCCGCAGCCGGTTGGCCAGCGGGCCGACGAGATCCATGACGGCGATCTCGACGCCCAGGTCCGATAGGTATGCCTCGCTGACCAGTCCGTCGGCCAGTAGGGCGAGGTTGTCGCGCCAGCCGTCGGGCGCACCGAAGTCGTCGCTGCCCGCCAGTTCGCAGGCCTGCGCGACGAGCACGTCCGGGTCGAACCGATTCGCGTTCATCGCCGCACGCTCACCGTCACGTCGGGCGCCGCGGGATTGTCGAGCCATCGCAGCACCACGAAGCCGCGGTGGTGGCCCGCGGTGTCGAGCCAATGGCCGTGCCCGAAGTCCTTGGCGCCGATGGCGATCCGCACGATCCCGTCGGGGTCCGGGGTGACGCCCTTGTTGGTGACCGAACTGTGCCTGCGCCGCGGCTCGATGCACTCGTGCCAGATGTTCTCCAACGTGACGTTCCAGTAGCGGGTTTCGGGTGGGCTGATCTCCAGCAGCAGCGTTTCGTCGTCGGCCAGCCCGAACGTGCCGATCATGTACAGGTTGTCCGGGGTGGTGTCGGCGGAGCCGAGGTCGGCGGCTTCGGCGGTGAGCAACACGTTGGGCCGCTCGAGCAACTCCGGCTTGATGGTGCGGTGGAGCGTGGTCAGCTTCATCAGCGTCCACGCCATCGCGGTGAACTGTTCGGCCACTTCGGAATCCGTCAGTGGTCGGGGCGGGCCCGCATCGAGCGTTTCGATGTCCAGCGTCGCGGGGGTCTCGTCGGCCGGATCGCCCACGTACTCGCGCACGACGATCGACGCTGCGTCCGCTGGGATCTGCAGCCACTGAGCGCCGTCGAGTTCGGCGGGGGACGGCTCGTCGGCGGACGCGATCACCGTGAAGGCACCCGCGTCCAGCTTCAAGTCGGTGTCGCTGAGATAGCCGGCCATCCGCCGCGGTGTCATCCCGGCGCCCGCGAGTACTTGCACGCCGAGATACGCCGACGTGCCGCGAGTCCCGGTGATCCGGTAGCGGCGGTCGCCACGGATCATCGCGAGCAGATAGCGGCCGTCGGGGTTGGGGCCACCGACCAGGCGGGTGGGGGAGCACATGTCGAAGAACCACGGCAGTTCGGGGTCGGCCTCGACGGACAGCTCTGAGCACAGCGCGGTCACCCGCGACACCACCCGAAGTCCGTCGAGCAGCTCGCGTTCGTCCTGCGCGTCCGCGCGCACGATTGCGGTGACGTCGCCAAGCATCTTCTGGACGAACTCCCACGCTTCCAGCGTCTTCGGGGCACGATCTAGCGTCATGCGAGACATAGTCTCATTTGAGACGTAGTCTCAACATAGAAATGAGCAGACGTAGTCTCAATCGTGAAATGAGCGAATCCATCGCGCTGAACGTGCGCAAGCGGCAAGCCACCCGTGACCGCATCGCCGCGGCCGCGGCCGCGCTGGTGGCCGACGACGGCCTGGCGGGCACCACCATCGAGCGGATCGCCGCAGAGGCCCAGGTCGGACGGGCCACGTTCTTCCGGTACTTCGCCTCCAAGGAGGACGCGGTCGCCGACGGCATGACGAGGCACTGGCTCGACGTCATCACCGCGCAACTCGCCGCTCAGCCGCCGGAGTTGTCGGCCCGCGAAGCGGTCGTGGCGGCATTCCGCGACCTCGGCGACGGGTTCGACGCGATCAGCGCCCAGGTCCGCGACCTCGCCACGCTGACCCGGTCGTCGCCGGTGCTCAGCGCCTGGACGCTGCAGATCTACGTCGGCTACGAGTTGGCCATCGCCGACCTGGTGGCCCCCCGGCTACCGGACCTCGCGCCTGATGATCCCCGACCCCGGCTCATCGGTGCGCTGGCAATGGCGTCGGTGCGCATCGCACTGGACGACTGGCTGCGGCACGGCGGATCGCTGCCACAGCGGGTGCGCACGGCGCTGTCGGCCATATCGGTGGAGTGACGATTACGCTTGTCCAATGGCCGTTCGCACCGCGTTGTCCCCAGGCGACCTGTCCCCGACGCTGCGGGTACCCTCCTCGATTCCGCGTCCCGAGTACGCATGGAAGGCGACGGTGCGCGAAGGCAGCGAGCCGTGGGTTCAATCGCCGGACGTGATCGAGAAGATGCGGGTCGCCGGACGCATCGCGGCGGGCGCACTCGCGGAAGCGGGCAAGGCCGTCGCGCCCGGCGTCACCACCGACGTGCTCGACCGCATCGCCCACGACTACATGCTCGACCACGGCGCCTACCCCTCGACGCTGGGCTACAAGGGCTTCCCGAAGTCGTGCTGCACGTCGCTCAACGAGATCATCTGCCACGGCATCCCGGACTCGACGGTGATCGAGGACGGCGACATCGTCAACATCGACGTGACCGCCTACCGCGACGGCGTCCACGGTGACACCAACGCGACGTTCCTGGCGGGCGACGTGTCCGAGGAACACCGGCTGCTCGTCGAACGCACCCACGAGGCCACGATGCGCGCCATCAAGGCGGTCAAACCGGGTCGGGCGTTGTCCATCGTCGGTCGCGTCATCGAGTCGTACGCGAATCGCTTCGGATACAACGTGGTTCGCGACTTCACCGGGCACGGCATCGGCACGACGTTCCACAACGGGCTCGTCGTGCTGCACTACGACCAGCCAGCCGTCGAGACCATCCTCGAGCCAGGCATGACGTTCACCATCGAGCCGATGATCAACCTCGGGTCGCTCGACTACGAGATCTGGGACGACGGCTGGACCGTCGCCACGATCGACAAGAAGTGGACCGCGCAGTTCGAGCACACCCTGGTGGTCACCGACGACGGCGCCGACATCCTGACCCAGCTGTGAGACCTTTCCCGCGAGCAGACGTAAAAGGCCCCGACACGCCGGTGGTTGAGGGCCTTTTACGTCTGCTCGCGGAAGAAAAATGAGCGGCGCGCTGCTGATCGCGGGCACCACATCCGACGCGGGCAAGTCGATGGTGGTCGCAGGTTTGTGTCGGCTGCTGGCGCGCAAGGGAATTCGTGTCGCGCCGTTCAAGGCGCAGAACATGTCGAACAACTCGGCGGTCACTGCCGACGGCGGTGAGATCGGCCGCGCGCAAGCGATGCAGGCCAGGGCGGCGGGGCTGGCGCCCAGCGTCCGGTTCAATCCCGTCCTGCTGAAGCCGGGGTCGGACCGGACGTCGCAGCTCGTCGTCCGCGGCCGGGCCGCCGGGACGGTGAGTGCCGCGGACTACTTCACGCACCGCGTCCACCTCGCCGAGGTCGTGCACGCCGAACTGTCCTCATTGCGCCGCGAATTCGACGCCGTGATCTGTGAGGGAGCGGGGTCACCCGCGGAAATCAACCTGCGCGCAACCGATCTGGCGAACATGGGACTGGCCCGCGCAGCGGAGCTGCCCGTCGTGCTGGTGGGCGACATCGACCGCGGTGGCCAGCTGGCGCACCTGTTCGGCACCGTCGCGGTGCTCGAGCCCGACGACCAGCGGCTCATCGCGGGCTTCGTGGTCAACAAGTTCCGCGGCGACCCCGCACTGCTCGCTCCCGGACTCGACCAGCTGGCCGAACTCACCGGCAGACCGACGTACGGTGTCATCCCGTTCGCCGACCAAATGTGGTTGGACGCAGAGGATTCCCTGTCCGTTCAGCCGCACCGCATCGTCGGAGAACCGCAACCCGCACGCGGCGACGCGTGGCTGAGGGTGGCGGCCATCCGGCTGCCCCGCATCTCCAACTCGACGGACGTAGAGGCGCTGGCGTGTGAGCCGGGCGTGCTGGTGCGGTGGGTAACCGACCCCGCCGACCTGCCCGACGCCGACATCGTGGTGTTGCCGGGCAGCAAGTCCACGGTGGCCGACCTCGCGTGGTTGCGCGAGACCGGCCTCGCCGACGGCATCGTCGGGCACGCGACCGCGGGCCGTCCGGTGCTCGGAGTGTGTGGCGGATTCCAGATGCTGTGCCGGGTGATCGACGACCCGGTGGAGTCGAGGGCAGGCGTCGTCGAGGGGCTCGGCCTGCTCGACGCCGACATCGTCTTCGACGCGGACAAGACGTTGAAAGTTTGGGACGGGCAAGGGACTACGCCGCTGCGGGGTTACGAGATCCATCACGGTCGGGTGGCGCGGAGCACCGAGGCCGACTGGTTGGGTGTTGGCCTGCGCCGCGACGCCGTGTTCGGCACCCACTGGCACGGGGTGCTCGACAACGACGACGTACGTCGCGCGTGGCTGACCGAGGCGGCGACGGGCCGGCCGGGATTCGTGGTGGCCGATGGCGTCGACGTGACAGCGGCGCGCGACCGCCAACTCGACCTGATGGCCGATCTGCTGGCCGCCCACCTCGACGTCGACGCCGTGATGGACCTGCTGGACGGCGGGCCGCCGCCGCGGCCGATCATCACGACGGCGCTCGCGCCATGACCAAGGCGGCGCTGGCGCTCGCGCTCGCCGTCGCAATCAGCGGCTGCGGCGGCGTCGTCCAAGGGACCGCTACCTGGCGCGGGGCGCGGCTCGAACGGGACACGCTCACCGCCGCGGACTTCCCCCCAGGCGTCCAGTACGACCGCATCAAGGAGAACCCCGGCCAGCCAGACGGCCAGGGCGGCCCGCCGGCCATGCCGTCCCGCCCAGAGGGCTGCTCGGACGGGCTGACCAGGGTGATCGCCGCCTCGGCCGAACGTGGCCCTGGCAGCGCGCAGAAGTACGTCGTCGCCTACGACGGCGCGCGCATGGTGATGACCGTGCTGTCGTGGCGACTGGACCTCGCGGCGTTGGCCGCCGTGGCCGACCGCTGCGCCGCGTACGTGACGTTCTTCGACCCGAGTGCCCAGGGCCTTCCCGTGACCACTGACCGGCTCGACACACTGCGACCGGATGCACTGGCGTACGAGCAGTCGATGACTCTAGGCGGGATGCGCAACAGCGTGTACTTCTCGTTCGAGAACGTCGGTGACTCTGCGGTGTTCGGGATCGCGTTCCCGACGGCCAACCCGACGATCGGTGTCAAAGGGACACTGCCGCAAACCTTTCTGGACGTCGCCGGCAAACAGGCGCAGCGGCTGGAACCGCACTGAGGACTCCGGGTCGGATACGACCGAAAACCGGTACCGAAGCTGATCATGGGCGCTAACGTGGCGCAATGCCTTCGACCATGGTCACCGTCGACGGGTTCCCGGCGACCATCGACGTGTCGGGCCCCGACAAGGGGTCAGTCGTCGTGCTGCTTGCCGCGGCGCAACAGGGTCCGGCGGCGTACGACGCGGTCTGCCAGCGGCTGCACACCGCGTCGCTGCGGACGGTGGTCATCGGCCCCGATCCGCGGCTGACCGCCAAGGCGGTCGTCGGAATCCTCGACACCCTGGATGTCCGCTGGGCGCTGCTGGTGGGCGACCGCGTCGGCGGCGAGTTGGCCTGGGAACTCGCGGCCACCAGGCTGGACCGCTTCATCGGGCTGGTCGTCATCGACCGCGGGCACCCGCGCGTCGCCGACCAGGCCGGGATCGTGCGCGACGACCACTGCCCGCCGGTGGAGGTCAACACCACGGCACTGGTCAGCACGCCCGCGGCCCGGGCCATCGCGAAGGCCAGTCAGCGTTACGTCTACGGCGACTACCGGGTGGTCGAACTGCTCGGCCGGCGCAACGCGCAGGAGTCCACCGCGCAGTTGGCCGCCGAGATCGTGCTGCGCACCAGCACCTGGTGACCTCGGCGGCGTCCTGTCGCGGCGTCAGTTCTCGAGGATGATTTCCTCACCCGACTCGGTGAGCTCGACCTGCTTGATCGGACCGGTGAACCACTTCTTCACCGACACGTGCCAGTAGATGTACAGCAGGATCAGCACGCCGCCGACGAGCAACGGGGTGTAGTTGACGAACTTCCATTCAAAGGCGTCGCCCCACGGCACGCCGCCGGATGACGTTGGGAACATCGCAACGATCGAGGTGATGACGATCTCGACTATCGCGACCGGCGCCATCCACTTGTGGTGGCCGCGAAGGTTCCACTTGCCCACCGGGAAGGAATCGCCCGCCTTCCAGCGGTAGTAGATCGGCACGGCGAAGCACAGGTACAGCCCGACGACGCCGATCGAGACGACCGCGAAGAACGCGATCGGTACCGGTGCACCGTTGATGTCCACCTCGACCAGGGCGGGCAGGGTGATGATCGCCGCGAGCACCGCGGTGACGATCACGCCATTGGCGGGAATCTTGTGCTGGCTCACCTTCGACCACAGCTGGTGGCCAGGAACGGCGCGGTCTCGGCTGAACGCGAACAGCATGCGCGACGCGCTGGTCTGGCACGCCGTGGTGCAGAAGAACTGACCCGCCGTCGAGATGAACAGGATGACGGCCACCCACTTGTAGCCGAGCGCCTGGTTGAAGATTCCGACGACGGCCCCTCCGCCCTTCGACACGGCGTCGGCGTCGTTGACGGCGAACAGGAACGACAGCAGCAGAATCCAGCCGCCGATGGCCGAGTAGAAGATGGACCGCCAAATGCCCTTGGCCGCGCCGTCGGCGGCGCTCTTGGTCTCCTCCGACAAGTGGGCGGACGCGTCGTATCCGGTGATCGTGTACTGCGTCAGGATCGCCGAGATCGGCAGCACGAACAGCAACACGCCGATCCCCGACATCTCGCCGCCGAACATGCCGCTGTTGTTGATGGTCTTGGCGAACACGTCACCGAAGCTGGCGTGCTGTTCGGGCAGCAGGAACAGGATCAGGATCACGGCCGCAGCGCCCGCGACATGCCACCACACCGAGACGTTGTTGATGACGGCCAGCAGGTGCGACGAGAAGATGTTGATGAGCGCCGAGATCGCGAGAATGATCACGAACAGGATGAAGGTCCTGGTCAGGCTATAGCCCGCCAACCACGTCTCGCTGAGCGTGCCGAGCGTGAGGTCCAGGAACGTCGCGCACCCGTAGGCCACCGACGCGAGGATCGCGATGAGGCCGATGAGGTTGAGCCAACCCGTGTAGTAGCCGGCCTTGGCTCCGCCGAGCTTGCTCGCCCACCAGTAGATGCCGCCCGACGTCGGGAACGCGGACACGAGCTCCGACATGCACAGCCCGATGATGAGGATGAAGACCGACACGATGGGCCAGCCCCACGCGATCGCCGCGGGCCCGCCGTTGTTCCAGCCGAGGCCGAACGAGGTGAAGCAGCCCGCCAGGATCGAAATGATCGAGAACGAGATCGCGAAGTTGCTGAACCCGGACCAGTTGCGGTGCAGCTCCTGCTTGTAGCCCAGCGAAGCAAGGTGTCGTTCGTCTTCGTCAAGCAGTTCGTGGCCCTCTGGCACGGTGTTCTCCTTCTCGGCGGCCCCCCGGTCTAGAGGGACAATAGAATGCCAAAGGTCTGGTGTCCTACCTTTGGCGGTGACAGTTGTGTAAATGTGGGAGCGGATCGACGGGTAACTCGAGCTCCAATGGTTGACTTTCCGACATGTCTGACAAAGGAGGCCCTGTGAACGCAGGATCCGCGGCACGCCCCGGCATGCTTTCGCAAACCGAATTGGAGCGCCTCGTCGCGGCAGGAGACATAGACACCGTGATCGTGGCGTTCACGGACATGCAGGGCCGGTTGACCGGCAAACGCATCTCGGCACGGCTCTTCGTCGACGACGTCGCCGCGCACGGCGCCGAGTGCTGCAACTACCTGCTCGCCGTCGACGTCGACATGAACACCGTCGACGGCTACTCGATCTCGAGTTGGGCGACCGGATACGGCGACATGGTCATGACGCCCGACTTCTCCACCCTGCGGCTGCTGCCGTGGTTGCCGGGCAGCGCGCTCGTCATGGCCGATCTGTCATGGACCGACGGCAAGCCCGTCACGCAGGCGCCGCGCGGCATCCTGCGCGCGCAGCTCGACCGGCTCACCGAGCGCGGCATGACCGCGGTCGCGGCCACCGAGCTCGAGTTCATGGTGTTCGACACCAGCTACCGTGACGCCTGGAAGTCCGACTACCGCAACCTGACGCCCGGCACCGACTACAACATCGACTACGCGATGCTGGCGTCGACACGCATGGAGCCGCTGCTGCGCGACATCCGGCTCGGGATGGAAGGCGCAGGCATGTACTGCGAGGGCGTCAAGGGGGAGTGCAACCTCGGACAGCAGGAGATCGGGTTCCGGTACGACGACGCCCTGGTGACGTGCGACAACCACACCATCTACAAGAACGGTGCCAAGGAGATCGCCGACCAGCACGGCAAGAGCCTGACGTTCATGGCGAAATTCGATGAGCGCGAAGGCAATAGCTGTCACATTCACATCTCGTTCCGCGGGACCGACGGGACCGCGGTGTTCGCCGACGACTCCGGCCCGCTCGGCATGTCCAAGATGTTCCGCAGCTTCATCGCCGGCCAGCTCGCCACGATGCGTGAGTTCACCCTCTTCTACGCGCCGAACATCAACTCCTACAAGCGGTTCGTCGACGGGAGCTTCGCCCCGACCGCCGTCGCGTGGGGGCTGGACAATCGCACCTGCTCGCTGCGGGTGGTCGGACACGGGCACGGTATGCGCATGGAATGCCGCGCGCCCGGCGGTGACGTCAACCAGTACCTGGCCGTCGCGGCACTCATCGCGGGCGGGCTGCACGGCATCGATCAGGGCCTCGAGCTGCCGGATGCGCTTGAGGGTAACGCCTATACCAGTGGCGCCGAACGACTTCCGACGACACTGGCCGAGGCGATCGCCTTGTTCAACGGTTCGGCGGTGGCCAGGGAGGCCTTCGGCGACGACGTCGTCGACCACTATCTGAACTACGCCCGCGTCGAACTCGACGCATTCAACTCGTCGATCACCGATTGGGAGAGGCGCCGTGGCTTCGAACGGCTCTAACTTCGAAGCCCCGGCCCTTCCCGTCGTGGGCCTGACGACCTACCTTCAGCAGGCGCAAACCGGCATATGGGACGTCCGGGCCAGCTTCCTGCCCGCGAGATACGTCGAGGGCGTCACCCGGGCCGGCGGCATCGCGACATTGCTTCCCCCGCAGCCGGTCGATCAAGCGATCGCCGAGCGAGTGCTCGACGGGCTCGATGGATTGGTGCTGACCGGTGGGCGCGACGTCGACCCCGCTTCTTACGGCCAGGATCGGGACCCGACCACCGACGAACCTGCCGGTGACCGTGACGCGTTCGAGTTCGCCTTGGTGCGTGGGGCCTTGGCCCGGGGGCTGCCGGTGCTCGGCATCTGTCGCGGTGCCCAGGTGCTCAACGTCGCACTCGGCGGGACTCTGCATCAGCATCTACCGAATGTGCTGGGCCACACCAAACATCAGGCGGGCAACGCGGTGTTCACGACGTCGGGCATTCGCACGGTTGCGGGTACCCGGCTGGCGGCCTTGATCGGTGAGTCCACCGATGCGCAGTGCTATCACCACCAGGCGATCGACCAGCTGGGCCGAGGTTTGATCATCAGTGCGCAGGACAGTGCCGACGGCGTCATCGAAGCCGTCGAAATACCTGGAGAGAACTTCGTCTTGGCCGTGCAATGGCATCCCGAAGAACGACTCGACGACCTGCGCCTCTTCGCCGCAGTGGTGGACGCGGCGCGGACCCATGCAACAGAAAGAGTGACCGCGTGACTATGACGACCCTGATCAATCCGGCGACCGAAGAGGTGATCCGCACCGTCGACCACCTCGACGTCGGAGCGGTCGACGACGCCGTCGCGCGCGCACGTGCGGCCCAGAAACGTTGGGCCAGGCTCGCTCCGGCCGAACGAGCGGGTGCGCTGCGTGCGTTCGCGGCGATCGTCGGCGAACACGTCGACGAACTCGCGGCGCTGGAAGTGGCGAACTCGGGCCACCCGATCGGCAACGCGGAGTGGGAGGCCGGCCACGTCCGGGACGTGCTGCAGTTCTACTCGGCAAGCCCGGAACGGATGGCGGGCAAGCAGATCCCGGTCGCGGGCGGCCTCGACGTCACGTTCAACGAGCCGCTCGGCGTCGTCGGTGTCATCACGCCGTGGAACTTCCCGATGACGATCGCCTCTTGGGGGTTCGCGCCCGCACTCGCGGCGGGCAACGCCGTGCTGGTCAAACCGGCGGAATGGACGCCGCTGACCACGATTCGGTTGGGCGAGTTGGCCGTCGAGTCCGGACTCGACCCGGACCTGTTCCAGGTGCTGCCGGGTCGAGGCTCGGTGATCGGCGAGCGCTTCGTCACGCATCCCGACGTCCGCAAGATCGTCTTCACCGGCTCCACGGAGGTCGGCACCCGCGTCATGGCCGGTGCTGCGGTGCAGGTGAAGCGGGTGACCCTCGAACTCGGGGGCAAGAGCGCCAACATCGTGTTCGACGACTGCGACCTCGAGAAGGCCGCCGCGACGGCGCCGTACGGTGTGTTCGACAACTCTGGCCAGGACTGCTGCGCGCGCAGCCGGATCCTGGTGCAGCGCAACGTCTACGACCGTTTCATGGAATTGCTCGAACCGGCGGTCAAGGGCGTGGTGGTCGCCGATCCGACCGTCAAGGGAACCGAGATGGGGCCGTTGGTGTCCAAGCCGCACTGGGAGTCGGTCGCCGCATACGTGCCCGACGACGCGCCCGTTGCCTTTCGTGGATCTGCGCCCACCGGTCCGGGTTACTGGTTCCCACCTACCGTGCTCACCCCCGAGCGCACCGATCGCACCGTCACCGAGGAGATCTTCGGACCCGTCGTCACGGTGCTGCCGTTCGACGACGAGGCCGATGCCATCGCGCTGGCCAACGACTCCGCCTACGGGCTGTCCGGGTCGATCTGGACCGACAACCTGTCCCGCGCGCTGCGGGTGTCGCGTGCCGTGGAATCAGGCAACCTGTCGGTGAATTCACATTCCTCGGTGCGCTACACCACGCCGTTCGGCGGCTTCAAGCAATCCGGGCTCGGGCGCGAACTCGGTCCGGACGCGCCGCTGCACTTCACTGAAACCAAGAACGTCTTCTTTGCGATCGGAGAGAACTAGACATGGATCTGAGCCAGCGGCTGAGGGAAAAGGTCGCCGTCGTCACCGGAGGTGCGAGCGGCATCGGACTTGCGACGGTCAAGCGGTTGCGCGCCGAGGGCGCCATCGTCGTCATCGGGGACGTGGATCCGACCACCGGTCAGTCGGTGGCGGACGACCTGAACGTGACCTTCGTTCAGGTCGACGTCTCCGATGAGGTTGCGGTTGACCGATTGTTCGACACCGCGGTCGAGGTGCACGGCGGCGTCGACATCGCGTTCAACAACGCCGGCATCAGCCCTCCCGAGGACGACCTGATCGAGGTCACCGGGATCGATGCGTGGGACCGGGTACAGGACATCAACCTCAAGTCGGTGTTCTTCTGCTGCAAGGCCGCGCTGCGCCACATGGTGCCCGCGCAGAAGGGTTCGATCGTCAACACCGCATCGTTCGTCGCGGTGAACGGATCGGCGACATCGCAGATCTCCTACACCGCGTCCAAGGGTGGCGTGCTCGCGATGTCGCGGGAACTCGGAATCCAGTACGCGCGCCAGGGCATTCGCGTCAACGCGCTGTGTCCCGGCCCCGTGAACACCCCATTGCTGCAGGAGCTCTTCGCCAAGGATCCAGAGCGCGCCGCGCGGCGCCTCGTACACGTGCCGATGGGGCGGTTCGCCGAACCCGAGGAACTTGCCGCCGCGGTTGCCTTCCTCGCCAGCGATGACGCCTCGTTCATCACCGGGTCGACGTTCCTGGTCGACGGCGGCATCACCGGCCACTACGTGACACCGCTCTAACGTCATGACCGAGCCGGACCGAGCACAGCCGACCGCGGGGCCTGATTCGCGGCTCACCGCGGAAGCTCTGCTGCGCCCGGTCCGGCTCGGCAACGCGTTCGAGGACACCGTCGGACGGCTCCTGGAGACCATCAAGCTCGGCCTCCTCGCGCCGGGTGAGTCCCTGCCTCCGGAAAGGGAACTCGCCACCCGGCTCGGGGTGAGTCGCGACACGGTGCGCGACGCGATCAAGTCACTCGCCGAGGCCGGTTACCTGGTGTCGCGCCGGGGTCGCTACGGCGGAACCTTCTTGGCCGACGAGCTACCCGCGCCCAGTGCGGACGGAATTCGGTTCAGCCGCGCCGACATCGACGACGCATTGCGGCTGCGGGAGATCCTCGAAGTGGGTGCCGCGCGAATGGCCGCGGGCCGGACGCTGACGGCGGTCGATCGGGAGGCGCTGTGGACCAAGCTGGTCGACGTCCGCGGCGCGCCGACCGACGACTACCGCCGACTCGATTCGCGGCTGCACCTGGCTATCGCCGAGGCGGCGGGCGTCCCGTCACTGGTGCCAATGGTCGCCCAGAATCGCATGCGGCTCAACGAGATGCTCGACCACATCCCGTTGCTGGCAAGGAACATCGCCCACTCCGACGAGCAGCACGAAGCCATCGTGATGGCGATTCTCGCCGGGGACGGCGACAGCGCCGCCGAATCGATGACCGCCCACGTGTGGGGTTCCGCCGCCCTCCTGCACGGATTCCTGGATTAATTGATTGGAGCCTTGACTCGTGAATCCCGCACCCGTCGTCCTGGGCGTCGCGCCCGTCAACGTCGACGACGTCGTCCGCGTGGCGCGCTACGACGCCCCCGTCGAGCTCGCGAACGACGCCCTCGCTGCGATGGCCGCGAGCCGCGCCCGCATCGACGCGCTAGCCGACGATCCCGCGCCGGCGTACGGAATATCCACCGGCTTCGGCGCGCTTGCCACCCGCCAGATTCCGCCTGCGCTTCGAACCAAGCTGCAACGCAGCCTGATTCGCTCCCACGCCGCCGGATCCGGGCCAGAGGTCGAACGAGAAGTCGTGCGCGCGATGATGCTCTTGCGCTTGTCGACCCTGGCCACCGGTCGCACCGGGGTACGCCCCGAAGTCGCCGGCGCATACGCGAAGCTGCTGTCCGCGGGGCTGACCCCGGTGGTCCACGAGTACGGCAGCCTCGGCTGTTCCGGCGATCTGGCGCCGCTGGCCCACGTCGCACTGGTGGTCATGGGGGAGGGGCAGGTCCGCACCGTTGCCGGTGAGCTCGTCGGATCCGCGGACGCGCTGGCCGCCCATGGACTCGCCCCGATCGTGTTGGCCGAGAAGGAAGGCCTGGCCCTCATCAATGGCACCGACGGCATGCTTGGTCAGCTGGTGCTGGCGCTGGCCGATCTCGATCGGCTGCTCGTGCTGGCCGACGTGTCGGCGGCGATGAGCGTCGAAGGCCTACTTGGCACCGACCGGGTCTTCGCACCACACCTTCAGGCGCTGCGGCCACAGCCGGGCCAGACCGTCGCGGCCGCGAACATGGTGCGGATGCTCGCTGATTCACCCATCGTCGCGAGCCACAGCGGGCCCGACTGCACCCTGGTCCAGGACGCGTACTCGTTGCGGTGCGCACCTCAGGTCGCAGGGGCCGCCCGCGACACGGTGACACACGCGCGCAACGTCGCGAACTGGGAACTGGCCAGCATCATCGACAACCCCGTCGTCACCCTCGACGGGCGGGTCGAATCGAACGGAAACTTCCACGGCGCGCCCGTCGCGTACGTGCTCGACTTCCTCGCCATCGTGGTGGCCGACCTCGCCAGCATCAGTGAGCGCCGCACCGACCGATTCCTCGACGCAGCGCGCAGTCACGGGCTAAACCCGTTCCTCGCCGACGATCCCGGTGTCGACAGCGGCCACATGATCGCCCAGTACACCCAGGCCGCGATCGTCTCCGAACTGAAGCGCCTGGCCAACCCCGCGAGCGTCGACTCGATTCCGTCGTCGGCGATGCAAGAGGACCACGTGTCCATGGGCTGGTCCGCGGCGCGCAAGCTACGCAAGGCGATTGACGGACTCACGCGCGTGCTCGCCATCGAAGTCCTCACGGCGGCACGGGGAATCGACATGCGCACGCCCCTGGCGCCGGCGCCTGCGACCGGCGCCGTCGTGGAGGCCGTACGCGCCCGGGTGGCAGGCCCAGGCGCTGACCGCCACCTCGCCCCCGAAATCGAAGCGGTCTTCGAGCTCGCGCGCGACGGATCCCTCGTCGCAGCCGCCGAATCGGTTACCGGTCCACTGGTATGAGGTCGTCAGGCCTCGGGTAGCAGCCTGCCAAGGTCGTCGAGCAGCGCCCCCGCTGCCGTGAGGTCGCCACGGAGGTCCCGGTCGACGTCGTCCCAGGGCAGGTCGGCAGCCAGCGCGACGGCTTGGCCCGCGACACCTGTGAAGCGGTCGTACAGACCACGTTGCCGCAGCAGGCGTACCGCCCCGACCAGTTCGCAGCACAACAGGACCCGGTAGGCAGCCACCGACCGTTCGAGTTGAAGCGCGCTCTGGGAGGCGAAGGTGGCGTCCTCCTCCATGCCCCTCGACAGCACGAGCGTGCCGACGGATGCGGGTTGCGCCGCCGCGCGGATTTCGGCGATCGCACCCGCGGCGACGTACTCGACCATCATCAGGCCGGATGACCCGTCTGGGGCGGCGGCCAGAAAGGCATTGCCGCCGTTGGTCTCCGGATCGTTGAGCATGCGGATTCTGGAATGGGTGATGGGCGCGGTCAAGGCCATCGCCAAAGTGGTGCCGTCCAATTCGAGCGACAACGACGCCTGGTAGAAGGCGCCGTGGTGGACCACTTGGTCGCCCTCGGGGTCGAACAGCGGATTCTCCTGCGCCGTGTTGAGCGTCCGCTCCAGCTGCCCGACAAGCGAATTCAGCGTTGCGACGACACTCGCCTGGGCGACCGGGTAGACCCGCAGCCCGTACGGATCCTGGATGCGGGCCGGGATGTGATCGGGCCGCCCGGCGTCGGTGAACAACGACCGCAATCGCGAAGCGACCGCATCCACCTGCGGCGCGGCCGCGGCCCGTGCGGCAGCCGCCGAGAACGCCGACGGGTTGCCGTCGAGCGCAAGGAAGCTGAGCATGTAGATCACGCTCGATGCCCGTTCGAGTCTGGCCAGTTCGGCCACCGCGAGACAGCTACGACCGACGGTCAGTGCGCTGCTGCTCATGAAGGGCAGCGCACTGTCGGCCCCCCACGCCTCCATCGGAGTCAACGGGCTAGTGGCCGGCCTCTCGCCGATCAACGTCAGCGCGGTCCCGGCGAGCGCCGCCAGGTCACCCGTGCCGATCGATGCGTAGTGGAGCAGCTTCGGTAGGGCGTCGTCGTTGAGCATCCGCTCGAGCCCGCCCAGGATTCGTGGATCCAGACCCGCTCCTGGCACGCACAACTGAATGAGTCGCGCCGCGAGCATCGCGCGTACCGTCCGGTTGTCGAGTGGATCGCCTGCGTCGGCCGCGTGGCTGCGCAGCAGCCGCATCCCGTAGTCCTGGTCGCTGGACAGCACCGGGGTACTGCGATTCGCGCCGACTCCGGTGGTGCGGCCGTAGGTGGCGAATCGTGTGCTGAGCTCGGCCGCCTGCTCGTATACGCGTGCGACGGCCTCGACGATCTTCGGCGCCACCGACACCTGATCGCGCCGGTCGGCGAGCGCGACGACGTCGGCGATCCTGCCCGTCCCATTCAGCACGATCATGATTTTTCTCCTCGTTTCTCTATCGCTGAGGAGCGATGGGCTCTATCATCACCGAATATCTGTGATTCCACTAGATAGAAATCGAATTTCATCCAACGGCAACATGGAGTGCGCTGTCTGAAACGTCGAGGTCGTAGATTCCGACCCGACGAGAGGAGGTCACGGTGGCCGAACCGTCCACCAGGACTGTCGAACGAGCACTCGCCTTGCTCGCGACCATCTGCGAGCGCGGCGGCGTAAATCTCGTCGACAGCGCCAGGGACTGCGAGCTCGCGCCGAGCACGGCGCTGCGGCTGCTGCGCACACTCGAAACCACCGGCTTCGTCAGCAAGGACGAGTCAGGCATCTACCGGCCAGGAAGTCGCATCATCCAGCTCGGCGCGCAGGCGCTCAGCGACGTGTCGCTGATCGACCTGTCCCGGGAAGCAATGGAGGAGCTGGCGACCGAGACCGGTGAGTCGGTCTACCTCAGTGTCGAGGGGCACGCCGCGACCGCGCTGTACATCAGCATCGTCGAGGGCACGCACTCGGTCCGGCATGCCAGCTGGGTCGGCCGCACCGTACCGCTGGAAACATCGGCGGCGGGACACGCGCTGCGGGGCAAGGTCCCCGACGATGGCTATGTCGTCGTCGAGCGCGGCGTCGAGACCGACGTCACCGCGATCGCCTGCCCCGTGTACTCCCAGGCTCGAATCGTCGCCGCGCTCAGCCTGGTCATTCCGAGTTACCGGCTCACCGCATCGCAAGCGAAGCGCTACGGCCGGATGTTGGTCACTGCGACGGCGGACGTCTCCGCCCGACTCAGTAGCTCCCCGAAATCAAGCCTCCCACAAGGACAGTCATGATCACATTCGACAACGTCTCGAAGGTCTATCCCGACGGTACCGTCGCCGTCGACGGACTCACCCTCACCGCGCCCAGCGGCAAGATCACCACCCTGGTCGGTCCCTCCGGCTGCGGGAAGACGACCTCGATGCGGATGATCAACCGCCTCATCGAGCCGAGTTCGGGCACGATCGAACTCGACGGCGTCGACACCCAGAGCCTCGACCGGGTCGCCCTTCGTCGGCGGATCGGCTACGTCATCCAGAATGCCGGCCTGTTTCCCCATCGCACCGTCGTCGACAACGTGGCGGCGCTGCCGCGCTTGCTCGGCGGCGGCAAGAAGGAAACTCGGGTGCGGGCAATGGAACTGCTGGAGCTCGTCGGGCTCGACGCGAAGTTCGCGCGACGGTACCCGTGGCAGCTGTCCGGCGGTCAACAGCAGCGCGTCGGCGTTGCGCGCGCGCTCGCAACGGATCCGCCGTTCCTGCTGATGGACGAGCCGTTCAGTGCCGTCGACCCGATAGTCCGCAGTCAGCTGCAGGACGAGTTCCTGCGCCTGCAAGCCGACATTTCGAAGACGATCGTCATGGTCACGCACGACATCGACGAAGCCCTCAAGCTTGGCGACCAGGTCGTGGTGCTTCGCGAGGGCGGGACGCTGGCCCAGGCGGCGACGCCCGCCGAACTGCTTGCCGCGCCCAATGATGCGTTCGTCGCCGACTTCGTCGGCTCTGCGCGAGGCTACCGGGCACTCGGCTTCCACACCTCGGATGAGCTGCTCACACTCAGCGACGAGCCGACCGTCACCGTTGGCCAAGCGGTTTCGACGATTCCGGCAGTTTCCGGACGCTGGATCCTGGCGGTCGACGCGAACAACGCACCGATCGGTTGGGTGGACACCCCATCCGTGCGTGGCGATCAGGTCGCAGCCGGCGACGTGAACCTCTGCGCCACCTCGGCCCGCCTCGGCGCTCCGCTGCGAGACCTGCTCAACTCGGCGCTGTCGAGTCCGAGCGGACGCTGCGTGGTCACCGATGAGTCCGGAGTGTTGCTCGGCACCGCCACCGACCACGACGTCCTCGACGCCATCAGGCGTGCCAAGGACGCGAGGGTGGTGTCGGCATGAACTGGATCTCGTCGAACATCGATCGCATCGTCGAGCTCACCCTCAGCCATGTCTGGCTGACGCTGGTCCCGACGGTCCTCGGCCTCGTCGTCGCGCTACCGCTGGGGTGGTGGGCACATCGATGGGGGCGCGGGTACGGGGCGATCGTCGGCACGGCAGGTCTGCTGTACACGATTCCCTCGCTGGCGTTGTTCATCCTGCTGCCGGTGATTCTCGGGACGAAGATCCTCGACCCCATCAACATCGTTGTCGCGCTTACCCTTTATACCCTGGCTCTGCTGGTGCGCGTGGTCGCCGACGGGCTGAGCTCGGTGCCACACGACACCGTGGCGGCCGCCGAGGCCATGGGGTATCGCAACTGGCAGCGACTGCTGCTTGTCGAACTGCCCGTCGCCGTGCCCGTCATTGCGGCCGGACTGCGGGTGGCGGTGGTGTCCAACGTCAGCATCGTGACCATGGCCGCCCTGCTCGGCATCCCGCAGCTCGGCTCGCTGTTCACTCAGGGGTTTCAGCTGCGGCTCTACGTTCCACTCGTCACCGGTGTCGTCCTATGCGTCGTGCTCGCGGTGATCTTCGATGGCTTGATCATCTGGTTGAACAAGCTGCTAACCCCTTGGCGGCAAAGGACGGTCACATCGTGAACTTCGTTGGCTGGCTTACCGACCCGACCAACTGGGCGGGTTCTGGCGGTATCCCCGCTCAGATCGGCTACCACCTGCTGTACTCGGCGATCGCGCTGCTGGCCGCGTTGGCGATCGGGGTTCCGCTCGGAATCGTGATCGGCTACACCGGACGAGGCGAAGCCTTGGTCGCGGGTTTCGCGAACGCATTGCGCGCACTGCCGACCCTGGGGCTGCTGGTGCTGCTGTTCCTGGTCATCTCACCGGTAGTCCCCGGGAAGCTCGTGTACGTGCTGCCGACCATCGTCGTCCTCGTGTTGCTAGCCGTCCCTCCGATTCTCACCGGAACGTATTCCGGCATTCAGACCGCCGACCCGGATGCGGTGGGCGCTGCGCGCGGGATGGGCTTCACCAAACGTCAAATTCTGCTGCGGGTACAGCTTCCGTGTGCCCTGCCGCTGATGATCTCCGGAGTCAGAAGCTCGACGCTGCAGATCGTGTCGACGGCGACCATTGCGGCCTATCTCGGTCTGCAGGGCCTCGGCCGGTTCATCCTGGACGGCAGGGCGCAGGCAAACTTCGCCGAAATGGCAGGCGGTGCAATCCTTGTCGCCGTCCTCGCGATCGTGCTCGAGTTCAGCTTCGCCTGGCTCGGTCGCATCATCGTGTCACCGGGACTGCGGCGCGTCGCAGCCAAGTCCACCTCACCACTCGCCACGGCCGTCCCCGAACCGGTCGCCACGTAGGTGCCGCCCGGCGCCGCCCAACCCCATCAGGAGAACACCATGAACAAGCGCATCACACTCTCGGCCCTGGCAGTCACCTCGATACTCGCGCTGTCCGCCTGCGGTGGCGGCGGCGATCCGATGTCGGGGGGCGGGAACGACTCCGGATCCTCGGGCTCGGAGATCATCGTCGGCTCAGCCGACTTCACCGAGAGCCAGTTGATCGGAAGCATCTACTCGCAGGCGCTGCAGGCCAAGGGCGTACCGGTCAAAGAGCAGTTCAACATCGGTAGCCGCGAGGTGTACATCCAGGCGTTGAAGGACTCGTCCATCGACTTGGTCCCGGAGTACTCCGGCGCGCTTCTGAGCTATCTCGACCCGAAGTCGACCGCTGCCGAGCCGGACGCGGTCTCGAGCGAGCTCAAGGGCAAGTTGCCGTCCGGGATCTCCATGTTGACGCCGTCGCCCGCCGAGGACAAGGACGTCGTCGCCGTGACGAAGGCCACCGCCGACAAGTACAAACTGAAGACGATCTCGGACCTCGCGCCGGTCGCCGGTGAACTCGTACTGGGTGGGCCGCCGGAGTGGAAGACGCGCGAGCAGGGCGTGGTCGGACTGAAGGACGTGTACGGACTCAACTTCAAGGAGTTCGTCTCCCTTGACGCCGGCGGCACGTTGACGATGACGGCGCTGACCAACGGTCAGATACAGGCCGGGGACCTCTTCAGCACCGACCCGGGTCTGGTCTCGAACGACCTCGTCGCCCTCGAGGACGACAAGAACCTCTTCGCCGCGGAGAACGTCGTCCCGCTGATCAAGTCCGCCAAGCAGAGCGACGTGGTCACCAAGACGCTCAACGACGTGTCGGCGAAGCTGACCACCGACGACCTCATCTCAATGAATGCCGAAGCCGCCAAGGGCACCAACCTCTCCGACATCGCCAAGAAGTGGCTCGCAGGCGCAGGCCTCGGCGGACAGTAAGCACCACTCGTTAAGGATTTCATCGCTCATGGCAACAATCGCTGGTTCCCGTCCCGTCCGTGCTGCGCGCGGAACCGAAATCACTTGCAAGGGTTGGCAACAGGAAGCCGTCCTGCGCATGTTGATGAACAATCTCGATCCCGAAGTCGCCGAGCATCCCGACGAGCTCGTCGTCTACGGTGGCACCGGGCGAGCCGCGCGCAGCTGGCCGGCCTTTGACGCACTCGTCCGCACGCTGCGTGGGCTCGAAGACGACGAGACCATGCTGGTGCAGTCGGGCAAGCCGGTCGGGGTGTTCCGGACCAACGTCTGGGCGCCACGTGTGCTGATTGCGAACTCCAACCTGGTTGGCGACTGGGCCAACTGGGAGCAGTTCCGCAAGCTGGAGGCCGAAGGGCTCACCATGTACGGCCAAATGACGGCCGGCTCGTGGATATACATCGGTACCCAGGGCATCCTGCAGGGCACCTACGAAACCTTCGGGGCGATCGCCAAGAAGAAGTTCGGGGGCACGCTCGCCGGCACCATCACGCTCACCGGTGGTGTTGGCGGCATGGGCGGCGCGCAGCCACTGGCGGTCACCATGAACGACGGTGTCGCGATCTGCGTCGACGTGGACGCGACCCGCATCGACCGGCGTATCGCCAAGCGCTACCTCGACGTCAAGGCCAAGGATCTCGACGACGCGCTCGCCCTGGCCATCGAGGCGCGAGATGCCAAGCGGCCGTTGTCCATCGGTGTGGTCGGCAACGCGGCGGAGATCTTTCCTGCGTTGCTCGACCGAGACGCGCCCATCGACATCGTCACCGACCAGACGTCTGCCCACGACCCGCTGTCCTACCTGCCCATCGGCATCGACTTCGAGGACATGAAGAAGATGTCGGAGAAGGACCCCGCCTACTTCACCGAGCAGGCTCAGGAGTCGATGGCCAAGCAGGTCGCCGCCATGGTCGGATTTCTGGACAAGGGCGCCGAGGTCTTCGACTACGGCAACTCGATCCGTGACGAGGCCCGAAAGGCCGGCTACGACCGGGCTTTTGACTTTCCCGGCTTCGTGCCCGCCTACATCCGCCCGCAGTTCGAGGAAGGCCTCGGCCCGTTCCGGTGGGCCGCCCTATCTGGTGACCCCAAGGACATTGCCGCTACGGACAAGGCGATCCTCGAGCTCTTCCCCGACAACGCACACCTGAAGAGGTGGATCACCATGGCCGGTGAACGGGTCGAGTTCGAAGGGCTCCCAGCGCGCATCTGCTGGCTGGGCTACGGCGAACGACACCGTGCGGGTTTGAAGTTCAACGAGATGGTCGCCTCCGGCGAGTTGTCGGCTCCGATCGTCATCGGCCGCGATCATCTCGACTCGGGTTCGGTGGCCTCGCCGTACCGCGAAACCGAAGCCATGATCGACGGCTCGGACGCGATCGCCGACTGGCCGCTGCTCAACGCTTTGCTGAGCACCGCCTCCGGTGCCACCTGGGTGTCGATCCATCACGGTGGCGGCGTCGGCATGGGCCGGTCGATCCACGCCGGCCAGGTCTCCGTCGCCGACGGCACCGCACTGGCGGCCCAGAAGCTGGAACGCGTACTGACCAACGATCCCGGCATGGGCGTCATCCGGCACGCCGACGCCGGATACGAGCACGCGATCGCGGTTGCCGCCGAACGGGGAGTGCGGATTCCCATGCAGGAGAGCGAATGACGGCATTCGATTCGCTGTGGACCGCCATCCTCGACGTCGGCCAGGACAAGGACACGCGGGGCTATCGCCGGTTCGCCTGGTCCGATGCGGACCTGACTCTGCGCGAATGGTTTCGCGGCTGCGCCGATGAGCGAGGAATGGACGTCGAGGAGGACCGTAACGGGAACCTGTGGGCGTGGTGGATGCCACCCGGCTGGACCGGTGACCCGCGGAACGCCTTCGTCACCGGTTCCCATCTGGATTCGGTGCCCGACGGGGGAGCGTTCGACGGGCCGCTCGGTGTGGTGTCGGCCTTCGCCGCGATCGACATCCTGCGCGCAAGAGGCGTGAATCCGAAGGTCCCGGTGGCGGTCACCGCGTTCTCCGACGAGGAGGGTGCACGGTTCGGTGTCGCCTGCGTGGGGTCACAGCTGTCGACGGGCGCGCTGAGCGCCGACCGGGCCCGCGGGCTTCGTGACATCGACGGCATCACGCTCGCCGAGGCGCTCACCCGCGCCGGGCGCAACCCCGATCGCCTCGGCGTCGACGACACCCTGACCGACCGCGTCGGCGTTTACGTCGAACTGCACGTCGAGCAGGGCCGTGCGCTCGATCTCGTCGACCGCCCGATCGCGGTGGCCTCCGCGATCTGGCCCCACGGGCGTTGGGAGTTCACCTTCTGCGGCGCGGCAAACCACGCAGGCACGACGCGTTTGGCCGACCGCCACGACCCGATGCTGGCGTTCGCGTCATCGGTGCACTCGGCGCGCACCGCGGCCGCGCGGCACGAGGCGGTCGCCACGTTTGGGAAGGTCCTCGTCTCACCCAACGGAGCCAACGCCATACCGTCGCGGATCCGGGCCTGGCTCGATGCCCGCGCGGCCGACGAGGCGACGCTGACCGAATTGGTCGATCAGATCAGCGCCGAAGCGCGCGGTTACGCTGCCAAGGACGGCGTCGACCTGCAGGTGGTGGCCGAATCCATCACTCCCATCGTGGAATTCCCCGAAGGGCCGCGCGCACGCCTGCAACGGGCGTTGGCGCGGCTCGGCGACATCCCGGTGCTGCCCACGCAGGCCGGCCACGACGCAGGCATCCTCTCCGCCAAGGTGCCAACCGCAATGCTGTTCGTGCGCAACCCAACCGGCGTTTCGCATTCACCCGAGGAACACGCTGAGCCGTCCGACTGCAACGAAGGCGCGGTGGCGTTGGCCGACGTCATGGCCGACTGGGTCGCTCGATGACGACCACCGCGACCTGGTGGTGCGAGCACGCCTGGCTCGGCGGGGATACCGTCGATTCCGGTGTGCTGATCTCCGTTGTCGACGGCCGGATTGCGTCGCTACGGTCCAACGCGGCCCCAGCCGCCGCGTCGAATCGCCTGTCCGGCTTGGTGATACCCGGGATGGGCAACGCACATTCGCATGCCTTCCACCGCGCGCTGCGGGCCCGTACGCAACGCGATCGGGGATCGTTCTGGACCTGGCGGGCGCTGATGTACCGCGCGGCGGACCGACTCGATCCCGACCGCTACCGACTGTTGGCCCGCGGTGTCTACGCCGAGATGGCGCTTGCCGGCATCACCTCGGTCGGCGAGTTCCACTACCTTCATCACGACTCCGGCGGGCGTCGGTATTCCGATCCGAATGCGATGGGGCACGCGCTGATCGACGGTGCCGCCGAGGCGGGCCTGCGCCTGACGTTGCTCGATACCTGCTATCTCAGTTCGGCTCCCGACGGGACGCCGTTGAACGACGGTGCTCAACAACGCTTCGGCGATGGCAGCGGAGCGGGCTGGGCCGAGCGTGTCGAGGCGCTACATCAACAGATGCAAGCGACTCCGCGATCGGGCCCGGACGTGCTCGTCGGCGCCGCGTTGCATTCCGTGCGCGGGGTCCCGGTCGAACAGATGCCCGCCGTCGTCGAATGGGCGGAGGCCCACCAGACGCCCCTGCACGTCCACTCATCGGAACAACAAGCCGAAATCGACCAGTGCATTGCCGCGCATGGGCGTACCCCAACGGCCGTGCTGCGCGATGCCGGCGTGCTAGGACCGCGGGCCACCGCCGTGCATGCCACGCACTTGACCTCCCAAGACATTTACGACCTGGACGACACCGCGACGGGCGTGTGCTTCTGCCCGACCACCGAACGGGACTTGGGCGACGGAATCGGTCCGGCCCCTGCGCTTCTCGATACGAAGGGCGTGTTCAGCCTCGGCTCGGACAGCCACGCCGTGATCGACTTGTTCGAGGAGGCTCGCGCCGTCGAACTCGACGAGCGGCTCGCGCGCCAGGAACGTGGCATCATCGGCGCGCCGACGCTGCTGCACGCCGCAACGGTCGGTGGACAGCACGCGCTCGGGTGGACCGATGCCGGGCAGTTCCGGGTCGGCGATCGAGCGGATCTGGTGGCCGTCGACGTGAACTCGGTACGCACCGCGGGAGGTGATGCGACGCCGGAGACGGTGGTGTTCGCCGCATCGGCCGTAGACGTCACCGATGTGGTGGTCGACGGGCGGGTCGTGGTGGCAGACCGTCGCCACGTCCGCGTCGACGTAGCCGCCGACTTGCGCTCGGCCATCTGCGACCTGATGGACGTGGCACCAGAAGCGTTGCGGGCCAATTCATGAGCACGCTGTATGCGGGTATCGCCGAACTCGTCACCAATGATTCGGCCCAGGGCGATGGCAGCGCACTGGGCATCGTCTCCGACGGTGCGGTGCTGGTCGCCGGCGACACGATCGAATGGGTGGGTCGCCTGGCCGACGCACCGGCTGCAGACGAGCGGGTCGACTGGCGTGGCTCGAGTGTCATTCCCGGCTTCGTCGACAGCCACGCGCATTTGGTGTTCGCCGGCGAACGGTCGGCCGAGTTCGCCGCCCGGATGAGCGGCGAACCCTATGCGGCGGGCGGAATCGCCACAACCGTGGCGGCCACCCGCGCCGCCGACGACGCCACGCTGAGCGCTGGGGTCAAGCGGCTGGCCGGCGAACTGCTCAGCGCGGGGGTGACCACCTTCGAAACGAAGAGTGGGTATGGCCTCACCGTGGCGGACGAGGTGCGGTCGCTGGCCGTGGCTCGTCAATTCACCGCTGAGACGACGTTTCTCGGCGCCCACGTGGTGCCGGCCGAGTTCCACGACGACCGCGAGGGCTACGTCGAGCTGGTCGCCGGCCCGATGCTCGCCGCGTGTGCCCCGTTCGCCCGATGGATCGACGTGTTCTGCGACCGTGGAGCGTTCGACGTCGACGAGTCACGCGTCATCCTGGCGGCCGGCGCGGCCGCCGGGCTGCAACTGCGGGTGCACGCCGGGCAACTCGGACCAAGTGCGGGGATTCGGCTGGCGGTGGAGCTCGGGGCGGCGTCGGTGGACCACTGCACGTACGTCTCCGATGAGGACATCGCCGCGTTGGCGGCCGGTTCCACGGTGGCGACGCTGTTGCCCGGAGCCGAATTCTCGACCCGGGCGCCCTGGCCGGACGCTCGTCGCATGGTCGACGCGGGCGTCACCGTCGCGCTCGCGACCGATTGCAATCCAGGGAGTTCGTTCACCACCAGCATGTCGTTCTGCATCGCGGTGGCGGTCAGAGACATGAAGTTCACCCCGGCAGAGGCGCTGTGGGCAGCGACCGCCGGCGGGGCCGCTGCCCTGCGGCGGCCCGACGTCGGTGCGCTGGCCCCGGGCAAGCGGGCCGACTTCGTTCGCCTCGATGCCCCGTCCTACGTCCATCTGGCATATCGGCCAGGGGTTCCACTCGTGCGCGACGTCGTGCTCGGCGGACGACTCGTGGACTAAATTGCAGGTATGGAGCCCGGTGACCAGGCGGTGGTACGACGCGCGTCGTCGGCGCTTGCGGACGTGGACACCCACGGCTGGACGCAGCGGTTCGATTTGCTGTCCGACCCCAATCGGCTGGAGATCCTGCTCGGCCTGCACCGGGCACCGGGCATCTGCGTCGGTGATCTCGCCGCTGCGCTGAGTCGCTCGGAAAACGCCGTGTCCCAGGCCCTTCGAGTGCTGCGCCAGCAGGGTTGGGTGAGCAGCACCCGGGTGGGGCGGACGGTGAACTACCGGCTCGACGACGAGATCGTGCACGACCTCTTGCATTGGATCGGCGCCAGGCATAGCTGAACACCACATGAACATCTGAACAGCTAGACAGATGTTTCTCGAGGGCATACCGTTGGCCGAATGAGCGCCTCGTTCACTGCCACCGAACCCGACGCCAAGAACCCCCGCTTCGACCGCACTGACTGGACGTCGATCGTGGTGATCGGTGCCGTGGTGCTCTTCCTGCACCTCTTCGGGTGGGGCGTACTGATCCTCGGCGTTGCGCCCCAACACATCACCCTCGGTTCGGCCGGTGTGTTCGGAATCGGCCTCGGCGTCACCGCCTACCTGCTGGGGGTTCGACACGCCTTCGACGCCGACCACATCGCGGTGATCGACAACACCACCCGCAAGCTGGTCGGGGAGGGCACCCGGTCGCTGTCCGCCGGATTCTGGTTCTCGCTCGGCCACTCCAGCGTCGTCTTCGGCCTGGCGTTTCTGCTCGCGCTCGGCGTCCGGGCACTCGTCGGCCCCGTGCAGGACGAGGGTTCGCCGATGTTGCAGACGCTCGGGTTGATCGGGTCGCTGGTCGCCGGAACGTTCCTCATTCTCATCGGGCTGACCAACCTCTTCGCCGTCGTCGGCATCGCCAAGGTGTTCCGCCAGATGCGCACCGGAGAGTTCGACGAGGCCGAACTCGAACGGCAGCTCTCGCACCGCGGCTTCCTCGCGCGACTGCTCGGGCGGGTCATGCGGCGCGTCAACAAGCCCTGGCACCTGTACCCGGTCGGGCTGCTGATGGGTCTCGGTTTCGACACCGCGACACAGGTCGCCCTCCTGGTGCTCGCCGCGGGCGCGGCCGCCTTCACGCTGCCCTGGTACGCGATCCTGGTGCTGCCGGTGCTGTTCGCCGCCGGGATGAGCCTGTTCGACGCCCTGGACGGCATCCTGATGGCCCGGGCCTACGGCTGGGCGTTCCTCAAGCCGGTGCGCAAGGTGTTTTACAACCTGACCGTCACGGTGCTCTCGGTGGTGGTGGCACTCGGCATCGGCGTCATCGTG
>Ga0207668_10000423_pt1 | contig 26677 bp, 18 predicted proteins | sample KBSS43metaG_FD_184323 | JGI IMG/M metagenome (GOLD analysis project Ga0207668, IMG submission 184323) | Switchgrass rhizosphere microbial communities from Kellogg Biological Station, Michigan, USA - KBS S4-3 metaG (SPAdes) (version 2) | ecosystem: Host-associated > Plants > Roots > Rhizosphere...
CGCCGAGGTGGTGCAGAGCCGGCTGGTCGACGCGCTCGGCACATGTCGCGGACCGCAGCTGACCGTGCCCCGGCAGATGTCCACCGCGCGGCGGGCCGGCTGACGGGCGTCGCGACGCACCGACCGCCGAATCGTTAGCGCTGGTAGCGGACGGTTCATGGGTACGGGCGGGGGCACGCATGTCGTCAGAAAACCTAGTGGCATCGCGAGTGACGGTCGAGTCACTCGGCGGAGTGAACCTGCGTGAACGCTGGGCCGGCACCCGGCCCGGCGGGGGTTCACACCCGGCGGGATCCCGGCCCGCCGGCCCCCGGCCGAGCACCAACCGGCCGGCTCGCCGCTAGGCGGCGCCACCGTTCGCGTACAGGACCTGGCCGTTGATCCACCGGCCGTCCGGGCCGGCCAGGAACGACACGGTCCGCGCGATGTCCTCGGGGGTGCCGAGCCGGCCGGACGGGTTGAGGCCGGCGATCCGCTCGATGACCTCGGGCGACTTGCCGTCGAGGAACAGCGGCGTCGCGGTCGGGCCGGGTGCCACCGCGTTGACCGTGACGTCGCGGCCGCGCAGTTCGCGGGCGAGGATCAGGGTCATCGCCTCGACCGCGCCCTTGGTGGCCGCGTACGCCGCATAGGACGGCTGCTGCAGCCGGACCACCGAGGTGGAGAAGGTGATCAGGGCGCCGCCCGGGCGCAGGCGGCGGACGGCCTGCTGGGAGACCACGAAGGCGCCGCGCACGTTGACCCGGTGCATGCGGTCGAACTCGGCCAGGTCGAACTCGGCGACCGGGGCCAGCACCATGATCCCGGCCGTGTTCACGACGACGTCCACCCCGCCGTAGAGCCGCTCGGCGGTGTCGAAGAGCGACGCCATCGCGGCCTCGTCGGCGACGTCGCCGCCGGCCGAGGTCGCCGTGCCGCCGGCCGCGGTGATCGCCGCGACGACCTCGTCGGCCGGCTCCGGGCGGGCCGCGTAGTGCACGACCACGGCCATCCCGTCGGCAGCCAGCCGCTGCGCGGTGACCCGGCCGATGCCGCCGGAACCGCCGATCACGATTGCGACTCTCCCGCTGTTTTCGCTGGTCATGGCTACTCCCACCAAGTTATGGACAAGCTGTCCACTAGAAAGTAGACTGGTTGTACACATAACGCAAGTGAGGTGGGCGACATGGAGCAGGAGGCCGGGCTGCGCCGCGGTCGCGGGCGGCGGCCGGCCGCGACCGTGCGCAAGGCGATCCTCGACGCGGCCGGGGCGATGCTGTTCGACGGCGGCCTCGCCGGGGTGACCTTCGACAAGGTCGCCCAGCGGGCCGGCGTCAGCAAGATGACGCTCTACAAGTGGTGGCCGTCGCCCGGCGCGCTCGCCTTCGAGGCATATTCCGTGGCCGTCGAGCACCGGCTGGCCTTCGACGACACCGGCGACGTGGCGCACGACCTGCGCGCCCAGTTGCACGCCTTCGTGCGGCTGCTCACCACCGAGCGCGGCGGCCCGGTGATCGCGACGCTGATCGGCGCCGCGCAGGGCGACGACGATCTTGCCGCCGCCTTCGAGGCCGAGTACATCGGCCCACGCCGGCGCCTGGCCGTCGAGCGGATCCGGCGGGCCCAGGAGTGCGGGCAGATCGCCACCGACGTCGATCCCGAGGTGGTGGTCGACCAGCTGTGGGGTGCCTGTTATCACCGGCTCCTGCTGCCCGGGCCGCCGCTGGACACCGCCTTCGCCGACGCGCTGCTGCGCAACCTGCTGGGCGGCATCGCGGGTTAGCGCTTGGGCCGGGCGCGCACGTGCATCCGCTCCCCCTGCCGGCCGAAGATCGAGAGGAACTCGACCGGCTGGCCGTCGGCGCTGCCGAACCAGTGCGGCACCCGGGTGTCGAACTCGGCGGCCTCGCCCTCGGTGAGCACCAGGTCATGCTCGCCGAGGATCACCCGGAGCCGGCCACCCAGCACATAGAGCCACTCGTAGCCCTCGTGCGTCTTGGGCTCCGGCTCGACACGATCGCCGGCCGGGATGATGTGCTTGAACGCCTGCGCGCCGGTGGGTTGCCGGCTGAGCGGCACGATCGTCTGACCGAACGCCTTGATCGGCCGCGCGTACACCCGGGGGTCGCCGGTCTGCGGCGCGCCGACCAGCTCGTCCAGCGGCACCCGGTACGCGCTCGCGAGCGGCAGCAGCAGCTCCAAGGTCGCCTTGCGCCGGCCCGACTCGAGGCGGGACAGCGTGCTCACCGAGATGCCCGTCGACTCGGACAGGGCGGCGAGCGTGATCCCGGACTTGCGGCGCAGCGCCCGCAATCGCGGCCCGACCTCACGCAGCACGTCGTCTGTTGCCGTCATGGCAAATATGTTTCCCCATTTCGGCCCCACCGCGCCACCATCGGGCCATGACATACGACGTGATTGTGATCGGTGGCGGGCCGGCCGGGCTCAGCGGCGCCGTGGCCCTCGGCCGGGCGCTGCGGTCGGTCCTGGTGATCGACTCGGGCGCACCGCGGAACGCGCCCGCGGAGGGCATCCACAACTTCCTCACCCGCGACGGGATGAGCCCGGCCGAGTTCCGCGCCGCCGGGCGGGCCGAGGCGGAGCGGTACGGCGGCCGGATCGTCGACGGCGAGGTGGTGTCGGCCCGGCGCACCGCGGCCGGCTTCGCGGTGACCCTCGCGGACGGGAGCACGCACGAGGCGCGCCGGCTGCTGGTCACCACCGGGCTGGTGGACGAGCTGCCGGACATCCCGGGACTGGCCGAACGATGGGGTACGACCCTGCTGCACTGCCCCTACTGCCACGGCTACGAGGTGCGCGGCAAGGCGATCGGCGTGCTCGCCGCCGCCGGCTCGCCGATGCTGGCCGAGAAGGTGCGGCTGTGGCAGCAGTGGAGCGCGGACGTGCTGCCGCTGGCGATCGACGAGATCGACCGGGTGGTGGACGGCGGGGTATGGCGCACCGACGGGACGTTCGTGGCCCGCGACTACCTGGTCGCCGCGCCGCGGTTCGTGGCCCGGGCCGGCTTTCTCGGCGACCTCGGGCTGAGCACCGTCGAGCATCCGATGGGCGTCGGCGCGTACGTGCCGGCCGCCGACCCGACCGGCCGCACCGACGTGCCCGGCGTCTGGGTGGCCGGCAACGTCACCGACCTGATGGCTCAGGTGATCACCGCGGCCGGTGCCGGGCTCACCGCCGGCGCCGCCATCAATCTGGATCTGCTGCCGCCAGCTCCCGGTACGCGCTGATCACGGCGGCGGTGCGGTCGGCCAGGTCCGGGCCCGACTCGGCCGGCGGTGGGCTCGCGGTGAGCCCGGCCAGCAGCAGCTCGGCCCGCCGGGCGGTGCCGCCGATGTGCCGCTCGTGCAGGAAGGTCTCGCCGGCCAGCGCGGTCGCGTCGATGCTGCGCAGGATGCGGTTGGCCTGCTCGCCGGTGGCCAGCCAGAGCTCCTCGACGCGGTCCCGCTGCTCGGCGAGGGCGCGCAGGGCCGGGCTGTCGGCGGGTACGTCCTTACGGCGCACCTCGGACAGCTCCGCGCGCAGCCGCCGGATCTCCTGCCGCCGCGCCATCAGCGTGGCCAGATCGTCGAGCGCGTGGGTGAGCCAGCGGTCGGCGGTCACCGGGTCGACCATGCCGGCCAGGCCCGGCCAGGTGCGGCGGACCCGGCGGGACACCACGACCGCACGTTCGAAGGCGGCGCGCTCGCGGGGCGACCAGAGAACCCGGCCACCCTCGCCGCGCGGCATCGCGAACACGGCGGGCTGAGCGGCTCGGGCCTGCCTGCGCCAGACCACGCCGACCGTGGTGACCGAGGCGATCGCGGGCAGCCACCAGGGGACGCCGGCCGCGAAGAGCACGGCGCCGGCGACGAGCAGGGGAAGACTCAGCCGGGCGGCGAACGCCAGGCGGTACTCGCGGCCACGCCCGCTGGGCCGGACCGGGAGCGACTCGGTCATCGAGCCGGCGCGGTGCCGGCGCGCACGGCCGGTGCGCAGCCGCAGCTTGACCGGCGCCACGACGATCTTTTCCTGGTCGATGCCGATGTGCAGTTCCGAAGGCATCGATCGTCCCGTCGTGGTCCGAGGACCGCGTGGTCCAGTCGTAGGCATTCGCGGGCATGGGTCCGCCCGCCTGCCGGGCGGGCCCGATCGCCGAGGGGAGTCGACCGGGGCCCGCCCACCGGCGGGAACTCCCCGCCGGTGCCAGAAGAATCGGAAGCCGGGCGGGCCACTTGAGCGGGCGCCCGGTTGCAGGCCGGGTGCGTCCCCCGGCGTACCGGTTGATCGATGTAGCCTCGCCGGGTGGATGCGGTCGATCTGGTGCTACGCAAGTACGACGGGCGACCGCACCGGCAGGTGACGAGCCGGCTGCTCGGCGAGGACGAGTACGGCACGTGGATCGGCACTCCGCGCGGCACCGTGGTCCGCTACCACTACGGCAACCGGCCCACCGGCCGCACCCGCAACGACGCGGTGCGGCTGCTGCCCGACGGCGGCTGGTGGATGGCGATGTTCCTGGCCGACCCGGACCCGCGCGAGATCTACTGCGACGTGATCACACCGGCCCGGTGGACCGGCCCGCACGAGATCACGGTGGTCGACCTCGACATCGACGTGGTCCGGCACCGCCGCGGCCGGCGGGTCGAGGTGGAGGACGAGGACGAGTTCGAGGAGCACCGGGTGTCGCTCGGCTACCCCGACGAGATCGTCGCGGGGGCGTTGCGGGGCGCCGCGGCCGTCCGCGAGGCGCTGCTCAGCGACGCCGAGCCGTTCGCCACCCACTACCGCGGTTGGCTCGCCCGGGTGTGACCCGCGGGCCCGGCCGAGATCTGGCCTAAGGTCGGATCATGGATGTGCCGGCCGCGATCGCGGCGGAACGGCGCCGGATCGCCGACCTGGTCGAGTCGCTCAGCCCGGCGCAGCTCGAGGTGGCGAGCCTGTGCGGGGACTGGACGGTGCGGCAGGTGGCCGGGCATCTGCTGGCCACGGTCGACACGCCGCCGGCCGTCCGCCTCGGCGCGCTCGCGCGCAGCGGCTTCCGCCCGCACCTGGCGAACGCCCGGCTCGCGGTGGCGGTCGCCCGGCGGCCGGTCGCCGAACTCGCCGCCGGGCTGCGCCGGCCCGCCGGTACGCCGCTCGTCGGCCACCTCGGGCAGCTCACCGACCTGCAGGTGCACGGGCAGGACATGCGCCGGCCGCTGGGCCTGCCGCACGGGCTCTCGCTCGATCTGGTGCGGATGTCGCTGAACTTCCTGACCGGCGGACGGGCGGCGGGATTCACGCCGCGGCGGCGGATCGCCGGGCTGCGGTTCGTGGCCGCCGACCTGGACTGGCAGTGGGGCAACGGGGCGCTGGTCACCGGGCCGGCCGAGGCGCTGATGCTGGCCATGACGGGCCGGCCGGTGGCATTGGGCGAGTTGGACGGTCCGGGCGTACGGGTCCTCGCCGGCCGGATCCGCGCCCGCTGAGCCCCGCGCCGCCCGCCGAAAACTGTCAGAGGGCAACCCTACGGTCTTCCCCATGAATGACACCGCACTCCAGTCGTCCCCGATCACCCTCGACCGCCGGCTCGTCATCGGCGAGACCGACTACCAGGTCACCGCGTTCCCCACCGAGGATCACCGGATCGACCTGTGCATCGTGAGCAGCGACGGCGACGGTCAAGTGGTCAGCGAGATCAGCGGCGGGATCGCCCCGGCCGACCTGACCAGCCTCACCGACGTGCTCACCTCGACACTGGCCGGCCTCATCGCCATGACCCAGCCACCGTTCTCGGTGCGGGCCGCCCCGCCACCCGATCGCCGCGGCCGCTACCCCAACCAGGGCGCCCGCTGGACCCCTGAGGATGACGACCGCCTGGTGGCCCGCTATCGGGCCGGCGCCCGCCCGCGCGAGCTGATGGAGGAGTTCGGCCGCAGCAACGGCGGCATCCGCTCCCGGCTGGAGTATCTCGGTGAGCTGGCCCCCGGCGGCCGCTGGCGGCCACCCCCGCCCCTCGATCCGCCCGCACCTCTCGACCCGTCCCCGCTCCCGCCGGCGGTCGACGGCCCCGTCGGCGCGCCCGGCCTGGCCGCGCCGGAGGCTGAGCCGCCCCGCTGACCGGATCGGCCGGCCGGGCGCGACGACGCCCGGCCGGCCACCCGGGCCGGCCGGACCGGTGATTCGGGCCGGTCCGGCGGTCCGCGGCGGCCGAGCGGCCGACCCGGATCGCATGCTCGTGCCCGCCCGTCGGACAGCGCGGCCGATCCGGCCGTCCCGGTTCCGGCGATGGTGCGGGTCGGTTGCCGGCTCATCCCGGGCTTAATGCGCCACACCGCCGAGACCGATACGGAGCGTGCCCGGACGAACTGATGCAGGGAGGCACGGCGTGAGGCTGCGGCACAGCACCAGCACGATCCCGTACCCGTTCCGGGCGATCGGCGGCGGCCTGCTCGCCGCCGGCCTGCTGGCTGCCGGGCTGGCCTTCCCGCCGGCCGCGTCGGCCGAGCCGGTCGCTGCTCAGCCCGGCGGGGCGGCCCGGCAGCCCGCCGTGGTCGCGGGCAGCGCCCCGGCCATGGCCTGTGCGCGCTCGCTGAACGTCGTTGCCCACCAGGACGACGACCTGCTCTTCATCAACCCCGCGGTGAGCGACGACATCGCCTCCGGACGATGCGTGGTCACGGTCTTCATCACCGCCGGTGACGCCGGTCGGCGTCCGGCCTATTGGCGGGGCCGGGAGATGGGGGCGATGGCCGCGTACGCCGCGATGGCCGACGTGCCCAACGAGTGGTTCGAGGACACGATGGTCGTCGCCGGGCACCGCATCGCCCGGCTCACCCTGCTGCACACCAAGATCATCCTGCTCTTCCTGCGGCTCCCGGACGGCAAGGGCAACCCGGTGCGCCCCGGCGAGAGCCTGCAGGGCCTCTGGCGGGGACAGATCGGGACGATCGGCGCGCTCGACTCCGCCGAGCGGTACACCCGGAGCGGCCTGATCCACACGCTGACCTGGCTGATGGACGCCTACCAGCCCGACGAGATCCGCACCCTCGACTACGAGGGCAGCTACGGCGACGGCGATCACGCCGACCATCACACAGCGGGTTACCTCACCTACGAGGCGCAGCGGAACTACCGGTCGGCGCATCGCATCTCCGGCTACCTGGGCTACCCGGCCGAGCAGCAGCCGGAAAACCTCGCCGAGGAGGCCCGCGACCGCAAGCTCGGCTACTTCCTGGCGTACGCGCCGTTCGACCCGAAGGTGTGCCAGGTCGCCTCGGACTGCCTGACCAATTTCTACGCCCCGCGGTTCAAGCGCACCGTGCCGGTCGGGAGCGAGGTCGTCGCCGGCCGCAACGTGGCCACGCAGGCGCGGGTGCGCGCCTCATCGGCAAATCTCGCCGCCGAACAGGAGGCCGCGAAGGCGGTCGACGGCGCCGTCGCCGGCGCCCCCGCCGCCCCGGCGAACGAGTGGAACACGCGGGGCGCCGGACCGGGCAGCTGGCTCAGCCTCAGCTGGCCGGCGGCGCAGCGCCTCAACCAGATCGACCTCTTCGACCGCCCGAACCCGTACGACCAGATCACGGCCGGCACCCTGGTGTTCTCCGACGGCACCGTGATCAAGGTCGGCCCACTGCCGAACAACGGCGCCTCCAAAGTGATCCGCTTCAGCCCGCGCGAGGTGACCGGCGTCCGCTTCCGCATCAACGAGGTCTCCCGCACAACCCGAAGCGTCGGCCTCGCCGAGGTACGCGCCTACACCGTCGCCCCCGCCACCCAGCAGGACTGACCCCGGCCGCCGGCGGATCCCCCCGATCCGCACGGCAACACGGCCGCCCCCGCGCCGGGACCGCCCCCACAGCACGGCAAGCGCCGCCAACCAATACCAGGACCGCCCCACCAGTCCACTTGCCAGCACGGCCGACCGACACCCGGCACTGACCCCACAGCACAGCAAGCGCCACCAACCAAAACCAGGACCGCCCCACCAGTCCACTCGCCAGCACGGCCAGCACGGCCGACCGACACCCGGCACTGATCCCACCGACCCGCACGGCAACACGGCCGACCAGCACCCATCGACTCATCCCACGACCCGCGCGGCAACACGGCCGACGGGCGCCCGGGACTGATCCCACCGGTCCGCATGGCAGCATGGCGAGCATGGTCGACCGCTTGGTGCTGGTGAACGGGCTACCCGGATCCGGCAAGACGACGCTTGCCACCCAGCTGGCGGCCCGTCTCCCCGCTCCGCTGGTGTCGAAGGACGCGCTCAAGGAACTACTCGCCGACGCGTTCCCGGCCACCCCGGTCTCCGCACTGGGTGCCATCGCCGCCGACACGGCGTGGAGCCTGGTAGCCGAGACCCCGGGCACCGTGATCCTCGACTCCTGGTTCTACCGCCCCCGCGACCTGCCTTTCGTCAAGGCCGGCCTGGAACGCTGCTGCGCATCCATGGTCGTCGAACTGTGGTGCGACGTCCCACCCAGCCTCGCCCGGCACCGCGACGAGGCCCGCATCCGCCACGCCGTGCACCGCACCCGCCCAAGCTCCCCCGACCCCTGGCCGGACTGGTCGACCGCCGGCCCCTTGGACATCGGCCTGACTTTCCGAATCCCCACAGACTCCCTAGTCGACATCGACGCCCTAGCCTCCGGCCTAAAAGACATAACCGACAACTACGACTTCTAACCCAACACCCACAGCCCCGCCTCAACCCACGGCCGCACCGGACGACAGGCCACAGTCGGCGCGGCGCAACCCGCCGCAGCAGTGTTAGGGCAGCACGGGGGGCGGACGCGACGCGGCACGGCGGCTTAGCGCGGCCCGGGCCGGACACGGGTGGGCGCGGCGGCTTTGCGCGGCACGGGGCGGCCGCGGCACGGCGGCGTAGCGCGTTTCAGCGCGGCGCGGGGGTGGGCACAGCGGCGTTGCGCGGTTCACGCGGCGTGGAGGTGGGCACGGCGGCTTGGCGCGGTCGGGGCTTGGCACGGCCGACGTAGCGCAGTGGGCAAGCTTGGCACAGGACGGGCGGCCCGGCGCGATCGGACTTGGACGCGCCCAAGGCGACCCGGCACGATCGGAAAACTTGGTCGCGCACCAGGGCGGCCCGCCCGAGTGGCGCAGTCCCCTCCGGCACAGGCGACCGTGCACCGGCCGAACGCGGCGTCAAGCCGCCCCACCGCAACCAGCACCCTCACCGCGCCCACCGCAACGCGGGGTTTCCGGGGGCTCGGCCCCCGGAGAAGGAATACCACGAGTCCCCGGTCCGCGCGTTTTGCGGACAGGGGGATCCGACTCGTGGGCACGGTAGGTTTCGAACCTACGACCCCCCGCTTGTAAGGCGGGTGCTCTCCCACTGAGCTACGCGCCCGGCTCGGCATGCGTCCGGAGTGGCCATCCTACCGTGACCGGATCACCGGTGATACGCGGGCGCGTGTCAGCCGGTGATCTCGGCGATGGCTTGGTGCCAGGCCTGCTGGTCGCGGGCTTCGCCCGGGCCGGCCATCTCGGCGAAGCGGACGATGCCCTCGGCGTCGATCAGGAACGTGCCGCGGTTGGCGAATCCGGCGGTCTCGTTGAAGACGCCGTATGCCTGGGCGACCGCGCCGTGCGGCCAGAAGTCGGCGAGCATCGGGAAGTCGAAGCCCTGGTCCATCGCCCAGACCTTGTGGCTGTACGTCGAGTCGACGCTCACCGCGAGGACCTGCACGCTGTCGTTCGCGTACCGCGGCAGGTCGGCCTGGATGCCGTTGAGCTCGCCGCGGCAGGTGCCGGTGAACGTCAGGGGATAGAAGACCAGCAGCACCGCCTTGCGGCCCCGGAAATCGGCGAGGCTTACCTCTTGGTTGTTCTGGTCTCGCAGGGTGAATCCGGGCGCCACCGCGCCCACCGTGATCGGCATGTTGGCACGAACCTAACCGGGCCGGCGCCCGTGCAGCGCCGACCAGCGTGGGAGTGACAGCGCGCTACTTCTTCTTCGCACCCCTGGGGGAAACCAGGCGGGCCCCGGTCCAGTCCTTGCCGGCGTTGACCGTCGAGGTCTGCTGAAGACCCGCCGTGGGGGCGGACTCGCTGATCTCGCTCGGTTCGACGTGCCCGTCTCGGCCGGCTTTCGGGGTCAGCAACCACACCACGCCGTTGTCGGCGAGGGGGCCGAGGGCGTCGGTGAGCAGTTCGAAAAGGTCACCGTCACCGTCGCGGTACCAGAGCAGCACCGCGTCGACGACCTCGTCGGTGTCTTCGTCGACCAACTCGCCGACACGTTCGGTCAGGGCGTCACGGAGATCCTCGTCGACATCGTCGTCGTATCCCATCTCCATGACCACCATGTTCGGCCCGAAGCCGAACCGGTCCGCCAGGCTACGTACGCCATCGGCCTGACCAGCGGTCGCGCTCACTGTCTAAGTCCTCCTAGCCGAGAAGATGCCAAAACCTGGGGGTAGTCCACACACTCGCGGGCTTGTGCGCAAGTGGCGCACCGAGTGTGTGGCAATTTACCGCGCCAGCAAGGCGTGGGCACCCTGTGTGATGGCATCCTCCCCCACCAGCACCTGTTGTGCGGCCGGACCGAGCGGAATCAGTGAATCCGCGGACGCGATTCGCCGCGCCGCGCCCACGAAACCGCCGTCTACCAGGGCCGCGAGGAGGCCTTCGCCGACGCCGCCGGAGCGCCGGGTCTCGTCGACGATGAGCACTCGACCGGTGGCGGCGGCTTCCCGGACGAGGTCGGCGGTGGGTAGCGGGCTGAGCCAGCGCAGGTCCACCACTCGGGACCCGTACCCCTCGGCGGCCAGTGCGGCGGCCGCGCGCAGCGACATGCGCAGCCCGTTGCCGTACGTGAGGATGGTCAGGTCGGCGGCGCTGCCCACCGGGTAGGTGCGGGCCCGGCCGATCGGCACGTGCTCGGCGGCCCACGCGGCGGGTGTCGCGTACGGCGCCAGCCATTCGTTGTCGCCCTGCTGGTAGAGGTCGCGGGTGTGGTAGAGCGCGATCGGCTCGAGGAACACGCAGACGCTGCCGTCCGCGGCCGCGGACGCCAGGCAGGAGCGCAGCATCGGGGCGGCGTCGGAGGGCCGGGCGGGTACGGCGAGCACGAGGCCGGGTATGTCGCGCAGCACGGCCACCGAGTTGTCGTTGTGGAAGTGGCCGCCGAAACTCTGCTGGTAGGCGAGCCCGGCGATGCGTACGACCATCGGGTTGCGATAGGCGCCCGAGGAGAAGAACGACAGCGTGGCCGCCTCGCCACGCAGCTGGTCCTCGGCGTTGTGCAGGTAGGCAAGGTATTGGATCTCGGGCACCGGGAGCAGCCCGTCCAGGCCGGCGCCGAGCGCGAGCCCGAGGATGGTCGTCTCGTCGAGCAGGGTGTCGAAGACCCGGTCGGCGCCGAACCGGTCGCGCAGCCGCTTGGTCACCCCGTAGACGCCGCCCTTGCGGCCCACGTCCTCGCCGAAGACCAGCACGCCGGGGTTGGCGGCGAGCGCGTCGGTGAGCGTGGCGTTGATCGTCTGCGCCAGGGTGAGCGGCCCGGACGCCTCGGGCAGTTTGCCGCCGAACGCCTGCCGCCGGGCGGCCGCGCCGGGTCCGGCGGCCCGGGACGCCGCCTCGGTGATCTCGTGGGCGACGCGCAGCGGGCGGCGCGGGGCGAGCGGCGCGACGATCTCGGCGACGCCGGCCAGTTTGGGCTCGCCGAGCACCTCCTCGGCGACCTTGCGGACCTGCCAGCCGACCTCGTCGTACCGGCTGGTCACCTCGTCGGGGGTGAGCAGGCCGGCGGCCACGAGCAGCCGGGCGGTGCCGACCAGCGGGTCGCGTTCCAGGTCTCGGTTGATCTCCTCGGTGGAGCGGTAGGCCACCTCGGCGTCCGCGCCGGCGTGGCCCATCAGCCGGACCATCGACAGGTGCAGCACGGCGGGGCGCCGCTCGCGCCGGACGTAGCCCACCGCCTCGACCGCGGCGTCGTAGGTGGCGGCCAGGTCGCAGCCGTCCGCGGACGTGTACCGCAGGCCGGGCCGGGACCGTAGCGCGTCGGCCACCCAGCCGTCCGGCGACGGGACGCTGACGCCGAGGCCGTTGTCCTCGCAGACCAGCAACAACGGCACGGGTACGCCGGAGCGCTCGAACCAGCCCGCGGCGTTGATCGCGGCGGCGGCCGTGGCGTGGTTGACCGAGGCGTCGCCGAACGAGGCGACGGCCACCGCATCCCTGGGCCACCGGCTGTCCGGCCGTGGGCGGGCCAGCGAGAAGGCCAGGCCGACCGCCCGGGGCAGGTGCGAGGCGATGGTGGAGGTGGTCGGGATGATGTTCAGGTCGGCGCTGCCGAAGACCTTGTGCCGGCCGCCGGCGATCGGCTCGTGGGCCGAGGCGACCACGCCGCGCAGCACGTCGCGGGCCGCGTCGGTGAGGCTTTTGGCGCGGGCGCAGAAGAACGCCGCGGACCGGTAGTGCAGCAGCGCCGGGTCGGTCGGCAGCAGGGCGGCCGCCACCGCCGCGTTGCCCTCGTGCCCGGACGATCCGATCGTGTAGAAGCCCTCGTTGAAGCTGCGCAGCCAGCGGGCGGCCAGGTCGAGGTGGCGGCTGGCGAGTTGCGCCTCGAAGAGTTCCAGGGCGCGGGCGCCGGTGATCGCCGAGCCGTCGCGGAGCGGATCGTCGGGCGCGCGGCGGGCGTCGGGCGCGGCCAGCGCCGACACCGCGTCGCGGAATCGCTCGTCGAGGTTCTGCGGGGTGGTCACGAGCCCAGCATCGCCCACCGGAGCGAACGCTGCCATGCCGGAAACCGTCCGGAGTTCGCCCGGTGCGGTCTGACGTGCGGAAATCTCCGCGCGCTGGTCCGGCCGGCCGGTGGATCTCCACGAATGACGAACGGGCCGGAAGGATCACTTCCGGCCCGCCCGTCAGGTGCTATTGATCAGTAGGTCCGTGGGCGGATGGCGTACACCTCCCGGGATTCCCGCCGCGCGGCCGCGATCTGGGCGGTCGTCGCCGCCAGGATCGTGACGGAGGCCTTCGCCCACCGGAGCGTCGAGCCGGTGGGCGGCAGGCCGCCCACGGCGATGTACTTCGATCCGGCCGCGACGGTGCTCGGGACGGTCACCGTCGTGGTGAACTCGCCGGCCCCGTTCGTGACGGCGGCGCCGAGCCGGATCGCTCCGGTGTAGAGCACCAGCACGACCCCCGTGTACGGGGCGTATCCGCTGCCGCTGACCGTCACCGTGGTGCCCGCCTTCACCGAGGTGGACGACAGGGTGACCACACTGGAGGTACTCGGCAGTGAGCTGGGCAACGTGGTCGGCGCGGGCGCGGTGAGCGCCTGGGCCTCGACCGCCGCGGTCGGCGCCGACACGGCACCGTAGGTGCCGTTCGCCACGACCGAGACCGAGTAGGTGGTGCCCGCCGTGAGCCCGGTGAACTGGCAGGTCGTGATGCCTGACGCCGCGGGGCAGGTGAGCGGCGAAGCGCCGCCCGTCGCGGTGACCGTGTAGCCGTCCAGGCCGCTTCTGATGTCCCCCGCCGTCCAGTTCGCGGTCAGGGCCCGGTTGCCCACGACCAGTTGGAGTCCGGTCGGGGTATCCGGCGCGATGCTCGGAGTGACCGTCGCGGCCGCGCTTGGCGCCGAGTAGCCACTGGCCGCCCGGCCGACGCTCACCACCGTGACCGTGTACTCCTGAAGGTTGGCGAGGCCGGTGATGGTGCAGGTCAGCGTCTCGCCGTCGGTGGTCGCGCAGCTGCGCGAACTGCCGGGACGGATCGCCGTGGCGATGTAGCGGGCGATGCCGTCGCCTTCGGCCGCCGGCTTCGTCCACTTGATCACCGCGCGGGTGTCGCCGCTGGCCGCCTGCACACCGGTCGGACTGCCCGGCACGCCGGCGGTCGGCCGGACCCGCGCCGACGGGGCGCTGGCCGGCGAGTTGCTGAGGCCGACGGCGGTCACGGTGATCGTGTACGACGTCAGGTTCTGCAACCCGGTGATGAGGCACTCGGTCCCGGTCGTCTCGCAGGCGGCACCGCCCGGGGACGCCACGGCCCGGTAGCCGGTGACCCGTCCGGCTGCGTCCGCCGGCGCGGACCACGACACCGCGATCTCCCGGTTGCCGGCGAGCACGTCGACGTCGCGCGGCCGGCCGGGTGCCCGGGGCACGATCGGCTCGGAGATCGGGCTGAACGCCGAGCTGCCGCTGCCGGTCACCCCGACCGCCTGCACCCGGAACGTGTAGCTGATCGCCGGGTCGAGACCCGAGACCGCGCAGGACGTGTCCGCCTGCTCGGCCGGTACGGTGCAACCGATCCGGCCGGGGATGGACTCCACGTGGTAGCCGGCGATACCGGCACCCGGCGCGGGCGCTGCCCAGGCCACCACGACCTTGTCGGTGGCATCACCGGGCGTGACCATGGGCCGGGCCGGGGTGTCCGGCGGCCCCACGAGGATAGGCGCGGATTCCTCGCCGGTGACCGTGCGGCCCGCCGTCCCCTCGGTGGCCACCGTGAACGCGTACTCGGTGCCGCTGATCAGCCCGGTGAAGATGCACGACGTCTTCTCGACGTGGATGCACGCGGTCGGGGTGGCAATCGCCGGGCTCGCGGTGACCGAGTAACCGGTCACCGGACCTCCGGTGGTCGGCTCCGTCCACGAGACCCGCACGGCGTTCGCGCCGCCCAGCGCCACGGTCGGTTGGCCGGGCACCGGCTCGGGGCCTCTCATGTCGACCAGGTCGGTCCTGGGGCCGATCGCAGTTCCGCCGCCGGAGCCGATCGAGATCACCTCGAACCGGTAGATCTCGGTGTCGAGCAGCCCGTCGAACTCACAGCTCTGCTCCTCGACGTCGATGCAGGCCCCCGACTCCGCGGTGAACGGGTTGTCGGGGTCGCTCTCCGCGACGGCCTGGACGGTGTATCTCGCGACCGGACCGCCGCCCATCGGCGGCATCCACTCCACGCGCACCGTGTCGATCCCGATGATCTCAACGTGCGGCGGGCTCGTCGGGTTGGGCCGGTTCGGCATCACCGGCTCGGTCGGTTCCGCCGGCTCGCCGCCCATGTCGTTGTCGGCACGCACGGTAAACGTGTATTCCGCGTCCGGGTCCAGGGTGTCGAACAGGCAGGACAGGTCTTCGGCCGAACCGAGAACCACGCAGTCCTCCGGAAGTGTTTCGTCGTCCGGCGAGTCGACCGAGACCGTGTACTCGGACACCACCCCACCGCTCGACCGGTCCCAGCGCACCGTCACGACGCCCGGGGTCTCGCTCAGCTCGACCCGGACATTGTCCGGGGCGGACGGCGGGCCCGGCACCACGGGCTCGGTGGGTGCCGCGTCCTTGGCACCCGCGTTGTTGAGCGCCCACACCGTGAACACGTACGACTTGGACGGGTCCAGCGTGTTGTAGTCGCAGTGGAACACGTCCGCCCCGACCTCGCAGTCGTCCGGCAGCACCGCGTCCTCCGGCGAGACCGCGACCACCTTGTAGCCGCTGACCGCACCTCCGGTGTCCGGCGTCGACCAGCTCACCGTCGCCGTGCTCGCCTCCTCCGGCGTGTCGCCCAGGACCACCTCGACGTCGGTGGGCGCGCCCGGCTCGTCCGGTATCAACCCGGTGGTCGCAGTGGCCGGCGTGCTGCCCGCCGTGTTCTCCGCCGCCACGACGAACGTGAAGGTGGCGTCCAACTGCAGCGAGCTGAAGTCGCACTCGAACACGCTCGCGCCGACCTCACACGCCTCCGGCACGCTGTCGGCGTCGTCCGACAGGGGCGTCACCGTGTAGCCGGTGACCGCACCGCCGTCGTCCGGCTCGGCCCAGGTCACGGTCACCTCGCCGGGATCGTCACCCAGGACCGCCTCGACCTCGGTGGGCTCACCGGGCTGGTCCGGCATCACCGCGGTGGTCGCGCCGGCCGGCGTGCTGCCGGCCGCGTTCTCCGCCGACACGACGAAGGTGTACGACGCGTCCACCTGCAACGAGCCGAACGTGCACTCGAACACGTCGTCGGCGACCTCGCAGCCCACCTCGGCGTCGTCGGCGTCCGGCAGGTTCGCCGTCACGGTGTAGCCGGTGACCACGCCGCCGCCGTCCGGCTCGTCCCAGGTCACCGTCACCTCGCCCGGATCGTCACCCAGCGTGGCCGCCACGTTGGTCGGGGCACCCGGCTGGTTCGGCACGACCGCGGTGGTCGGCCCGAAGTCGTTGCCGCCCGCGTTGTTCTCCGCCCGCACCACGAACGTGTACGGCCGGGCGAGGTCCAATTCGGGGAACACGCATTCGGTGACGCCGGGATCATCGGCCGTGACGATCGTGCACGTGTCCGGCAGATCGCCCTCCTCGGGCGAGTCCGGCGTCACGATGTACCGGTCGACCGCCCCACCCCCGGGCGCGGTCCAGCTCACCGTCAGCGATCCGGGCGTCGACGGCGTCAACGCCACCTCGACGTCCGCCGGCGTACCCGGCGCGTCCGGGACCAGCGGACCGACCGAGCCCGCCTCGTTGCTGTCGGCCGCGTTCACCGCCGCCACGACGAAGCTGAACGAGGCGTCCTGCTGCAATCCGCTGAACGAGCACTCGTACTCATCCGGGCCCACCTCACAGGCGTCGGGCACGTCGTCGGCGTCGTCCGACTCGACGGTCACGGTGTAGCCCTCGACCAGACCGCCGTCGTCCGGTTCTGCCCAGGTCACCGTCACCTCGCCGGGATCGTCGCCGAGGACCGCCGCCACCTCGGTCGGCATGCCCGGCGCGGCCGGCATCACCGGGGCGCTCTCGTCGGACTCGACCGTTCCGAGGTCGCCGATCGCGGTCACCGTGAACGTGTAGGTCTCGTCGGTGTCCAGGCCGGTGATCTCGCACGACGGCGCGGACAGGTTCGACCCGCAACCCTCGCTCTGCGTCCCGGGGGCGCCGTCGCCCGCCGGGATGGCGGTCACCGCGTAGTAGGTGACCGTGCCGCCGGTCGTCGCCGGATCCCAGGTCAGGTTGACCTTGCCCGGCTCGTCGCCCAACGCCACGTGCGGCGGGGCGGGCTTGGCCGGCAGTTCCGAGATGATCGAGTTGCTCGGGTCCGAGGTCTGCGAACCGGCCGCGTTGGTGGCCGTGACCGTGAACGTGTAGGCCTGAGCGTTGGCCAGGCCGGTGAAGTCGCAGTGGAACACGTCCGCGGCGACCTCGCACTCGGACGGCGAGACGTCGCCGCCCCCCGGATTCGGCGTCACGGTGTAGCCGGTCGGATCCCCGCCGTCGATGGGTGCATCCCAGTAGACCGTCGCCTGGCCGGCCGTGGTGCCGAGCTCCACGCTCGGCGCCTCCGGCTTACCCGGCAGACCAGGCTTGATCGCGTCGGACGCCGGGCTCCAGAGCGAGTCGCCGCCGCCGGTGTCGCCGTTCGCCTGGACCTGGAAGGTGTAGGACTTGGTCCCGTCGAGCTCGGTGAAGGAACACGTGGTTTCGTCGGCCGCGGCGACACAGTCCTCCGGGGGAGTCGATTCGTCGCCCGGAACGGCGCGCACGGTGAAACCGGTGATGAGCGGGCCGCCGAAGGGCTTGACCCACTCCACCGTCACACCGCTGCTCGAGTCACGGGTCAGCGTCGGCTTGTCGGGCTGGAGCGGCGGGCCGGCGATCTTGGCGATGGACGCCGGGCCCGCCGCCGAGCTTCCGCTGCTGCCGGCCGCGTTCGAGATGCCGTTGGCGATCACCCGGAACGTGTACGACGTACCAGGGACCAGGCCGCCGATGTCACAACTGGTCGCCGGCGCCGTCACCAGGGAGACGCAGGTCCCAGTCTGCTCGGCGGCGGCCGGTGTCGGCGTGATCTTGTAGGAGGCGATGCCGGCACCCACGGCCGGTTGGCTCCACGACACATGCATCGTCGTCGGTTCGCCCTGGTAGGTGACCGTCGGCGCGGTCGGGTTGCCCGGCGGGCCGGGGGTCACCGCGGTGGCGTTCGTGGGCGGCGAGCAGTCGGTGGTGATGCTGACACTCGCGTTCGGGCAGGCGATGACGCCCACCGTGTACGAGACATTTGCCGTGAGCCCGCCGATGGTGCAGGTGAGGCCGGACGAGAACGAGGCCGACGCCAGGTCGCAGTACTGGCCGGCGTTGGTGGTGGCGCGGTAGCGGGCGATCGTGCCGCCCGGCACGTTCGGGGGCGTCCAGTTCACCAGGATCAACCGTCGGCCCGGGATCGCCGTGGCGCTGGCCGGTGATCCGAGCGGGGTGGCCGAGGCCGGTGCCGGATTCACCAGCACCGTGCCCGCGGACAGCAGCGCGGCCACGGCCGCCAGCGCCCATCTGGAGATTCTTCGCCGTCGTCGCGGCCCCTCTGCCTGCACTGCTTCCACCCCCGCGGTAGGTCCCGGGCAGCGCACGGCCCGGGCTTGACTGACACCCACAAGGTAGCTATTTCAGGGGTAAATAAGGCCGAAACGGGTTAACAAGGGCGGCCGACGATGGCGGCCGGCGGCTGGCAGACTCGCCCCCATGCGCAGCGAAGTGATCACCATCCGGACCGGCTCGCGGCCGGTCGTCCGGGACATCACGGCGGAGGCGGCCCGGTTCGTCGAGTCCGAGACGGACGGCCTGCTCAACGTCTTCGTGCCGCATGCCACGGCCGGCCTGGCGATCATCGAGACCGGCGCCGGCTCGGACGACGACCTGCTCGCGGCGATCGATGAGTTGCTACCCGCCGAGGACCGGTGGCGGCATCGACACGGATCGACAGGGCACGGCCGGGACCACGTGCTGCCGGCCTGGATCCCGCCGTACGCGACACTGCCCGTGATCGGCGGCCGGATCGCCCTCGGCACCTGGCAGTCGATCTGCCTGGTCGACCCGAACGGCGACAATCCGACCCGGCAGGTACGACTGTCGTTCATCGACGGCTGAGAAGTTACTGGTCAGTACGTGTGTCCCGGATCGCGGACACCCCGGGTAGGCGTGACGGTGCCCACCGCGAGGGGGCAGGATGGAGGGAACTCCGAGCGACCCACAAAATGAGCCGCCCGGTTCCGACACCAGACCAAGAGGACTGCCTGTGGCCACGGAGCGCAAGCGCCCGGTGATCAGCGACGGCCTGCCGAGCCAGCTGCCGGACATCGACCCCGAGGAAACCAACGAGTGGGTCGAGTCGCTCGACGGAGTCATCGACGAACGCGGTGCGAAAAGAGCCCGTTACGTTATGTTGCGCCTGCTTGAGCGGGCCCGGGAGCGGCAGGTCGGCGTTCCGCCACTGACCTCGACCGACTACATCAACACGATTCCGCCGGAGCAGGAGCCGTGGTTCCCCGGTGACGAGTTCGTCGAGCGGCGCATCCGGGCGTACATCCGATGGAACGCGGCGATGCTGGTGCACCGGGCGCAGCGGCCGGAGATCGGCGTGGGCGGCCACATCTCGACGTACGCGTCGAGCGCCAGCCTCTACGAGGTCGGCATGAACCACTTCTTCCGGGGCAAGGACCACCCGGGCGGCGGCGACCACATCTTCTTCCAGGGGCACGCCTCCCCCGGCATGTACGCCCGGGCGTACCTGGAGGGTCGCCTGACCACCGACCAGCTGGACGGCTTCCGCCAGGAGTTGTCCCACCCGGCCGGCGGCCTGCCGTCGTATCCGCACCCCCGGCTGATGCCGAACTTCTGGGAGTTTCCCACGGTCAGCATGGGCCTCGGCCCGCTGAACGCGATCTACCAGGCGCGCTACAACCGGTACCTGCACAACCGCGGCATCAAGGACACCAGCCAGCAGCACGTCTGGGCGTTCCTGGGCGACGGCGAGATGGACGAGGTCGAGTCGCTCGGCGCGATCGGCCTGGCCGCCCGCGAGGAGCTCGACAACCTCACCTTCGTGATCAACTGCAACCTGCAGCGGCTGGACGGGCCGGTCCGCGGCAACGGCAAGGTCATCCAGGAGCTGGAGGCGTTCTTCCGCGGCGCCGGGTGGAACGTGATCAAGGTGGTCTGGGGCCGCGAGTGGGACCAGCTGCTCGCCGCGGACACCGACGGCGCGCTGGTCAACCTCATGCACGTCACGCCGGACGGCGACTACCAGACGTACAAGGGCGAGTCCGGGGCGTACGTGCGGGAGAACTTCTTCGGCCGTGACCCGCGCACCCGCAAGCTGGTCGAGGGCATGTCCGACGACGAGGTGTGGAACCTCAAGCGCGGCGGCCACGACTACCGCAAGCTGTACGCGGCGTACAAGGCGGCCACCGAGCACACCGGCCAGCCGACCGTGATCCTCGCCAAGACCATCAAGGGCTGGACGCTGGGCTCGCACTTCGAGGCCCGCAACGCGACCCACCAGATGAAGAAGCTGACCCTGGACGACCTCAAGGGCTTCCGGGACCGGCTGTACCTGGAGATCAGCGACAAGCAGCTGGAGGAAAACCCGTACCTCCCGCCCTATTACCACCCCGGCGAGAAGTCCGACGAGATGCAGTACATGCTCGAACGACGGCGCGAGCTGGGCGGCCCCATCCCGTCGCGGCGGACCAAGGCCAAGTCGCTGCGGATCCCGGACTCCAAGGCGTTCGCCGACGTCAAGCGGGGCAGCGGCAAGCAGAAGATCGCGACCACGATGGCCTTCGTCCGGCTCCTCAAGGACCTGATGAAGGACAAGGAGTTCGGCGCCCGGTGGGTGCCGATCATCCCGGACGAGGCCCGCACCTTCGGCATGGACTCGCTCTTCCCGACCAAGAAGATCTACTCGCCGCACGGGCAGACCTACACCTCGGTCGACCGGGAGCTGTTCCTGTCGTACAAGGAGGCGACCAACGGCCAGATCCTGCACGAGGGGATCAACGAGGCCGGGTCGACGGCGAGCTTCATCGCGGCCGGTACGTCGTACGCGACGCACGACGAGCCGATGATCCCGCTGTACATCTTCTACTCGATGTTCGGCTTCCAGCGCACCGCGGACGAGCTGTGGGCGGCCGCCGACCAGATGACCCGCGGCTTCCTGCTGGGCGCCACCGCCGGACGCACCACGCTCAACGGCGAGGGCCTGCAGCACGAGGACGGCCACTCGCTGCTGATCGCGGCGACCAACCCGGCCGTGGTGGCCTACGACCCGGCGTTCGCGTTCGAGATCGCGCACATCGTCGAGGACGGCCTGCACCGGATGTACGGCGAGAAGCAGGAGAACGTCTTCTACTACCTCACCGTCTACAACGAGCCGGCGGTGCAGCCGGCCGAGCCCGCCGAGCTCGACCGGGAGGGCCTGCTCAAGGGCATCTACCGGTACGCCGCGGCGCCCGAGACCACCGGCCCGAAGGCGCAGCTGCTCGCCTCCGGCACCGGCATGGCATGGGCGCTCAAGGCCCAGCACCTGCTCGCCCAGGACTGGGGGGTGGGCGCCGACGTCTGGTCGGTCACCTCGTGGACCGAGCTGCGCCGGGACGCGATCGAGACCGAGGAGCACAACCTGCTCAACCCGGGTGACCAGCCGCGCAAGCCGTTCATCGCGCAGAAGCTGGCCGGTTCCGAGGGTCCGGTGATCGCGGTCAGCGACTTCATGCGGGCGGTGCCCGACCTGATCTCGCGCTGGGTGCCGAACGACTACACCTCGCTGGGCACCGACGGGTTCGGCATGAGCGACACCCGGCACGCCCTGCGCCGCCACTTCCACGTGGACGCCGAGTCGGTGGCCGTGGCGACGCTGCGCCAGCTGGCGCTGCGCGGCAAGGTACCGGCACACGTGCCGGCCGAGGCCGCCAAGAAGTACGCGATCGACGACGTCAACGCCGCGCCCGTGGGCGAGACCGGCGGCGACAGCTAGTCGGCTCCACATCGGCGCCGGGTCCCGCGACGAGCAGGGCCCGGCGCTTTTGGCTCAGTGGTGCCGGCACGGTGCCGATAGGGCATTTGTGACGCGTACGCGACGTGGGATGCAGATCAGTCACAAGCTCCTGGTGCTCGGTCTCGGCGGTGTGCTGGCGACCGCGGCTGTGCTGGTGGGGGTGGGCGCCTGGCAGAGCGGCAACTTCGCCGACCGCACCGAGCGCGAGGTCCTGCAGGCGAACGCTAGGACGCTGGACCGGACGACCGCGAACGTCACCACCCTGGTCCGCTCGGTCGGCGACGAGGTGCAGCGCGGCGTCGACCGCGGCAACAAGGCCTCCGGCGTCCTGCTCGCCCAGCGCGGCGGCATGCACCTCAGCGACGAGACCGTCGAGTGGACCGCGATTGACCAGGTCTCCCAGGCCAAGAAGAAGATCACCCTGCCGCGGCTCTACGTCGGCGACGCGTACATGAGCCAGAACCCCGACTTCGGCAAGCCGACGCTCTACGTCGACGACGCGAAGGCGCTGGCCGGCGTCGAGGTGACGATGTTCCAGCGGATGGACGACGCGGGCAGCATGATCCGGGTGGGCACGACCGTCAAGGCCAAGTCCGGCAAGCGGGCGATCGGCACGTACATCCCGGCGGTCCTCGCCGACGGCAAGGCCAACCCGGTGATCGCCGCCGTCATGTCGGGCAAGACCTACCGCGGCGTCGCCCAGGTGGTCGACAACTGGTTCATCACGGTCTACGACCCGATCAAGGACGCGTCCGGCAAGGTGATCGGCGCGCTCTTCACCGGCGTGCCGCAGGCGACCGCGCTGGAGAATCTGACCGCCGCGGTCAGCGCCGGCAAGGTGGGCGCAAACGGCTGGATCACCGTCTTCAGTTCGGCCAAGGCGGACGCCGGCCGGGTCATCGCCTCCACCATCGACGGGGCGGCCGGCAACACCGACCTGGCGTCGACCGACGCGGACGGCCGGAAGTACGTCGAAGAGATCGTCACGCAGGCGCCGTCGCTGGCCGAGGGCGCGATCTGGCGGTCGCACTTCCGGCTGCCCGGCTCCGCGGGCGCCCCGGCCGGCCCGACCACCGCGAGCGTCGCGTACTACAAGCCCTACCAGTGGGCCATCACCATCGCCGGTTACGACGCCGACGCGTCCGGCCCGGTGGTCGCGGTCCGCGACGGCCGCGACGAAATGCTGATGTCGTTCCTGCTCGGCGCGCTGCTGCTGGCCGCGGTCGGCGGGGTGGCGGCGGCCATGTTCGCCCGGCGCGTGTCGCGCCGCATGGGCGGTCTGACCTTGGCGCTGTCCCAGCTGGCCAATCGCGACCTGACCGCCTCGGTGGCGGTCTCCGGCTCGGACGAGATCGCGGTGGCCGGCGCCGAGCTGAACACCGCGATCGCCGAACTGCGCACCGTGATCACCGAGGTGACCGGCGCGTCGCGCGAGGTGTCGACGGCCGCCCAGCAGGTCGCCTCGACCGGCGGCGAGCTGGCCGGTTCGGCGGACGCGGCGGCGACCCGGGCCGAGCAGGTGAACGTGGCCGCCGAAGGCGTCTCGCACGTGGTGCAGACGGTGGCGGCCGGAGCCGAGCAGATGGGTGCCTCGATCTCGGAGATCTCCAGCAACGCCCAGGACGCGGCGCAGGCCGGCCGGGACGGGGTCGGGCTGACCACGGCCGCGGCCGGCGTGATCAACGAGCTGCGCAGCTCCACCACCAAGATCACCGATGTGGTCCGCCTGATCGCGACCATCGCCGAGCAGACCAACCTGCTCGCCCTGAACGCGACGATCGAGGCGGCCCGGGCCGGCGAGACCGGCAAGGGCTTCGCCGTCGTCGCCAACGAGGTCAAGGAACTGGCCCAGGAGACCGCCCGGGCCACCGAGGACGTGACCGCGCGGGTCGCGGCGATCGAGGGCGACACCGCCCGGGCGGTCACCGCGATCGACGCGATCTCCGCCCGGATCGCCCAGGTGAACGACTATCAGACGGCGATCGCCGCGGCGGTCGAGGAGCAGGCCGCGACGACCTCCGAGATGGCCCGCAACATCACCGAGGTCGCCGCCGGCAGCCGGGACATCGCCGAGGGGATCAACGTGGTCAGCGGCGCGGTGGACGGCACCCGGCGGTCGATCTCGGTGTCGCACCGGGCCGCGGACGAGTTGAACGCCACCGCCCGGCGACTGTCCGGCCTGGTCGATCGTTTCACCGTGTGACCGCTTGTGATCAACGGCCGGCATGCCGGAACCTGAGGGGGCAGGCCGACCGTCCTTTTGGGATGGGCGACGGTCTTCCGGCGGAGGCCGCGGTCATCTAACCTCCGAGGAAGATTCACATTCGAGGAGGCTGGATGGCCGTCGCGCACGGGGTGCCGGCCCTGGCCGAGCCCATCGAGTCGGTCCGCCGGCCCTGGATCGGGCTGCTCTTCGCGGCCAACCTGGGCCTCTGGATGGCCTTCTTCACGCCGATCCAGGTGCTGCTGCCCAGCCAGATCGACGGCCTCACCCGGGACAAGGAAACCTGGCTGGGGATCGTGACCGGCATCGGCGCGCTCGTCGCGATCATCGTGAATCCGGTGGCCGGGGCGCTGTCCGACCGCAGCCGCCCGCGGCTCTTCGGGCGCTCCTACGGCCGCCGGCACGCCTGGACGCTGGGCGGCGCCGTGCTGTCGGTGATCTCCCTGGTCGCGCTGTCGGTGGCGCCCAACCTGCTCGCCGTCACACTCGGCTGGGCGTTCGCCCAGGTCGGCCTCAACATGATGCTCGCCTCGCTGAGCGCCGCGGTGCCCGACCGGGTGCCGGTCAGCCAGCGCGGCCTGGTCTCCGGCTGGGTCGGCATGCCGCAGGCGCTCGGCCTGGTGATCGGCAGCATCCTGGTCGTCGCGGTGTTCACCGGCACCGGCGTCGGCTATCTGGCGATGGCGATCGGACTGGTTCTGCTCGCGGTGCCGTTCGCGCTGGTCACGCCGGACGATCCGTTGAACACCGGCCCGGTGCCGCACACCCGGTGGAAACTCGACCTGCGCGGCAACGCCGACTTCGCCTGGGCCTGGGGCACCCGGTTCCTGGTGCAGCTGGGCAACGCGCTCGGCACGCTGTACCTGCTGTACTTCCTGAAGGACTCGGTCAAGCTGGCGGACCCGGACGACGGCCTGCTGACCATGATCCTGCTCTACACGGTGGGCATGATCGCCACGTCGATGCTCGGCGGCTGGCTGTCCGACCGGCTCGGCCGCCGCAAGGTCTTCGTGATCTGGTCCGGCGTGCTCATCACGATCGCGGCGATGCTGCTCGCGATCTGGCCGACCTGGCCGGTGTCGATGGTCGCCGCCACGCTGTTCGGCGCCGGCTACGGCGTGTACCTCGCGGTGGACACCGCCCTGATCACCCAGGTGCTGCCGGCCGCCGCCGACCGGGCCAAGGACCTCGGCGTCATCAATATCGCCTCGGCCGCGCCGCAGGTGCTCGGCCCGGCGATCTCCGCCCCGATCGTGACCCACCTGGGCGGCTACCCGGCGCTGTTCGCGCTGACCGGGGTGGTGACCCTGGCCGGAGCCGTGGCGGTGGTGAAAATCCGCTCGGTGGCCTAGGTAGTCTGGGCGGGTGACTGTTCGCGTACGCTTCGCCCCCTCCCCGACCGGCATGTTCCACGTCGGCGGTGCCCGCACGGCTCTGCAGAACTGGATCTACGCCAAGCAGCACGGCGGCGTGTTCGTGCTGCGGGTCGAGGACACCGACGCCGCCCGTAACCGTCCCGAGTGGACCGAGGGGATCCTCTCGGCGCTGGACTGGATCGGGATCGAGCGGGGCGGCTACGAGGGGCCGTATTACCAGTCGGCGTACGCGGAGGAGCACACTGCCGCGGCGACCCGGCTCTACGGCGAGGGCCGGGCGTACTACTGCGACTGCAAGCGCGAGGACGTGGTCGCCCGTACCGGCAACACGCACACCGGCTACGACGGCTTCTGCCGCGACCGGGCGCTCGGGCCGGGCGAGGGGCGCGCGCTGCGGTTCCGTACGCCCGACGAGGGTGAGACCGTGGTCGAGGACCTGGTACGCGGCAAGCCCACCTTCGAGAACAAGCTGATCGAGGACTTCGTCATCGCGCGCGGCGACGGCTCGCCGCTGTTCCTGCTGGCCAACGTGGTGGACGACATGACCATGGGGATCACCCACGTGATCCGCGCCGAGGAGCACCTGCCCAACACGCCCAAGCAGCAGCTGCTGTGGCAGGCGCTGGGGCACACCCCGCCGATCTGGGGGCACGTGCCGGTCATCGTGAACGAGAAGCGGCAGAAGCTGTCCAAGCGGCGCGACAAGGTGGCCCTGGAGAGCTACCGCGACGAGGGCTACCTGGCCGCGACGATGAAAAACTATCTGATGCTGCTCGGCTGGGCGCCGTCCGGCGACCGCGAGATCGTGCCCTGGTCGGTGATCGAGGAGGAGTACCGGCTCGAGGAGGTCAACCACGCGCCGGCGTTCTTCGACATCAAGAAGCTGCGGGCGTTCAACGGCGACTACATCCGCGCCCTCACGCCGGAGGAGTTCACTCAGGTCTGCGCGCCCTGGCTGACCGGGACCGGCACGATTCCGGTCCCGCCGTGGGAGCCGTCGGCGTTCGACACGGCGGTCTTCACCGCGGTCGCCCCGCTCGCGCAGACGCGGATCGCCGTGCTGTCCGAGATCGTGGAGTATGTCGATTTCTTCTTCCTGGACGAGCCGATCATCGACGACGCCTCGTGGGCAAAGGCCATGAAGGAGGGCGCTGCCGACATCCTGGACGCGGCCGCCGTCGCGTTCGAGGCCCTCGGCGAGTGGGCCGCCGAGCCGCTGAAGGCCGCGCTCGAGGAGGTCGGGGCCGCCCGCGACCTCAAGCTCGGCAAGACCCAGGCGCCGGTCCGGGTCGCGGTCACCGGGCGGGCGGTCGGCCTGCCGCTCTTCGAGTCCCTCGAGGTGCTC
>Ga0207668_10000425_pt1 | contig 26606 bp, 23 predicted proteins | sample KBSS43metaG_FD_184323 | JGI IMG/M metagenome (GOLD analysis project Ga0207668, IMG submission 184323) | Switchgrass rhizosphere microbial communities from Kellogg Biological Station, Michigan, USA - KBS S4-3 metaG (SPAdes) (version 2) | ecosystem: Host-associated > Plants > Roots > Rhizosphere...
TTCAGCGCCCTCACTGCCACGACCGGCATCTACGTCAGCGGTCAGGAGGGCAACGACACGCTCACCGGAACCAACGCCGCCGACACCCTCCAGGGCGGCAGCGGCCTCGACGTCCTGAACGGGGGCGACGGCAACGACACGCTCTATGGGTCGTCGGGTTCGGACACCCTCACCGGCGGCACCGGCAACGACGAGCTGAACGGCGGCGAACAGTCCGTGCTGAAGGGCGAGGCGGGAGCCGACACGCTGATCTGGAACGGCGGCCAAGCCGGCGGCAGCGTGGACGGCGGGGCGGACGACGACCTAGTCACCGTCTCGTACGGCACGATCTCGGGCGCGAACCTCAAGGGCGGCTCGGGGACGGACTCGATCTACTTCGACAACGCGACCCTCGACGGCTTCTCCGCGGCGAACGGCTTCGAACGGCTCGCCTACGGCTACTACGGTAACATCGTCGCCGGCACGGCCGGCGCGAACGCGCTCGACTTCAGCGGCCTCGCGGCGGCGAGCGGCGGCGTCCAGGCGAGCGGCTGGGACGGCAACGACACCATCACCGGCACAAACGCGGCGGACACGCTCTTTGGCGGTAACGGGTTCGACGTTCTCAACGGTGGAGCAGGTGCCGACTACCTGACTGCGTCGGACAAAGACACTCTCAACGGCGGCATCGGCAACGACCAGCTTACTCTCAGCGGGAGCGCGGCCGGCGGCAGCGTCGACGGCGGGGCAGACGACGACTTGGTTACGATCTCGTACAGCGCGATCTCGGGCGCCAACCTCAAGGGCGGCTCCGGCACGGACTCGATCTATTTCGACAACGCGACCCTCGACGGTTTCTCTTCGGCGAACGGATTCGAGCGGCTCGCCTACGGCTACTACGGCAACTCCGTCGCCGGCACGACCGGTGCAAACGCGCTCGACTTCAGCGGCCTCACGGCGGCGAGTGGCGGCGTCCGGGTCGACGGCAAGGAGGGCGGCGACACCCTCACCGGCACCAACGCCGCGGACACGCTCTTCGGCGGCACCGACAGCGACCTGCTCGCCGGCGGCGACGGGAATGACTCGCTAATTGGCGGCGACTCGACCGACACGCTCAATGGCGGAAACGGCGCGGACACACTCAGCGGTGACACCGGCAACGACGTACTTCGTGGCGACGGTGGAAACGACTCGCTTGCCGGCGCAGACGGTGACGACAATCTCTTGGGTGGTCTCGGCGACGACTACATGATCGGCGGCGCTGGTACCGACACCGTTTCGTACATCACCGCCGCTGGCGGGATCACCCTCGATCTCTCGCTCACCGTCGCCCAAAACACCGTTTCAGCTGGAATGGACCGTGTGGTTCAGGTCGAGAACATCCGGGGCTCAGCCTATACCGATACCTTTCGTGGGAACGCTGCGACCAATAGCATCAACGCCGCGGAGGGCAACGATACGGTCTACGGCCTGGGCGGCAACGACACGCTGACCGGGAGCACCGGCGCGGACACGCTGTACGGGGGCGACAGCCAGGACACAATCTTCGGCGGGGACGATGGCGACCTCGTCTTCGGCGACACCGGCCTCGACAACCTGAAGGGCGACGCCGGCAACGATACGATCCACGGCGGCACCGAGAACGACACGATCAATGGCGGCACGGGCGACGACGTGATCTACGGCGATGGCGGCCGGGACGTCCTGCTCGGCGACGCCGGTGCCGACCGCTTCGTTTACACTGCGGTGAGCGAGAGCCCGGTGGGCGCGGGCATGCGCGACCAGATCCGCGACTTCTCGATCGTACAGGGCGACAAGATCGACCTGTCGACGATCGACGCTGTGACGGGCGGTGGTGACGACAGCTTCACCTTCATCGGCTCCACCGCCTTCACCGGGGCTGCCGGCCAGTTGAACGTGATAGCGTCCGGGTCGAGCTGGCTCGTCCAAGGCGACCTCAACGGCGACAAGCTCGCCGACTTTGCAATCCAAGTGACGAGCAGCGCCGTGCTCACCGCGGCCGATTTCGCGCTTTGATTACGAAGAGGTCTCTATCGCGCGAAGATAAACGCGAAAAGCCCCGCTGCCTTGGCAGCGGGGGATCTTCCTAGTTCTGAGGCTTGGGTGGGCTTGCTGTGCTCCTGCAATTGCACGATTGCTTCGAGGCGCAAGCGTCGAAACACATTCTCTCGGCGGACTAACGGAACTTGCGATCCGCATCTGCGATGCTGCGCGCGACCCGGCCATCGACATGGGCGCGCAGATCCTCGACCCGATAGCGGACGACGCTCCGACCCAGGCGTACGAACGGCGGGCCGTCACCGGTGGAGCGCCACAGCGCCAAGGTCTTCGGCGAGACCTGGAGATATTCGGCGGCCTCCGCCGGCTTTAGCATTGGCCGCGAATTCCGCAGAAGGTCGAGGGATAGTTCCTTTTCCATGGTGCTTCCCTTGTGATCTGAAAAAATGGAGCCGCCCCTGGGGAGGGGCGGCCCAGGCTCATTCGCCCGCGAACGCGAGCAGGTCCCATGCCTCCGCCGCCACGGTCGCCGTCTGGATCAGGCGTTCCGGGGCGTGGTGGGCATAGCGCGTGGTCATCAGCGCTGGGCTGGAATGTCCCAGCACCGAGCCGATCTCGTTGAGCGGCACGCCCGCATTGGCCAAGGCCGAGGCGAGGCAGTGCCGAAGGTCGTGCAGGCGCAGGTCGGCGGGCAGCTTCGCCCGCTCCTTGGCCCGATCCCAGGCGCGCCGCACGCTTTCGAGCGGCCGCCCTTCAACGCCACCGGGGAACACGAAGTCGTTCCCGGGCTTGCGCCTCTGCAACTGGATGCGGAGGCATTGGCGTGCGACGGGCGACAGCGGGATGTGCCGCCGCCGGCCGGTCTTCGATCGCTCCGACGCGACGTGGAGGAGACCCCGATCAAGATCGACGTCGCTCCAGCGTGCGTTGAGCACCTCGGACTTGCGCGCGCCCGTCATCATCAGGACGAAGATCGCCGCGGCCGCATCGCGGTTCGGCTCCTCGTCGAGCGCGCGGGCGAGGCCCTGCATCTGCGCCTTGTCCAGGTAGACGTCACGATGCTCCTCGGGCAGCATCCCCGGCGACGCGGCCGGGTTGGTCGAGCCCGGCATCGCGCCCCACTTGATCGCCAGGCTGAACATGCTGCGCAGATCGGCGAGATGACGGTTGACGGTGCCGTTGGCCAGGCCCTGGCCGCGGAGCCAGCGCTTGAACTCGGTGACGTCCCAGGGCGTCACCTCGTCGAGGCACTTGCTGCCGAGCCGCTCGACGATGCGGCGTTCGTAGGGGCCCGAGTTCTTGTAGCCGCGCAGCCGGTCTTTCTTGTCGGGGCCGTAATGCGAGGCATAGAACTCGGCGACGGTGACGATGGCGCGGAGCGCCTCGATCTCCGCTCGCGGGTCTCGACCCAAATGGACCTGGGCCCTGATCTCCGCGGCCCGCCGCCGCATCTGGTCGAGGGTCAGGTCGCCATAGCGCCCGATCTTGAACTCTCGGGCGCGCTGCCGCTCGTCCTTGTACCGGACGTACCCGGTGATGGTCTTCGGCCGGATCTCGACCATGAACCCTGTCTGGAGGTCGAACAGCCGGAGATAGGCCTTCCCGGCCGGGATCGGCGGCGGGTTCCTCAGCATGGCGCTGGTGATGTGCACTGCTGGCAATAGGACTCCTTTCTGCCGGGGCGCTTGCGTGCAAGGCAGCCGGCTTCATTTGCTGGTGGTGGTCGCTGGTGCACCCCGTCGGAACGGGAGGCAGGGGGCCGAGCGACGATCGTCGCGACAGCGGACGACCGTGGTTGTCGGCGTGGCCCCGTCGTTGGATCGGGGGCCACGGGGATGACATGCGGCCGACCGCTCGGGCTGCCGCGCCTCCCCGGCCGAGGGGCTTGAGGACCGACGTGCTGTCGCCGTCCCCGGCCTCTCGTTGGCCGGCGCCCGGAGGCGCCGTGCTTGGGCGCCTTGGCGCCGGTCAGGTGCCGGGCTGATGCCGCACCTGATGATGCAAGGGGGACGCGGCACGGGCCGCATCCCCATGTCCGTGCCGATGAGCGTCGGCTTGCCCTTACAGGGGTCTATGACCTGCGCTTATTCGGCGTCTCTCTCGAAGCTTCTTTTCGAAGCTTTTCCCATGCCGTCAGCTCCGGCTCATCCAGCCTTTGCCTCAGCTTTCCTGCCGCAGGCTGGCGAGCGCGCGGCCGAGGGCGGGCGAGATGGTGTAGGCGATTTTTCGCTCATGCGTGCGGGCCAGCGCGCCGCTGCTCACCATCTTTTCGAGCGCGTCGCGGAGCGGCGACCCGAGCTTGGCGTTCGGGACCCTTGCCATGCCGTGAAGCAGCAGGGAATCGATCACCGCGCCAGCCTGGTGCGGGGTGTCCGCGGCCGAGGGCCTTCCGCGGGATCGCGTCGGCTCGGGGCGGAGGAGTTGTGCGAGCGGCGCCATGGCCCCGATCAGCGCCGATGGCGGGGCGAAGGCGGCGAGGACGTCCGAGACGTGCGCCTTCAGCATCGCGAGCCTTGGCAGGGCCGCTTCCCTCGCCTGGTCGATGAGCGCGAGGATCGCGGCTGTCTCCAGCGGGGCGTCGAGCCCGCCGCACAGCGCCCGCACGCCGACCCTGTTGCGGCAGGCGACCTCCAGCCGCAGCAGTTCCTCCCTCTTGGCGTAGACCTTATCGACCAGCCCCTCGCGCCCTGACCGATACTGCACGGCGGTCAGGCGGCCGTCGGCTGTGGATGTCGACAGGGGCCGCTGATACCGGCCGGTGCCGACGGAAGTGGTCGTGGGTGGTGGGGCGATGGCCAGAAGCTTTGCAGCCGCTGGAGCATCGGTGACCAGCATGTCGTGGGCGATCTCCACCTTCTTCACCCACGCCCTGCCGGGGAGCGCACCGCTGCGGCCGGCAAGCCGCCTGATCACCTCCAGCGCGCCATCGATCATCTCGGAGAAGATGGCGTGCTGCAGCGCCCATGCGCGCGGCCCGAGGTCGTCGGTCGGGCCGATGACGTTCATCCCGCCGTCCAGGCCGGGCGGGCCGCTGTGACCTTCGCCCGCGTGGGCGCGAAGGAACCTGATGCCGTTGCCGGACAGGGAGCTGTTCGAGCCGATGCCCAGCAGCTCCCCGGTCGGTTTGAAGTGGAGGTCGGCGTCTAGCCCGCCGCACAGACGGCCCCCGACCGTGGCGGGTACGAGACATCTCAGCCCTCCGGGTTGCTGAGCCCGGAGCAGGCCGTTGCCCTGGAGGCGCTGCCTTTCGCTGTCGAGGCGCTCCAGGCTGATGCCGAGGCCGGGTCCCTCGATGCCGATCTCGATGAGGTCTATCTTGCCTTCGGCACCGCCGAGGTCCGGGGTTTGGTTCACCCCTCGGCCGCGCGGGCGATATGGCGCGCCGCCGCAAGGACGTGGTCGAGCAGGACGGCCCGACCACGCGTACCCGGCACGTAGAAGCGCGGGATCTCATGCTCGCGCTCGGACAGGATGTGGGCGGTGCCGATCGAGATCAGGCCATCGCCGACCAAGGTGTCGACGGCTGCCTGCAGGTTGCTCGCGAAGTGGGGCACCTCGTCGGCCCGGATGATGCGATAGCGATCAGGCCACCAGAGCGGATCGACGCGCACGTCGGCGAAGTACGGGTGCTCTTCGTGGGGGCGGGCAGCGGCCAGGACGACGCCGCCGTTCTCGCTGACGATCTCGATGATGTCCGGTTGACCATCGAGATAAAGCACGCTCGTTTGGCCGCTGACACGGATTTCAGACGTTTCTCTCATGGTGTTTCCTTTAAGTGGCTCGTGAGTATTAGTGATTTCACGAATAAAAAGGCCCGGCTCTCTTGAGCCGAGCCCTATTATTCTCCCCTACTCCTTCAGAAGTTCAGTTCGAGCGCAGGCGCATTGAGGGCGTCGCGCTTGAACATGCGTCCCAGATCAAGGTTCTCCAGATCCAGGATGAACGAGATGACGTCGGCCCAGTCGCGGCCCGAGAAGCAAGCTTCCTTGTTCCATGGGTAGCGATAGATCGGCATCATGAGTGCGACCCTCTCGAGGATTAAGTGATCAAGAGTATCCGCGAAGTAGGCAGCGTTCGCGGAGAACGTAGCATCGAAGTGGAAGATGTCTCGCCGGCAATCCGGATCCCGGAACTTGAGATTCGGTAGCTTCATGTACGGTGCCTGCCGGACGGACGAGATCCAGGAATTGATCTCTTCGACTCGATACCACTTGTCGACATCGGGATCATCGATGTCATTGTAGCCGAACAGGCCGGGCAGGTAGTTGCGGTGCAGCCACCTATCCCCATTGCCGTCCTGCGCCAGATAGTCGATCACTTGGGGGTTGCCGCTCCCGTAGAACGTCAGAGGTCGAGCCACGTGCTCGCCCTCGTCCAGTCGCGGCAAATCCATCTGATCGATATCGATCTTATCACGCAACATTTGCGTGTTTCCTTTCTATTCAATTGTCAAAGATCGAAGGCGGTGCTAAGGCCTCCACCGCGCCGACGGTCGGTCGACGTGGCCCCAGACATCTGCACCTCGATCAGTCCGCGGTCAGCGGCGGTTGGGGCACTGTGGTTACCCTCAAGCCTTCCGGGCCGCGCAGGCGCTGCCGGGCCCTCATGCGGTCACGGCAGGCCAGCGTGGAACCGCATCCTTCCTGGCTGCGTTGGTAGGGCCCACAATGCGGGAGCGCAGGATCCTTGGACAATCAAACAACCCCCGAAGCTATCGCGCGGCACGAAAAGCTGCGTGCGCAGATCGCCCGGTTCCAAGCGGGAGAGCCGCAGCGAGTTTTGGAAAGGCAGCAGAGACAAGCGAAGAGGAAGCAAGCGCAACTTGCGGAAATGCCTCCGCTCGCTCGGCGCATCCACGAGCTGCTCGGCGAGAAAGGCGTCGATGTTCCCTTTGGCATTTTGAAGCTGTACGCGCTTTCAGTCCATTGGGATGCGACCGCAGCGCCTGTGACGGTGTTGCTGGCGCATGACCCCTGGAGCGGGTGCTGCGCGGTCGACGTCAAGCGCCATTTTTCTGCGACACCCGAAGAGATAACCTCGCTTCTCAAGTTGCTCGTGAACAGCTTCCCGGAGACCTATGCCAATCAGTTGCAAGGACTGGTCGTCACCTTTCTGGAAGGTGATACCCGGCCGCCCGGCATTATGCTTGCTGACCATGCTCCTGAGGGACAGTTGCGCCATCTAGACGTTATCGATGACGGGGATATCTCTTACGATGAAGGCGCGTATAGACCGGAGGAAGTGGAAGATTACTCATTGGTGGCAGACGTGTCTCAACTTCGTGGATCTCTTCGATCGCTAACGCAGAGCCTGAACTGCTATAGCCGCGGAGACGATAAGGCATCCGATGCTCGCGCTCGGGCTATTCTGCGCCGCGAAAGGTTTCCTGACCTTCTTCACGACGCGACGTCGGCGAGACGGGTGCGCGAGGCGCTGGGGCCGTTGAAGCCGGCTCATCGGCTCAGTACAGTATTGACGTCCGCGCCAGATGCCGGCGAAGCCGACTACAGTTTGCAGCGGATTGCCAAGCGGTTCAGTCGGGGGGCAAGTCCCGGGACGTCGCGACATATGTGGGAAAAGCACCGGCGCGACGTCTACGCGCGCGCTGTGGGGCATGCACTGACACAGGTCAGACTGTCGCATGGCTATTCGCAGGCTGAAATGGGAGTGGCATCCGGCCTGTCGCAGCAAGAGATCAATCGAATGGAAAATGACCCGCTTCAAGTCAGCGCTGAAAAGAGGAACAAATACCTTTTGGACTGGGGTTGCGATCCCGCTGATTTCGATTGGTGGGATAAGGGGTCGTCCGTCGTCGACGAGGATCTGGCGTGCAAGATCAATGATATTTTCTATCGCTATGAAGAACTTGTCGAGGCCGAGGCCCAGGGGTCCAACTTCGCTTGGGAAAGCGTCTCGTGGCGACCAGTTGAAATGGCGAGCAGCTATGGTCGTGAGCAAACGACTGGTTGAATCCGCTCAGTACGTATCCGACAAGTACACCGAGCTCCTCGCCGAAGCCGGGATAGACCCTCGGTCGGCAGCGTCGGCGATAGCTACGACTGTGACAAGATGCGTGCGGTCTGGAGAGGCCTGACCCGTGCTTACGACTGACCACGTGTCATGGCGTTGATCTGTCGGCCCTCCAGGCTGCACCCGGGGCGTCGCGAGGCGTGACTTGATAGGAGCCTGAGGGAGTGCGGTCCCGTCACAGTCCTGTCCGCTCGCGAAGCGCTTTCGGTTCCACCCGCCTGGAGGACCCGTATGGATGATATCACACCAGATGCCGCCGTCATCGGCATCGACACCCATAAAGACGTTCACGTCGCCATCGCGATCAACGGATTGGGCGCCCGGCTTGCAACCGAATCGTTCCCGGTAACCAGCGAGGGCTATCGCCGGGTGGTTAAGTGGGCAGCCGGGCACGGAAATGTACATGCGTTCGGCATCGAAGGAACGGGCTCCTACGGTGCCGGCCTCGCACGTGCGCTGGCTGCAAAGGGCTTGCGCGTCATCGAGGTCGGCCGGGTCAACCGGCAGCTCCGACGCCGGCATGGCACGACCGACACCGTGGAGGCCGAATCCGCCGCACGGGCCGTTCTTGCGGGCGACGCCGATGGTGAGCCCAAGTTCGGCGATGGCACCGTCGAAATGATCCGCCACCTCCAGATCGCCCGCGACACCGCGCTCAAGGCCCGAGCACAAGCCTGTCGAACACGATGGACGCGGCATTCCTGTGTCGATGCGTTGGAGGAAGCGCTGGCGCGCTTCGGCAGGCCCGAGATCTTCAATACGGATCAGGGCAGCCAGTTCACCAGAACCGACTTCACAGACGTGCTGCGCGAGGCCGAGGTGTGGATCAGCATGGACGGCCGTAGCTGGATGGAGAACGGCTTTGGCGGTCGCTGAAATACGAGTGCGTCTACCTGAACGCGTTCGAGACCGGCTCCGAGCTGCGAACCGGGCTCGGCAAGTGGATCAGCTATCACAACGGGAAGCGGCCTCACTCCCGCCTGACCGGCCGAACGCCGGACGAGGTGTATGGGCGGGGCGGCACAACGCGATATCCGGAGCATGCCCCGGATATCGCGCTCACCAGAATGGCGGCGTAAACCAACCGAGGTATAGCTTAGCTCAGCCGCCAAACTGGCCAGAAGCGCGAACCAGCTCAGTCAGCGTCGAATCAACGCCCTGCTTGCCTACCCACATTTGACCGCATTTGACCGCATCGAATGACGACATAGTCAGTACCGGCTCCGAAGGCTGTCCCGTGATCCTGACGATGCGTGTCATAACTCTGCCTTCATCGCTCTCCAAGGCGATCCTGATCGCCTCGCCAAACTGCGCCTGCCGCGAAACGCGCCAGGGAGCGAACTCGGTTGAGTTCGAGCCAAAACCGAACGGTTGCTGCAGTCCCGAGCTGATTGTCAGAAGCTGCACGAGACAGGCGAGATCGGACGGTGCAGCGCGGGATACCAACTGCTCCAGTTCGGCCCATGTCCCGACACTCTTGCCGGCCGCCCGTAATGTCTCGATCTGATCGAGCAGCGCATTCGCGACGGGTTGGGGAATGCGGGTGGCAGCAAGTGCTGCGCGGGCGCGATCCAAGTCGACGGCGTTGACGTCGAGGCGGGTGGCTTCGCTCGTGACTTCGATCGCGAACGCGAACTTGCCGATCGTCACCCGCCCCATCGCCGGCGTGTTGCTCCAGGGGCTGCGCTTGCCGCCGAGCGCGATGTCAGCCGTGATCGTCTCGATGACCTGCTCCGCTGCCAGGGTCCGCTGAAGATCGTCGGCCTCGGTGGCGCTTTCGGTGGCGGTTGCGCGTGCCCGCAGGACGAGCACCGCGGCGATGCTGCCGGCGAGCACCAGCATCCAGATCGCGGCGATCAATACGAAGCCGGCCTCGCTCTCGGGCCGCCCGACGGCGCCCTTGAGCGCGGTCGGTCGCTTTCGATTCAGGCGGCATGCCCAGAAGCGCCAGAGCCGGCCCCGAGCGGGCCATCGCACGCTACGGTTTCCGGGCCGGCGGAGCGGCCGGGACACCTGGAATCGCCAAGGTGGAAAGTGAGTCCATCTTGCTCAGCAGGTCATCGACCATCGCGCGGACCTCTTCCGGCGACCGCACCACCGTCGGGGTGAGCAGGATGATCAGCTCGGTGCGGTCATTGCGGTCGGTCTGCTGCCCGAACGCCGCGCCGACGATCGGGATCTGGCTGAGCAGGGGGATGCCGGACTTTCCTTTCGTCCTGCGCTCACGGATCAGACCGCCAAGCGCGATCATCTGGCCCGAGCGGGTCGAGACCGTGCTGGTCAGCCGCCGCTGCTGGATGGTCGGCGAGTTGATCCCCGAGGTCGTTGTCTCAACGACGTCGCTGACCTCCTGGGCGATGTCGAGAGTGACCGCACCGCTGTCATTGACCCGCGGCGTCACCTTCAGGATCACGCCGGTGTCGCGCAGCTCGATCGTATTGACGATCGGTGCGCCGGGGGCGGCAACGCTCTGCGACTGCTGCGAGACGATCGGGACCTGGTCGCCGACCTGGAGGGTCGCGGTCTGGTTATTGAGCACGATCAGCTTGGGCGCCGAGAGCACGCGGACATTTGTCTTCGACTGAAGCGTGTTCAGCACCGCCTGCGCCGAGTTGCCGAGATAGGCGTAGGAGAAGCCGGGGAACACCCGGGTCGGCACGCCGGCGCTGGTATTGCCGAGCCGGAAGCTGGAATTGCCGGTTAGGAACGACCAGTCGACGCCGGCGCGGAAGTTGTTGTTGAGCGTGACCTCGGCGAGGGTCGCCTCGATCAGCACCTGCGCGACCGCGCGGTCGATCTTGCTGAGTGCCTCGCGGATGAGATCGTATTCCTCGCCGGTCGCGTAGATCAGGAGCGAGTTGGTGTCGTCATTGGGAACGATGCGCAGGCCGCTGCCCGAGCCGGAGACGATGGCCACGTCGCCGGGGTCGGTCAGCGGCAGCGTCGCCTGCGTGAGAACGGACGACTGGCCGGCATCACCGCCCGAGCCACCCAGGGCTGGCGTCGCGAGCGCCGAGGTTGAGGCGGCGGCGGATGGCGTCGTGGCGGTGTCGTTGCCGCCAGATCCCATCACCTGCTGCAGCGCGCGGGCGAGGTCGCGGGCGCGGCCGTTCTGGACGGTGTAGCTGTAGAGCTTGCGCTTGCCGTTCGATCCGCCGGCATCGAGGCGGGTGATCCAGGGCTCGATGCGGTCGAGGTCGGCGCGGTCGGCGGCGATGGCGAGCACCGCGCGCATCCGCGGCAGCGGCACGATCCGCACCCGCGAGCCGATGATGTCGAATGGCGGCTGGAAGATCTTCTTGAGCTCGCCGTAGAGTGTGTCCGCCTCGACGTTCTCGAGGCGGTAGAGCGCGAAGTTCATGCCGGCGAGATTGTCGACGTCAAATCGTGCGATCATCGCGCGGGCCGCGCTGCGCTCCTCGCCGCTGCCGGCGATGATGATCTGGTTGGAGGCGGGGTTGGTGCCGGCGACGGCTTCCTTGCCGAGGAACTGTTCGAGGAGGCGCGCCATTTCGGGGGCGCTGACATTTTTGAGGGTGACCACCTCGGTGGCGAACCCGGCGGTCGCGACACCGCTCGAATCCATGCTCGCGACGGGCGCCCGGCTTCGCGCGGCCTCGCGCGAGACCACCTGGTAGCGGTCACCGCGCGCGACGACCACGGCGTCGACGGTGGCAAGGGCGTTCTCGAGCAGCGGAATCAGCGAGTCAGCGGTGACCGGCTTGGCGGTGCGCAGCGTGACATTGCCCTGCACCTTGGGGTCGACGTCATAATCGAGCCCGAGCATCGAGCCGAGTACGGCATCGACCACGCGGCGGACATCGGCATCGACGAAGGCGAGCGAGTAGCCGTTCTTGATATCGTAGCGCACGCCGGCCCGGGGCGTCTTGCCCGCCGGCGGCGTGACGGTCCGGACAGGCGGGCCGCTCGCCCCACCGAAATGCTCCGGACCGTTCGGTGGAGCGTCGCCGACCTGCGCTTGCAACGGCGCAACGACCAGCGCGCCGGCAAGGCCCGCGAGAATAGCGGGACGGACCCCGCTCGGGCTACCGGCGCTTGCCCGGCCGCAACGCAACATGCTCATACGCCCCCCAAACTCATTACTCACCCTGCGGCGCTCCCCCCGGAGTGGGCGCAGGCACATCCTTGTTGCGGAAATCGAGACTCGCAGTCTGCTGATCGCCGTTCTGCTCGAAAATCGCGCGCGTGTCATCGAACGAGACCAGCCGCCAGCCATCGACGATGCCCCCAACCTGCACCGAAACGGTTTCACCAGTGGCATTGCGGACCAGGACCAGACCCCCGGATTTGCCGCGGCGGATGATGCCGGTCAGCGCTGGCAGTGGCAGCGCCTCGGCCGCCGCGTCCTCGCCGCTCGGCGCCGGCTTGCGGTCCGGGCTGAACAGCGGAGCGGCCAGCACCGTGCCGCTCGACGGCGCCTTCGGCATCGCGAACGCAGTAATCTTGAGGTCGGGCGCCGCATCGGGAACCAGCCGCGCCGGCCAGAGCAGCAGCATCGGGACCAGCACGGTGAGCGCCGCCGCGACCGCTACGGCGATGACGGGAAGCGGAACCTGCCTCATGGCTTGGCCCAGAGCGCGGCGGCGACCGCCTCGAACTTGACCGTGCCCGGTGCGCTATCGTTCCGGGCGAGCTTCCATGCCTTGAACCGCACCAGCGGGCTGCCGCCTTCGACATCGGCGAGGAAGCCGACCACCGCGCTCTCGGTGCCGGTGACGGAGATCACCGCGTGCACCTCGCGGGACGGCGGTGAGTCGAGCGCTTCCGGCGAGATGTTTTCGATTGTTGCCGCAGTGCGGCCCGCGGCCTGGGTGAGCAGTTCCGCGAGCCGGGCCTGAGCTTGCGCGCGGTCGGTTGCGGAAAGCATCAGCGCTGCCGGCACGTCGTCGCCCTGAGCGACCGGCGGCCGGCCCTGCAGGACCAGGAGCCGCGATTTGCGCTCGCGCGCCATTGCCAGGCGGTCGAGGCTGTCTGCCGTCCAGCCGATCAGCGGCGCGATGATCAGGTTCACGCTCAGAAGAGCGACAAAGACGACAAGGCCGATGGCGACGATGCGGCGGGTGAGTGGCGAGAAGGCGTCCATCACCGCGGCCCCGTCACATAGTCGACGCGGAGATGCCCGTCGTCGCCAGGCGCCTGATTGACCTCGCGCAGGGCCGGCAGCGCCTCTTCGAGCGCCGGTCGGATCACATCGGGGTCGGGCGTCTCCAGCGTGAAGTGTAGCGCGCCGTCCTCCATGCGCTCGACCGAGCGGGCGTAAGCGGTCGCCGGTACCGCCGTGGCCAAGGCATCGAGCGTGCTGCTGGCCGGCTCGATCCGCGCAAGCGGTGCCACCGCACGGCGCAACAGCTCGGCCTCACGGGCGCGGCGGTCGGCAGCGACCTTGGGGGCGATCGCCTTCGCGAGGATCGCGGCCTGCTCCTCATTCGCCGCAGCAAGGATGTTGGCGCCGGCGAGCGTGATCACCGGGATGGATGCCAGAAGGGCGAGGCTTGCCACCACCAGCCGCCGCGACAACCGACCCATCGGGGCCGACCGGCTGGCGTCGAACCCGGCGACGATCGGCACGAAGCGATCATCGGCGAGCACGCCGATCGGGGGCGGCGGTATGCCGTGGGTCGAGAACAGGTTGGCGAGATGGGCGAGCCGCTGCGACTTCGCCATCGTCACCGATGCGGTCACCGAGCTGGTGTCGCGGCGGATCGAGTGCAGCGTCCAGTCGATCAACGCGGGTTCGACCGGTGAGATCTCACCCAGTTGCAGCGCGACCGCCGAGCGCAGCCGGCTGCCGGCGGCACGCGGCAGGGTCAGTTCGATCGTGTAGACATCGGGATGGCTGAGCACGATTCGCGAGCGGGTGCCTTCGACCAGCCCGGCGAGTTCCTCCCAGGCCGCGTCGTCGAGCGCGTCGATGCCGCGATTCTCGACGAAGCGCTCGCCGGTGGTTCCGGTCACGCGATCGATGGTGACGCTGTGCCGGTCGAGATGGATCTCGCTCGTTGCTCGCGGGGCGCCAATCGCAGAGATCCGGCCGGGCACGAGTTGCGCAAGCTCGGCGATCCACCAGCGCCAGGCCTCCCGGGCGGGCTTCCCGGCGCCACGCACCGCCTCGATCAGGGTCGGCATTCGAGGGTCACCGGATCGAACACGCACCCTGCCGCCGCGGTAATCCTCGGCTCGGCGGCGACGTCGAGCTGCTTGCCGCCTTTGGTGGTCATGGCGATGGTGACAAGCGCGGGAAGCTGCGGACGCGGCGAGGGCGGCCGCAGCAGATAGTCGAAGCGGACGGCGCTGAGGTTGTCGACAAGCACCCGCCGCTCCGCGGCCTTGGGCGGCAGTTCATCGTTGATCGCGCTGAAGCTGGATATCAGCCGCGCCGCGTTCCCCTGCTTCTCGACGGTGAGGGTCAACCGCAGCGGGCCAGCGGCACGCAGTGCATCGGGCGGGGACACGATCAGTTCGAGGCGATCGGGTGCGGTCGCGATCTCGCCCGCTGTCGAGGGCGGGATAGCCGTCTCGATCATCCCACTCAGTATCGGCGCGGCCGCCTCGATCTGCGCGACTGCCGGGTCGAGCTCGGCTTTGCGCCATTCCCGGACGAGGCCGCCGACGGTCCAGCCGAGCAGGACCAACAGGAGGCTGCCCGCGACGAGCGCGGCGAGAACTTCGATGAGGGTGAAGCCGGCCTCGTCTCTCATGCCGCGATCAGCGACTTGAGGCGGCGGGTCTTGACGACGAGGAGATCGGCGCCGTCCGGCTTGCTGATCCGCGCCCGGATCCGGATCAGGCCGAGCATCCGGCGGCGATCCGTGGCCAGCAATTGCTGGTCGAGTTCCCAGTCGAGACCGTTGACCCTGCCGGTGAGCGGCGCATCCGACCAGGGCAGCGCCGAACCGCGCGCGATCAGGCTGCGGGCCATGACGACGGCGATCCGCTTCTGCTCGGCGCGCGTCTCGCGCTGCCGCGACGAGGATACCGAACTCATGATGGCCACGATCAACAGGGTGCTGATGGTCAGCGCGACGAGGACTTCGATCAGCGTGAAGCCGGCTTCGTCGACAGGATCACGGTGCATCGATCGCTCCGGTGAGCCAGTCGATCCGCAGCGTCGGCCTGCCCGCGATCGAGACGGTGCCCCCGCTCGACGATCCATCCGCGAAGAAGGTGATCGCGTGGGCGCCGGGCGTCAGGCCGGTTGCCGCGTCAAGTTCGAGATCAGCGGGGAGGGGTACCGCAACGGCCACGCCGGTCTGGCGAGCGCGGTCGCGGCCCGCCAGCAAGCTGGCCTTGAACTCCGCGGTGACGCGGGAACGTGCGACGAAACCCGGCTTGCGCGACAGCGTGGTGGCGGCGATCACCGCAACCAGCGACATGATGGCAAGGACGACGAGCAGCTCGATCAGGGTGAAGCCGGCCTGGCGCTGCCAAGGTTGTGGTGTTCCGAAGGACCTCTGCATGATCAGTCCGCGGCGGACAGGTCCGCATCGTCGCCCGTGCCACCTTCCTTGCCGTCGCTGCCGAGCGTGATGAGGTCATAGGGGCCGGCCGCACCCGGGATGCGGTAGATGAACGGATGCCCCCACGGGTCGACGAGCTGCTTCTCGCGCCTGACATAGGGACCGTTCCAGCCGTCGACATCGGCGGGCGCCTTCCACAGCGCCACCAGCCCCTGCTTCGATGTCGGAAAGGTCCCGACGTCGTTCTGATAGTACAGCAGGCTGTTCGACAGGGTCTCGAGCTGGATCCGCGCCGCCTTTGCCTTGGCGCCACCGAGCAGCTTCAGGACCTGCGGGATCGCCACCGCGGCGATCATCCCGATCACCACCAGCACCACCAGCATTTCCATCAGCGTGAAGCCCGCCTCCTGGCCTCCGCCGGTCCGCCGCATCGATTTCGGTGTCATCCCGCAAAATCCCCCAACGCGAAGATACCCAACATCACGCCGCCGACAAGCAGTGCAACCATTCCGCCAAGCGTCATGATCGCGATCGGATTGGCGAGCGCCACGATCCGATCGATACGCGACCGCGAGACCTCGGTCAGGATCGCGCTCGCCTGCCGGCAGGTCTCGGCAAGCTTGCCGGTGCGCTCGCCGACCTCGATCAGGCGGACCGCGGTGGACGGGACCAGGTCGGTTCGCGCCAGCGCATCGGAGAAGCGCGTGCCCTCGCGGACCTGGCGCTCGACATCGGCCAGGCCGCGCTGCCAGCGCCGGCTGCCCATTGCGCCCTGCGCCAGTGGGAGCGCGCCGGTGAGGTTGACGCCGTTGCCGATCAGCGTGCCGATGATGCCGGTGAACTGTGCGGCGAGATACTGGTCGCGGAGATCCAGCCCCGGAATGCGGTGACGGTGTTGTGCCACGAAGGCGATGCCGCCGGCCGAACGGAGGAACAGCCACAGGCCGACCGGGACTGCCAGTGCCACAAGCAGCAGCCCCCAGCCATAGTCGGCGACCGTACGGGAGAGCGCCAGCACCACGCGGGTGAGCGTCGGCAGGCGCGCCTCCTCGCCCTGGAACACGGGCTCGAACTGCGGAACGACGACGGTCAGGACGAGGCCGAGCGAGGAGAAGGTCGCGACCAGCACCGCGGCCGGGTAGGTCAGACTGCTGATCAGCTGGCGGCGGGTTGAAGCAGCTTCGGCGAGGCGCGCGGCGACCGAGGTCAGCGCCGATCCGAGCTGGCCGCCGCGCTCGGCGGCGCGCACGACGCCGATCACGTAGCGCGGGAAGCTGTCGAGTTCTTCCAGCCCGCTGGCCAGGCTGCCGCCGCCCCGAATCCGGTTGAGGACGCGGGCGAGGAGGTCGCGCTGGGCCGCACGTGGCGCCTGCTCCTGCAGCAGATCGAGCGAGCGGTCGACCGGCAAGCCCGACCGGACGAGGCTGGCGAGCTGGGTGAGGAACAGCGACTGCTCGGCGAGGCGGAGGCCGCCGCGACGGATCGGCTGGTTGAGCCGCTCGATCAGGCTCGGCGAGCCGGTGGTGATCTCGATCGGGGTCAGGCCGTCGGCGATCAGGCGGGCCGCCGCGGCGCGCTCATCGGCGGCGTCAACGACGAGCCAGTTGGAGCGCCCCTCGGCGGAGAGGACCATGCAGCGGTATTGGGTCACGACAGATCGACGACGCGCGCCACCTCGGCGAAACTGGTCCTGCCCTGCGCAACCAGCGACAGGCCGTGACCGGACAGGGTCTCGGATGGGGGCTGGTCGGTGATATAGCCGTCGGTGGCACGCGCGCGGATCGCCTCACGCAGGGGTTCGTCGACTTCCAGGATCTCGATGACCGGCAGGCGGCCGCGATAGCCGGTTCCGCCGCAGGCGGGGCAGCCAGCGGGATCGTAGACATGATCGGGCATCGCGACACCCGCAGCCTCGAAACCATCGCGCTCGGCCGGCGTGACGGCACGTTCGATCCTGCAATCAGGGCAGAGCGCGCGGATCAGGCGCTGGGCGATGGTCGCGATGACGGTCGATGCGGTCAGATAGGGCTCGACCCCGATATCGGCCAGCCGGGTGAAGGCACCGATCGCGCTGTTGGTGTGGAGGGTCGACAGTACGAGATGGCCGGTCAGCGCCGCGCGCAGCGCAATATCGGCGGTCTCGCGGTCGCGGATCTCGCCGATCATGAGGATGTCGGGATCCTGGCGGAGGAAGGCGCGCAGGGTCGCCGCATAGCTGAGCTCGATCTCGGGACGCACCTGGACCTGATTGACGCCCTCCAGCAGCACCTCGACCGGGTCCTCGACGGTCAGGATCTTCACTCGGGCCGGCGCAGACGGTTGATCGCGGCGTAGAGGGTGGTGGTCTTGCCGCTGCCGGTGGGGCCGGTCAGCAGGATGATGCCATGCGGCCGGTCGAGCGCGCGGTGGAGCTTCGCCAGCGCTGTCGCGGGCAGGCCGAGTTGCGCAAGATCGAGCGGCACTTCGGCGCGGCCGAGCAGGCGCAGCACGATGCTCTCGCCCCAGGCGGTCGGCGAGGTTGAGACACGCACGTCCACATCGCGGCCGCGCACCGTCAGCCGCAGCCGGCCGTCCTGCGGCAGGCGGGTCTCGGCGATGTCGAGGCCGGCCATGACCTTGATGCGCGAGGCAACCGGCGCGGCCAGCGCATCGGCGAGGCGGTCGATCTCGATCAGCCGGCCGTCGATGCGGTAGCGAACCGCGACGTAGCGGGCCATCGGCTCGATGTGGACGTCCGAAGCGCGCCGGTTGGCGGCAGTCGCCAGCAGACGCTGGACGAGGCGGATCACCGGGGCCTCGGATTCACCCTCGAGCATGCGCGCGACATCTTCGGCGGAGGCCGAGTGGAAGTCGCTCGACAGATCGTCCGGGTTGTCCGACCCGGCTTGGGTGGCGAGCAAGGCTTCCTCAATGTCACCGAAGGTCGCGACCTTCGGTGACACTTTGGTGCCGCCCGCGAATTCAAGGGCAGCAATCGTAACTTCGTCCTCCGGGTCGGCCATTGCCAAGGTCAGGATTCCCTCGACGGAGCCGAGTGGCAGCACCGCATTGCGGGCAAGGAAGCGCGGGTTTATGCCGCCGAGAGCCGGTTGCGCGTCAGTCAGCGCGCCGCGGGGAAGCAGCTCAAGCCCGTGCAACTCGGCAAGCGAAGACGCGATATCGAGTTCCGTCACCAGACCTAGCCTTGCGAGGGTCACGGGCAGCCGGCTGTGCGAGGTGCGCCTAACCTCATTCGCGCGAGCCAGGTCCAGAATGGTGACTAATTTCCGCTCGATCAAAAGCTCAGGGAAAGCTGTCACGTCGCCTGCACCCCGCACGGTACACACCGGGAGTCTCCAGATTGGTCGAATGTTATCGAGGCCTCTCGTCCAGTTTCCTTGCGAGAGCGCGCCTCAACGTCGACTTTGGTGACCCATCTAATGCTTTGCTGACGTTGCCTGCCCTTCTATCGTCATGCAACCCGCAAATGTTCGCACATGCAACTGGCGCGCACGCCTTCGTCTGTGTATGTTGAACCGGTGCGCGGGGATACGGCTGAGTAATCATCATGGCCTTCGTTCGCGTAGACCGTCTGGCGGAAGAACTTCACCAGACGTCTTCCCCGTCAATGATCGCCGACGCGCGGCCGTCCTTTACGCGAGCACCGACGCGCTCCAAAGTAAAGGCTGCGGCGACCACGGTCGTTGCGCATATGCTCGGAGCAACTCTCCTTCTGAACCTGTCGTTTGAAAAGTCAAAACCCGCTTCGGCACGGCCGGAGACGAAAGTATTCAACCTGTCGAACGCCGCCGATAACGCGGCGGCACTAGCGAAACCGGTGCCCCGCTCGCACAGCTATGCTCCCGCAAATGTCCTTGATACTAGCGCAACTAATTCTCCCGAATGGTCAGTCCGTAAAATCGCGGTTCCGCCCACGACGTCGGCCGAACCAGCCAAAGCAAGCGAGACTTCTGCTTCACCTCCGGCTAGCGCGGCTAACGAATGGTATGACCCTTATGCGGGAGCCGTAGCGCGGCGGCGCAATCTGCAACCTCTCCGGCCCACCCGTCAGGAAATCAGTTCCGATCGCCTCTCCGCTATAAAAAGACGATTACAGGATGCTCTCCCCGGCCATACCGGCTTGATCGAGATTAGGCTATCGGTTTCGCCGAGCGGGTGGATCAAAAGCGCCCTTTTGTTACGCGGAAACGGAGCCGAAACGGATGGAAAAGCTGTTGAAGCGGCTCTGATCGGTTTTCGCATTTTCGAAGCCACGCGCTCACGGGAAACCCACTTACGGATCCGGCTGAGCCTCTAACCTAACCCAAGCGGACGAAGGCTGAACCGCCTCACCCGCGGCTAAGATTTAGATTGCCGCCTCAGCCAGAGCCACAATTTGTGCCTAAGATTACGCCATAATGGATCGAAAAAACCAGGCAACTTTAAAGTAAATCAAAAACCGGCCAATCGCTGCCCGTTGACCCTCTGGCGGCGTCATGCTGCACTCGTTGCAACTGAACGCACAATTAATGGAGTCGGCATGCCTCAGCGAAAGAATCCAGAGCGTGCGGCCCGCCCGCGGGAACGCATGCTCGTTACCTTGGGCGTCGCTGGGGTGGTTATAGCAGGTTCCGGAGGAGGGATAGCCTGGGCCGACAACGTCGGCTACGCCTATGATCTCCGTGGTCGCCTTATCCAAGTCACCTATCTGCAAGGTGGCGATACGAATACCGGCGGTGACGTATACACCTCAAGCTACAACTACGACAATTCAGATAACCGCAAAACCGTGACGGTTGCGGGGTCCGCATTTCCCAATCAGCCATACTCGGTCGATCCCGGAAATGGTTCCGAATCGCTGACGCAAGGCGCGGACGACGACGCGGTCCTTGATCTCAGTGGAAACACTGGCGATTGACGCGACGCGTCCGAGCGTCCCGCCTTCTTCGAAATAAGCTCTCGCTCACCAGCCTGCGTTCAGCCTGATACGGCCGAATGCTCCGTCTTCATGCGCGTCCCGCGGACAGCGGTGTAGCCAAATCAGGGGGATAAAATGAAAATTCGTACCGCTTTGTACTTGAGTGCTGCGGTGATCGTTGCAACCGGCGCCAATCGCGCGCTTGCCGACCCCATGCATTTCAAGGACACGTCGCCACCGGTTCGGCCCATCTCGGATGACAACGATGTCGATATTATCAATGGCACGATCACCTCTACGCCGGTGGAGTTGACAATCGGCGATCCGAAGTATGGTGGTCTATCCTTCTCGCGCACCTTCTTCGATGATGGCTATCGCGATAGCATAAACGGCGAGCTCAAGCTTCTGGCTACATCTGCCGCTGTCAGCCTCGGAGGTAGGACAGAGACTTTCACGTCTTCAACTTCCGGTGGTGTCACAACGTTCACGCCCAACGAGTTGACCGGTTCAACCCTGACCGCTTCGACGGCGCCGGGCTCCAGCGAAGTGTACTATGTGACGTCGGATGGCACGACGTACACGTTCGACAAGTCAGCCCCCGCGTATCTGTACCTCGATCCGGGGACGCCGGGCGGCCTGTTGACATCTATCGTGAAGCCGGACGGCACGCGCATATCGATGGCATATGGCGAGACGGTTTACCACGATGCGAGCCACGGCACGGACTATATCGGGTACAGAGTTAACAGCGTAACGTCCAGTGATGGCTACAAGATAGAACTTACGTATTATTCAAACTCCCTGACGGCGGCCGATTACACCTCGTTCCATAAAGTCTCGGGAGTCGTTCTTAAAAATCTAGCTAATACCGCTTCCACGAGGACTCTTTTAATTACAGAAGGCTCCGGCTCCATCACAATGGTCGAGGATCCTTCAGATCTCAATCTCACCACGCAGGTTTCCTTTGGCGGCAAGCTCACTGCCATCAAAGAACCTGGCAGTTCCTCGAATGACCTCACAGTAAACTACTACTCGTCCGGCGCGTTCGCCGGCAAGATCTCGTCTACGACTTCGAACGGGGTGGTGACGGAATACGCGTATAGCGATACCGGCGGGAAGCGGACAACGACGATCAGCCACAGCGGCGTTACCGTAAGAACCGTCGTCAGCGACATCGCAGCACACCGTATCGAGTCCGACCAAGTTTGGACGAGCGCCACCGAGAGCAATACCACTGCATACATGTATTATACTGAAAACGACGCTTCGACGGGCAAGGCAAAGGGGCGTTTGCAGTCGATCACCTTTCCGGAGGGGAATAAGATCACGTATCAGTATGATGATCGGGGGAATGTGAAGAAAGTCATACGTGACGCTAAACCGGGCTCCGGTCTAGCTGCTTACGAAAGCTCGACCACATTTGTTGGCGGAAGCAATGTGATCACACGAAACCTCCCGGTCACTACGACCGATGAGCGAGGTAAGGTGACGAACTATGCTTACTACGCCCCCTCCGGTTACATTGAGAAGATCAAGATTACCAAGCCAGCTCCTACTTCGGGAGCCAACCGGCCCCAGACGCTGCAGTTCTTTACGTCGAAGCAAGCGTACTACGATACTTTAAGCGATAGTTCGCTGCACTCATCCGGCCAAAACACCTATCGTCTGACTGCGGTAGGCACTTGCCCTTCAGCGTCCGCCAGCACCCCAACCGACACTTCGGATCTGAATTGCTCCGGGCCCGATCAAGTAGTGACCCGCTGGGACTATGGCAGCGCAACCGCCGCCAACAATCTGCTTCCGCTCGCGATAACTACCGGTACCGCGAACAGCACTGGAACTGGCGCACTGCAAGCAACCACGACGCTGGTGTACAGCGCTCTCGGTGACGTCAAAAGCTCAGATGGCCCATTAGACAATTCGTCACAGCCGGATATCACCTACTACCGCTATGATCATGCTCGTCGGCGGACTGGCGTTATCGAGCCTGATCCGGACGGGGCCGGTAGTGGCCAGTTATCGCGAGCAACGCACACCTATTACGAGTCAAATGGCACAATCGATAAGATTGAGATCGGGACCGACTCGAATCCAAGTTCTAACGTTTGGGACGGGTTCACCATGGTCAATCGAGTAAATTATGTTTACAACTCCGATCATGAGAGAACGCGGGAGGAGTTATACTCAGACGGCGTAACGCAGAAGATTACTCAGTTTTATTATGACAGCTGGGGTAGGCCGAACTGCTCGGCTGTCCGCATGACAGCGTCCGAGTGGAGCTCGCTCCCGACGAGCTGTGTTCAGGGTACGGCAGGCGCAGACCGGATCACCAAATGGAGCTATTTCTACGACGGTCGCGTCAATAGCGTGGTCACTCTCGATGCAGCGAACGCATCCCTGCCGCTGTGGAGCAGGGCATACTATGGCAACGGAACTGTCTCGATTTTCAAGGATGGGACCAACAACCGAACAATATACAATTATGACGGTTTTGATCGGCTTGTCAGAACACGTTTCCCGGTAGACGACTTCGACAATGCGGCCGACCTGGGCACTAACACCGCCTCATCAATACAAGATGAGACGTTCACATACAACATTGACGCCACCAACAATCACATTTCGTTCAAAGGGCGGGACGATAAGGTCAACCTTTTCTATTACGACAATCTGGGCCGACTTCGTGAGCAGGATCGGCCGGATAGCGAAGATACCGTGGACTACACATACGACAATATGTCCCGTCCGACGGGTATCACCTCTCCATCTACCTGGCGGAATATTTCGTTCACCTATGACGCGCTGAGTCGCAAACGCACTCAGACTGCCTTCGTCAGGCCCGAGGATACAACCGCCAAGACGCTGACGTCGGACTACGATCTGGCAGGCAGAAGGACCAAGCTGGATTACGGGGGATCCGACGGCTTCTTCGTCACTTACGCCTACGATCGTGCCAGCCGCATGACCGCCATTTCGGAAGGTGGCACCGCCAACGTCATCACCTTTACCTACGACCAGCTGGGCAGAAAGCGCGAGATCAAGCACTACCCCAACAACGGTTCGTCCGGGACCTCGACCTACACGTGGAATACTATCGGCACTCTGGCGGGGCTTGATATCGTCGTGGGAAATGCCGCTTACAATCTCGATGCCAATTTTGCCTACAATAAGGATCTCCAGGTGAGCCTGATGACCCGTGGGCCCTTCGGCCACCCTTACAAGTGGCAGAACGACGGCAACATCGCGCGCTCCTACCTGCGGAGCGGGAAGAGCCGGTACACGTCGACGACAACGACCACCTCTGGCGCACACGGACTGACGTTCGAGTACAGCTTGCGAGGTGACCTGACGAAGGAGACGGTGACCGGTGAGGCGAAGCCACTCAGCGTTTACAGCTACTCCTCCGAAGGTTTTTTGACCGGCGTTTCACGGGGACCCGGCGGGAGCACGGATCCGAGTCCGGTAGCATCGCTTCTGTATGACAATCTGAATCGTTTGCGCTATATCAAGGAAAATTCGGCCGAAACTCGGTTCCGATACGACGAGGGCGCGTTGGTGGAGGAGTACGACGTGAGCGGAACGCTGCTGCGGCGCTACGTCCACGGCCCCGACACGGACCAGCCGTTGGTGGTCTACACGGGCACCGGGTACGGCACGCGTACCCATCTCTACGCGGACGAACGCGGTTCGATCGTCTTACTGCATTCTGTCGATGGGTCTGGAAACACGACGGCGACATCCGTCAACACGTACGACGAATACGGTATCCCGGGTGATTCGAACTCGGGACGTTTCCAGTACACGGGCCAGACATGGCTGGCGGGCGTGAGCATGTACAACTACAAGGCTCGGATCTACTCGCCGACGCTCGGCAGGTTTTTGCAAACCGATCCCATCGGCCTCAAAGGCGGCGTAAACTTCTACGCTTACACCGGGAACGATCCAATCAACGGGTCTGATCCGACGGGGCTGGTAGTCGCCGATCCTGCCGAGATAATCGTAACGGCCAAGAAGGCTATCGACGGAACCGCGGCGCCATCCTTCAATATCCCGAGTTTCACTCAAAGCTTGGTGGGGAGTCTTGCTGGAAATGCGCAAGGCGGTGATGGCGGGGGCAGCGGGGTTCAGGAAATCGTTGTAACCGCACCAAAAAAGCGCCAGAAAAAGGTGAAGAAGGAGCAGAAGGCTCCTGGTGTGCGGGCAGAGGGAATCAATTTTACAGGCATTCTAGGGCTTGGTGTAACCTTCTCCCTTGGAAAGGTTACAGAATTTGAAACCGGAAAGTCGTCATGGTTTTTCACGGCGGGTGTTGGTGTAGGATTAGACGCGGGCATCACAGGTTTCGCCACGTATTATACTGACATGAATTCGTTCTCAGGTTATGCGGATAATGTAAGTGGCTCAGTTGTTGCAAGCCGCATAGGCTTCGGTGGAACCGCTTCGTACAATGCTCAAGGCAGGTTAGTAGGTGGCTCGCTGGCAGGAGCGGGGGAAGGCCTGCCGAGTCTTGGGCTGCGCGCCGGGGCTAGTGCGACAGCAACTGACACTACTCTTTTTGGCGGCTCGGGAAATTAGCAGCATTGAGGGCACACTTATGAAGCTTGATAATCGAATTCAAGGTGATGACATTGGAAGCAATGCGTCCTCATCTTATTGGAAGATTCAGCCGACTTGGGCAAAATGGATAATAATCCTGTTCGGCGTTCCGGCCTGGATAATACTCGGGTTTTGTATTTTTATGGGTCGTCTTGATCAGACGGTCATTACGGCCTGCGTTTCGGTGATCGTCGGTGTAGCCGCTCTTCAGGCTGTTTTTGTTGCGCGAGCGTATTGGAATCACGAAATATGAGTCAGCTACTATCGGTCGTTTCTGGTAGCCGTCTAAAAAGAGAAGCGCGGCATGATATTGGGTCGCGGAGTAGATTAGGCGTCGTGGACAAAGGGTAGCCAGAGGAATGCTGATGCGAGGCTGACGAAGCCGAGATAGGATTCTCTGGTTTTGTCATATCGCGTGGCGACGCGCCGCCAATTCTTGAGTTTGCTGAACAGGCGCTCGACGAGGTTGCGCCAGCGGTATTTTGCGCCATCGTGCGGGATGTGTATCCGGCGGTTGCTCTTGGCGGGGATAACCGCCTCGACTGTCGGCGAGCAACGCTTCGATGCGGTCGTCGAGCATTCGGAATAGAGGGCCAAAGCCTTGCACGTCGTGCGCTTGGCCCGGCGTCAAGACGAAGCCGAGGGGGCGGCCATGTCCATCGCAACGGGCATGGAGCTTGGTGCCGAAGCCGCCGCGCGAGCGGCCAAGCCCCTGGGTCTCTTGATCCCCTTTTTTAGCCCGACGGCGCAATGATGCGCCCGGACTACCGTGCTATCGATCATGTCGGCGCTGGTATCGCGCGCCACCATCTCTGCCAGTGTTTCCAGCAGAGCGTCGAATACCCCGGTTTCGACCCAGCGCCGATAACGCCGGAACACGCTGTTCCATTTGCCATACGCGTCGGGAAGCAGGCGCCACTGCGCACCGGTGCGCGCCATCCACATCATGCCCTCGAAATAGCGCCGATTATCTCCGGCCGGACGACATCCGCGTCCATGCTCAGGCGGCAGGAGTGGTCCGATCAGCGCCCACTCTTCGTTCGATACTCCGATCCGCTCGCCCAAAGCCGCCTCCAAAAGACAGCCTTGAATCAACCCCGGAGTCTCAGGTCAAGCTTTGTCCACGACGCCTAGCACTACTTTGGCAGAAATGCGATTTTTGGGATTCCCAAGGTGGGGAATCGCTGATTCATAGGGAGCCAGCTTTTCTGGAGGCTGGTGACCTGCTGCCCGTTTCCTGGACCGCTTTGAGCTGGAAAATTCCAGTTATGAAGGAGGGCCATGGAAGCGGAGCGAGCAATGAAGAGGTCGAAGTTTTCGGAGGCGCAGATCGCCTTTGTGCTGAAGCAGGCCGAGGACGGCACGAGCGTTGGCGAGGTGTGCCGCAAAACCGGGATCAGCGAAGCGACGTTCTACGCCTGGCGCAAGAAGTATGCCGGGCTGATGCCGTCGGAGATGCGCCGGCTGCGCCAACTCGAGGGTAAGCGTCCAGTGAGGGTGTCGCGTTAGGCCGGTTGGTAGTTCCAGGGCAGGAGTTCGGCGACGCGGCGGGCGGGATGGTCGGCGATGCGGCTGATGGTGTTGGTCAGCCAAGCCTCCGGGTCGAC
>Ga0207668_10000431_pt1 | contig 26472 bp, 24 predicted proteins | sample KBSS43metaG_FD_184323 | JGI IMG/M metagenome (GOLD analysis project Ga0207668, IMG submission 184323) | Switchgrass rhizosphere microbial communities from Kellogg Biological Station, Michigan, USA - KBS S4-3 metaG (SPAdes) (version 2) | ecosystem: Host-associated > Plants > Roots > Rhizosphere...
CCCCAGACGTGGAAGTCCTTGTCAGATCCAGCCGGCGAGGACGTGGCTGGCGGTGATCCGGGACACGAACAGCCCACTGCCGTTGACGTTGATGCACACCGGACCCCACGACGGGTAGTTGCAGCTCGTCGCATCCATGATCCCGATGTCGCCGGCAACCGCCGGCGCCACCGCCGACGGCGCCGCCACGGCGGACGAGGTGGGTGCCAACAGCACTCCGAATGCCACGAGCAGAAGTGCGAGCAGCGGTCTTGCGATGCTTTTGTGCATGCCTTCCCTTCCCCAGGTGAGACGGCGGTTGCCCGTTTTCCCGAGCTCGACGCCGGCCGGCGGAGTCACCGGCGGGCACACAGTTGCATGTGTCACTTTCGAGGCGCTGTCGCGCTGGTTTCGCCGCGTTCGCAGGGCACAGCCGGAGTCCCGGACAGCCGTTTCACCCGGCGGTGAGCACCGTCTTGTGTCCCGGCTGTGGAGGTGTTCGCGTAGCGCACGCGGCGCGTCGTCGAAGGACGCGGTGCTGGTGATGACGTCTTCCGGGTGCAGGCGGCCGGCGGCCATCAGGTCCAGAACCTGGGGAATGAGTACGCGCGCGTGCGTCCGGCCGAGGTGCGGTGTCACGTTGCGGCCGTACATCGCCAGAATGGGAATCCGGGCACGGCGGTGCAGGGTCCCCGCGGAGCTGCAAACTCCGTCGGGTGCCGTCTTGGCCAGCGCGGTACGCAGGCCGCGTGGCGTCGTGCTCGTGTCGACGACCAGCGCGGCGGGGCGATGTCTCGGTAGGCCGGACGGGCTGAGCGGGTGAAGCCCGAAGCGGGCGGCCTGGTCGCGTACGGCCGCTCTGGCGTCGACGCCGTCACAGATCGTGTCGGACACGCTCGCCGGCGTTGCGCTCCAAGGCCACCCGGCCCGCGACCGCCGGCGACACCAGGTGCCCGCCCTGTTTCAGAAGGCGTACCAGCCGAACCGGCGACTCGGCCGCGCTCATGCCGGCCCGCGTGACTCGGCGGCCCTGGTCGCGGCGACGAGTTCCCAGGTCGCCTGGCTCGGCGCCAGGTGGTCGGTTCGGCGCGTGCGGCACAATGTGATCGTCCTCCTTCGGCCCATCCCTTCGACCATCCTGCGCCGTCGCCGGCGGCTTGTGGATCCCAGATTCCTGGGCTTACGGGCTCGATGGCGCGTTCACCAGGCCCGGATGATCTCTCCGGTACGCCATCCGTCCACACTGCGTTCGAAGGCGGCCGCGATGGCCGGCATGGGCACGGCGGTGCGCCCCGGGTTGAACCGGCCGAACTGCTCGGCGCTGTCCTGGGCCATTCCCGGGCTGACCGCGTTGATCCGGACCTCGCGGTCGAGGGTGAGGGCGGCGGCCCGTACGAAGCCTTCGATTCCGCCGTTCGCGACGGCGTAACTCACCGCCTCGGGGATGGGGTCGTCCAGGAGGAAGCCGGAGACGAGGGTGAACGAGCCGCGGTCGGAGATCAACGATCTGCCGAGCAGGACGAGGCGGATCTGCCCGAGGAGCTTGCTGTGCACGCCCAGGGCGAGCTCCTCTTCGGTCGCCGTCCCGAACGGGCCGAAGTACGCCTCCCCGGCCGTGCAGACAAGGGCGTCGAAGCCCCCGACCTGTTCGTACATGAGTCGCACCGAGTCCGGCGAGCCGATGTCGACCTGGACGTCGCCGGAGGTCCGCCCGGCCACGACGACGTCATGTCGAGCCGACAGGTGCTCGACCACGGCTCTGCCGATGGTGCCGGCGCCACCAACCGCGATGATGCGCACGAGTGTTCCCTCCGATGAGATGAACCGGACGCTGCGGCGGCTCGCCGCTCGGCCCGGGTACGGATCGATCGCCTGATGATCCGTACGGGCGGCGCCTCCGGCCAAGGACTGTTCGCTACAGCCGAACGGCGTGAGCCACGCGCTTGCGGGTCGCGGCGACCGCTCGGGCGTACACGTCGCGCCGCGTGGCGAACCGCTCGTCCGGGGCGCAGACGCCGATCGCTCCCGCGGGTTCGTCGCGGACGCGCAGAGCCGCAGCGGCGCAGACCACACCGTTGAGCGCCTGCTGTGGCCCGACGAGCACCCCGCTGTCCGCAGTGCTCAGCACCTGACCGAGGGGCGTCAACTCCGCCGCGACAGGGCCGGTCGGAGCGGCAACTCCCCGGGCCGGGACGACACTGGCGACATACAAGACCCGGCCGCGGTCGAGGGCGGCGAAGTGGACCGTCTCGCCGAGTTGCCGGGCCAGCTCGTGCGCGGCAGGGATGGCCGTGCTGGTGAGCCCGTTGGACTGCAACATCGTGCGAGCCAGGCCGAGCAGCCGCCAGCCGAGCCGGTATCGTCCGCACGCCATGCGCTCCACCAGGCCGGCCCGTGCCAGCTCCCGGAGCAGCTCATACGCGCTCGACTTCGCGACGCCCACCTCGGCAGCCACCTCGGTAGGGCCCCAATAGGGCCGCTCGACGGAGAAAAGATCAAGAACCTCGGCGGCCCGGCCAACGCCCCGCATCCCCGCACCCTACGCCCGCCTGCCGCGTCCCGCTCGCGCAACGCTCGGCGCGCGAGCGGAACGGTAGGTACAGCCAGCACTACCGTCGTCGGTGGGGTAGTCCGCCGGTCCGTTGGGCAGCACGCGGCAGAGACCGCGCCGGGGGTGACTCGGCACGATCAATGCATGACGACCAATACCAAGACCCGCTCACCGCGGATGACGGCACTCGTGGTGGCCACCGCGGTCGCCCTCACCGCCGGCGCCGCCCCCGCCTCGGCCGCGGAGCAGTCCACGGCGTACCCGCACGGCGGCACGATGCGCGACGTCGCCCGCCAGGTGCTGGCCATCGGCGCCCCCGGATACATGGCCCGGATCAACGACGGTGCCCGCGTCGCCACCACGACCGCGGGTCTCGCGGACAAAGCCACCCGGCGCCCGCTCACCGGGCGCGAGCAGTTCGAGATCGGCAGCAACACGAAGACGTTCATGGCAACGCTCGCCCTGCAGCTGGTCGACCGGCGACAGCTCGATCTCGACGCACCGGTCTCGAAATACCTGCCCGGGGTCGTTCCGAACGGCAACAACATCACCGTACGGATGCTGCTCAACCACACCAGCGGCCTGTTCAGCTACACCGCCGATCCGGATTTCCTGCCCGGCCTCGAAAAGGACCCGCAGCACGTCGTCACCGAACGGGAACTGCTCGACGTGGCGTTCAAGCACGAGCCGAACTTCGCCCCGGGCCAGGGCTGGTCCTACTCCAACACGAACTACACCCTGATCGGGATGATCCTGCAGCGGCGGACCGGCAGGAGCCTGCCCGAACTGGTCCGGGAGCGCATCGCCCGGCCGCTCGGCTTGACGCGGACCTACTTCGCCAACCCGCGGGCGACCAATACCGGCCCCGGTTACGCCCACGGCTACGCGGTCAAGTTCGGCGAGACGCCCCGGACCTACACCGACGTTTCCGGCCTGCCGATCGGCGGCTGGGGCGGCGCCGCCGGCGCGGTCGTCTCCACCCAGAAGGAGCTGTCCGAGTTCTTCGCCGCCGTGCTGGGCGGAAAGCTGTTCTCCCGGGAGCAGCTCAGGCAGATGAAGACCACCGTGGACCTGCCGGCCGGAACCGGCATCGAGGGCGGCTACGGGCTGGGCCTGTTCAAAATCATCTCCCCGTGCGGGACGGTGTGGGGCCACGGCGGCGACACCTTGGGCCACCACAGCACCGCCGTCGCCTCCGCCGACGGCCGGCGCACCGCGGTCAGCGACACCACGGTCGAGCCCAGTGACACGGAGCTGAACGAGGGTGTGAAACGCTACTTCGAGGTCGCCTTCGCCGCCCAGGACGTGACCATCTGCGAGATGCTCGACAAGCCTGTCCCGCCCGCGGTGATCCAAGCCCTGCACGGCACCACCCCTGCCGCCGCGCCCGCGAAGCAAACCAGTTAGCCGGTCGGTTCCAGCGATGCGAGCCCTCACCGCGGAAACGCGGTTGAGGGCTTCGTCGTTCGCAAGCCGGGCCGGCACGCCTTTCCGGCCCGCAAGCGGCGCCCCTGACCGGGCTACGGCTTTGTATTGCTGCAGCGGCTCGTTGCCGCGCCGTCGCCCCGGTCTCGCCGGCGGCAGCTCGTGACACAGCGCGACGAATCATTGACGTATTGACATCAATCAGGGCTTTGCGAACAATCTTCCTAGTCAACGGATGTCCCGCTCCGGCGGGCGTCCGTTCGTCTGGGCTATCTCGCTGTCGGGGGACGGGAGGCTGGACAGTGCTCGCAGGCTTGCTCTCACACCGGGCGTCCGCACTTTACGACGAGCTGGTGTCGTCGGAGGGGCTGCCGGTGGACGGCCCTCGCGGGGTCGCCAGATGCCAGGAACCCGCGCTCGCGGAGCTGTCGTCGCACGGCCTGCTCTGGGAGTCCGCGGGTCCGCCGCGCCGGGTCCGCGCCGTGTCCCGCGCGGTGGCCCTGCGCCGGCTGATCAGCAGCCGGCAACGTGAGCTCGCGGAGGCGCATCGGCAGCTGGCCGAGCACTACCTTCAGTTGGACGAGCTCGAATCGCGTCCCGCCGAGACCGGGGCACCACCGCCGTACGGGGTGGAGCTGATACGCCACCAGGACCGCGTTTCCGCGCGGCTGCACGATCTGGCCGCCGGCGCCCGCCGGGAGTGCCGCATCCTGCAGGCCGATGACCGGCCCGGGCCGGTGAGCGACTGGCCGGCCCTGCGGGCAACCGCGCGCGAAACCGTCGGCTTCCGCGTGATCTGCGCACCTGGCGTGCTGCGGCACCACGCCACCCGCACCTCGGGACAACGACCGGCCGACGACGGTCCTGCCCGTCGCGTGCTGCCGGAGCTGCCGGCGTCGATGGTTCTCGTCGACGAGGCGGCGATGGTGCCCGTCGGCGCCGGCATGGCCTTACTGGTTCGCGCTCCAGCTCTGGTCGTCCCGCTGAGCGAGTACTTCGAGTCGTTGTGGTCCCGCGCCACGCCGTTGGGTGACGGCGGGCCGGCCCCGGACGACTCGCCCGCGCAGGTCGAGCTGCAGATCCTCCGCCTGGCGGCGACCGGGCTGAAGGACGAGGCGATCGCCCGCAGCCTGGGGCGCAGCAGCCGGTGGGTGCGGCGCCACTTCGAGACGCTGGAACAACGGCTCGGCGCCACCAATCGGCTGACGCTCGGGATCGCCGCCGCTCGGCGCGGCTGGGTGTGACGGGCGCCGGTGCCGCTTCCGGACGCTGTCCGCTTCGCCCTTTCCGGCGCGGTCCCGGCGGCGGCAGGCTCTAGGCCGTGTTTCGTAAGCGACGCGGGAGTGAGGCGAGGTCCAGGTGGTGGCTGACGTCGGCCGCAGGGCGGCCGCATACCGGTGTTGTATGTGGCCGTTCTGCGGACGCCGTCAGGCGCCGCCTGGGCCACGCCGCAGCCCCTCGTGGCTTACGAAACACGGCCTAGATGTGGGGCGAGCACGGCGCGGAGCTGCTCGTGCATCCAGTCGGCGAGAGTCCCTTCGCGATGGATCGCCCAGCCGATCATCGCGCCGTGGTAAACGGTCTCGACCAGCTTGGCCAACGCCACGACGTCGGTGCCCGGGCGCAACTCGCCCGCGGCGAGGGCCGCTCCCAGGTCGCGGGCGACCCGGGCGCGGACGGCTCGCGCCCCACGCAGCGTCTCGGCGTGGAAGTCGGGATCGGCCAGGTCGAGTTGGAGCATGGCGACCGAGTTGGCCATCTGCTCGGGCGTGGCCACGGGGTCGGTGGCAAGCATGAACCCCTCGACCACGCGGGCGACCGGTGAGGCGGCCGTCGAGCGGTCGAGGGCGTCCACCCAGAGATCGACCCCGCGTTTGTCGGCCGCGAGCAGGAGGCCGCGCTTGGTGCCGAAGCGCTGAACGAGCGAGGCGGCCGACAGCCCGACCTCCGCGGCGGCCGCGGCGAACGTCACCCTTGCCGGGCCGACCCGGTGGGCGAGGGCGAGCACGGCATCCAGCACCGCGTCGTCGCTGATCGTGCGGGGTCGGGGCATCAGGCGGGTTCCAGTGTGGCGTTGGCGCTGGTCGTGTGGTGTCGGGGCATCAGGCGGGGCCCGGCAACCCGTCGGCCAGCGAGTCCTGGCGGGCCGCGCGGTCGACGGCGCCCCAGTCCGGCCGGTTGCCGTCGGCGTCCACCAGGTCGTAGGTGTGCATGAGGTCCCACGAGCCGAGGCACTGGCCGGCGAACCGGGCCCGCTCGGGGTCGGCCGCGAGGGCGGCGACGCCGCGGCCGAGCAGGTGCGGCGTCTCGGAGTGGCCGAAATACGGCACCCGCTCGGCCGCCTCCCGCCACGTCTGCTCGGTGACGCCGAAGTGCTCGAGCATCGACTCCGACCGCAGGAAGCCGGGCGTGACGGTCAACGCCGTGACGCCATGTGGCCGCAGCTCGTGGGCGAGCGCCGGGCCCATCCGGGCCACGGCGGTCTTGACCAGGTCGTACGGCATGTTCGTACGGTACGGCACGTCATATTTGCCGTCGCCCACCTCAACCACGAGGCCGTCCTTGCCCTCCAGCATGAGCGGGATCGCGAGGCTGCTCGTGATCAGGTGCGTCTCGATGCCGTTGCGCAGCACGCTCAGCGTCGCATCGAGCGGATGTTCCCACAGCGGCTTGTCCCACTCGACGAACGGATCGCCGCCCCACACGTCGTTGACCAGGATGTCGAGCCGCCCATGGTCGGCGCGAACGCGTCCGACGAGCGCGGCGACGTCGGCCGGGTCGGCGTGGTCGCACCGCACGGCGATCCCGTCGCCGCCGGCGGCCGTCACGAGGTCGGCGGTGTCCTCGATCGTCTCCGGGCGGTTCATCGGTGAACGGCCGGCGCGGGTGGAACGTCCGCTGCCGTAGACGGTGGCGCCCAGCTTTCCGAGTTCGATGGCGATCGCCCGGCCACAGCCGCGAGTGGCACCGGCGACAAGTGCGACCTGACCCGCAAGAAGGTTTGGCATCCCGCCACTATAAACGAATGTTCGTTTACTAACCAGCCTGGGCGACAGCGGCCCCGGGCTGTTGGCGGTGCAGTGGTGGGAGGGGTGGGTGGGTGTGGCGCCGGGTGTTTACTGAACTTTCGTCATCGAGGTCTGCTGCGCCCCAGATGCCCTTCCCCACCCCTGTGGGCGGGGCGTCAGTGAAGCATCCGGGTCTGACATTTTCGGCTCGATATCCACAGCGGGCGACTCCGGAGACCTCGATTCCGAACTGTCGGTACGAGGCGGGCGGTCCGGTGCTGGGAGGGGGTGGTGCGGCGGTGGCCGAGTGGGTGATCAGTCGGCGGGACGGAAGCCGCCGTCGGTGATCTGGCGCGGGGTGGCGTCGTTGAGTTGTGGTGCGGCCACGGAGAAGTTGCCGGCCAGGTTGGCGTGGATGGCCTTGGAGCGGTTCTGCTCCAACATGCCGCAGATCTCGTCGAGCGCGGCGGCGACCATCCGCTCCTGGTCCAGGGTGTCGCCGTCGAGCTTGCTCATGGCCTGGCTGATCTTTGTGCCGACCTCGACGGCGGTGGGGGCGCTCAGGTCGTTGGTCGGCGGCGGTTCGGGGATGAGGCCCTGCGCGAGCGTGCCGCCGGCGTCCAGCAGCACGGCGGTGGCGGCCAGCCCCCAGCCGCCGGTGATCGCGCCGAGGGCGGTACCGACGGCGCAGGCGACCAGGGTGCCCCACAGTTCGGCCTTGGGGTCGCGGGCGTTGTTGAGCATCTGGGTCGCGTGGATGCCCTTCGTCAGCAGTTCGAGGACCGCGGACCGGTACCGGATGTAGATGATTTTGTTGCATTCCAGCTGATGGCGGACGAGGTTGGTGAGCTTGCGCTGGTTGGGGACGACGCTCTGCAGCGGGGTGAGGAAGTTGTCGATGAAGTTGTTCTTGAACGATCCCTCCCACTGGGCCATGTCCACCCGCACGTCGTTGATGCGGCTCAGGGCGGGGCTCGCGCCGGTGAAGTTGCCGGCCGTGTCCGCTTGGCCCTCGAACATGCCCTCGATCTTGCGGAGGGCGTCCAGGACCGGGTCGATGTCGTCCGGATCCGGGGTCAGGTATCGCTCGAAGGCCGGGACGACCCAGGCGAAATATTCGGTACGCACGTGGGTGCGGTACTGCTCGATCTCTTCCGGCGGGATCGGTGACGTGGCGGCCTGATCCGGATGCGCCCTGGCCCATTCGTTGTCGACGGCCTTGCGCCAGGACTCGATGTCCTCGAGCGTCTGCTTGATCAGTTCGTCGCGGAGCTTGGTGGCCTGCTCACGGACGGTCCGCTCGTAGGCTGCCCCGGCCAGCTCAGGCGGTGTGGTGGCATGGTCTGACATGACTTCCCCCGCGATCGTGGCTCAGGTGGCCGGCGTGCCCGGGTGGTCGTCGGCGCCGGCGGCGGGCGGGTTGGACGCGACGTCGGCCGGGTCGTGGTTGAGCGGATCGTTCAGGTAGCTGCTGAGCAGGCCGGCCCGGGCACGGTCGTCCGCCTCGAGATAGGCCTGCGTCGCCGCTCGTACGCCCTCTGCGGCGTCCAGGACGGTCGTGCCGAGCTGCGCCATCATGGCCTGCATCTCCCCGCGTACGCCTTCCCAGGCCGCACCCACCGAACTGGTCATGAACGACGAACCGGGGTAGACGGCGGTGTTGTCCCGGAACGAGTCGCCGCTGTCCCGTCCCGCGCCGCCGAGCAGGCGGTTGGCGTCGTAGAAGACGTCCGCCACCCGCGGCAGGTGCACCTCGGACACGCGCCAGAGGCGGTACAGGTCGCCCCCGGTGACGTTCTCCACCATGACTCCTCCTTCGCTCAGGGCCGGCCGGCCCGCCGGCGCCGGAGCGCGAGCGCCAGCACCACGACGAGCAACAGGAGCAGCGCGGCGCCGCCCAGCAGCCACGCCCGGCGGGCCGCTCCGCCGCCGGGTGCGGGTTGTGCCGGGTCGGCGGGCACCCGTGCCGCGTACACGCGGTGGTGTCCGCTGTCCACGATGTAGAGCGGTCCCCGCGGTGCGGCACCGGCGGCCAACTGGATCTGTCCCAGCTCGCCGGTCAACGCCGCGACCGTCGTCACGGTGCCGCCGGGGCCGAGCCGGAGCACCGCCGACGCGCGCCGATCGAAGATGTACGGACCGTCCGTCCCCGCGCCGACCTTTTCCACATTGTTGAGTGGCGGCACGGCCGGTGGCCATTTCGCGCCGTCCGCCGTGGCCCACGTGCCGGCGGCCGGCTGGGTGACGGTCGCGATCGTCCCGGTCCGAAGCCGGCGCAGCAGCAGCCCGCCGGAGATCCACAGGCCGCCATCGCGGTCCGTGGCCAGGGCATTCGGCGACCCCACCGCGACCTCGGTGGCCGGGCCGCCGGCCGCGCTCACGGTCAGCACCCCGTTGCCGGCCGCGACCCGTGCCGTACCGTCCGCCGTGACCGCCAGGACCCGGTTGTTTTCCTGGTCGGCCACATAGAGCGTGCCGTCCGGACCGGCCGCCAGGCCGGTGGGCGGGCCCAGCGGCGGGCTCAGCGCGCCCGCGCTCGACCGGCTCGCGCGGACCGTCAGCGTGCCGTCCTTGGCGAGCGCGTACACCCGTACCGCTGCGGGGTCGGCGATGAACAGCGTGCCGTCGGCACCCACCGCGAGGTCGGCCGGGGTGGACAGTGGCACCTCGGTGGCCTTGGCGCCGGCGGGCACCTGCGGCGCGCGGGCGGGCGCCTCGCCGGAGCCGGCCACCGTGCTGATCGTGCCGTCCGGCGCCACCGCGCGGACCTTGTGGTTGCCGGTGTCGGAGAGGTAAAGCGTGCCGTCCGCGGCGACCGCCGCACCCAGCGGCGAGTTCAGGGTCGCCTGGTTTGCCGGCCCGCCGTCGCCGGACGACCCGGCCGACCCGGTGCCGGCGGCGGGAGTCAGCGCCGCGCCGTCAGGAGCCGCCGTCGCGACCGTGGGCGTCGCGATTGTGGGCGTCGCGACGATGAGGAGAAACGCGGCGAAAGTGGCAACCGAACGTGTCCACACCGCGACTGTGTATCACATCGCCGCAAGTTACGCTGCCTCATGAGATCGACGGACGCCGCTGCCCGTGGCTGCGGATCCCGGCGTGAGGAGGCCGCGTGACCATCGGCCCGATGCTGCGCGCGATGACCGTGACGGCGGAGTCGCCGGACGGCCGGGTGTGGGCCCGGGTGTCCGACTACACCAGGGTCGAGATCGGATTCCGCCCGTGGACCTTCGAGCGGTACGACGAGCCCGCGCTGGCCCACCAGCTCGCCCGGCTGGGCGTCCGCACGTGGGTGGCCTGGTCACGGGAGCGCACCGAGCTGTACCGGCGATCACTGAACCTGAGCCGCGAGGAGGCACACCAGGCCGAGCGGACCGATGATCCGCATCGCCGGCGCTACGAGGCCGAGCTCGACGCGATCGAGGCGGACGGGGTCTCGGCCCGCGGCACGGTGCGCGTGCACACCGTCGGGATGATGCAATGGCAGGTCGAGATCGTCCCCGGCACCCTGCGCCGCCTCGGCGAACAGCCGTTCGTCACGGAGCTCCACACGGTGTTCGAGTCGCTCCGGCGCGACCGCGAAATCAAGATCATCACCCTCAAGGGGGACTACTTCGATCTCGGCGTCCCGCGGCGCTGGCTCGACCTGATGAACGAGCTCCGTGCCATCAACCGCCGCGGCGTTTAGCGGCCGCCGCTGCGCTACGGGGCGCGCGTGGCGGCCGCCGTACTGAGCGTCGGGCCGACCGGCAGCAGCGAGACCAACTCGGACGGCATCGCCAGCGGGGTACTGCCCTCGAAGCCGAGCCGGGTCAGCGCGGTGTTGTCGCCGAGCGGATACCGGATGCCGCTGTCGGTGAGGATGGACACCGTCCCGCTGCCGGCCGGCGTGGTGGCCGAGGCGGCGGCCCGGACCAGCACACCGCGACCGAACGGCACGCTCACGAAGTCGGCCACGGAGGCCGGCGCGGCGTCGGCCGGGACCGGCGCGGCGCTCGGCAGGGTGGCGTCCAGGACGACCGCCGTCACGCCGGCCGCCGCGTCCGGCACGCGGGTACACGCCGACGATCCGATCGAGAGCAGGGCCGGCACGAGGGTGGGCAACCCGGCCTGGGCGGGGTCGGCCGCCGGGGCGCCGATCGACGGCAACGTGGCGAAGAACGCCGTGCTGACCTTCACCGGCTCACCGACGTTGATCTGCGGATCGGCCTGCAACAGCCGGGCCTGTACGTCCGAGATGGGTTGCACCCGGTCGCGCAGCACCACCGCCCACTGATCCACGCCCGCCCCGGGTGCCTGGTAGAGGCGCCCGATCGTGTCGTTGATGACGCGGGACCGCTGGCCGAGCCCGGCGATCGGCAGGGTGGCGAGGTCCGGGCCGGCCGGCAGCGCGTTGATCCACCCGGCGGACACCGGCTGAGCCTGCCGGCCGGTCCACCCGAACGCGGCCAGCAGCACCGCGGGCCTCGGCACCAGGAACCTGCGGTTGGCGAAGACCAGGAAGACGCTCCGGTCGGGGGCCTGCACCAGCAGCGACTCCCCGGGGCTGCCCGTGCGGGGGACGGCCAGGACCTGACCGCCCGGGATGTTCGCGCCGACGAACAGGTCCGTACGCGGAGCCTCGCCGGCAGCCGGCCGGGCGCACACCTGCCAGGCGTCCCGGATCAGATCGCCGCGCCGCGGCAGGGAGTTCGGCGCGTCCGGGATCCCCAGCGTGGCGCCCACCTGGATGGCCTTGTCATTGCGCAGCGCCGCGAGGCGTTTGCGGCGCACGACGGTCGGCTCCCCGCCCGAGCCCTCGGCGATGAGCAGGCCGGACGCGTAGTTGAGCACCGGATGCAGCCGGGCGTCGGCCTTGGTGTAGACGAACTGGGCGCCCGACTCCTTTTCGATCAGCACCGTCGAGGCGTCCCGCAGATCACGCGGCCCGCCCTGGCCGGTGAAGACGTTGAAGACCAAGGCGGCCGCCGCCACAAGAGCGGCGATCATGCCGCCGACCAGGGCGAGCGTCAGCGTTCGCGGGGGCCGGGCCAACGGATCCGCATCGTGTTTGGTCAACGCGTTGACGACACGTTGCGTCGCATATTGGTGTCCGTGCACCTCGTCGAGACGAGAAGCCATCACATCCTCCGGGCGCTGCGACGGACGGCGGCAGGGTCAGAACGTCAGGGTTGGAGTGTAGTGGACCCCGATGGTGCGGTTTCCGCCCTGCGAGGCGTCCCTAAGGGCGGATGCACGGGCTGCTGCTGAGCAGCCGGGCGGTCGCCTTGCCGCCGGAGCCGCGGTTGATCAGGTAGCCGACGCGGAACCCGTCGTCGGCCTTCTCGACCACCAATTCGGGCAGGTCGGCGCTCGTACGGTCGTCGCGGACCACCCGATACCCGGCGCCGGCCCAATAGTCCGCGAGCATGGTCATGCTCTGCTCGACCGGCCAGGCGGGCGGGAAGACCACGTCGTACCGGGTCTCGACGAAGACGCGGTCGTCGCCGTTGTCGCAGGGCAGGTCGGGGGTGTGCAGGGTCTGCTTGAGGGTGGCACCGGGCGGGAGATGCCGGAACGCCTCCTGGGCGCGTTCGGCGACGCGGGCCACGGCCTGGTCCTTGGTCACGGTGGTCTCCTTGGCGGAGTCGCAGCCGGCGCCGAGGACGACGGCGAGCAGGGCACTGAGAAGCAAGGGCGCGGAGCGTACGGGCGGCATCAGCTCACCCCCGAGGTCTTGCCGGTGACGATGAGCGCGATGTTGCGCCGCGACGGGTTGCCCTGATCCCAGTATTCCGAGTGGGTGGCGACCGGGCTGAGCGAGCCGTCGGCGCTGGTGAACGTCCGGCCGCCGAAGCCGGGGTTGGCGGGGTTCTCGCCGAAGCGCATGGTGTCGTCGATGCCGGTCAGGCGGATCACGTCGTTGGCGGCGGTGCTGGCCCACACGTGCTGCGGGCCGCCGTCGAGGTGCAGGTCGCCGGCGGTGTCCACGCCGACACCGGGGCTGCCCACGAAGATCACGTTGTCGACCGGCAGGTGCCCGTCCTTGGCGGCGTACCCGACGGTGGTCGTCCCGTAGCTGTGCCCGATCACGGTGCTCTGCGCCGGCGTCGCGCCCTCGTGCGTGGCCCGCAGCCCGGACTCGAAGTCCCGCAGGTCACCGGCGCCGGCCTGGGCGTACGAGGCGGAGGCGGCGTTGTTGAACCAGTCCGGGGCGTCGTAGCCGAGCCACAGGATCGACGCGGCCCGGGCGGTGGGGTCGACGTCGGCGGCGTCGGCGGCCATGACGTCCGAGCGTTGCAGGTCGCCGCGGATGCCGTTCAGGTCGGCCGTCGTGCCCGGCACGTAGGTGAGCACGTTGTCGGCCAGGTCGGGGTTGTTGACCGACACGATGGCCTTGCCGTCGCCGGCCGGGTCGTAGCCGAGCAGGAAGATCGGCGGCTTGTCCGGGTCGCCGATCCGGTGCTGGATCTCGGATGGCCCGGCCAGCCGGCCGGCGATCTCGGCGCGCTGCTCGCCGATCCGGTCCCATTCGGCGGTGAGGCTGCCGAGCGGGTTCATCGAGTCCGGGTACGCCTCGGCCAGCCGGCCCTGCGCGGCCATCATCCGCAGGAACGCCTCGCGGTCGGCGAGCGTGGCGTCCCGGGCCCGGAGATCGGCGAGGTCACGCTCCAGCAGGATCCGGTTGGCCGGGTCCCGGTCGGTCGCCGGTACCCCGTCGAGCGGGCCGACCAGCTGCGGGAAGTCGGCGATGGCCTGCTCCTGCTGCTCGGGGGTCAGCGAATCCCACCAGGCCGAGACCTCCGCCGGCGAGCGGCCGGCCTGGTCCCGCAGCGTCTGAGCGGTCACCGGGGCCAGGCTCAGCGCGCCGAACCCGGCCTTCGCGTCCGGCAGGTTGATCGCGATCAGGTTCGCCGTACGCGCGTCGAGCTCGGCCGCCTGGTCCAGCACCGACCGCAGCTGTCCGACGTAGCCGGACACCTGCTGAGCGATCAGGTCCGGGCGGCTGGTCCCGGCGTACATCTGCGCCGGCGCGGTGACCGTCCCCGCGGCGAGGTCGACCCGCAACCCCTGAGCGGTGGCCGCCTCGACGACCTGACGCAGCGATTCCTGCAGCGCGCGTACGGTGTCGGCCAGCTCCCGCAGGGCCTGACCGATGCGCCGGCACGGCGCGTACGCATTGGACACCTCGGCGCGCAGCACCGCGGCCCGCCGCCACGCCGCCTCGGCCGCCGTGCCCTGCGGCCACGCGTGCTCCAGGTCGCGGCTGCCCCGGATCAACTCCTCGGCGCCGTCGTCGATCTCGTCGGCCAGCGCCAGCCACTCGCCGGCCGCCGCGGCCACCGCGGCCGCGTCGGTGTCCCGCAGGACCTGCAGGGTGAGGCCGCTCATCGCGGCCCCCGGCCGAAGGCGTCGGCGGCCGCCTCGTCGGACGCCCGGTAGCCGGCGGCCGACCTGCGCAACCCCGCGCCGAACTCGCCGACCTGAGCCTGCAGGTCGCGCAGGAACGCGTCCCAGCCGTCGACGCCACGCGCCAGGGCGGCGCCCGTGGCCCAGCCGTCCAGCGCCGGCCGCGCCAGGTGGGCGGCGCGCGCCCGGCCGAGCGTCGCCGCCGATGCCTGCACGGCGCCGGCCACCGCCGTCAACGCCACGATGTCGACCCGCACCGGACCCACCATCGCTCCCCCTCGATCCGTGACGGCCCGTGCACGAACGGTACAACACCAGGCACAGGTGGTCGTCTTTCAATCCCGCGGTGCGACCCGGATGCGGTTTCCGTCAGGATCGGCTGCCACGAAGGTCAGCCCGAACCCCGCGTCATGAGGCTCGCGCAGGATCGTGACGCCCGTGGACCGCCACTGCTTGAAGATCGCGTTGAGCTCGTCGGGTCCACCGTTGATGGCCAGGCAGATCTCACTCGTACGCGGGACGTCCGGCGACAGATCCGCGAACTGGCCGGACCACACGGCGAGGTCGGCGCCGGGCCCGAGGCTGAAGGTGATGTATCCCGAAGTCTCGAACGAGGGGCTCAGGCCGAGGAGGTCGCCGTAGAAACGAGCTGCGGCGGGAGCGTCGTTCACATAGACGATGGACACGACGGATGTGGTCATGGTTGGTCCTTTTCCCAGGTGGTAGGTACGCCGCCACCAGCCTGGCCGGAATATGCGCCGTATCGTGTCGCAAATTCCTGAAAAACTTGGTGGGTGACCCCGGACCGCTTCTTCGCGCTGATGCTGCTCCTCGAAACGAGGGATGGCGCGACCACGCAGGAACTTGCCTCCGCGCTCGGGGTCTCCCTTCGAACCATCACCCGCGACCTGAACTGGCTCCGCGACGCCGGTCTGCCGGTGACCGCACACCGGGGCCGCCTCGGCGGCGTGACCATGCTGCCCGGGTCCGGACTCGACCTCACCCGACTCACGCCCGGCGAGCGTGATCATCTAGCGCTCATCGGGCTGGACGAAAAGCAACGCGCGGAGCTCAACGCATCGGTCGAAAGCCGCCGTGCGCTCGCCAAGATCGCCGCCACCCGGTCCCGCCGAGTTCAGGAGCTCCTGCCGCTCACCGACGTGGTGCACGTGGACAGCCGTTCCTGGCTGCAGACCGAGGCTTCCGGCACGACTCCGGCTTCGCTGATCGGCTCGGTGCGGCGAGGTCGCCGGCTACGGATCGAGTACGACAGCCCACGCGAGTCAGGCCCACGCGACCTGGTCGTGGATCCCTACGGGCTGTTCGCCAAGGCCGGCGTCTGGTATCTCGTCGCCGACCGGGCCCGCGTGCCCCGGATGTACCGACTCGAACGGATCACGAGGTGGAGAGAAGTCGACCAGCCCCGACGGATCCGCGAGAACGAGACCCTGGCCACCGTCGCGGCGGCGCTCATTGATCAGTGGGCGGACAACCACGCGATAGCGGTCAGCGCCACCATCGACCAGACCCAGATCGAGCGAGCGCAACGGATCTTCGGCCTACGGCTCGTCCGGGACGACCAGGACGAATCCGGCACCGGCCACAAGGTGACAATTCGCTTCCTGCACCTGGAGGACGTGCGAACACTACTGCCGTTCGGGAGCGCCATCACGGTGCACGGCCCCACCGAAGCCCTGGCCCACCTCCGCGCCCTCGCCACCGACCTCGCCCACCACTATGCGCCGCCGCCAGCGTCCTAGTTGTCTCCGGCGGCCGGAGCCAGAGCCGATCGTCGCGGCGGTCAGGACAGGTGGGCGGCGTCTAGGGCCGACTGCAGCGACTCGCGGTATCCGTCGCTGGTGACGGTGGCGCCGGAGACGGTGTCGATGTCCGCGCTCTGCGCGTCGAGCGTCGCCTGGCGCAGGATGGGCAGCGCGTACGCGTTGATCTGCTCGTCCCGGCCGTTCTCGCGGGGATAGACCGGCACCTGGACGTCGGTGATCTTCCCGCCGGCCACCACGACCGCGACCTGGACGTCGCCCCACCGGGTGGCGGCGGCCGCACCGGTGTAGGTCTTGCTGCCGTCGGTGGCCGGCGGTGCGGCGATGACCGTCCCGGCGGCCGTGGGGTCCGCGCCGTTGGTGCTGGTGCGGTAGCTGAAGAGCAGGACCAGCGCGGCGACGGTGGAGAAGAGCCAGAGGGTGATGCGTCGCATTGTCGAGGGTGGCCTTTCGTCACCAGGAGAACAGTTCGGTGTGCAGCCGCCCGGCAGGCGTTCCGGCGGCGTGCGCGGCGGTGCGGGCGGCCTCGGTCCACGCGTCCGGGCCGCAGACGAAGACGTGCGCCGCGGCGACCTGCGGGGCGATCTGCCGCAGCGCGTCGGCGTCGGCGTGGTCGGCATGCTGGGCGGGCAGCCAGGAGTGCCGGCCGGCGCGGGCGCCGAGCAGGAACACCAGCCGTACGCCGCGGTGCCGGGCGAACCATTCGAGCTCGCCGCGGAAGGCGATCTCGGACTCGGTGCGCGCGCGATAGACGAGGGTGGCTTCGCCCGGCCGGTACGGGAGTTCGCCGAGCAGGGCGAGCAGCGGTGTGACGCCGATACCGCAGGCGAGCAGCACCACGGGCCCGCCGGTGTAGGTCTCGCCGGTGAGTTTGCCGTACGGGCCCTCGACCAGCACCCGGGTGCCCGGCCGCAGCGTCGCGACGCGGGCGCTGCCGTCGCCGAGATCCTTCACGGTGATCCGCAGTTGGTGCCCGTGCGGGGTCGCCGACAGTGAATACGGGTGGGCCCTCGACCAGCCCGGCCCGTCCAGGAACCGCCACTGGAAGAACTGCCCCGCCCGGGCCGGGAGCCGGCCGAGGCGCCGGCCGGTCAGGTACACCGAGGTCAGGCCCGGGCCTTCGGCGGCGACGTGGGTGACGACCAGGCGGTGCCGCCAGTTGCGCCAGGCGGGCAGGCCGATCCGGTACGCGACGACCGCGCCGGCCGACACCGCGTAGAGCGTCCACCAGTACACCGTCGAGGCGGTCGAACCGATGAAGTCCGTGCCGGTCCACAGCTGGTGCGGCAGGGCCAGCCCGGCGCCGAGGTAGGCGTACAGGTGCAGCAGGTGCCAGGACTCGTAACGCAACCGGCGCCGGGCCGCGCGGACCGAGGTCACCACCACCATGATCAGCGCGGCGGTGCCGGCGGTGGCCAACAGCATGCCCGGGTACGTCCGGATCAGTTCCCACAGCTCGGCGAAGACGTTGGCCTGCCCGGCCCCCGCGTAACCCACGGTGATGAGGACGAGGTGCGCGATCATCAGCCAGAACGACGCGAACCCGGCCCACCGATGCCAGCGGGCCAGCCGGTCCTGGCCGAACGCCCGCTCGACCAGCGGGATCCGCGCCATCAGCAACACCTGGAGCAGCAGCAGGTCCGACGCCCACAGCCCGGTCAGCCGCCCGGCCGCCGACACCGCGTCGGCACCACCGTCGGCGAGCTGCCGAACGCCGCCGTTGCCGACCCACAACGCGGTCACCACGAGCAGGCTGAGCCCGGCCGCGACGCCACCGGCGTCACCCCACCAGAGCGGGGTGCGGGTTCTCCTGGTGACTGTCATGCAGCCAACCATGGGTTCCCCCGCTGAAAATCCCCGATCCGTCGGCTATGAGCCGGCTATGAATCCGCCGGGTGCGTCCCACCTGAGTCGCATCCGCGTGGCAGCCGGGTCTTCGGGTTGACCTGCGGAGGTTATTATCCGTCGGTGCCCTGCGCGAGCCACTCGGCACAGGCGCTGACCGCGTCTCGGCACTGTGCGGGCGGGCCAAGGCCCACGATGACTCGGTGGGCACGGACGGGGAACGGATGACGGACAGCGTGGCGGACCTCGACGAGGCGGTGGCGATCTTCACGAGCGTCCGGCCGCGCCTGTTCGGGATCGCGTACCGGATGCTCGGCAGCGCCGGTGAGGCCGAGGATCTGGTGCAGGACGTGTGGCTGCGGTGGCAGACGTGTGACCGCGCCGCGGTGGTCAATCCGGCGGCGTTCCTGGCCACGACCACGACCCGGCTGGCCATCAACGCGTTGCAGTCGGCGCGGGTGCGGCGCGAGACGTACATCGGCCCCTGGCTGCCCGAGCCGGTCGATACGAGCGCGGATCCGTACCTGGGTGCCGAGCGCGGCGCGGCCCTCGAAGTGGCGACGCTGGTGCTGATGGAGAAGCTCACCTCCAACGAACGTGCCGCCTATGTGCTGCGGGAGGCCTTCGACTACCCGTACGCGAAGATCGGCGAGATCCTGCAGTCGAGCGAACCCGCGGTGCGCCAGCTGGTCAGCCGGGCCCGGAAACACGTGACCGGCGAGCGGCGTACGCCCGTGCCGACGGCCGCACAGAAGGAACTGCTGACCACGTTCATCGCCGCTGCCCGCACCGGCGACACGGCGGCGTTGGAACGGCTGTTCGCCGCGGAGGTGACCAGCTTGTCCGACGGCAACGGCATGCGCGGAGCCTCACGCATCCCGGTCGTGGGCGCCTCGCGGGTGGCGAAGTACTACAGATCCTTCGCGGGCCGCTTCTGGCCGGGCGTCGAGGTGGCGTGGGCCAACATGAACGGGCAGGCCGCCGCGGTACTGTCCCGCGACGGCACGGTGTTCGCGGTGTGCACGATCAGCGCCTCGGCCGAGGGCATCGACCAGGTGCTGTGGGTGTTCAACCCCGACAAGATCGCGGCGGTGGCCTGATCCGCCGGCGTCATCGTCGTCAGAGTTCCGCGCCGAGCTCGTTGAACAGGCCGCCCGTGGACCCTGAACAGATTCTCGTGACACCAGGTGTCGGAGCACGTCACAAACGCGGCGGTCGTTCTGTCCTTGCTGCGGAGAGTCTTGGCCGCGTTGGGAGGAACCTCGTGAGCGTTCAGCAAACACACCTGCCCCCCGGGCGTCGAATGGATCACGACCATGCCGGATGCCGCGGCCCGGATCCCGGCCGGCGCCGAGGCCAGGAGCATCCGGATCACCCTGCCGCCCGGTGACCCCGGCGCCCCGCCGCACCGGCATCCCGGGCCGCTGTTCGGCTACGTGACCGAGGGTGAGGTTCTCTTCGAGTTGGAGGGCCAGCCGCCGCGGGTGCTCAAGGCCGGCGATGTCCCGTTCGAACCCGGCGGCGACGTGATCCATTACCAGGGCGCCAACAACCTTTCGGACGCGCAGTCGCAGATGGTGGTGACGATGTTCGCGCCGCCGGGTACCCCGGTTCTCACCGTGGTCAGCGCGGCGGAACTGGCCGAACGACGACACCGCCGCTTCACCCAGCCATGAGCCTCGCTTGACCGTAATTGGTACAGGCGCCCGGCGTCGGCGGGCCCCGGCGCAGCGCTGCGTGCGCCTGCTCCAGGACCTTGGGGCCGGCGGCGAGGACCACGGCGACGTCGGCGCCGCCGAGGGTTCCGCTGGTCTCGCAGAGGGTTTTCCCCGCCGCTGACGCAGTAGTCGCAGGTGCCGCAGGAGTGGCCGGGCAGGGGATGGCGACCCGGGCACCGATGCGGGCCCGGTTGCCGCGCCAACTCGTCAAGCCCGCGGGCAGGGTGCAGGATGTTGGTCGACGTTGTCGTCTGGGCGAGCGGAGGCTCTGGTGATCCGGCATCCGGCGTACCCCGTGGAGCCGTGGCAGGTGCGGGAGACCTATCTCGACAGCGACCTGCTGGCCCGGTCCGAATCGATCTTCGCGCTGTCCAACGGGCACGTCGGGTTGCGCGGCAACCTCGACGAGGGCGACCCGCACGCCCTGCCGGGGACGTATCTCAACTCGTTCTACGAGCTGCGGCCCTTGCCGTACGCCGAGGGTGGCTACGGCTATCCCGAGTCCGGTCAGACGATCGTGAACGTCACCAACGGCAAGGTGATCCGCCTGCTGGTGGACGACGAGCCGTTCGACGTGTGGGACGGGCGGGTGCGCCGGCACGAGCGGGTGCTCGACCTGCGCGACGGGGTGCTGCGCCGCGAGGTGGAGTGGGAGTCCGGGGCCGGGCGCGCGGTGCGGGTGCGTTCGACGCGCCTGGTGTCGTTCACCCAGCGGTCGATCGCGGCGATCGAGTATGAGGTGACGCCGGTCGACGAGCCGGTGCGGGTGATCGTCCAGTCCGAGCTGGTGGCGAACGAGGCGCTGCCCGGCCCGCTCAAGGACCCGCGGGTGTCGGCCGTGCTCCGGGCGCCGCTGGTGGGCGAGGCGAGCCGGGCCGGCGACACCGGCGCGATGCTGGCCCACGTCACCCGCGAGAGCGGCCTGCGCCTGGCCGCCGCGATGGATCACCTGGTGGACGGTCCGCCCGGCCTGCGCTGCAGCACCGAGGCGGATGCCGACCTGGCCCGTACCACCGTGGTCTGCCGGCTGGCGCCCGGCGAGCGGCTGCGCCTGATCAAGCTGGTGGCGTACGGCTGGTCGAGCCGGCGATCGCTGCCCGCGCTGCGTGACCAGGTCGCCGCGGCCCTCTCGGGCGCCCGGTTCGAGGGCTGGGACGGCCTGCTCGCCGCGCAGCGGGCCTACCTGGACACGTTCTGGGACGGCGCCGACATCGAGCTCGACGGCGACGCGGAGGTGCAGCAGGCCGTCCGCTTCGCGATGTTCCAGGTGCTCCAGGCGGGGGCGCGGGCCGAGAAGCGGCCGATCGCGGCCAAGGGCCTGACCGGTCCGGGATATGACGGGCACGTGTTCTGGGACACCGAACGCTTCGTGCTCCCGGTGCTCACCTACCTGCAGCCGGGCGCGGCGGCCGAGGCGCTGCGCTGGCGGCACGCGACGCTCGACCTGGCCCGGGAGCGGGCGGTCACGCTGGGCTGGGCCGGCGCGGCGTTTCCGTGGCGCACGATCCGCGGGCACGAGTGCTCGGGCTACTGGCCGGCCGGGACGGCGGCCGTACACATCGCGGCGGACATCGCCGACGCGGTGATCCGGTATGTGAACGCGACCGGCGACGAGGCGTTCGATCGGGATGTCGGCGTCGAGCTGCTGGTGGAGACCGCGCGGCTGTGGATCTCGTACGGCCACCACGACCGCAACGGCGTGTTCCACCTCGACGGCGTCACCGGCCCGGACGAGTACACGGCGGTCGCCGACGACAACGTCTACACCAACCTCGTGGCCCGGCGAAACCTGACGGCGGCCGCCGACGCCGCGGCGCGCCACCCGGACCGGGCCCGGGCGCTCGCCGTCGGCGACGAGGAGATCCTGGCCTGGCGGGCCGCGGCGGCCGCGATGAGTATCCCGTACGACGAACAGCTCGGCGTCCACCCGCAGGTCCGCGGCTTCACGCTGATGAAGGAGTGGGACTTCGCCGGCACCGACGCCGAGGAGTACCCGCTGCTGCTGCACTTCCCGTACCTGGATCTGTATCGCACGCAGGTCGTCAAGCAGGCCGACCTGGTGCTCGCCATGCACTGGTGCGGCGACGAGTTCAGCGCCGAGGACAAGGCCCGCAACTTCGCCTACTACGAGGAACGCACCGTCCGCGACTCCTCGCTGTCCGCGTGCACCCAGGCCGTACTGGCCGCCGAGGTCGGCCACCTGGAGCTGGCGCACGACTACATCGGCGAGGCCGTGCTCATGGACCTCTACGACCTGCATCGCAACACCCGCGACGGGCTGCACATCGCGTCCCTGGCCGGCGCGTGGCTGTCCCTGGTCGCCGGGCTGGGCGGCATGCGCGACCACGGCGGCGTGCTGTCGTTCGCGCCCCGCCTGCCCAGCCGGATCGACCGGCTCGCCTTCTCGCTGCTGTGGCGCGGGCTGCGGCTGCACGTGACCATCCACCCGCACGAGGCCGTCTACTCGCTGCGTACCGGGGACGGCGACGCCAAGCTGGAACTGTGGCACCACGGCGAGCCGCTGCTGCTCACCACCGCCGCCCCGGTGACCCGGCCCATCCCGGCCGCCGCCCCGCTGACCGGCGATCCCGTCCAGCCGCCGGGACGCAGTCCGGTCCGCCGCCAGCATCTCTTCCACTAGGTGCCGTCGAGCCCGATCAGGCCGCGACGAAGGTCCCGGGTTCAGCCCTGTTGGGCCCAGTCGCCGAGGGTCCAGTCGCGGACCTCCGGCATGTCCTCCAGGTGCTCGACGACGTACTCGTCGTGCCGGGCCAGCTGGGACTCGCACCAGGCCTTGAGGTCGGCGGCGCCGCGGGGTAGTCGCCTGGCGTTGTTGATGGCGTCCATGACCAGGTGGTATCGGGAGGCGCGGTTGCGGACGGTCATGTCGAACGGGGTCGTGGTGGTGCCTTGTTCGATGAAGCCGCGCACCCGGAAACGGTCGGCGTCGGGGCGGCCGTGCACGAGTTGGTGGATGGCGCCGGGGTAGCCGTGGAAGGCGAAGACGACGTCGACGGTGTCGGTGAACAGTTCGGTGAACAGGGTCTCGTTCATTCCGTGCGGATGGTCCTTGGGCCGGATCAGGGTCATCAGGTCGACCACGTTGACGACCCGCACCTTGAAGCCGGGGAGACGTTCCTTGAGGATCTGCGCGGCCGCGATCGTCTCCATCGTCACCACGTCGCCGGCGCAGGCGAGCACGATGTCCGGGTCGGTCGTGCCGTCGTCGGTGCCCGCCCACTGCCAGATTCCGGCGCCGCGGGCGCAGTGCGCGATCGCGTCCGGCATGGACAGATACTGCAGCTGGGGTTGCTTGTCGATGACGATGAGGTTGATGTAGGAGCGGGACCGGAAGCAGTGGTCGGCGACCGAGAGCAGGCAGTTGGCGTCCGGCGGCAGGTAGACCCGGGCGACGTCGCCGCGCTGGGTGAGTACCACCTGGATGAGGCCGGGTCCCTGGTGGGAGAAGCCGTTGTGGTCGTTGCGCCAGGCCGTCGAGGTGAGCAGCACGTTGAGGCTGGGCACCTTGGCCCGCCACGGCAGGTGCTTGGCCTCCTGCAGCCATTTGCCGTGCTGCACCGTCTGCGACGCGCTGACCATGGCGAACGCCTCGTAGGTGGCGAACATGCCGTGCCGGCCGGTGAGGTTGTAGCCCTCCAGCCAGCCGTGGCAGTTGTGTTCGGAGAGCACCTCCATGACCCGGCCGTCCGGGCCGATCGCGACGTCGTCCGGCGTGACCCGTTCCATGAACGCCCGGTCGGACACCTCGAAGACGGCGCCGAGCCGGTTGCTGTTGGTCTCGTCCGGGCAGAACAGCCGGAACGTTTCCGGGTTGCGCACGTAGGTGTCGCGTACCAGTTCGCCGAGCTTGCGGGTGGACTCCGCCCGGTCGGCGCCGGGCTGTTTCACCTCGACCGCGTAGTCCTGGAAGTCGGGCAGGTCGAGGTCGTGGGTGAGCAGGCCGCCGTTGGCGTGCGGGGAGGCGCTCATCCGCAGGTCGCCGTCGGGTGCCTGGCGGCGGATCGCCTCGGTGGGCGCGCCGGTCGGGTCGAAGAGCTCGTCCGGACGGTACGACCTGAGCCAGCGCTCCAGCAGTTCCAGGTGCTCCGGATTGTCCCGTACGCCGGACAGCGGCACCTGATGCGAGCGCCACGTGCCGGTCACGGGCACGCCGTCGACCTCGGCCGGGCCGGTCCAGCCCTTCGGCGACCGCAAGACGATCATCGGCCAGGCGTCGTCCGACCCGTTCTTCTTCGCCTGGATCCGTTCCCAGGCCTCGGCCAGCGCCGCGGCGAACCGGTGGTGCATGCCCGGCAGATCGTCGCCGGCCACCTCGATCACGTGATAGCCGTGGCCGCGCAGCAGCGACCGTACCCGCTCGGGGTCCTTACGCCCGAGCACCGTCGGCCCGGAGATCTTCGCGTCGTTGAGGTGCAGGATCGGCAGCACCGCGCCGTCGCGGGCCGGGTTGAGGAACGAGATCCCCTTCCACGAACCCTCCAACGGGCCGGTCTCCGCCTCGCCGTCCCCGACGACCGCCACGGCCAGCAGGCCGGGGTTGTCCATCACCGCGCCGAACGCGTGGACCAGCACATAGCCCAGCTCGCCGCCCTCGTGGATCGAGCCGGGCGTGGTCACCGACACGTGGCTCGGGATGCCGCCCGGGCTGGAGAACTGCCGGAACAACCGCAGCATGCCGGCCTCGTCCTGGCCGACCTGCGGGTAGATCTCGCTGTAGGTGCCCTCCAGATAGCCGGCCGCGACCAGAGCCGGGCCGCCGTGCCCCGGCCCGGCCAGGTAGATCGTCTGCTGCCCGGTCTGCCGGATCAACCGGGACACATGCGCGTAGATGAACGACAGACCCGGGCTGGTGCCCCAGTGCCCGAGCAACCGCGGCTTGATGTGCTCGGCGCTCAGCGGCTCCCGCAGCAACGGGTTGCCCCGCAGGTAGATCTGGCCGATCGTGAGGTAGTTCGCGGCCCGCCACCAGGCATCGAGGCCGGCGATCTCGTCATCGGTCAGTGGTGCCGAGGTGGTCGTCACGGTAGCTCCCAACAAGCGGTTCCGGTTCGGTCACCTCCAACCTAGGAGCGCCGGCCGGACCTCGCAGGGGTCATCCGGCGGGCCGGCCCGGGACCTTGGTCCCGAACCGGCGGGCCCGCGGGCCGGCTACTGCCCGTCCGCGGCGACGTCCCAGTGCTCGATGATCTTCCCGTTCACCACGCGGAAGAGGTCCGCGACCGAGTAGTCGGCGGCGAAGACCCACACGATGTCCGCGTCGGCGAGGGTGTGGCCGAACTTGGTCCCGCCACCCGGGGCGGGCGCGGCGCTGCCCTGCGTGCCCTGCTGAAACAGCTGTTTCACCGCGGCGACTCCGTTCCCGGCCGCCGGGTTGTGCTGGTAATACCGTGGATCCCAACTCCGGTCGAGCACCGTGGCGTCGCCGTCGGACAGGGTGCGGTACGCCTCGACCGCGAACTTCCGGTTCGTCTCCTCCTGGTCCTCGGAGATGGCCGGCATCCCGTTCGGGTACTTGTACACGTCGCTGAACAGCGAGTTCCCGCTCGCCGTCCGCTTCGGCGCGGCCTGCGTCATGCCCCAGTGCTCGACCAGCTTGCCGCCGTTCACCCGGAACAGGTCGACCTTGGCCTCGCCGGTCGCCTCGTCCGCCGGGGTGGCCGACGCATGCCAGTGCACGGCCACCAGGTCACCGTCGGCAGCCACGTGCTTGACCGTCGCCACCGCGCCCGGGATCTTCGTCTTGAGGTCGCGGAACGATTCGGCCTGCCCGTCGGCCCCGGCTGGCACCGACTTGTCATGCTGGACGTAATCGGTGCCGACGAGGCTGGTCACGACGTCGGTCTTGTCCTTGTTGAACCCCTCCGCGTACAAACGCAGGACGAGCGCCTTGTTCTGTTCCTCGGCCGCGGCCGAGGAGCCGGCCGCGGCCGAAGAGCCGGCCGCGGCGGATGACGCGGCCGGCGGCGGGGCGGCCGGGTCGGTGTTGGATGGGCTGCCGCAAGCGGTCGCGACGCAGGCCACGGCCGCGAGCCAGGGCAGGGCGCTCCGGTGTCTCACTAGGTTCTCCCAGGTGGGGTGGGTCAGGAATTCGAACGTCCGTCGACGGCGCTCGATCTGAGTCATGCCAAACGTCGCGGATCCCGGGCGACGCGGCCATCCGGCAGGCTGTGACACCGGACCCGCCGACCAACCCGGAGCAACCCCGCCGACCGGCGGGGGTCGACTCCACCGACCGGGGGGACTTTTGATCGTCCGCGATTGCCTCCCGCAGGACACCGGCCGGTGGCTGGTCCGCCGTGGCCGGATCGGCGTTTTCCCTGTTCAGGCCGGTGGCGGCGAGTGATTCCCACTCGGCTGCATCGCGCCTCGGGGCGGCGCGGCCGCCCTCGTTCGACCCGACCCGCCCCATAATCGAACGTTGTTCGGTTCTTGCGTGCCGCACCGGCTTGCACTACCTCTGATGCACGCCAGCGACCCAAGAGCGTGGAGAATTCGGATGACCGCTGCGACCCGGCCCCAGGCCTCTACCGCCACAACGACCGTCCGGACCGCTCACGTTGCGCTCTGGATCTTCCTGATCGCCAACCTCGCCATCGTCGAACTGATGGTGGTCACCACCCAGCCCGCCGCCAACGCGTTGGGCACGATCGGCCGGTTCCTCGGCCTGCATCTGGCCTTCGTGATGGCGTTGCAGCTGCTGCTGATCGCCCGGCTGCCGTTCCTCGACCGGCGGATCGGCATGGACCGGCTCACCCGCT
>Ga0207668_10000434_pt1 | contig 26375 bp, 22 predicted proteins | sample KBSS43metaG_FD_184323 | JGI IMG/M metagenome (GOLD analysis project Ga0207668, IMG submission 184323) | Switchgrass rhizosphere microbial communities from Kellogg Biological Station, Michigan, USA - KBS S4-3 metaG (SPAdes) (version 2) | ecosystem: Host-associated > Plants > Roots > Rhizosphere...
CCCTAATAGGCCATCCTGGCCGACGGCCTATCAGACCACTTGCCTGCCAGAACCTTGGCGCAGGTTTGCGATGCAGTGGTGTCGAAGCTCGTGCCGGACAGTTTCTGCAGCCGGCTGGCTGCGGATTCTTCGCCGAACGCAGCCAGCCCACCATCACCGCGGCCTCGGCCTCGGTCGCTCGTTCCCAGCCGACCTGCGAGAGCCACAACAGCCGCAACCAGCGGACGCTCGTCGGAGAACGGCACGTCTCCAGACGGCAATGGCAAGCAGCTCAGCACCGCCGCGTTGGGCGCACACCAAGAGCCGGTGGTGCGTAACCTCTTGCTATGAATCGACGGGGATGGTGGCTGGTCATTGGGGCCGCCGGTGTGCTGGCTCTGGTGTCGCTCGCCTCAAACGTGACGACTGTGAGCCAGCTCGAAGGCAAGGCGAACACGCTGCTGGCCGGGCGGTTGGCCGTCAGCCAGCTGGTCAATGCGGGTACGGTCTGGGCCGGGCTGGCAGTGCTGTCCGGGTGGCTCGTCCGCCGCCCCGCTCAGGCCGTTGCCGCGGGAGTCGTCGCCCTGCTCACCGCTTGCGTCGTGCACTACGGCGTGGGGATGGCCTTCGGAATGTTCGACGCGGATGTCTGGACGTCCAACGGGCACTGGCTGCTGGCTGCGATGGTCATGGGCGGACCGCTCGGACTGGTGGGCGCGATCGCTCGGCGGCTGGATCCGTGGGGGGTGGCGGCCCGCCTTGTCGTCCCCGTCGGAGCGGTGCTCGAACCGTTCGTCGTCGGCCGGTTCACCACCCCCGCGATCCTGCCCTGGCCCAACCGGGTGGCCGACTTCATCAGCGGATCGGTGCTGCTGGCGGCCGGAGTGGCAGGCTGGGTTCGAGTACTCGTCGAGGCCCGGAGGCGGCGGCAGGCAACGACTGAACGGCGAGCCACCGCCGAGCCGCGATGATGGACCCATGACCCCTGCGGAAAGGTCCGACATGACACACGGAACCGCCGGCCCGTTGCGGGTGACGGTGTGGGGCGAGAACCGCCACGAGCAGATCGACGAGCACGTGGCGAGGATCTATCCGGCCGGCATGCACACGGCCATCGCGGAGGGCATCGAGGAAAACCTCGGCGACGGCTGCCTGGTCCGTACGGCCACCCTCGACGATCCCGAGCACGGGCTGACCGACGAGGTGCTGGCCGCCACCGACGTACTCACCTGGTGGGGGCACGCCGCGCACGACGAGGTCAGCGACGAGGTCGTCGATCGGGTCCACCGGCACGTGTTGTCCGGGATGGGCCTCGTCGTGCTCCACTCCGGACACTGGTCGCGGATCTTCACGAGGCTGATGGGCACGAGCTGCACGCTGCGCTGGCGCGACGAGCACGACCGCGAGCTGATCTGGACGGTCGATCCCACGCACCCCATCGCCCGGGGCGTACCGCACCCGCTGATCATCGAGGAGGACGAGATGTACGGGGAGTTCTTCGACATCCCGGCACCGGACGAGCTCGTGTTCGTCAGCTCCTTCAGCGGCGGGGAGGTGTTCCGCAGCGGCTGCACGTTCCGCCGCGGGCACGGCAAGATCTTCTACTTCCGGCCGGGCGATCAGGCGTACCCCACCTATCACCACAAGGACGTGCGCCGGGTCATCGCGAACGGGGTCGCCTGGGCCCGCACCGACCGGCCGGAACGCAGCCTGCCGATGCTCCTGCGCTACGAGACCGGGGAGTTCTTCCACGGCCAGGGCTACCGAGGGCCGCTCCAGTGACGTTCCGGACGATCCCCACCAGTACGGCCGACCCGCTGCGGGTGGTGATCGCGGGCGCCGGCGGGATGGGCCGGGCCTGGGTGGCCACCGTCGCCGGCTCGCCCGAGGTGACGCTCGCCGGCATCGCCGACCTCGACGTGGCGCTGGCCCGCGACGCCGCCGACACGGCCGGCCGGCCGGACCTCTCGGTCGGCAGCGACGCCGTCGCCCTCGCCCGGCAGACCGGCGCCCAGGCGCTGATCAACGTGACCGTCCCCGAGGCGCACCACCCGGTGACCACCGCCGCGCTGTTCGCCGGGCTGCCGGTGCTCGGCGAGAAACCGGTCGCGGAAAGCGTGAGCCGGGCGCTGTCGCTGGTCGCCGCGGCCGAGGCCACCGGGGAACTCTTCATGGTGAGCCAGTCCCGCCGCTGGAACCCGCAGCTGGCCAGGCTGCGGCGGATGACCGCGCAACTCGGCGCGATCGGCACGGTCAGCACGGAGTTCTTCCGGTCCGAGCGGTTCGGCGGCTTCCGCGAACGGATGGCGTACCCGCTGCTCGTCGACATGGCGATCCACGCCTTCGACTCGGCGCGTTTCCTGCTGCGGGCCGAGCCGGTGACGGCGTACTGCCAGTCGTACAACCCGCCGTGGAGTTGGTTCGCGGGGGACGCCAACGCGACCGTGCTCTTCGAGATGGCGGGCGGCACCCGGTATGTCTACAACGGAAGCTGGTGCAGTCCCGGCGCGGTCACGTCGTGGAACGGGTCCTGGCGGGTGAGCGGCGAGAAGGGCACCGCGCTCTGGGACGGCGACCACGAACCGGTGCTCGACGCCGAGGTGGACGACGGTGAACCGGCCGGCCCGCCGCACTCCGGGATCGCCGGTGCGCTGCAGGTGTTCGTACGGGCGCTGGGGTCGGGGGAGCCGCCCTCCGGCGAGGTGCATGAGAACGTGATGAGCCTGGCGATGGTGGAGGCGGCGGTGCGATCGGCGACCAGCGGGCGGCCCGAACGCCTGGCCGACGTGCTGGAGCAGGCCCATGCGCGGGCGCTGCGCGAGGAGACCCGGGCGGAGGTACGCAGTGTCCTCGCCGGATGGTCCGCGGTGCGCGACGTGCTGAGGGGCGTCCCGGCTTGATCTCGGCCAGTAGACTCCCGCCCCGTGGCATGGTTGGGCAAGGGAGCGGCCGGTCCCCGGGTGCTGCGGGTGGAGCGCGGCCGCTATGCGTTCGTCGGCGCGGCGGTCCGGGATGCCCGCGACGGTGACGTCATCGAGATCGCCGGCGGTACGTACATCGAGCAACTGGTCATCGACAAGGCCATCGAGCTGCGGGCGATCCCGGGCACCGGCACGGTCGGCCTGGCGCACAACGACGGCCCGCTCGTGCTGCGCGCCAACGCCGCGGTGCGCGGCCTCATGATCGCGGTCGGCGACGACGGGTGGGCCGACGCCCTGCTGGTGCAGGGGCCGGGGGTGGCACCGCTGATCCAGGACTGCCTGGTCGGTTCGGGCAGTGGCGCCGCGATCCGGGTCGAGGCGGGCGCGAGCCCGATGGTGCGTGGCTGCCGGGTCGAGGGCGGCGGCAACGCGCTGGTGGTCGACGGCGCGGGCGGCCGGTACGAGGGGTGCCAGTTCACCGACTCGACCGACAACGCCGTCGTCGTGTCCGGTGCCGCCGCCCCCTATCTGGCCGGCTGCGCCGTGACCCGGCCCGCGCACAACGCGGTCACCGTCACCGGCGTCAGGACCGTCCTCACCATGCACGAGTGTCTCGTCGACCAGGCGGGGTCCGTCGGGATCGACGTCTCGGGCGGCGGCCGGGCCGTGCTGGCGGGCACGACGCTGCGCGACATCGACCAGGACGCGGTGACCGTGAGCGAGCGCGGATCGACCGTCGAGCTGACCGGTTGCACGATCAGCGGCCGGGGCGGCAACGGCGTGTACGTCTACGCGCACGCGTCGGCGGCCCTCACCGGCTGCGCGCTCACCGGCCTGGACTGGGGCGTCAAGACGCTGGGGCGGAACGCGACGGCGACGCTCACCGGCGGCACGATCGAGGGTGTCGAGTACGCGGCGGTCGACTGCGCGGACAAGTCGCAGGTGACGGTCACCGGCGTCGCGGTCCGCCGCGGCGCCGGCCGGCTCGCGGTGTCGGACCGGTCGGCCCTGGTCGCGACCGACGTGACGATCGAGGGCGGCGACAACTGCGGGCTCGACGTGTCGGGCGGCGAGGGCCGGTTCACCCGGTGCCGGATCACCGGATCCGAGCGGCCCGGCGTCTGGGTGGAGGGCGGCCGCGCCTTCTTCGAGCAGTGCACGGTCAGCGGCAGCGACAGCGACGGTTTCTACCTGGACGGCGGCGAGCCGGTGCTGACCGGATGCGTGGCGCACGGCAACGCCGAGCGCGGCTTCGCGCTCCACGTCGACGCCAAGCTGACCGCCTGCGCGTCCTACCGGAACGGCGAGCCGGACGACGTCGGGATCCAGCCCGGAGCGCCGGTTCCGGCCGGCGCCGTTCCGGCCGGCACCGTCCAGTTGGGACGGCCGTACGACGAGATGGCCGTCACCGAGCGCGCGGCCGAGCCGGATCCGCCCGCCGCCGAACCGGTCACGGTCGACGACCTCCTCGGGGAACTGGACCGGCAGATCGGGCTGGCCGCGGTGAAGGCCGAGGTGCGTACGCTCATCGACATCCTCGTGGTAGGCCAGCGCCGAGCCGCGGCCGGCCTCCGGACCCCGCCGCTGAGCCGCCACCTCGTGTTCACCGGCAACCCGGGCACCGGGAAGACCACGGTGGCCCGGCTGTACGGGCGGATCCTCGCCGCCCTGGGCCTGCTCGCCGACGGCCATCTGGTCGAGGTGGCCCGGGTCGACCTGGTCGCCGAGCACATCGGCGGCACGGCGGTGCGGACGAAGGCTGCCTTCGACCGGGCGTTCGGCGGGGTGCTGTTCATCGACGAGGCGTACGCGCTGGCGCCGGAGGACAGGGGCTGGGACTTCGGCCGGGAGGCCATCGACACGCTCGTGAAGCTCATGGAGGACCACCGCGACGAGGTCGTCGTCATCGTGGCGGGATACCCGGGGGAGATGGCGCGGTTCATCGCCGCCAACCCCGGTCTGCGGTCCCGGTTCGGCCGGATCATCGAGTTTCCCGACTACAGCCCGGCGGAGCTGGTGCGGATCACCGAGATGCAGGCGGGCGCGCACGATTACGCGCTGCCGGCGGACACCCGCCAGGAACTGCTGGACTACTACTCCGCGATGAGCCGGGGCACCGGCTTCGGCAACGGCCGGGCGGCTCGCCGCACCTTCGAGATCATGGTGGCCGAACACGCGAACCGTCTCGCCCGCGCGCCGGCCGCGACCAACGAAGACCTGACCACGCTGCGACCCGAGGACCTGCCGGACGAGTGGACCGACCGCCGGGTCGGCTGATCCCCGGAATGCGGGTCACCCCGGGGCGGAGGTGGGGCTCACCAGGCCGGCGTCGTACGCGGCGATCACCAGCTGCACGCGGTCGCGGGCGCCGAGTTTGCTCAGCAGGTGGGAGACGTGGGACTTGACGGTCTTGACGGCGATGCTGAGGTGGCCGGCGATCTCGTCGTTGGACAGACCCTGGCCGATGAGGCCGAGCACCTCGACCTCGCGGGTCGTGAGCTGTTCGAGCCGGGGCCGGACGGGCGGGCCGGCCTGTCCTTTATGGACGTAGTGGTCGACCAGCCGGGCCAGGATCGACGGGGCGAACAGCGACTCGCCGCTGTGCGTGCGGCGGATGGCGTTGAGCAGATCGTCGGGGCGGCTGTCTTTCAGCAGGAAGCCGCTCGCGCCGGCGCGGAGCGCCTGAAAGACATACTCGTCGAGGTCGAACATGCTCAGCACCAGCACGCGGGTGTGGGCGAGCTCCGGCAGCCGGCAGATGCCCCGGGTCGACTCGATGCCGTCGAGCCGCGGCATCCGGACATCCATGAGCACCACGTCGGGCGCGGTGGCCCGGGCGACGGCGATCGCCTCCACCCCGTCGCCGGCCTCACCCACCACGGCAAGGCCCGGTTCGGCGTCGATGATCATGGCGAGGCTCTGCCGGAGGAGGGGTTCGTCGTCGACGAGGACGACCTGCACGGGCCGGTCCGGAGTCACGCGGCTCCCTCGGGAATGACGGCCTCGAGGCAGAACCCGTCGTGCCCGGGCCGCGGGCCCGCGGTCAGCGTGCCGCCCAGGCTGCCCACCCGTTCCCGCAGCCCGAGCAGGCCGTGCCCGGCGCCGGACCGGCCGGACCAGCCGCGGTTGGGTCCGTCGTCGTTGACGGTCACGCTGACGGCGGCCGGGGTCCGCGCCAGGCGGACGTCGACCGTGGTCGAGCCGGCGTAGCGCGCGCTGTTGGCCAGCCCCTCGCGGACGACCCGGCAGATCGCCACCTGGGCGCCGGGGGACACCGGGCCGAGCTCCTCCTGATGCAGCTCCACGCGCAGGCCGGCGCGGCGGGCGCCGTCGATGATCTCGGGCAGGGAGGCCAGGGTCTCGGTGGGACGCAGGGCGGGCCGGTCGCCGGCATCGCGCAGGGCATCGAGCATGCGGCGCAGCTCGACCGTCGCGTTGCGGCTGATCGCCTCCACATCCTCGATGGCGGCCAGCAACGCCGGCTCGTCCGGCTTGCGGGCGTGCAGGTGCGCGGCGGCCGCCGCCCGTACGGTGATCATGCCGAGGCCCTGGGAGACGATGTCGTGCAGGTCGCGGGCGAGGCGCAGCCGTTCCGCGAGCACCGCCTCCGCGGCATCGCGCGCCGCCATCGCCGCGGCGTGCTCGGCCCGCTCGACCCGCAGCCGGACGATCGCCCAGACCGAGATCGCCGCGAAGACGAGCAGCAGGACGGTGACGAACGGCCAGCTGAGCCCGAGCCCGAGCTCGGCGGCCAGCACGAGGAGCAACCCGCCGGCCGGGAGCAGCCACAACCATGGTCGACGGGAGCGGCGAAGGCTCTCGGTCATGCGGAGGAGCCTACCGGTTTTCCGGCTGCCGGCATCGGACCACGGTCTGACGGACCCAGGGCCGACGGCGCGGCCGGATTCCCGCCCGTGGCCTGATGTTCCGCCGCCCCGGACGTGGTTGTTTTGGAGTACGCGGCCGGCACCACGGCCCGCCACAGAGTTCGGGAGGGTCGTTGTACAGGCGCGTGGTAATGATGGTCGCAGCGGCGCTGTTCGCCCTGCTGGCTCTGGTGGCGGCGATCGTCACCGATCTGCACGACCGAGACTTCCCGCAGGCCCTCGGCGCACAGAGCCGGGTGGGCCTGGACTTCGGCGAGTCGCAGCTGCGCGACCGGGCGGCCTTCGCGGCACTGACCCGGATGGACGCCCAGTGGCGGCTCGGCCTGGTCCGGATCGCACCGGACCTGGCCGGCGACAGCGACGAACGGGTCTTCGTCACGCTCAACGACGGGGACCTGCCGGCGACCTTCCCCTGGTTCAACGGTGCCGCGGCGGGCAAGGTGGTCGGCGCGGACCGGCTGGCCAACTCCTCCCCCGACGGGTCCTACCTGGTGACCGGCGACGGCGCCCGGCTCGGCGAGTTCGAGACGGCGCTGCGCGCCGCGGGCGTACGGGTGACCACCGTCGACGCGTCCGTCACCGAGAGCCTGAAGTTCGCCATGCGCGAGGGCGGGTTCGGCGCGGCGGTCCTGGCCGGGTTCGCGCTCATCGCGGCGCTGGCGCTGTTCTGGCTGTCGATGAAGGCGCGCAGCCGCGCGCTCCGGGTGCTCGGCGGCTGCCCCACGCTGCGGATCCAGGCACAGGACCTGGGCGGCTTCGCGGTCGCCCTGACCGTCTCCGCGGCCGCCGTCACGCTCGCCGCCGCGGCCTACGTGGGCCTCTTCCACGGCTGGCGGTACGTCGGGGTTTTCGTCAAGGCCACGGTGGGCCTGGAGGCCGGGGTCATCGCCGTGTCGTTGCTCGTGGCGCTCGCCATGTCGGCCTCCGCCTGGCCGAGCGCCACCATGCTGGCCACCCGCGAGCCCGCGGTGAAGAGCCTGCGCAAGGCCGCCGTCGTCATCCAGGCGGTGACCTTCCTGCTGGTGGTGGGCGCGGCCGGGCCGGCCTGGTCGGCGTATCGCAACTCGTCCGCGACGGCCGCCGAGATGGCGCAGTGGAAAAACCTCGCCGACCAGGTCGCCGTCCAGTTCGGGGTGAGCGACGAGGAGATGACCGCGCTCGAGCCGCGGATCGGCAAGCTGGTCGGGGATGCCGAGTCCAGCGGCGCGGTCGCGTACTCGTACACGTTCACGGACGAGACCTGGGGCGGCGATCTCGGCGGGTATTCGGCGGTGGCCTTCGTCAACCAGCGATGGCTCGACCTGATGACCACGAACGCGCCGGCCGGCGCGCTCGCGCCGGTGCCGTACGACCGGGTGAAGGGCATGGTCACCCGCGAGTTCGGCGAGACGTTCACCCTGCTCGCGCGCGACAAGGCGCCGGGTGCCGAGGTCCTGTCGGGATTCGACTACCGCAAGCCGGCCGCCGGCTTCCGGCTGCCGGTCGGCGAGGGTGGCGGCGGCGGAAGCCTCAAATTCCTGGACGACGTCCTGGTCGCCGTCGTGCCGTCGCTGCACGAGACGTTCAACGACCGCAACCTGACGTCGATGGTCTCCACCCGAAACCTCGTGTTCACCGGGGTGGCGCCCACCCAGGCGCTGCTCCAGCGCAACGGTCTGTCCGCCGAGGCGCTGAGCGGGCGCGGGATCAAGGGTGACCTCACCGTCGTCTACATCGCGGAGGAGGGGATCCTGCGGGCCCAGTTCATGGCGTACATGGTGTGGCTGATGAATCTCGCGCTGGGCGCCCTGGTGGTCGCCTTCGCCGTCGCGGCCGCGATCAGCGCACTGATCACCGCCCTGCTGCACGCGAAGCGGGACTTCCCGCTGCGGCTCGCCGGCCGGTCGTGGGCCCGGATCCTGCGCAGCCGGGTGGCCCGGGAGTTGCTGGCCGGCGCGGCGATCGTGGCCCTGGTCGCGGTGTTCCAGCAGCCGGACGCGGTCGGGGCCCCGCTGGTGGCCGCGCTGTTCGGGGTGTTCGTTGTTCCGCTCAGCCACCTGGCGGCCGCGAATTGGTGTTTCGCCGGCGTCAGCAGGCGTCGAATCTGATGGGAGTTCCAATGCTGGTTGAGGCCGAGGGCGTGTCCGTGGCGATCGGTGGGCGGCCCGTGCTCGACGGCGAGTTCGTACGCTGCGAGCCCGCGACGATGACCGCGCTGGTCGGCCCGAGCGGGTCCGGCAAGACCACCCTGCTGCACTGTCTCGGGCTGCTGTTGCCGATCGACCGGGGCCGGATCCTGATCGACGGGGCGAACGTCACGACGTACGGATCGGCGGCGCGGCGCCGGTTCTGGCGTGATCATGCGGCGTTCGTGTTACAGGACTACGGGATCATGGACGAGGAGTCGGTCGCCTTCAACGTCACGATGCAGTCGAGCCTGCTCGGCAAGCAGGCCACCGGTGACCGGGAGCGGCTGGCCGAGGTGCTCGAACGGACCGGGCTGACCGGCCGGGACGAGGAGGCGGCCAGCCACCTCAGCGGCGGCGAGAAACAGCGGCTCGCCCTGGCCCGGGCCATCTACAAGCGAGCGTCCGTCGTCTTTGTCGACGAGCCGACCGCGTCGCTCGACGCCGCCAACCGGCGCAAGGTCATCGACCTGTTCACCGAGTTTGCCGCGAAGGGTTGCACGGTCATCGTCTCCACGCACGACTCGGAAATGATCGAGGCGTGCGGCGCACGGCACGAGATCGGCAGTTCGCGCACCGCCGGCCGAACCGTCGATCAGCAGGCACGCTGAACCATTTTCCACCCGGCCCCGGCCACGTTGCGAAGTTCACTGAGAAAGGATCTCCATGTCAACGGTAACCAAGATCGCGCTCGGCGTCGTCGTGCTGGCGGCCATCGGGGCGGGCGGGGCCGCGGTCTTCGGCGGCGCGTTCTCCACGACGAAAGACGACCATCCGCCGTGCGAGGAACTGCCGACCCGGGCTCAGGCCGACGCCGCCCTCACCAAGAACCGGGCCCTCGCCACAGACATCGAGGCGCTGGGCAAAGGCATCTCCGTCGGGGTGGGCACGCCGTGTCCCAAGGGACAGGACCGGGCGCTGATCCAGGTGACCTACAAGTCGGATTCCGAGCACGAGGCCATCGGCGACCTGCTCGTACGCCGCGACGGGTTCGGGGTTCCGGTGTATCTCGTGGAGAAGTAGCCGGCCGGGCCGCAAACGCACTTCGGCCCGGCGGCCGAGGGCCGCCGAGCCGAAGCCGGTCCGATCGGCCGTCAGCAGGTGCGGTAGAAGTATTGGGCTTCCAGGCCGGGCGAGTTGACGGTGTTGATCTCGGCGATCGAGCGCTGGTTGGAGGCGGTGTCGATGCTGCGCGACCGGCTGGTCTCCCGGCCGTCGATGAACCGGATCACCGTCGAGCCGTGGCACCGGTTGACCGTGTAGTAGGAGCGGAGCTTGATGTTCCAGAAGCCGTAGCTCCAGGTGCCGCCGGACGACGGGTGCTGCACGTGCTCGCCGACGCTCACCCAGGCCTGGGCGGGCGCGGCGAGAGCCGCCGTCACAGCGGCCGAAAGCGCCACCCCAGCAAACGCGACCTTGGCCGTTTTCTTCACTGAGCTCCCCCATTCGTGAAACAGCCCGGGGGTCGATCCCCGTGACTGCACCAACTGGCAGGACTCAGCGAACCGTATTGACGCTGGTATGTCCCGAGCCATTCAGACCGTTCTCCGACTGGCCGTTCCGGCAGCCGAGCGGGAGTTCGCCTGACCGAATGGCCAGGTACACCAGGTGAGCGCGGTTCTTCGCCTGATATCGCGCGCTCAGGTTGGAAAGGTGGTATTTCACGGCACTCTCGCTCCGATGCAGGTGCCGGGCGATCTGGCTGACCGTCAGGCCCTCCGCGACGAGGGTCAGCACCTCGCGTTCCCGCTGCGTCAGACTCGCCTCGGCGGGCCCGGATCCGGCGGCCTGCGGGCCGGGCCAGGGTTCGGCGAGGGCGTCGAGGAGGTGTCCGCCGATCGCCGGGCTGAGCCAGCGCTGCCCGCGGCGTACGGCGTGCATCGCGCTGCTCAGCTGCGGGGCCTGGTCGTTGGCGGTCACGATCCCGTCGATTCCGCGCCGCATGAGATCTCGCAGGATCGTCATGTCGGGCGGGTCGTCGGTGGCGAGGGCCACCATCGCCATGCCGGCGGCCGCGCCCCGACCGCGCGCGCCGAGGAAGTCGGGCAGGCCGGCGGCCACCGCGGTGTCCACCAGCAGGACGTCGGGCCGGCGAGCGCGCACCTCCTCGATCAGCGCGTCCGGACCGAGGGAGACCTCCGACACGGCGAAGCCGGGACGGAGCCCGATCAGGGTCGCGATGCCGGCCCGCAGCACCTCGTTGCCGGCCGCGATGAGGACGTGCACGCGATCCGCGCCCCCGGACGTGGCCGGGCTCGTGCCGACCGAGCTCAGCACCTGCCGCCTCCGCCACGGGCGGGCCGGGTGCCGCCGGGGACAGGGTGGACCTCCGCTTCCACCCTGCCGCCCGGCGGTCTCGCCGGCGGTCCGGCAGTGTGCGCCATGCTGCTCGGCACTCGCGGGATCCCGAATCCGAGATCCCGCAACAATCTTCTTGATTTCATTGACGCCCCCGAATGAGAATTGCCTACCAGGAAACTACAGAAAGCAGCGCTGAACCCCGGATGATCCGGCAGCAACGAACAACGGCTCGGGCGATTGTCACGATGCCGGAAATGTGCTAGCAAAGGCAAACAAGCAGCTTATTCATCCGGTACGGCGCGCCGTCCAAGATCATGAATAGCCGGCCAGTTCGTCCGATCCCCGACCCATCGGCGCGGCCGGCCCGAGCGGCGGGCGGCTGGCGGGACGGCTTGGCGGGGTCAGAGCCGAGCGGCAGGCGGCAGGAGGGCCGGCTCGCCGGTGGGCCAGTCCCGCGGCTCGGCCCCCAGCGCGGACAGCTGCCGGCTCTGCAGCCGGCACCACGGCGAAAACCCGGAGTCCTCCGCGAGCGCCCGCCCGAGGAATTCCGCCCAGGGCATCCACCGGGTGGTGCCCACCTCGGCGGGATCCGGGCGCGGCTCGCCACGCACCGTGGCGTACAGGACCGGGCACATCTCGTTTTCCACGACGCCGTCGAGTTCGGCCCGGTAACGGAATTCGGGCAACACCAGCCGCACCTCGTCCAGTTCGAGACCGAGTTCGTCGGTGGCCCGCCGCCGAAGTGCGCCGGTCACCGATTCGCCGCGCTGCGGATGCCCGCAGACGCTGTTGGTCCAGATGTTCGGCCACGTCTTCTTGTCGGCCGATCTCCGGGTGGCCAGAAAATGGCCGTCAGAATTGAAAAGGTAGCCGGAGAAGGCCAGGTGAAGGGGTGTCGAGCCGGTGTGAACGGTGCTTTTCTCCGAGTAGCCCCGAGCGATTCCCGATTCGTCCAGCAAAATGACATGCTCCACGGCGGCCACTAATCTCTACTCGGGTGAAAGCGGCCCGCGGAAATTGCCCGCCGCTCGGGCCGAATGGTATCGGCGGTGGTGCGCAGATCGTATCCGACGGAACCCGCAGCCACAATGGATGATTGGCGCGACAGTCCGAATATGATCGCGGGCCGGCGGGCGCCCGCGCGGGCGCGGACGGTAACCGATCCGGCCGCGCAAGTGATACCCGCCGGGAAGACCAAGATTGTGATCGATGTCTCACTCGACTTGCAGTGATCGGCCGATGACGATGTGTGCAGCGAGTGATCGACTTGCGGCGGTGGCCCGGACGGCTGCGGCGTCCGCTGCCGCGAGAGAACAGGAACTGCGAATGCGCGCGTTGTCCGTTTCAGACCACCTTGACGGCCAACTGAGGCGGCTGTGCGCTGTGCTGGGGCTCGACCCGGCCGCGCCGGCCGAGCTACTGACCGCCCTGCTCGGCGGTTACGGTGCACGACCACTGTCCGAACCGCCGGGTTGGCCGTGCAACGTCGCGGACGACCACTCCCCGGTGGAATTCTCGATCGCCTACCACGATGCCGAGCCGGCCGCTCTGCGGATCCTCGCGGAGGTTCCCGGCTCCCCGCCGGGCATCCGGACGAACATGGCCGCCGCCTTCGCGTTCCTGGAGGCCGCCGCGTCGCGGTACGGCCTGTCCACCCGGCGGCTGGCGGCGGTCCGCGATGTCTTCGAGGCCGAGCAGCCGCAGGGCCAGTTCGCGCTGTGGTGCTCGCTGGTGTTCCGCAGTGGACGGCAGCCGGAGTTCAAGGTCTACCTCAATCCGGAGGTGCACGGCGTCCGGCACGCCCCCGCGCTGGTGGCGGAGTCGCTGCGCCGGCTCGGCCTGGCCGAGGCGTACGCGGCCATGATGGAGCACGCCGTCCGGCCCGGCGAACTCGGCGGGCTGGACCGGCTGTCGTTCTTCGCACTCGACCTGGACGACGGGCCGCAGGCGCGGGTCAAGCTCTACCTGACCCACGAGCAGGCCCGGACCCGGGATGTGGCGCGCGCCGCCGGCGTGGTGGACGGCGTGGACCCGGCGGCGGTGGCCGAGTTCTGCGCGTCGATCGGCCACACCGCCCGGTTCGACAGCCTGCCGCTCGTGGGCAGCTACACGCTCGCCGAGGGCGCCGGCCGGCCGGTCGGCTACAGCATCTACGTTCCGGTCCGCGGCTATGTCGGCGACGACGAGCAGGCACGCGACCGGGTGCGGGCGGTACTCGCCAAGCACCGCTTCGACGTGGCGCTGCTGGACCGGGCGATCGGCGCGGTGACCCGGCGGTCCCTCGCCGACGGCGTCGGGCTGATCGCCCACGCCTCGCTGCGGCTCGGGCCACCCCGTCCGGGCGTCACCGTATACCTCTCCGCCGAGGCGTACGCGGTTGCCGCCCCGAGGCCGCTGCCGCTGTCCGCCGCGTAGGCTGTCCCGCCGGCTCCTCGGCCGTGCTGTGCCCAACCACCGTCAGGAGTGAGTCGTGCTGCCTCCGCCGTACCGCATCAAAGTCGTCGAACCGATCCCCTTCCTGAGCGCCGGCGAACGTCGCGAGGCGCTCGCCGCGGCGGGCTACAACCCGTTCAACCTGCGCGCCGACCAGATCACCATCGACCTGCTCTCCGACTCGGGAACCGGGGCCACCTCGGCCGCGCAGGAGGCGGCGGCCGCGGTGGGCGACGAGTCGTACGCGGGCGCGCGCTCCTGGTTCCGGTTCCGCGACGAGGTCGCCGACCTCACCGGCTATCCGTATGTGCTGCCGGTGCACCAGGGGCGGGCCGGCGAGCGGGTGCTGTTCTCCAGCCTGCTCAAGGCCGGGCAGATCTGCCTCAGCAACACCCACTTCGACACCACGCACGCCAACGTCGAGCTGGTCGGCGCCGAGGCGCGCGACCTGCCGTGTGCCGAGGCGGCCGACTTGGACAGCCCGGAGCCGTTCAAGGGCAACATCGACCTCGCCGCCCTGGAGCGGACGTTGACCGGCCCGGACGGCCGGCGGGTCGGGCTCGTGCTCATGACGATCACGAACAACGGGCTCGGCGCCCAGCCGGTCTCGATGGCCAACCTGGAGGCCGTCCGGGCGCTGTGCCACCGGCACCACGTGCCGTTCTTCCTCGACGCGGCCCGGTTCGCGGAGAACGCCTGGCTGGTCGGCCAGCGGGAGGACGCGTACAAAGGCTGGTCACCGCGGGCGATCGCGGCCCGCGCGTTCGAATTGGCCGACGGCTGCGTGGTCAGCCTCAAGAAGGACGGCCTGGCCGCGATCGGCGGGTTCATCGGGCTGCGCGACGAGCGCCTCTACGACACGTGCGAGGCCAACCTGATCGCCACCGAGGGCTTCTCCACCTACGGCGGGCTGGCCGGTCACGATCTGGAGCGGCTCGCACAGGGGCTGCGCGAGGTGGTGGAGCCCGACTATCTCGCCGCGCGCGCCGAGTCGACCGCCCGGCTGGCCCGCCGGATCAACGACGCCGGGGTCGACACCGTCCAGCCGGCCGGCATCCACGCCCTCTATCTCAACGCGGGCCGCCTGCTCCCGCATCTGTCCCCGGCCGAGTTCCCCGGGCACTCGCTGGGCTGCCAGCTCTATCTCGACGGCGGCATCCGCTGTGCGGAACTGGGCTCGCTCTACCTGGGCACGATGGACGACCAGCACCGGCTGGTCTCCGCCGCACCCTTCGAACTGGTCCGGCTCGCGATTCCGCGCCGGGTCTACGCCGAGGAGCATCTCACGTACGTCGCGTCCGTCCTCGAATCGATCGCCAAGGCACCCGAGCGGATCCGTGGATACCGCATCGTGTCGGCACCGCCGTTGCTGCGGCATTTCAAGGTACGGCTGGAACCGCTGGCCGCTCCGGACCGGCAGCCGGTGGCCTGACCGCGATCCGGGACATGGCGTGCCGGACCAGGGCGATCAACGCCAGCTTGCTGGACGCCCGGTCGCGCGCGTCGCACCACACCAGCGGCACCTCCGGACCCAGCTCCAGCGCGGCGCGGATCTCCTCCTCGCTGTACGGGCACTCGCCGAAGAACCGGTTGACCGCGGCGACGAACGGGATCCGCCGTCGTTCGAAGTAGTCGACGGCCGGAAAGCTGCTGTCCAGCCGCCGGGTGTCGACCAGCACGATGGCCCCGACCGCCCCCTGCGCCAACTCGTCCCACATGAACCAGAACCGGTCCTGCCCCGGCGTCCCGAACAGGTAGAGCACGACGTCGGGGCTGATGGTGATCCGGCCGAAGTCGAGGGCGACCGTCGTGTGGGTCTTGCTCTCGACGCCGGTCACATCGTCCACGCCGACGCTCGCCTCGGTCAGGATCTCCTCCGTCGTCAACGGCGGAATCTCACTGACCGAGCCCACCAGGGTCGTCTTGCCGGTCCCGAAGCCGCCGGCCACGACGAGCTTGACTGATGTCCGTTCCACCTGTCCGACCTCCTCGTCCGCTAGAGCCGCTCGAGGCCGGCGAGAACCGAATCGAGCAGCTGGAGGTCGACGATCTTTTCCTGGGCCGGCGATCCGATCCCCAGATAGCCCTGTTCCAGCAGCACGTCGACCATCACCTTTGTGATCGTGAGGGGGAGATGCAGATAGGCGCCGATCTCGGCCACGGAGATCCAGTTACGGCACCGGTTCATGATCTCCAGGTACTCCGGTTCCAGCCGCCGCTGGTCCACCGGCAACGCGATGACCTGAGTGGCCAGGTCGAGACTGGTGTCGCGCGGGCTCGTCCGCCCGTTGACCAGGATGTACAACGGGACGAACCGGCCGGTGGCCGCCTCGTCCTCGCCGTCCCACACCTCAAACGTCATGGCCGGGGCCGGGATGGCTGTCGACCAGCGCCGCCCGGGCCGTGGCGCCCAGGTAGTCGCCGATCCGGGTCACCAGGCGGCTCACCTCGTACGCCACCATGCCCATGTCGACGTCCTGGTCGCACAGCACGGCGAGCCGGGCGTTCTGCCCGGCGGCGGCGATGAACAGGGTGTGGTCCTGATACTCGATCACCACCTGCTGCACCGTCCCGCTGTCGAAGCGGCGCCCGGTGCCCGCGGCGACGCTGTACATCGACGAGGCGCCCGCCGCGAGGATCTCGGCCAGATCCTGCGACATGAAGGTGGACTTCTGCATGATCAGGCCGTCGGTGGACAGCACCACCACCGAGACGACGTGCGGAACCTCGGCAAGATCGTCCAACATCCAGGGTAGTTCGGTGGGAGACGTCGGGTAGGTCACTCGTTCCTGCCTTGCTCAGCGTTGGTAACTGTCTCATCGCGGTCGGCCGCCCGGCCGACGATCCTGCCCTGCTGGTATCGCGTGAAGCGTTCGCGCGCCTCCTCCGGGGAGCGCGGCGGCGCCGGGGCGGCGCCGCCGACCGGTCTCGTCGGCTCCTCGTCGCGCAGTTCGGCCGCGAGATGCTGCTGCGGGCGGCGATGCGGCAAGGGCGGCCGGGCCATCGACTGCGCCACCGGTGAGGCCGTGCCGACCGCCGACGCCTCGCGCTGGACCGGAACGGCGGGACCGCCGCTCGGCTGGTCGGTGCTCATGGCGCCGCCTGTCGGGTCGGACTGCCGGACGGGGGTCGCGCCGGGTTCGAGCAGGCCCACGGCGGCCGGGGGCGGCAGCAGCGCGACCGCCGGCGACCGGAGGCCGTCGCGGCGAGCGTCCTCGCGGCCCCGCACCGGGGCGGGCGGCTCCGCGGCGGGGCGATCGGTGCTCGCCTCCGGCCCGCCCACCAGCAGCCGTTCGGGCAGCAGCACGATGGCCAGCAGGCCGCCGTACGCCGATCGGCGCAGACTGACCTGCACGCCTTCCCGCTTCGCGAGCTCGGCCACCACGTACAGGCCGACCTGCGCCCCGTCCTTCAGCTCGGTGACCTCGGGGGTGGGCGCCTCGGCCAGCAGGGCGTTGGCCCGGTCGACGGCCTCCGCGCTCATGCCGACGCCGGCGTCCTCGATCTCCACCGCCACGCCGTGGTTGGCCTGGCTGGAGGTGACCCAGACGGTGGTGCCGGGCGGGGAGAACGCCAAGGCGTTGTCCAGCAGTTCGGCCAGCAGGTGGATGACCTCGGCGACGGCGTGCCCGACGAGCGCCACGTCGCTCGCGCTGCGCAGGGTGATCCGCTGGTAGTTGCGCGCCTCGGCGAACGCGGCCAGCAGCACCCGCCGCAGCGGCACCGGGTTGTGGAACCGGCGGCCGATCTGGCCGCCCGCCAGGATCACCAGGTTTTCCAGGAAGCGGCGGGTCTGGTTGAGCTGGTGGTGGATGTCGAACAGGTTGGTCAGCAGCTTCTCGTCGCCGATCTGGCTCTGCAGGTCCTCGACCACCTTGAGGCCCCGCTGCAGCGGTCGCTGCGGCCGCCGGGCGACGCCCATCAGCATCGCCGTTCCGGCGGCACGCGCCTGGGCCTCGCTGACCGCCGCGCCCGCCGCCGCCTGGATCGACCGGTTGAGGACGGCGGCGACCTGGCCGATCTCGTCGCTGCCGTAGCTGGTGGCGGCGAACTCGGTGGCGAGGTCGACCGGTTCCCGGCGGCGCAGCCGCTCCAGCACGGCCGGCAGGCGCTGGTCGACCAGGACGTCGGCGTCCGTGCCCAGCCGCATCAGGCGCACCGAGAGCGCCCGGTCGACCAGGACCCGCGACTGGCGCACCGCCCACACGATCGCGCCGACCGCCACCAGCAGCGCCAGAAGACTGCCCAGGGACGCCACCAGCAGCTGGTTGTTGCCGGTGCGCAGCGCCTCGGCCGACACGTCGTCGGCCTGCTCGACGGTCATCCCGATCAGCCGGTCGGAGACCGCCGCGGTCAACGCCGTCCAGCGGTCGCGGCCGGCGGTCAGCGTCCGCGGCACGCCGAGGCGCCACGGGCCGGCCGAGACGACCGAGTCCTCGGCGGCGACCAGTTGTCTCCACGCGTCGCCGGCCTGCAGGTCGGCGAACCGCTGCCGGGCGTCCGGCACGAGGTGACCGGCGACGTTGCTGAGCGCGAAGTGATACGCACCGACCAGGCGGACGAACTCGAGGTACTCGGCCTGGTTGAGCGATCCGGCCGTGAACGCGCCGTCCAGCGTCGAGGCGGCCCGCGACATCAGGTCGCCGGCCCGGAAGACCTCGGTCGCGGTGATGCCGCCCTGCGTCGCGGTGACGTCGGGCACCACCCGGGCCTGCGTGTCGAAGAGGTCGGTGGCCGCGTCCAGCAGCTGGTTGTAGAAGGCGTAGGCGCGTTGTCCGCTGACCGACCGGGCGTCGATCGCGCTGCGCGTGTTCGGCAGTTCGTCGAGGTGCCCGGTCAGCGTCCGCCACCGGGTCCGGATCGATTCCGGCGCGTTGCCGAGCGCGCCGTCCGCGACCGCGCGCAGCGCACCGAGCTGCTGGTCGGTCTGCCGGCGCCGGTCGAGCATCGCGGTCAGGCCGCCGTTCGACGGCCGGGACAGATAGGTGATGCTCAGCCGCCGTTCCTGCTGGATCGAGGACAGCGCCGAGACGGCCGGGATCGAGACCTGGCGAACCGAGTTGGCCACCGCCCGGTTGTAGAAACCCTGAAAGACGAGGTAACCGGAGGCGCCGAACCAGAGCAGCAAGGCGACGACACCGGGAATGAGCACCAGCCGGACGACCCGCCGTTTGATCGATCGCTGCCGGCCGGTGGTGGGCCGGCCGGTGGTGGGCTGTTCGGTGGTGGGCTGTTCGGTGTCAACCGGATCGGCTCGCCGGCTCGCGAGGTCGGCCGATGTGGGCGCCAACGTATATCCAATCTGGAGAAGCACCGGACAGGCAGCGGGCATGAACGCCCGGCCGACGCCGAGAGGCTTGCAAACCCTAGCGTCGCCGTGGACCGGACACCAGAGCCGAAATCACCCGCGCGGCATTTTCCCTGGTCAAAGGTGAGATGATCAGATAAGTCCAACTACGTTCATCGACATGCTGAGGTCCATAGAGGACGTCCGGGCCACGGTTGCCGGGTGGCCGGGGCGTGTGTCGGTCACCACGTATCCGGCATGCGGCCGTCATTCTCCGTCATCGCGAAGTAGCCTGGAAGGCCGCCCCGGGCGGCTCGGCGCCGCACGCTTGGCCGACGTTGACCCGTGAGGTGGAGATGGAGCACGCCCGGTGACCGTGACGACCGATCTGCGACTGATCGACCTGCCCGCGATCACCGTCCCGCCGGAGGCTCCGGCGCTGTTCCACTCCCGGTCGGCGCCGGTGCGCCGCACGCTGGTCGACATCCTCGACGCGACCGTGCAGGCCCATGCCGGCGCCCGCGCGATCGACGCCGGCGCCACCAAGATCACCTATCACGACCTGGCCGGCCAGGTCGAGGCGGTGCGTGCCCGGCTGTGCGGGCACGGGATCGGCGTGGGCGACCGGGTGGGCGTGCGGGTCTCGTCCGGCACGGCCGAGCTCTACCTCGCGATCCTCGGCGTGCTGGCGGCCGGCGCCGCGTACGTGCCGGTGGACGCCGACGACCCCGACGAGCGCGCCGAACTGGTCTTCGCCGAGGCGGGCGTCTGCGCCGTCCTCGGCGACGGCCTCACCGTGTCGCTGCGCGGCACCCCCGCGGGCCGCCCCGGACGCCCGGGCCCGGCCGACGATGCCTGGATCATCTTCACCTCCGGATCCACCGGCACCCCCAAGGGGGTCGCCGTCTCGCACGGCGCCGCGGCCGCGTTCGTGGACGCCGAGGCGCAGCTGTTCCTCGTCGAGGACGCGGGCGAGGCGATCGGCCCGCACGACCGGGTCCTGGCCGGGCTGTCGGTGGCCTTCGACGCGTCCTGCGAGGAGATGTGGCTCGCCTGGCGGCACGGCGCCTGCCTGGTGCCCGCCGCCCGCTCGCTCGTCCGCAGCGGCGTCGACCTGGGGCCGTGGCTGGCCGAGCAGCGCATCACGGTCGTGTCCACGGTGCCGACGCTGGCCGCGCTGTGGCCGGTCGAGGCGCTCGACGACGTCCGCCTGCTGATCTTCGGCGGCGAGGCGTGCCCGCCGGAACTCGCCGAGCGGCTGGCCGTCGAGGGACGTGAGGTCTGGAACACGTACGGCCCGACCGAGGCCACCGTGGTCGCCAGCGCCGCCCGCCTGACCGGCGACGGGCCGGTACGCATCGGGCTGCCGCTGGCCGGCTGGGAACTCGCCGTGGTCGACCCGGCCGGCGTGCCGGTCGCGATGGGCGAGACCGGCGAACTGGTCATCGGCGGGGTCGGCCTGGCCCGCTACCTCGACGCCGCGAAGGACGCCGAGAAGTTCGCGCCACTGCCGGCCCTCGGCTGGCCGCGGGCGTACCGCAGCGGCGACGTCGTGCGCGCGGAACCCGAGGGGCTGCTGTTCCTGGGCCGCGGCGACGAGCAGGTGAAACTCGGCGGGCGCCGGATCGAGCTCGGCGAGGTGGATGCCGCGCTGCAGGCGTTGCCCGGCGTGGCCGGCGCGGCCGCCGCGGTGAAGCGCACCGCCGCGGGCAACCAGCTCCTGGTCGGCTACGTGGTGCCGCGCGACGGATTCGATGCCGCCGCCGCGGCGTTGCGCATCCGCGAGCAGCTCCCGGCCGCGCTCGTCCCGCTGCTGGCCGAGGTCGACGCGCTGCCGACCCGCACCTCCGGAAAGGTGGACCGGGCGGCGCTGCCGTGGCCGCTCGCCGTCACCGGCGGCGCCGAGGTCGAACTGACGGCGACGGAGGAGTGGCTGGCCGGCGGCTGGGCGGAGATCCTCGGCGTACGGCCGGCGGCCGCCGACGCCGACTTCTTCAGCAGCGGCGGCAGCAGCCTCAACGCCGCGCAGCTGGTGGCCTGGATCCGGCGGCGGCACCCGCAGGTCTCGGTGGCCGACGTCTATCAGCAGCCCCGGCTGTCGCAGCTGGCGGCGGTGCTCGACGCGCTCGGCACCACCGCGACGGTGCGCCGCGAGGTCCGGCCCACGCCTCGCCGCGCCGGGCTGGTGCAGGGCCTGCTGATGCTGCCGATGCTCGCGCTCGTCGGGCTGCGCTGGCTCACCATCCTCGCCGCATTGGGAAAACTCGCCGCCCTGGGAAATCTCGTGCCGGCGGCCTGGTCGCCGCGGGTCTCCTGGTGGTGGATCGCGGCGGCCTGGGTGCTGCTGTTCAGCCCGCCCGGGCGGATCGCCGTGGCGGCCGCCGGGGCGCGGCTGCTGCTGCGCGGCGTCCGCCCCGGAAAGTATCCCCGCGGCGGCGGGGTGCACCTGCGGCTGTGGGCGGCCGAGCGGCTCGCCGAGCTGACCGGCGCGACCGGCGTCGCCGGGGCGGGCTGGATGATCACGTACGCCCGGGCGCTGGGTGCGCAGATCGGGCCGAACGTCGACCTGCACTCCGCGCCGCCGGTCACCGGCCTGTTGAAGCTCGGCCGCGGCGCGGCGATCGAGCCCGAGGTCGACCTGTCCGGCTACTGGGTCGACGGCGACGTCGTCCGGGTCGGCAAGGTGCGGGTCGGCGCCGGCGGCCGGGTCGGCGCCCGCAGCACGCTGCTGCCCGGTGCCCGGATCGGCAAGGGTGCGAAGATCGCGGCCGGCTCGACCGTGGCGGGTGCGGTGCCGGCGAACCAGCGCTGGGCCGGCTCGCCGGCCGCTCCCGCCGCCAAGGACGCGGCCGGGTGGCCGGCGCAGCGTCCCCCGCGGCGGCGCCGGTTCTGGGTGGCCGGCTACGGCCTGACCGCCCAGCTGCTCGGCCTGCTGCCGGTGGTGGCCGCGCTGCCGGCCCTGGTCCTGCTCGGCCGGGCGGTCGCGGCCCGGCCCACCCTCGGCGCCGCGCTGCTCGCCGTCCCTGCGGCGGCCGTCGCCTATCTCGGCTGCTACGCCCTGCTCGTCCTGGTGGCGGTCCGCCTGCTCAGCATCGGCCTGCGGGCCGGCTTCCATCCCGTCCGGGGACGGGTGGCCTGGCAGGTGTGGACCACCGAGCGCCTGATGGGGATGGCCCGGGCCGCGCTGTTCCCGATGTACGCCAGCCTGTTCACCCCGGTCTGGCTGCGGCTGCTCGGCGCCAAGGTGGGCCGCGGGGTGGAGGCCTCCACGGTCCTCGCGCTGCCGGCGATGACCACGGTCGACGACGGGGCGTTCCTGGCCGACGACACGATGGTCGCCACCTACGAGCTGAGTCACGGCTGGCTGCGGGTCGCCCCGGCGCGGATCGGCAAGCAGGCGTTCCTCGGCAACTCCGGGATGGCGGCGCCCGGCCGGTCGGTGCCCAAGCGGGGCCTGGTCGGGGTGCTCTCGTCGGCGCCGCGCAAGGCGAAGAAGGGTTCGTCGTGGCTCGGCGCCCCGCCGATGCCGCTGCGCCGTACGGTCGAGGCGGCCGACGCGAGCCGCACCTTCGACCCGCCGCTGCGGCTCAAACTGGCCCGGGCCGCGATCGAACTGTGCCGGATCGTCCCGGTGATGTGCGCCGGCGCGCTGGCGGTCCTCGTTCTCGCCGCGCTCGCGCTGATCTGGCGAACCGCCGGCGGCTGGGCGGCCGCGCTCGCCGCCGGTCCGGTGCTGCTGGCCGCGGCGATTGCCGCCGGTCTCACCGCGACGGCCGCGAAATGGCTGCTGGTCGGCCGGTTCCGGGTCGCCGAGCGCGCGTTGTGGACGTCGTTCGTGTGGCGCAACGAGCTCGCCGACACGTTTGTCGAGGTGCTCGCCGCGCCGTGGCTGTTCCGCTTCACCACCGGCACGCCGCTGCTCACCCTGTGGCTGCGCACGCTCGGCGCGCGGATCGGCCGGGGCGTGTGGCTGGAGACGTTCTGGCTGCCCGAGTACGACCTGGTGACTCTCGGCGCGGGCGCCACCGTGAACCGGGGCTGTGTCGTGCAGACCCACCTGTTCCATGATCGGATCATGAGCATGGACGAGGTGACTCTCGGGGCGGGCGCCACGCTCGGCCCGCACGGGATCGTACTGCCCGGCGCGAGCATCGGCGCGCGCACGACCGTCGGACCCGGTTCGCTGGTCACCCGCGGCGACGCGGTGCCCGGCGACAGCCGGTGGCTGGGCAACCCGATCGCGAACTGGACATGACACCCGGGGTGGGGCCGGGTGGCGCCACCCCCGGTGCCGAGCAGTCGACCGACTCGTACCTGCCCGAGCACGGCAACGGCGGATACCGGGTGCTCCACTACGACCTCGACCTCGACTACCGGGTCGGGTCGAACCGGCTCGCCGGCAAGGCGGTCATCACTGCGCGGGCGGTCCAGTCGCTGTCCCGGTTCAGCCTCGACCTCGGCCGGTTCCGGGTCCGGGACGTCCGGGTGGACGGGCGGCCGGCCACCTTCGGCCATCGCCAGGGCAAGCTCCGGATCAAACCGGAGCGGCCTGTCCCGCACGGCACCGCCTTCAAGATCGAGATTCGGTACGCCGGTACGCCCGTACCCGTCGCCGGCAGGTGGGGCGACATCGGCTGGGACGAATTGACCGACGGGGTGCTCGTCGCGAGCCAGCCGAACGGGTCGCCGTCCTGGTTCCCGTGCAACGACCGGCCCGACGACAAGGCCACCTTCCTGGTGGCGCTCACCGCCGCGTCGCCGTACACGGTGCTGGCGACCGGCGACCTCGTCTCGCGGCGCCGCGGGGCGGGCACCACCACCTGGGTGTACGAGCGCAACGAGCCCACCGCCCCCTACCTCATGAGCGTCCAGGTCGGGCGGTACGAGCTGGTGGACCTGGCCGCGGGCGGGGTGGTCCAGCGGGCCGCGATCCCGCCGCGGCTGCGGCCGGTGTTCCGGCACGACTTCGCGCGGCACGGCGAGATCATGGTGGCCATGGAACGGCTGTTCGGGCCGTACCCGTTCCGCGAGTACGTCGTGGTGGTCGCCGACGACGACCTGGACGACCCGGTCGAGGCACAGGGCATGGCCGTGTTCGGGCGCAACCACCTCGACGGACGGCGCACCCACGAGCGCCTGATCGCCCACGAGCTCGCCCACCAGTGGTTCGGCAACAGCCTCACGGTCGCGGACTGGCGCCACATCTGGCTCAACGAGGGCTTCGCCACGTACGCCGAATGGCTGTGGTCCGCGGCCTCCGGTGGCCCGCCGGCGGGCGCACACGCCGCCGAATGGTACGGCCGGCTCACCGCCCTGCCGCCGGACCTCACCGTCGCCGATCCGGGCGTGGACCGGATGTTCGACCCGTTGGTCTACAAGCGCGGCGCGCTGACGCTGCACGCGCTGCGCCTGAAGGTCGGCGCCGAGGCGTTCTTCGCGCTGCTCCGGTCGTGGGCCGCCGAACACCGGCACGGAACCGTGACGACCGCCCAGTTCCGGGCTCACTGCCGCCGCTTCACCGCCGAGCCGCTGGACGACCTGTTCGCCGCGTGGCTCGACCGTCCGGCGCTGCCCCCGCTACCCCGGGCGTGGTGACGGCGGACCGCGGGATGCGACGGCCATCTATCGTCTGGGCATGGCGATACGCAGCAGGGGACCTCATCGAGCGCGATCGTTCACCCGGTGGCCGCTGATCGTCGCGATGCTGGTCACGCTGAGTGCGCTCGGCGTCGCCGCTACCCCGGCCGGGGCCACCATCGCGGAGGATCCGGTTACCGAGGGTGACCTGCACGTCATGACCTTCAACCTCCGGTACGCCGGCTCGAAGCCACCGACCTGGCCGGTGCGGCGGCCGGTGACCCGCGCCCTGCTGACCACCGAGCGGCCCGACCTGATCGGCACCCAGGAGGGGCTCGCCGGCCAGGTGCGGGACATCCGCAACGACCTCGGGGCCGGCTACGACTTCATCGGCGTGGGCCGGGAGGGCGGCACCCGCGGCGAATACGAGGCGATCTTCTACCGCAAGGCCCGGCTCGTTCCGCAGGCCCACGGCCACTTCTGGCTCTCCGCAACGCCCGACGTGGTCGGCTCCAACACCTGGGGCGGCCGGATCACCCGCATGGTCACCTGGGTGCGCTTCCTCGACCGTACGACTGGAAAGCGCTTCTACGCCGTCAACACCCACCTGGACAGCGGCGTCGAGTACGCGCGCCGCCGCTCCGCGCAACTGATCCGGGACCGGCTCGCCGCGCTCCGGCCGGTCCTGCCGATCGTCTTGACCGGCGACTTCAACACCGGGCCCGGCGGCTACGTGTACGACCTGCTGGTCGGCCAGGCCGGCTACCGCGACACCTGGGCGACGGCCGGGGCGGACATGCCGGCGTACGGCACGTTCCACGACTACGGGCCGCTGGTGCCGGGCGGCCGGCGGATCGACTGGGTGCTCACCACGCCGGACATCACCGCGCTGGCCGCCCGGATGAACACCTTCCAGCCTGGCGGCCAGTACCCGAGCGACCACCTACCGGTGCAGGTCTGGCTTCGCCTGCCCTGACCGCAGCCGCGGCCACCACGCCGGGACGGCCCGCCGATACCGCTCGTACTCCGCGCCGAACCGGCGGGTCAGCGCGGGCTCCTCGTACCAGCGCACGAAGGACGCCGTCACCGCCCAGAACCCGGCGGCGTACAGCAGCAGGCCGGGCCGGGCGAACAGCAGCGCCTGGCCGGCGATGGCGACCACCAGGCCGGCGTACATGGGGTTGCGCAGGTATCGGTTGAAGCCGGTGACCACCAGGTGGTCGGTGGGCGTGGCCGGCATCGGGGTGCCGCCGGCGCGGGCGAACTGTACGAAGGCATGGATCGGCGGGACGAGGCCGGCGCAGATCAGCGGCACGCCCAGCACGCCGGTGACCGTCCACCCGGGGAACTCCCAGCGGGTGATCAGCCAGGGGACCAGGCCGGCGAAGGTGCCGGGGGCCGCCAGGAAGAACGCCGCGCTGCCGAGGGCCGCCGCCGATTTCCGCATGACCGCATTGTGCCGCCGGGCCGGGCCTCCGTCGGCGCGTCGCGTCGCGGGTGCGGGTCGGTGTCCGCCTTTCGACGGGAGCTGTTCCGCGGCCGTCGGCCACCCGTGTGGTCCCTCGTCGCACTGTTACCGAGTGCAACGGCTGACCGTGCCCGGTCTTGTCGTTCAATTGCTCGGATTGTGGTGTGAATGTCGCTGGTGCACCTATTCGATCTCTCGGTGTCCGCTGATCTGTCCCTTGCGGTCGGCAAACATCCGGGATTCGACGAAAAGGCTGTGGAAAACGTTGGCATGATCGAGTACTGACACGGCGGGGGGAAGGTGCGAGAGAATTGATGCATGGCGCAGATGTCATTGTTCAGCAGGGTTGAAATCGCG
>Ga0207668_10000442_pt1 | contig 26181 bp, 19 predicted proteins | sample KBSS43metaG_FD_184323 | JGI IMG/M metagenome (GOLD analysis project Ga0207668, IMG submission 184323) | Switchgrass rhizosphere microbial communities from Kellogg Biological Station, Michigan, USA - KBS S4-3 metaG (SPAdes) (version 2) | ecosystem: Host-associated > Plants > Roots > Rhizosphere...
GCGGAGGGGGCAGGACTCGATCAGCCCGTCCGGGGTACTGCGCCGCCGGGCGGTCAGCTACGCGGACGAGCTGCGGCCCCTCGACTAGAGCTCCCCCAGCTCCGGCAGCAGGGCGGCCGCCCGGGCCAGGTCGTCGCCGAGCGGGCGGTCGTCCATGGCGTCGTCCAGTGTCTTGGCGGCCAGGTCGAAGGCCTGGCGGGCGATGCCGTCGGTCAGCCGGCCGGGGGCCAGCCGGAGGGCGCGTACCGCGGCCACCAACTCGGCCGCGAGCAGGGTGGGGGCGAGGTGGGTCATCGTTCGCAGCGAGCGGGCGCCCTGGGTGGCGAAGCTCGCGTGTTCCTCCAGGCCGAGCGAGATGGTGAGCGTGCCGGCGGCGGTGGGCTGCATGCCTACCCGGATCTCGGTGAGCAGGTCCTGCACCACGTACTCGGCGATCATCAAGCCGGAGCTGCCGGGCGGGCCGGCGGCCAGGAAGGCCCGCAGGCCGGTCAGGTCGGGGCGCATCAGCAGGCCGAGACGGGCCGCGGACAGGGACAGCACCGGCAGGAAGGTGCCGCGGACGGCGTCCAGGTGACTCGCTAGCGTAGCGGTGTGGAACTGGCCGTGGTGACGTACGCCGTCGTCGGTGACCAGGGGATTCTCGACCGCCGCGTTCAGTTCGCCGAGCAGCACGTCGTGCAGGGCGCGGGCGGCCGCCAGGGCGGGCGCGGTCACCTGGGGCAGCACACGCAGGCCGAACGGGTCCTGGATGCGGGCGGGGGGCGCGCAACCGGCGACCAGGGCGCGCAGTTCGGCGGCGATCTCGGCCTGGGCGGGGTGGGCGCGGTTGGCGTGGACCGCCTCGTCGTACGCCTCGGGGTTGCCGCGCAGCGCGAGGAAGCTCAGGGCGCCGACCACGACGGAGGCGCGCAGCTGGCTGCGCATCCGGTCCAGGGCGAGCGCCGCAACGGTGACGGTCAGCGCGCTCGAGGAGATCATCGGCAGCGCGTCAACGGCGTCGATCGTGGTGACCGGGCCGTGGCCGGAGCGCCACGGTCGCTCGCCGGCCAGGGTCAGGCCCAGCTCGGCCAGCGCGGCCAGGTCGGCGGTGCCGATCGCGCCCCAGGAGTGGAGGGTGGGCACGGCGCCGTCGCGCAGGGCGGCCAGGAACGCGGCGGCGACTCGCCCGGAGATGCCGGAGCCGCCGGCCAGGATCTGGTTGAGGCGGGTGACCATGGTGGCGCGGGCGGTCAGGTCGTCCTCGATCGGGCCGGTGCCGGCGCAGTGGCTGCGCAGCAGTCGCAGGGCGTGCGTCGCCTCGTCGGCGGACTCGGTGCGCTCCTGCCGGTTGGCGCCGACGCCGGTGTTGGCGCCGTAGACCGCGCCGCGGGCCCGGGCCGCCAGCAGCAGCGCGTGCCGCTCGTCGACCAGCGCCACGGCGGCCGGCTCGGCGGTCACGTCCGCGCGGCCGGCGGCGACGGCGATCAGGTCGTCGATCGTCAGCGAATGCCCGTCGAGCCGGACTTTTGCGCGCATATCGACACCACCTAGTTTCAGCAGCGTAAAGCCTCGGGCTGGGCGTTGACATTCTATTCAGCACGTCGAGACTATGAATAGCCTCATTCATTGAGCGGGAGCGCCATGATCACATTTGACGATGTCGTGAAGGTCTATCCAGGCGGCAGCACGGCCGTGGATCACCTCTCGCTCGAGCTGCCGACCGGGCGGACCACGGTCTTCGTCGGCCCGTCGGGCTGCGGCAAGACCACCTCACTCCGGATGATCAACCGGATGATCAGCCCGACCTCCGGCCGGGTGCTCATCGACGGCAAGGACGTCGCGGGACAGGACGAGGCGGTGCTGCGCCGCGGCATCGGCTACGTCATCCAGCACGCCGGGCTCTTCCCGCACCGCACGGTGCTGGACAACGTCGCCACGGTGCCGATGCTGCTCGGCAAGACCCGGCGGGAGGCCCGGGCCGCCGCGCTTGAGCTGCTCGACCGGGTCGGGCTCGCCCCCGAGTTCGCGGGGCGCTATCCGGCCCAGCTCTCCGGCGGCCAGCAGCAGCGGGTCGGCGTGGCCCGCGCGCTCGCCGCCGACCCGCCGGTGATGCTGATGGACGAGCCGTTCAGCGCCGTCGACCCGGTCGTACGGGAGGGCCTGCACCGCGAGTTCCTGCGCCTGCAGAAGGATCTGGGCAAGACCATCGCGATGGTCACCCACGACATCGACGAGGCGATCAAGCTCGGCGACGTCGTCGCGATCTTCCGGCAGGGCGGGGTGCTCGCCCAGATCGGCACCCCGCAGGAGCTGCTCACCCAGCCGGCCGACCGGTTCGTGGCCGAGTTCGTCGGCCGCGACCGGGGGCTGCGCAGCCTCTCCTTCGACACGGCTGCCGACCTGCCCGTACGCCCGGTCGCCGAGGCCACCGAGCTGCTCCTCGACGACGCCGGCCGACCCCAGAGCTGGCAGCTCAGAAATGTCAGTGCGGAGGTAGAGACGTTCACGCCGGAGGACTCGCTGCGGCGGGTCACCGACCTGACGATCACCTCGCCGGCCGGGATCGCGGTCCGGGTCGGGCCGGACGGTAAGGCCGACGGCATCGTCTCGCACCACGATATCGCCGACCACATCGCCCGGATGAAGGGCCGGCAATGACGACGTATCTCTCGAACAACTGGGACACCGTGCTGACCGCACTCGAGCAGCACATCTGGCTCGCCCTGCTGCCGGTGGTCATCGGCCTCGTGGCGGCGCTGCCGATCGGCTACCTCGGCGTCCGGTTTCCCTGGCTGTACCACCCGCTGGTCAACGTGTGCGGGGTGCTCTACTCCATCCCGTCGCTGGCGCTGTTCGTGTTCCTGCCGGTCATCCTGGGCACCAAGATCTTGTCGCCGCTGAACATCGTGGTCGCGTTGACCATCTACACGGTGGCGCTGCTCGCCCGTACGGTCGCGGATGGTCTGAAAGCAGTTGACCCGCTCGTGGTGCAGTCGGCCACCGCGATGGGCTACCGCCGGTTCCGCCGGCTCACCGACGTGGAGCTGCCGGTCGCGCTGCCGGTCATCCTGGCCGGCCTGCGGGTGGCCACGGTCGCCAACATCAGCCTGGTCAGCGTCGGCGCGCTGATCGGCGTCGGCGGCCTCGGGCAGCTGTTCACCCGCGGTTTCCAGCTGTTCTACGTGGAGCCGATCGTGGTCGGCATCGTCCTGTCGGTGCTGCTGGCCGGGCTGGCCGACCTGATCATCGTGCTGCTGGGCCGGCTCATCACGCCGTGGATCCGGTTCCAGGAGGCGGCGTCGTGAACCTCTCCTATCTGCTCGACCCGGCGCACTGGGACTTCTCCGACGGCAGCATCCCGATGCTGATCGTCTCCCACCTCTGGTACGTGCTGCTGTCGTTGGCCATCGGCACCGTCGTCGCGCTGCCGATCGGGCTGTGGATCGGGCACACCGGCCGCGGCTCGTTCCTGGCCATCAACGCGGGCAACGCCGGCCGGTCGTTACCCACGCTCGGCCTGCTGATGCTCATGGTCACCCTGCTCGGCCTCGGGCTCACTCCGGTGCTCATCGCGCTGACCGTGCTGGTCATCCCGCCGGTGCTGACCTCCGCGTACGCCGGGATCCGCAATCTCGACCACCGGGTGGTGGACGCCGCGAAGGGCGTCGGCATGCGGCCCTGGCAGGTGCTCACCAAGGTGGAGCTGCCGATGGCCCTACCGGTGCTGATGAGCGGCTTCCGCAGCGCCGCCCTGCAGGTGGTGGCGACCGCGACGGTGGCCGCCGCGGTCGGCCTGAACGGCCTGGGCCGGCTGCTCATCGACGGCCTCGCCGTCAACGACTACTCCAGGGTGCTGGCCGGCGCCATCGTCGTCGCCGTGCTGGCCGTCGTCCTCGATCTCATTCTCGCGTTGGCCCAGCGCTGGGTCGTCTCTCCCGGCCTGTCGAAACGGTAGAAAGGCAAACCGCCATGATGCGTACGCGTCTCGTAGTCGCCCTGATATCCACTCTCGCCCTCACCGCCTGCGGCGCCAACAGCGACCCGCTCAGCGCCGACACCAACAAGGGCGGCAGCAGCAACTCCCCGTCGACCATCACCATCGGCTCGGCCAACTTCGCCGAGAGCGAGCTGCTCGGCGAGATCTACGCCCAGGCCCTGGAGGCCAAGGGAGTCCAGGTCAAGCGGCAGTTCAACATCGGCGCCCGGGAGCTCTACCTCAAGGCCCTGCAGGACGGCTCGGTCGACCTGCTGCCCGAGTACAACGGCGCGCTGCTGTCCGCGCTGGCCAAGGGCGGCGCGCCGGAGGGCGTCAGCAAGCCCGACGACGTGCTGGCCGCCCTCAAGAAGGTGCTGCCGGCCGGCACCGAGGTCCTCGACCAGTCGGCGGCCGAGGACAAGGACACGCTGACCGTCACCCAGGCGACGGCCAGCAAGTACAACCTCAAGAGCATCGACGACCTCAAGCCCGTGGCGGGCCAGCTGTCGATCGGCGCCGGCCCCGAGTGGCAGGAGCGCTACCAGGGCCTGAAGGGCCTCAAGTCGCTGTACGGCGTGGTCTTCAAGACCTTCAAGCCGCTCGACGCGGGCGGCCCGCTGACCGTCAACGCGCTGGTCAAGGGCCAGATCGACGTCGGCAACATCTTCTCCACCGACTCCGCGATCAGCACCAACAAGCTGGTCGTTCTGGCCGACCCGCGCAACCTCTACCTGGCCGAGAACGTGCTCCCGCTGATCCGCACCCAGGCGAACAACCCGACGGTGAGCGGCGCCCTCAACGCCGTGTCGGCCAAGCTGACCACCGAGAACCTCACCACGTACCTGGCCAAGGTGCAGGTCGACAAGCAGGACACCAAGGTCGTCGCCAAGGCGTTCCTCACCGAGAACGGCCTGGCCTGACCCACCCCGCCGCCCGGGCAGCGCAGCCCGGGCGGCACCCGGCAGCCGCCCTGCGCCGTTGCGGGCCTCAGTCGAGATAGGCGGCGCACACTCCGTCCGGGTAGCGCCAGAGACGCGCGGACGCCGACGCCTCCGCGGCCGTGAACAGGGCGGCATTCTTCTTCTTGGCGTCCGCCCCGGCCGCGTCCAGCTGCGCGATCACGGCGTTGCGGGCTGTGATCAGATCCGCGAGGGCGGCCCGGACATCGGCGTCGCTGGTCAGGCCTCGGGCGCTGCGCACGGCTTTCACGTTCGCCTGGTAGCCCGCGCGCAGCGCCGCGACGGCGGCGGTGACCTCGGCGGGAGTCGCCGTACTGCCGACGGCCGGGCCGTTGACCCCGTTGATCGCGAGCAGCCGGTCGTCGGCCTTGGACGTCGCGTCGCACGCCGCTTCCGGGTCGGCCTTCGCGCCGCCGGTCACCGGTTTCGGCGAACGCTTCACCGGCGAGGAGGTCTTCGCCGGGGTGGTGGTTGCGCGCGGCCGGGTCGCCGGGCTAGTGGTTGTGCGCGGCCGGGTCGCTGGGCTCGACGCGGCCGGGGTGGCCGGCGGCACGGACTCCGCAGATGGCGAGGGCACGCCCGTCTCCGCCGCCGCCGTGTGCGCCGCGACCGGGTTCGGCTCCGGCTTCGCACCGCAGGCGGTGGCGAGCAGGCACATACCGAGTGCAAGGGCAGCCCGGGCAGTTCGCATGGCAGAGTCCTCGAGATCATCCGATGGGACGGTGATCTTACCGGGACACATCGCTGCTGATCAGCACCGTTATGCGGTGACTTCCTTGGGGTGCGGGGTGAAGCTCTGAGCCGTTGCCAGGTCCACCACGCCCTCGCGGACAAGAGCGGACAGCGAGGACTCGAACGTCTGGCTGCCATCACGCTGCGTCATCTGGAGCTGACTGCGGAGTTGGCTGGTCCTACCCTCGCGGATGAGGTTGCGAATCGCCGACGTGGCGACCAGGACCTCATGGGCGGGGACGACCCCCCGGCCTCCCCTGCGCGGGATCAACCGCTGGTAGACGACGCCGGTAAGCGCGTTGGACAACTGCACCCGGATCTGGGGCTGCTGATCGCCGGGGAAGACGTCCACCATACGGTCGATAGCCTGAGTGGCGTCGTTGGTATGAAGAGTGGACAGCACGAGGTGACCGGTCTCGGCCAGGGTGAGCGCGAAGCGAATGGATTCCAGGTCGCGCATCTCGCCGACGAGAATGACGTCCGGGTCCTCACGGAGAGCGTTGCGAAGCGCGGCGGGGAACGACTCGGTGTCCAGTCCGACCTCACGCTGGCTGACCACGGCCCGATGATTCAGGTGCATGTACTCGATCGGGTCCTCGATGGTCACGATGTGGACCGCCCTGTTGCGGTTGACCCAGTCGATCATGGAGGCGAGCGTGGTGGACTTGCCCGAGCCGGTCGGGCCGGTCACGAACACGAGGCCCTGACGGATGCCGGCCATGTCGCGAACCGCATACGGAACCCGGAGCTCGTCGAAGCTGGGAATGGAAAAGCCCAGCATGCGGAGCGCTACGGCGGGGTTGCCGCGCTGGACGAACGCATTGCCGCGAATCCGGGCCCGGTCCTGCCAGCTGAACGAGAAGTCCACCTCGCGGCCGGCTTCGAACTCGGCCCAGGCCGCGTCGCCGACCAACAGCTTGCTGAGCAACCCGTTGATGTCGTCGGCCGTCAGCCGCACCTCGCCGTGCCGCACCAGGCTGCCGTTGGTGCGGATGACCGGTGCCTCGCCGACGGTCAGGAGCATGTCGGAACTGCGGTCATCCCACATGCGCGCCATCAATGAATCAAAAACGAGCATCGCTGCTCCTCCTTGTCGGTTGTCACGTCAGAGCAGGTGCCACGAGTTGATGGTGATCGCCCGGTTGTCGAACAGGTCATAGGTGGCCTGCGACCTGGCCACGGCCTGACCGTCGATGGTGACCGTGAAGTTGATCCGCAGAGTGGAAATGACCTCCACGGTGTTCCTCTCGACGTCGACCTCCTTGAGCGTGGGAGGGTCCGTCTTGGGGTCGTAGATGTTGAATGTCACGTCGCAGTTCGTGGTCCCCGACATGCCACTGACCGCTTGGAAGGTCTCGTCGAACCTCGCCTTGCCGTCCTCGTCGGCAACCGCGGCCGGGCTCACACTCACACAACTCGACCCGGACACCGTGGACGTCACGTAGGCGGGCTTGAGCGACTCCAGGATCGTATGGATCTGGGCGGAAAGCCGAGCCACCGTCACATTGCTGTAGTGATGACTACCCGGAGCTCCCTGCCCATCGATGTAGGTGGCTTGGTTCTTGACCGAGCCACCCGAATCGGTGTTGCAGCGCGGGAGAAGCTCGTTGTTGCTCGTGTTCGCGTTCAGATTGTCCAGGCCCGCACCGTTGGTGGAGAGCGAAATCGAGAACATCTGAACACCCGCCACCAGGCCGCCGACCGTGGTCTTGTCGATGCCGCCGGCCGGGACGTTGACAGAGTCCAGAGCTCGGCAGATCGGAGTGTGGCTGGGTGCATCGCCGATCCAGATGACGGCTCGGGTGCTGTTCGTGCGCCAGAGTCCCGGCTCCTTGAGTACCCGGTACAGACCGTAGAGGTCGGCTTCCGCGTTCTCGTTCTGGACGCCCGGGTCCGCGACGAAAGAACCGGACTTGAAGTAGCTCTTGGCGTCCGACGCGGCCATCCAGGACGGCGAGATCGTATACGGGAGGCCGGAACAGGTCGTCCAGGTCGGGCAACTCACCGGCGTGGTTCCGTTCCATTGGTTCGGAGACGTGAAATCCCGGTATTGAGCCACCCGGTACCGCGCATCGGAAGGCATGTCGTCGAACAGTTCGGAGAGGACCGTGTTCTTCTTCAGCTCATCGATGGCCGCGTTGCCCGTCGCGTTCATGCCGTTGGTCGTGTCCACCAGGAACACCACGTCCAGATCGCCTCGTGGGACGAGGATCTGGGCGGTCCCGACTTCCTTCTGCGCGGGAGCGCCGGCGGTGGTCGTGAGAGCCTGCGCCTTGTTGCCGTACAGGACGTAGCAGGTGTAGGCCGGCGTCAGGTAGGCGCTGGTTCCGGATGGCGGGGTACACGAACTCTGAATGCCCGGCTTCGGATAGGTTCCCGCGTAATCGCAGGTGACGGTCGCGGTCTGACCGTTGAGGTCGATCGTCTTGCCGTACAGCGAGGTACAGGAGCTCGTGCCATCCGGAAGAACCGAGCTGTCTTTCGCTACCCCGTGGACAGCCAGCTTGAGTCCGCCGTCCGCGGTGTAGGACTTGTCCATGTGACTCTTGAATCGTGCCGAGCCCGCGATGTTCGTGGAAGCGAAGGGCAGCAGAGCCAGCACCATCGTCAGCAGGCCGCCGAACACACCCAGAACGATGATGAGCGACGCACCGTCATCCCCGTGCCTCTTGCTCATCAGATTCTCCTTGTCGCCGTGATCGAGCTGGGCGCGCCGACACCGGTCGGGCACTTGGGGAGAACGCAGCCGTCAATGGTCAGCGTCCAGACGGTGGCGCCCGGCGCGAAGGTGGCCGAGTGGACGTTGGAGGCGATGGGTACACCATCGCGTGTCATCACGTGGGTCGCGGCGTCCAGTGAATACGTGTGCGACCAGGAACCGGTCGAGAAGTCCGTCCCGGTCAACGTCAACGTGCCCAACGCGCCGGCCGGCGGGTTGTTGGCCGAGCCCGCCACGTCGTCGCCGAAGTACGTCGCCACCACCTGCAGGTCGTTGGAGTTCTGCAGGGCCTGATCGGCCTCCCGCTTCGCCTTGAGCACCACGACCGCGATCGCGGCCACGGACGAGAAGACCACGCCCATGATGGCGATCGTGATGAGCAGTTCGATGAGAGTGAAACCCTCGTCCCGGCTCTGTTTCACGGTGCCACCACCACAATGTCCAGGGGCGTGGTCGTGAACGTCCGGCCCCCGCTGGTCGAGGTCACGCTGATGGTCATTTCCAGGACGCCGGCGGCCGCCACCGAACAAGCCGTCATGGCGCCGGAGTCGGTCGACGAGAAGGCCTTGGTGGGAAGCGGCGAGGGGCACGCCGAATAGGACGGCGCGACATTCTTGCTGAGATCTTCCGCCCAGTCCCGCTGGTTCTTGAACGCCGATGCCTGCCGGTCATAGAGCGCCGCGTTCTTCGAGAGAACGATGGTGCCGTCGAGCAGGGCAAGCCCCAGGATGCCGAGCAGAACGATCGAGATCAGCGTCTCGATCAACGATTCACCTCGATCGTCTCCCGCGGCGACCGCAAATTTGATCATCAGATGTTCGCCGAACGGAAGATGCCGTACATCGCCGAGATGAGCGCGACCGACACAAATCCCACGATGCCGCCCATGAACAGGATGACCGCGGGCTCGATGAGGGTCGTGACCTTCTTGAGCTTGTAGTCCAGCTCTTGCGCGTAGTAGTCGGCGGCGACCTCGAGCTGAGCCTCGAGCGAGCCGGTGTCCTCGCCCACCCGGATCAATTGGCCGGAGATGCCGGGAAACAGGCCGGTCGCGGTGATCGGGCCGGCCAGGCCCTCGCCCTCTTCCATGGACGTTTTCGCCTTGGCCAGGGCGTCCACGAAGACAAGATTGCTCAGGCTGTCCGTGGCCACCTCCATCGCATCGGGCAACATGACACCGGCGCCGACCATCGACGACATCATCCGGCAGAATCGCTCGATGACCGCATACTTGATGGTCGAACCGATTACCGGCAGCTTGAGGAAGAAGCGATGAAAGAACTTCTTGACGGGACGGAATTGATAGGTGATCACGGAAAGGATCACGGACAGTGAGAGCCCCGCGGTGATAGCCCACCACCACTTGCCGAGGAATCGAGTTGACGTGAGCAACGCCATGGTCGGCCAGGGAAGCTTGGTATCGAAGCTCGCGAAGAACCCCTCGAACTTGGGCAGGACGAAGACGCTCAGGATCACGATGGTTCCTAGAGAGATCACTGCCACCACCAAGGGGTAGATCATGGCAGACTTGATCTTCTTGCGAGCTTCGATGTCGCGCTCGAGGTAGGTGGACAGCTGGAAGAGCACGGTGTCGAGTCGGCCGGTCAGCTCGGCGGAGGTCAGGATGCCACGATAGAACGGCGGGAAATCCTTGGGATGGGCGCCCACCGCCTCGGAGAGTGTGCTCCCCTCGCGAAGGTCGGTGTCGATCGCGTTCAGGACTCGCCGGACACCTTTCTTGTCCGTCTCCTCGGCGATGTTCTGTACCGCCTGTAGGATCGGGATGCCCGCGCGGAGGAATGCCGCGAGCTGGCGCGAGAGATGCATCAGGTCGACACGCTTGACCCGGGCCGGCGTCAGTTCGATATTCCTGCTCTTCTTGACGGGCCTGTCCACCGGACCGTCCAGCAGCACGGCGTCGCTCATTCAACTCTCCCTGTTCGTTAGTGGTCGACACGTTTCCCGTCGACAACCGTGCGCCGATGCTCCACCGCGCAAGGGAAGTGCGAAACTACAAGGTGTAGACGGTCCGGATGACTTCGCTGATCGTGGTGATGTCCTCGGCGACCAGCCGGAGCGCTTCGTTACGCATCGGGGACATGCCCTCCTGCTCCGCCACCAACCGCATCTCTTCGTGCGAAGGCTGGCTCCGGGTCAACATCTCGCTCATTCGCTCCGAGATGTGGAGCAGCTCGTAGATTCCGATGCGATCCAGGAAGCCCGAACCGGCGCAGTAGTGGCAACCCGCGCCGCGAAAGAACACGTTTTTGTCCGGGCCGCCGGCGCGTCGGTAGAACGCCATCTCATGGTTGGTGGGCAGGTAGCGTTCCTTGCAGTTGTGACACATCTTGCGGACCAGCCGCTGGCCGACGATGCCGATGACCGACGAGGCCACCAGGAACGGCTCGATCCCCATGTCGAGGAAGCGGTACAGCGCCGAAACGGCGTCGGTCGAGTGCAGCGAGGAGAGCACGAAGTGGCCGGTCAGGGCGGACTGCACCGCGATACGCGCGGTTTCGACATCACGCATCTCGCCGACCAGAATCGTATCCGGATCCTGCCGGAGGATGGATCGGAGCCCGTTGGCGAAGGTGACCCCGGCGGCCTCGTTGATCTGGATCTGGTTGATCGACGGGAAGACGTACTCCACCGGGTCTTCGATCGTGGTGACGTTCTTGTCCGGGCCGTTGATCTCGGTCAGCGACGCGTACAGGGTGGTCGTCTTGCCCGAACCGGTCGGGCCCGCACAGATGACCATTCCGTACGGTGAATTGATCATGCTGGAGTACCGGGCGTGGGTTGCGCGCGGCATGCCCAGGGCCCCGAGGGTGTAGACCGAGCGGGTCTTGTCGAGGATTCGCAGCACCGCCTTCTCGCCCCAGACCACACCGGTGGTCGACACGCGCACGTCGATCTCGCGCCCGTCGATGGTGGTGGAGAACTGGCCGTCCTGCGGCTTGCGCCGTTCGACGATGTTCATGCCGGCGAGAATCTTGATGCGGCTGACGATGCCGGACGACATTTCGGCCGGCAGGGAGAGGATCTCATTCAATACGCCGTCGATGCGGAAGCGAACCCGGATCCTGTTGTCTTGCGGCTCGATGTGTACGTCCGAGGACCGCAGCCGCAGGGCACTGGCAACGATCTTGTCGACGATCTGGACGAGCGGCGCGTCGGCGCTGGCGGATTCCGCGGTGCGACGACCGAGCCGGCTACCACGCCCCTCGTTGGCGGCAGTGAACGCCTGGACCTCGCCGGCGACATCAAGAATCGATTCAGCGGTCAACTTGGGCTCCTCGGGCTTGATCCGGCGTTGTGGTGCGAGCCCGGCATCGTCGACCGCGACGACGCCGGGCTCTCCGACTAGCTCAGGGGGTGACGCCGGTCGGGAGGGCGCAGCCGGCCGGGTAGGTGTAGCCGGCCTTCAGGTAGTTGTTGGCCGGGTCCTGGAGCGTGGTCATGGTGACCGTGCTGCCACCGTGGCCCGCGTAGTACGCCTCGGCAGCCGAGGCGACCGTGGTACTGGCGGCCTGGCAGGCAGCGGTCGTCGCGTCCTGCCGGAAGTTGGCGACGCCGAAGACCACAATTGCGGCGAGGATGCCGATGACGGCGATGACGACCAAGAGCTCGATCAGGGTGAACCCTTGGTCCTTCCGGGCGGCCTCGGGGCGGCGGGCGCGGGTGATGGCCTTGGCGGTGCTGGTGAGGTTCTGCACGTTTGCTCCTAGTTCCGAGGTGCCGGTACGGCGGTTGGTGTGGTCGTGCCTGCAGAAGTGCGTGCTTCATTGATCGACGCGCGTGCGAGGCGGCTCGCCCGACAGCGATGCGACCGCGATCAGGGAAACGACGGGTCCGGATTCCGCATCGTCGTGCCCTCCTCGGTCTTGCCTCTGGCCGGTGAACAAGAGACTGCCGGTCCGGCTTTGTCCTGACTAGTCGGGCATGTGTTTTACAGAAAGTGTCGACTCAGTCCTTGCGTGTGACAGTCTGTTGCGTTACCACGACCGCCGGCATCCACCAAGAGTGACGAATATTGCTCGTCGAAACCGACAGGAGGCCCGTTAGATCTACAAGTCGGGCACTCATCCCTACGAAGGGCTCCGACAGTTATAGCTACCGTGCGTAGTCTCTGACTCTATCCGGGACAACCCTGAGTCGTGTTGTGCCCGGCTCCCCGCCGACCTCGTCGCCTACTGCGACGGCACGAGTGGTTGCGCGATGGAGGGGCCGCGAGCTCGTACGACCGGGGCACCGCCAGGTCCTTGGCGTGCCGGCGGTAGCTGTCGCGGACGAACAGGAACAGCCCGTCGGCGCTGTCGAGGGCCGCGTCGAACGGCGTACCGGAGGGATTTGGCAACTCTGCCCAGGCGCCCGCCACCGGTTGGGCAGTGGGCAGCGTGCTCGGCTCCCAGGTAGTGCTCCGGGTAGAGCAGTCGTTTGCGGTCGGCGGACCCGTCGTGTCTCGTCGGCGACGCCAGGGCTCGGCGCTGATCAGGGTGTGGCGAACGCCGCTTGGACGTCCTGCGCTGTTCGGGTGTAGTGCGGGCGGTGCGTCAGCGCCACCTTTCGCAGGTTTGGCATGCGCCACAGCGCGGACAGGTCACCGTCCAGCACTGTGGTGGATCCGGTCAGAATGACGGTGGTCAGCGCCGGGTGCTCGACCAGCCCGGCCAGCGACGGCACGTCTCCGCCGTTGTAGACGACGAGTTCGCGAAGCGACGGCATCGAGGCGACGAAGTCCAGATCGGGCAGTCTGGTGTTGTCCGCGGACAGTTCGACCAGGTTGTGCAGCGTCGCGAGGTCGGCGGTGTCGAGCAGCCGGCCCGAGTTGAGCACCAGGCGCCGCAACGCGGGTGCGCCGGACAGGCCGGCGGAGGCGACCTTGGCCCGCTGCCGGAGGTCCGCCCGGAGCGAATCGAGTTCCGGTTTGCCGCCCAGGGCGGTGAAATCGCCGCTCGGCCAGTCGCTGATCGTGAGGTCGTGAAGCGTTGCCACGGCGGGCAGACCGTCCGCCACCACCTGGTACGGCGCTTCGAGCCGGCGCAGACCGGTGCACCGGCGCAGATCGACCGGTCGCTGCGCCGATGCGTGGAACTGCAGGTTACGCAGTTGGGTAAGTCCGGCGAGTGCCGAGTAGTCCCCCACCCCGACGAGCAGGCGCACGCTGCGCAGATCGGGCAGGGTGGTGAGAAATTGCAGGTCGGGCGCCGTTCCGTCCGGTCGGGGACAGCCGACCAGCACGCCGGTGCAGCCATCGGCGAGATAGCGCTGCAGCAGTGCGTCTGTCCACGGTTCGCAGGTCAGCTGCAGTTCGCGGCTGCCGTCGGGCATCCGGCGGGTCTTTGCCCCCACGCCTTGGTCACCTTCCGCAACGATCCGGCGGTTCCGGTCACCCCACCATGCCGGCGGGGTGACCGGACGCCACCCTAACAGTGCGCGTATTTCCTGGACGGCCGGATCTTGTTGGTCAAGGTCCCGCCGGCGTAGCACTTGATCCGGTTGTAGTACCCCTGTTCGAGCTTCTTCAGGCTGCCTTTGGCCCGAAGCTTGTACTGCACGTCCGTCGCGTTGGCGAGCTTTCCGCTCTTGTTGTGCTGGTGCATTCGCCGGTGGATGTTCTTCGCCTTGCCGACGTACTGGCTGCCGTTGGCGTACTTGATGATGTACACGCCCCGGGCGCGCGGCGCCGAGCGGAACTTGCTCGGAAGCAACGCGCAGCTGGCGTTGTGCACCAGCACGCCGGTGCTGTCGACCAGCACGACGAACGTGTGCGCGTCGCCGATGTTGAGGTTGTAGACGGTGACGTCGGCGACCCAGCCCAGGTCGCGGACACCCGCCACGGGCGTCAGCAGGCCGTCCTCGTCGGCGACGAGATCACCGGCGACGACGTGTTCGGCGTCGGTCCAGCCCTTGTCCTCCACCCAGATCGGGTGGCCGGCCGTCACCGTCAGTGCCGCCTCGTCATCGCCGTCGATGTCGATCGCGATGAGGTGTTTGACGCCCTGCCCGCGGATGACGTCGAGCACGGGGCGGGCGACCTGCTCGCCGGTTTCCGGGTCGACCGCGGTGACCCAGTCGCCTTCCGCGACCTCGGAGATCGGCAGGTAGCTGCCGTCCGCCATCAGCACGGGCGTCTCGGGAGTGAAGGAGTTGCACCCCCGGCTGACGACGGACTTGACGGTCCGCAGGGCCCTGCCCGCGCTGGAGACAGCTCTCGCGATCTTGCTGGAGTTTCGGACCGCGCTGATGGCGAGTCTGGCGCCCTTGACCGCCGCGCCCGCACCGACCGTCGCCGCCAGCGCCCCGCCGACCGCCCAGGCGGCCTCCTTCCAGTTGCCGGTGGCGACGTAGGCGACCGCTGAGACGACGCCCGCGATGGTGCCGATCGGTCCCGGGATCATCGAGGCGTAGGACGCGACGACCGCGACCTTGTTGAGGGCCTTCTTGATGCTGCCCCAGCCGAACTGGCCGTCCAGGTCCGAACAGTTGACGGCGTCGCCGGAGCAGTAGTCGTAGGCGTTCGAGTTGCCGCCCGGGACCGGGTCGACCTGCAGGAAGCGGCCCAGGGACGGGGAGTACAGGCGGACGCCCATCAGGATGATGTCGCCCAACGCCTCGCCGGAGCGCTGCTTGCCGCCCAGCCAGCCGTACCGGCGATCCGACGACGTGTCCTGTGCGATGCCGAACTCGTCGTAGCTGTACGCCTCGGGCGCCGTCAGCCCGGTGTCGATCGACATCGCCACGTCGCCGTGCAGGCTGGTCAGCTGCAGGCGGACGGCACCGGTCGCGCTGGTCGTGGCGGCCAGGTCCGCGTCGGGTCCCGAGACGTTGCGGGTGACCGAGCCGAGGCTGGTGTCCTCCACGATCCAGCGCGGCTCGTCCGAGTCGTCACCGTAGTGGTTCAGTTTCGACGACGCGTTGGTCCACGTACCGTCGACGAGTTTCGACGTGGTGAAGCCGCGGAAGCGGTGTGCCGGGTCCAGGGTCCAGTTCTGCTTCGTGTCACCGAGGGACTGCTGCGCCACCAGGTCGTTGGCGTAGTAGGTGTTGGTCAGCCCGGACGGGGTGGTGGTGATCCGGCCGAAGGCGTCGTGGACGTAGCCCGCGTCCGCGATCCGGTCGGCCGTGTCGTAGGTGTGGGTTTCCTCGGAGTCCGCCGTTGCGCTCTGGCAGTCGGAGAACGTCTTCTTCGAGGTCCGGTTGGTGCGGCTGTCGTACGCGTACGTGCGGGCGGCGCACGCCGAGACGGACGTCTGCTGGGTGCGGGTCAACCGGCCCAGCGTGTCATACCCGTACGTCTTCGAGCCGCCGGTGTAACTGTGGCTGATCCACTGGCCCGCGGTGTTCTCCACGATGCTCTCGGAGTAGACGACCGTGCCGTCGCTGTCGCGCTTGTACGCCCTGGCGACCGGCGCGAAGTTCGCGTCCAGCGTGTCGGTGCGGGTGATCCCGCCCGGGTACTTCACCTGGGTCAGTTGGCCGTCCGGGGAGTACTTCGCGGCGAACGTGCCGGCGACCGAGTCGGTCACCGACGTGACCATGCCGCGCGGTTCCAGGTTCCGGTCGTACGTGTACGTCGTCCAGCCGGTGTTGTCGGCGACCCTGGTTGCCTTGCCGTACCGGTCGAACTGGCTCCGCGTCACGCCGCCGTCGGCGTCCGTGTAGGTGACGACCCGGCCGAGCTGGTCGTATTCGCGGGTGATGACCGCCGTGCCGACCGTGGTCTTCCAGGGGTTGCCGGTCGCCGCGTCGTACTCGGTCAGCACCGGGTCCTGCGCGGCCGACCCGTCATCCGACGTGATCGCCACGCTGGTGACACGATCCGCGCCGTTGTACGTCGTCGTGGTCCGGCGGGTCTTGCCGTTCGACGTCTCCGACACCTTCGACGGGTCACCGAACCGGCTGTACTCCTCGACCCGCTTCACCGGCAGCGTCGTGCTGGCCCGTGCCGGATCGTGCCCGGTCACGGCGCCCACCGCCCGGGTCAGGCACGGCGAGCCGGCCCACTCCGGCCGGTTCCCGCACGCCGCGTCGGTGCCGTTCGCGCCGGCGGTGTAGTAGATCGTCTCGGTCGCACGGGCATCGGCCCCGTTCGAGCCGATCCCCCACGACTTGAGCACCCGGCCCGAACTGTCGTAGACGGTGTACGCCGTACCCGCGTCCGTGGTTGTCGAGGTGTCCTTCTTCAACGCCCACCCGGAGGCACCTCCGCCGACTGCGGCATAGCCGGTGTGCGCCTCGCGGACGTCGGCGTCGGGGTACCCGGGCACCGCCGCACCCGACCGCTCGGTCGTCTCCAGGTGATAGGTGGCGCCGTCCGGCTTCCCTTCGTCGTAGCGGTACGTGGTGTGCCCGCGCGCCACCACCTGGGTGCCCGGTGCCAGGGTAGGCAGGGCGCCGGCCGGGTCGGCCAGCTGTCGCTCCAGGGCGACCTTCACCACCGGGCCGTAGCTCTCGACCAGGTCCAGGCCGTCGGGGCTGTACTTGCTGACGGACGACAGCAGCGCCGCCCGCTCGGCCGAGCCGGCCGGAAGTCCCAGTTCGGCGGCTCGCGCCGGGGCATCGGGAAGCAGGCCGAGCGCGAGCTCGCGGTTGGTGGCCTCCAGTGACCAAACCACGTTGCCGAACTCGTCGTACGACTGGCTGTCGATGAAGTTGCCCGGCACCGCGGTGTTCACGATCTGCCCGGAGGCGTTGAGGTACGTGACGTTCGCCTGGGAGTACCCGCCGGTGCCCGGCACCGACGCGGTGGCGAGGTTGACGGTGGGCACCGACTCCGGGCTGAACACCGCCGTGGCGTCGGTGGGCAGATCCTTCTGTCCCCACGCCGCGATCGCCGCGCCGTTCAGGTCGTGCGGACCGCCGGCCGCCTTCGTCAACGGCACACCGTAGACCACCGCCGTGGCCACTTCGCCGTCGAGCTGGTCCTTTGAACCGGCGACCAGCGCCGCCCGCCGGACCTTGAAGAGCCGGCCGGCGTTGGGGTCACCAGCCACCGCGCCGTAGTCGAACATCCACGGCAGCTGACCGGCGGTACCGGCCTTCGTCAACCGCCCCGCGCCGTCGTACTCGTACGTCGTCTTCAGCGGCGCGGACAGCCGCGGATCCCACACCTCACGCAGCCGTCCCTGGTCGTCGTAGGCGTAGCGGGCGACGTCGACGGCGGATTCGACATTGCCGGCCGGCTCCCACGACCACACCTTGACACCGCGGACCTGGTCGGCGACGTCGCCGAACGCGGTCGACGTGGCGGTCGTGGTGGTGGCGTAGTCGTACTCGAGCACCTCACAACCCCGCGCCGGGGTGGCGGTCGTGCAGTCGCCGACACCGGGCTCGACGGCGTTGATGACCCGCTTGACGAGAGTGCGGCTGTCGGCGGAGTCGTACAGGTAGCGCGTTGTGGAGTTTTGGTCGGCGGTCCAGGTGGCGGAGACCAGGAACGTCTCGTTCTGCTTGGCGAACTGGGTCACCGTGCCGTCGAGCTCGCGGAGCTGATACTCGGTGTCGGAGACCTTGACCAGGTTCAGGTCCTCGGCGCCGGGTTCCGGGAAGAAGGCGCCGGACGCGCTGCGGGCGAAGGTCAGATGGCCGCCGCCGGTGTCCGTGATCTTCGCCAGTTCCGGGGTCGGGAACGTCAAGGACTCATAGTCCGTCTCGGCGATCCCGCCGTCGACGCCGCCCCTCCACTGCGGCCCGAACGGGGCGATGACCTCCCTGACCGACAGGTTGTCCCAGTACACGAGCTTGCCGGAGCCGCCGGTGTGTCCGTCGTAGAGCCGGAAGAAGGCCTGATCGGCGCCGGCCGGGACGGCCAGGTCGACCGTGAGTTCCTGCCAGGCGTCCACATAGGCCGCCTTGGCGGACATGACGCTCTGGTAGGCGCCGTTCACCCGGGCGAACCCGACGATGCGCAGCCCGCGCCAGTCGGCGGTGTTCAGGCCGGCCGACCCGGGCACGTGGATCCAGGCCGTGGCGCGGTAACGGCGGCCGGGCTTCATGCCGAGCGAGAGGGTGTACTCCGCGCCGATCGCGGCGTAGGTGTCCCCGTTCGCCAGCGTCGGCGTGATCGCCAGCGAGTCGGTGCTCGGACCCTGCCCACGCGTGGTCGACCGGCTGAGCGTTGAGGTGCCGCCGGTGCCGAACCCGGCCACGTCGGTCACCTGCTGCTGCGCCGCGGTGAGCCGCTCGCCCTGCGGCACCCACCCGTCGGTGGGCTCGCGTGACGACGCGCCCCGCCCGACCGACATGCCGAACTCCTCGGCGTCGGTCGACGACAGCTGGAAGTCGCCGGTGAGCAGGTTCACCGACCCGGGACCGACGTCGCTCGCGGCGGCGCCGTCACCGTTCGGGTCGACGTTGACGGTGATCCACTGGGTGGCGTACGAGGCGGCGCCGTCGGCGTCCGGGAACAGCAGCGCCCGCACCTGGGCCACGCCTCCGGTGAGCCCCAGCGTGTCGATCGCGTTCCACACCGAGTGGCCGCCGAGCTCGGCGAGCCGGAGCGGATAGGAGCCCACCGCGGAGCCGTCGGCGGTGCGCAGGTTGGCCGTCGGCACGTCGTACTCGGTGCCGCCCGGTCCCCGCCGATACTGGTAGCGCACCCGGGTGTAGGTGCTGTCGCCGTCGATCGCGAGTTTCGTGCGCTTGACGACGTTGGCGCCGGGGCGTGGCTGGGTCAGGCCGGCCCGGCCGACGTTGAACGTGTACACGTTCGGGTCGGACTGGTTGCCGGCCCGGTCCTTGGCCCACACCCGCAGCGTGCGCTGTCCGTCCTCGCCCGGGGTGATCGACACCGTGGTCGCGGCCGTCGCCGTCACCGTGGTCGGCGAGGTCTGGTTGTCCAGCTGATAGACGAACGCGGCCAGGTCGCCGGTGCCCGCGGCGGGCGTCAACACGAAGTCGCCCGCCTGGTTGTAGGCGCCGTGGCCCCACGAGTTGTCGGTGGAGATCGGCGGGTACCCGGCGGACGAGACGATCGGCACCGCCGGCCGCACGGTGTCCACAGTGAACTCGCACCAGGCCGACCAGTCCGACGAGTAAGAGCCGTCGGTGGCCTTCGCCCGCCACGAGTACGTGCCCGCCTCCTGCAGCACACCCGCCGGGACGGTCGTGCTCGCCACCGTCCCGGACGGCACGGCGCCCACCGTCGCATCGCCGATCTTCGACCCACCGGTGACCCACCACTCGAAGGTGACCGACACGGCCGGCGTGTCCGCGTCGGACACCGTCGTGCGCAGCTGCGGCGTCTTCGAGGTGGCGAACGGGCGGCCGTCGCCGGCCACACAGCCGCCGTTGGTCGGTGCGGCCTGCGGCGCGGAGACGAACGGCGCCGCGTCGTAGGTGACCGTGACGTACGGGACCTGCGCCTGGTCGGCGGCCTGCAGCGACCGAACCTGCTTCCAGCTCAGGCTCGGGTTGGTCTCGTTGTACGACGACAGACCCATGTACGCCGTCGAGGCCCGCGCGTCGGCGGCCCGCTGGAAGAACGGCTGCACGCTCGCGCTGACCCAGGCGTCGTTGCAGGCCGTGCTGAACCCGGCGGTCTGGGTGGAGTATCCGTCGTTGCTGAGCAGCGCCGGCTGGGTGTCCCAGTAGATCGGGTTGTTGTACGCGGCGGTGTTCCAGACCAGCCAGCCGGTCTGCGTGCAGCTTCCGGAGTACCAGTTCCACAGGTGCAGGGTGGCGCTGGTGATGCGGCCACCGGCAAACTGGGTGGTCGGCCACTGCAGGAACGAGCGGGCCAGGTACGAGGTGGCCTTGCCGTAGGCGAGATAGTTCGCGCCGGAGTGGTCGACCGTTCCGCTGGTGGACAACTGGTCGCTGCGGACCAGCGTGTCCGAACCGGGATCGAGGTCGATCTGCGGGTCCAGCCGGACGGGGAAGACCGTCGCCGGGTCGTCCAGCCAGGCGCGGTCGGGCGCGACGACCAGATCCACCGCGCCGGTGCCACCGGCGGCGTCGACGCCCTTGGCCAGCGTGGCCGTTGCCCGGGCCGATCCCCGCGGGCGCGACCGCACGCTCATCGCCTTCTCCCGGACCCGCTCACCGGCGGACCCGACCTGCGCGTCCCACATCGTCGGGGTCGGGATCCGCCCGAACACCTTCCCTCCGGCGTCCCGGATGGCCAACGACGTCGGCCCGTCCGCGACGAACCGCAATCTCTTGCTACGCAACGGCAGCGTCATTGTCGACACCCGGGCGGCGGCCGCGCGGTCCTTGACCACGAGGGACTGCTCGAACCCGGTCCGGGTGGCTTCCACCACGAGGTCCACGCCCGGCCGGACCTCCGCATAGGTGGCAGCGTTGCCGGACAGCGCGGGCGCCGGCAGCCTTCCCGTCCAGACCATGCTCAGCGAGTCGCCGCCGGCCGCGACATCGGCGAGCGTGTGCTCACCGGTGCCATCGGCTTCGCCGGACAACCGCAGCCCGTACGGGTGACCGACCGGCGCCACCGAACCGTCCGCCGCCGCCCGCAACGTCAGGTCCACCGGCCGCCATACGCCGCCCTCTTTGAAGCGCACCGGCCCGGCAAACACCTCACTGGTGAAGCCGCCCCCGGGCAGCGCCCATACCTGCGCCTTCTCCGAGCGCTGGGAAAGGACCTCGACCCGCTTGCCGCACAGCTTCGCGGACACGACCGCCGAGACCGGATCCGGCCGCTCACCGGGACAGGCGGGCTTCGCGGCCACGGCCGCAGCCGCCGACGCGGGCTCGGGCGTTGCAACGCCGTGGGCCAGCGACAGGCCCAGCGTCACCGCGGTAGCGGCCGCCAGGAGGGTGACGGCGCGACGCCGCCACCCGTACTCGAAGGAGATGAAGACACGCGAGCGCCAACCTGATGACATGACAGAGCTCCCCCGAGGACCGAGACATCGACACCCGCCGCTGCGGAAGTGGGAGGAGCGTAAATGCCGCGCATTTCTCCACACAAGACCACCCGCGCGGAACTTGCCGTCCGGGCAGCAGCAGCCCGCACGTGTCGACCAGCAGATGCCGCTTGCGACCTCGCACCTTCTTGCACCGGCGTCACGCTCGAGGCAAGCGTCCCGGCTCGGCCGCTATCTCGCGAAGCGCGCCGAGGACTGTGCGGACGGCGACCCGGTGCAGGCTCTCCGGGCGGGTGAGCACGTCGATGTGCCGCCCGGCCGGGAGGTCGGCCAGCGGCCGCAGCAGCACGCCGGGATGCGGTGGGCTGGTGTAGCCGGGCAGCAGCGCGAGCCCGCCACCCGCGGCCACGATCGCGGTCACGACGGTGAACTCGTTGACCCGGTGGACGATCTGCAGGGGCCGGCCGGCGGCCGCCGCGACCGCGGTCAGGACGCCTTCCAGCGGGAATCCCTCGTGGACGCAGATCCACGGCTCGCCGGCGACGTCGGCGGCGGTGAGCGACTCCTGCGTGGCCAGCCGGTGGCCTGCCGGCAGCGCGACGTACAGCGGCTCGTGGACCAGCGGTACGACGGTGAGCCGGTCCGCCGGCCAGGGCGGGCTGTGCGCCAGCCGGTGCGCCAGCACCAGGTCGTAGTCGGCGGCCAGCGCCGGGAACGCGGCCTGCGCCACGTCCTCGTCCGAGCAGCGCACCGGCGGCAGGTCGGCCCGGGCGAGCAGCGGGCCGAAGTAGGTGAGTCCGGCGCTGTGGAAGGCGGCCACCGTGACCGGCGCGGCTGGGTCGTCGAGGTAGGCGTCCACGGCCCGGCCGGCCCGGTCGAGCGCGGTGGCGACCTCGATCGCCGCGCCGGCGAGGGCTCGGCCCGCCTCGGTCAGGACGAGCCGGCGGCCGCGGCGCTCGGTAAGCGGCACCCGCGCCGAGCGTTGCAGCGACCGCAGCTGCTGGGAGACCGCCGACGGCGTGATGTGCATCGCCCGAGCGACGGCGGCGACGCTGCCGCGGTCGCCGAGTTCCCTGAGCAGGCGCAGGTGGTGCAGATCCATTAGGTATGACTACACCTTCAGTTCAGAGGTGCGTGTCTTTTCTTCACGGTGAACGCGCCGCAGGCTACCACCATGTCGATGCGCCGTAGTGATCTGTTGTTGCTGGCCGTGGCGGTGGTGTGGGGCAGCAGTTACCTGGCCGCCCGGACCCTCGTGCTGGCCGGCGGGGTGCTGGCCGTGTTGGCGCTGCGCTTCCTCGTCTCGGCGATCGCGCTGGCACCCGCCATGGCCGTGCGGCGGCCGAGCCCGCCGGAGTGGCGTACCGGGGTGCTGCTGGGCCTCACCCAGGCGGCGGTGCTGGCGCTGGAGACGTACGGGGTGTCGCTGACCAGCGCCACCAACGCCGGGGTGCTGATCAGCCTGACGATCCTGCTGACACCGGCGTTCGAAGGCGCCGTGCGCCGGCAGTGGCTACCGCACCGGTTCTTCGTGGCCGCGGCGGTCGCGGTGACCGGCGTGGTCCTGCTCGTCGCCGGCCCGGGTCTGCGCGCACCGACGGCCGGGGACGCGCTGATCCTCGTGGCGGCCGTCGTCCGCGCCGCCCACGTCACCCTGTCCGGGCGGCTGACGGACGGCCGGCGGTACGACACGGTGACGCTCACCTGGCTGCAGACCGTGGTCGGTGCGGTCCTGTTCACGCTCGTCGCGGCGCCCACCTTGCCGGCGGCGGTGCGGGCTTTCGGGCCGGGCCACTGGCTCGGCGTGCTGTACCTCGCGCTGGGCTGCAGCGTGTTCGCGTTCGTGGTGCAACTGTGGGCGATCCGCCGCACCTCGGCCGCCCGCGCGAGCCTGCTGCTGGGCACCGAACCGGTGTGGGCGGTGCTGATCGGGGTGGCCATCGCAGGCGAGAACCTGACCGCGACCGGCGTCGCCGGGATCGCGCTCATCCTCGGCGGTACCTACTACGGCCAGCGCATCGAGGCCGCCCATCGCGCGCTGGTCCCGGCCTGATCCTTCGGCCGGCTTTGGTTCCCCCGTTCGAGCCGGCTGTCGAGGGGAGAGTCCCTGCCATGACCAGCTCCCCCGACACCACCCGCCGCGTCGCGATCGTCACCGGCGGGTCCGGCGGCATCGGCCGAGTCGTGGCCGAACGGCTGGCCGCCGACGGCATGGCCGTCGTCGTCAGCTATGCCGGTAACCCGACCCAAGCCGACCAGGCCGTGCAGGCGATCGAGAACAACGGCGGCATCGCGATCGCCGTCCAGGCCGACGTGGCCGACGAGGCCGAGACCGCGGCGTTGTTCGACCAGGCCCAGCAGCGGTTCGGCGGCGTCGACGTGGTCGTGAACACGGCCGGGATCATGCTGCTGGCCCCGCTGGCCGAACTCGACCTGGCCGACTTCGACCGGATGCACCGCATCAACGTGCGCGGCACGTTCGTGGTCTCTCAGCTGGCCGCGCGCCGGGTCCGCGCCGGCGGAGCAATCATCAACTTCTCCAGTTCGGTGACCAAACTCGCCCTGCCCGTCCCGATCTCGGACACGATCGTGGCGACGGCTGACACGTCGATGGTGGTGTCGGCGTCGGCGTAGAACGCCTTCAGCGCATCGGTCGACGTCAGCGCGCGTACCAGGTCCGCGGACAGCTTCGGATCCTTCGTCCACTTCGCGACCGCGTAGCCCATGCCGCCGCCGTACGGCAGGCTGGCGTGGCTCCGGCGGTGACGACGGGCGCCTTCATCACACCGAGCTTGTCGGCGCCCACGAACTCGCCGAAGCCCTTCCGGTGCCCCACGTCCGACATCAACCCGCTTCACATCGGGCGCGGGGCCATCGCGCAAGATCGCGGAAAAGGCGACCTGTACGACGTATTACGTATGACGTCAACCGTCCGCGTACACTCAGCGCGGCAATAGTGCCGCCAGCAGCAGGCCAACGGAGGAGACATGACCGCATTCCGGCAACCGGCCGCCACCGCTCCGGCGCCGGAGTGGGCACGACGACCGGCGAACCTCGCCAAGGCGGTGACCGCGGAACTGGTGCAGCGCATCGTCCGCGGCATATACCAACCGGGTACCCCGCTGCCGCCGGAGGCCGCGCTCGGCGAGACCTTCTCGGTGAGCCGGACGGTCGTCCGGGAGGCCGTGAAGATCCTTCAGGAGAAGGGACTGGTGCAGGTTCGGCAGGGCGCCGGCACGCTGGTGACCCCGCCGGCCGTGTGGGACATGCTCGACGAACTCGTCCTGGCCGCGACCATCGCCGAGGACGAGAGCCTCGCGATCCTCGACGACCTCGTCGCCACCCGGCGGCTGCTGGAGTCGGACATGGCCAACGTCGCCGCCCGGCTGGCCGGCCAGGAGACCATCGACCGGCTCCGCGAGCTCGTGGACCGGATGGACCAGCTCGTTGACGACCCGGCCACCTATGTCGAGCACGACCGCGCCTTTCACGACACGATCATGCAAGCCTCGGAGAATCGCATCGCCCGTGCCGTCGTGCGCTCGCTGGAAAGCCAGGTCGTCAACACGGCCCGATACATGGGCAACCCCGCGCGTGACATGTGCGTGGAGTCCAACCGCGGCCACCGCCGCATCTACGAACGCATCGCCGCGCACGACCCGAGCGGCGCCGCCGAAGCGACGTTCACGCATATCACCGAGGCGTGGCTCGTACGCCGCAGCGGGGCCGGCACGCCTGAGCGCCTGCAACGCTGAAGCCGTCGCGGTGACTGTGGACACCTGGCCGTGGTGTGGCAGACTCCCGCCGATCACGATCAGAAGTGGAGCAGGACCATGGCGGCCGCGGACACGTCCGAGAAGGCACTGCGAGCCCGGGGCATCGAGCTTGTCCGAGCCGGCCGGTTCGACGAGGCGCGAGCCGTGTTCGAGGCGGTCGTCGCACTGCACCGGACGCCCGGCGGCGCTGACCAGCTGGCCGGCCTGGCGTTCGCGTCGTTGGAACTGGCCTGCCACCTGCACGGCGTGGACGAGCACGCCGACGCGGTCGGGGCGGCCCGCGCCGAGGCGGCGGGGGCGTGCGACCGGCTGGCCGCGGCCGGACCGGACAGCCCACCGCCGGCGGCGGCGGTCGTCGACGTATACCGGCGGCTGGTGCTGCTGTTGCGGGACCTCGACGGCGGCCCCGACGACGACGCGCCGGACTGGACAACGGCCCTTGACATCGCGTGGCGCGTCCACGGCCAGGTCGGCGCCGATGGCCGCAGCCCGCTGCCGGCACTGGCCTACACGCTCGCCGACCTCGTCAACCGAATCGTCCGGCCCAGGGAGTACCCGTACACCGGCGCCTGGGACGACGACGAAGAGGACGACTACGAAGTCGACGACCAGGAAGACCCGGACGAGGCCGTGCAGCGGGCTGTTACGGACTACGAACGCTGGTTCGCCGGACGGTCGGAAAGCATGCACGAGAGTGTGCCGCGCCTCGCCGACCTGGCGTGCGCGCTGGCCGAACGCGGTCACCGGCTGAACCGGGCCGGCCGGTCCGACGAGGCGCTCGCGATTTTCGAGGCGGTCGTCGCGCTGTGGCGGCTGGGCCCGGCCACCCCGCGCTGGCAGGCGCCGCTCGCCTTCGCGTGTCTGCAGGTCGCCTGCCATCCGCATGAGATGGCGGAGCAGGCCGAGGCGGCGTCCGCGGCCGGCGCCGAGGCCGCCGCGATCTGCGACCGCCTCGTCGAGGCCGCGCCGCCCGGCAACCCCATGGCCACGACCATCCGCTGGTATCTGCGGATCGTCCTGCTTCTCCGGGACGCCGACGACCACAACCCCGACGACGAGGACGCAGCCGACTGGGCCACGACCCGGTGGACCGCACAGGACGCCTACAGCAGGATCGGGCACACGGACACCACCGTGCCGCGGGCCGCGCTCGCGTACGTGCTGGCCCAATTCACCTACCTGATCCTGCATCCGGACCGCACCGTGACGTCGC
>Ga0207668_10000447_pt1 | contig 26094 bp, 30 predicted proteins | sample KBSS43metaG_FD_184323 | JGI IMG/M metagenome (GOLD analysis project Ga0207668, IMG submission 184323) | Switchgrass rhizosphere microbial communities from Kellogg Biological Station, Michigan, USA - KBS S4-3 metaG (SPAdes) (version 2) | ecosystem: Host-associated > Plants > Roots > Rhizosphere...
GAACCTGCGCGCTCTGATGACGGTCGCGGTCGAGCGGCCCAGCCGGCCCAACGTATTCGACGCCGGCTTGCCCTTCCTCGAGTATCAGAGCGCGCAGGTTCCCCAGGAGGCGCACGCCCTCATCGCGGACGTACGTCGGCAGTCTCCGATCGCGCTGGGGCCGCACGGACCTGAGCTACTCACTTACGACCTGGTGCGTGAAACACTGCGCGACTGCATGTTTCGGGTTCCGTGCGGATTCGCCCTGGCCGCACAGGGCATCACGTCGGGACCGCTCTGGGACCGGACGGCCAACAGCCTCTTGAGCCTCGACGGGGCCGAACACAATCGGCTGCGCCGGCTCGTCGCCAAGGTGTTCACGCCGAAGGCCGCAGAACGGCTCCGCGCAACCGTCGTCGACGTGATCACCGAACTGGTCGATCCACTGGTGACTGCCGGCCGCTGCGACCTGGTCGCCGACGTGGCGACGCAGTATCCGATCCCGATCATCTGCGCGCTGCTCGGCGCACCCCGGGAGGACTGGCAACTGTTCTCCAGCTGGGCCGACGACGTCCTCAAGGCCTTCTTCTGGAACGCTGCCGAAGACACCCCCGTCATCCTGCGCGCGTGGGACGAGCTCGACGCGTACATCGACGACATGGTGGCCGAGCGACGCGATGCGCTCACCGACGACCTGATCTCCGACTTGATCCGCGCCGAAGACGACGGGGACCGGCTCACGCACGAAGAACTGCTCATGTTGGTGTCCGGCCTGTTGATCGCCGGAACCGACACCACCCGAAACCAATTGGCCGCGTCGGCGCACGTCCTCATGGAGCATCCCGACCAGTGGGCGCTCCTGGCCCGGCAACCCGATCTCGCACAGAAGGCGGTCGAGGAGACGATGCGCCACTCCCCGATCGCCTTCGCCACCATGCGCACCCCCGTCGAAGACGTCGAACTGGGCGGGCTGAGCATTCCGGCGGGCACCCTCGTGCTCGTCAACACCGCTTCGGCGAACCGCGACCCGGCCGCCTACGACGAACCTGACCGCCTCGACATCACCCGCACCTCCCCGCCGGCCATGCTGACCTTCGGCGGCGGCATGCACTACTGCCTCGGAGTTCACCTCGCCAGAATCGAACTCGCCGAGGCGTTGACCGTCATCACGCGCCGCATGCCGAACGCCCGCGTCACGGGACCAGTGCCGTGGAAACCGCTTACGGGAATGTCCGGCCCGGCCGCGCTTCCGATCGAGTTCGACGCCGAAGACTGACGGGTGACCTGCGCTTTGTTATTAGAGTGAATTAAGTGACAATTGGGTACACCGTTGTCCAACTCAGTACAAGCTCCAGGTTCGAGGAGAGACCGTGGCCATCCCCGCCGCCGTCACGTCGGCGATCATCGCGTCGGTCGCCGCGACGAGTTTCGGACTGCCCGCCGCCTCGGCCGCTCCGAAGTGCTCTGACATCGAGGTCGTCTTCGCCCGCGGCACCGACGAGGCTCCTGGTATCGGCCGTGTCGGCCAGGCCCTCGTCGACACGCTGCGTCCCATGGTCAAGGACATGTCGATCGGCACGTATGCGGTCCAGTACCCCGCGTCCTACGACTTCCTCGAAGTTGGCGCGGGTGCCACCGACGCGAGCAAGCGGGTGCAGTCCACGGCGGCCAAGTGCCCAGACACCAAGATCGTGCTCGGTGGCTATTCACAGGGCGCCGCCGTCATCGATGTCGTCGCTACGTCGCCGATCGCGGGGCTCGGGTACACGGCGCCGTTGCCCGCCGCCGTCGTCCCTCACGTCGCGGCCGTCGTCGTCTTCGGCAACCCGTCGGCGCGGATCGGGCAGCCGCTGACACGGATGAGCCCGGACTTCGGTGCCCGTACCGCAGACCTGTGCAACACCGCCGACCCGATCTGTTCGCTCGGGAAGGACTTCAACTCGCATGTGCGCTACCCGGAGTCTGGGCTGGTGAAGGTGGCCGCCCAGTGGATCGCGAAACACGTTCAGAATCGGGACTAACCCCGCACGCGACGCTAACGCTTCGCGCTCGGTTTGGTCACGAAACACCTTCCAGCAGTTCCCCTTCGGCACGGCCGGTGGTTTGATCTGCACGCGGCCCTTGCAAACGATGGCCCGGAGGGTGCGACATGTGGGCGATAGGGCCGACGCATGTGATTGCGTTGCTGCTCGTCGTCGCTGCGCTTGCCTCGGTATCCGGATACCTCGGATCGGCCCTGGCGCGACGCAAGAAGCGACGCTCACGCACGTACTTCACCGTGGGTTTCGTCTGCGGCTTGACGACGGGCGCCATTCTGCGCGGGCGCAGCCGCCTGAGTGCGCTCGCAGGCATTCGCCGCGGCTCCGATCGTTTCGCCGTCCGGGCGCTGCGATCGGTTCTACGGTGAGGTGATGACGGATCAGTCACCTGCGGTCTTCGTCGCTCATCCTCCAGAGGCGATGCTGCGTGCCATCAACCCGGCGCTTCGGTTCCTGCTGCGCACCCCCGTCATGGGCCCCATGCGCAAGGCGATGATGGTGCTGAGCTTCACCGGGCGCAAGAGCGGGCGACGGTATTCGGTCCCTGTAAGCGCGCATCAACTCGACGGCGAGCTCTACGCCCTTGCCGGTGCGGCGTGGCGACTGAACTTCCGCGGCGGCGCCCCTGCCGAGGTGTTGCACGACGGCAAGACGAAGACGATGCAAGGTGAGCTGATCGAGGATCCGACGACGGTCGGCGAGCTGTCCCGGCGGGTCGCCGAGGGCTACGGAGTCAAGGTTGCGCAGCGGATGATGGGTTTGAAGTTCCGCGATCAACGCATTCCCACGGTCGAGGAGTTCACCGAGGCGGCCCGGACCAATCACCTAGGCGCCGTTCGGTTTACTCCCAGCGTGTAGCTCTGACCCGGCAGCGACTTGAGATAGGAGAAGTGCGTGGACTTCGAGTTGAATCGCAAGGACCTACACCAGAGCCGCTTCGTCGATGGCAACCCGCCGCAGCCAGCCGACGGACAGGCGCTGCTTCGGATCGAGTCCTTCGGACTCACCTCGAACAACATCACCTACGCCGTGTTCGGCGACACGATGAACTACTGGAGCTTCTTCCCGGCCTCGGACCCGGACTGGGGCAAGTTGAACGTCTGGGGCTACGCGCACGTCGAGGAGTCCCGACACCCCGACCTCGCACAGGGCACGCGGGTATACGGCTACCTTCCCTGCGCCAGCCACCTGCTGGTCGTCCCCGACCGAATCAACGAGAAGGGCTTCGTCGACGCCGCGCCGCACCGGGCGATGCTGCCGTCGGCATATCAGGGCTACCGGGACGTCGCGACCGATCCCGTCTACTCCGCCGATCGCGAAGCCGAGCACATCATCTTCTTTCCGCTCTTCTTCACCTCGTTCCTCGTCGACGACTTCCTCGCCGACGAACAGTTCTTCGGTGCGGATACCGTCGTCATCTCCAGTGCTTCGTCGAAGACGTCGATCATCGCCGCGTACCTGCTCTCCAAGCGCGAGGGCGTCGAGCTCGTCGGGCTAACCTCCGCGGGCAACCGCGAGTTCGCCGAGGGGCTCGGCGTGTATGACTCAGTCGTGTTGTACGACGACGTCGCGCGGCTTCCGGGTGAGCGTGCCGTGTACGTTGACGTCTCGGGTGACGGCGCGGTTCGCACCGACGTGCACGCCCATTATGGCGACCGGCTGGCCCACAGCGCCGCCGTCGGCATGACGCACTGGACTCAGATGGGCCCAGGGGCCGGCGAACTCCAGGGGCCCCGCCCCGTCTTCTTCTTCGCACCCGACCGCATCAAGAAGCGCGGCACCGACTGGGGCACCGCAAGCCTGGACCAGAAGGTCGCCGATGCGTGGGCTCCATTCGCCCAGTGGGCATCGGAGTGGCTTCGCGTCGAACGCGTCTCGGGCGAGGACGGCATCCAGCGCGCCTATCTCGAACTGCTCGACGGAAAGGTCGACCCGACGGCGGGCACCATCGTCGAGCTGTAGGCGTCCTCGCGCGTCAACCATCGGTCGACCAATCTGGTGGTTGAACCACTTCGCGCTGGCAAACGTGTCATGGTCGTCCGATACGACGAACGAGGATGTTCACATGCCCGCTTTTCCCGCCCTCACCCATGTCGCGATCACCGTTCGCGACCTCGCCATCAGTGCGCCGTGGTATCGCACGCTGATCGGCACTGACCCGGTGATCGACGAGGACACCGAGGCCGGCTACCGGCACGTCGTCTTTGCGCTCGACGACGACACGCTGTTGGGCCTGCATCAGCACACCCAGAGCGCCCCCGCCGAACCGTTCACCGAATACCGCGTCGGCTTGGACCACGTTGCCTTCGCCTGCGCATCGCGCGCAGACCTGGAGAAGTGGGTCGGCCGACTCGACGAGCTCGGCATCGAACACGGCGGAATCGTCGACGCACCATACGGTTCGGGCCTGAGTTTCCGCGACCCCGACGGTTGCGCACTCGAATTCTTCGCCCCGCCAGCCTGATCGTAGGCGAGACGCGTCAGCTCAGGGGTGCTTGGCGTACCTGGTGAGGAAGACGAAGGCCGAGAATCCGGCGACGACGCCGATCACGCCCCACACCACGATGGAGAACACCGCCGACACCGGGGACCATCCGACGCTGGACAGCGTCACGGCCAGGTAGATCGCCCAGAACACGCGGTATACGCACCACAGCGCGGTGACGCCGGTGGAGATTCCGATGATCAGGCTACGGGTGCGGTCGATGCCTTTGACCTGCTCCTCGATACGGGTCGGCACGATGCTCATTTCCAAGTTTCCCTTCGTAACGCGCGGCCTCGTTGGCCTCGTCATGCAAGCAAGTACAGGCGGCGGTGACGGCTACCGATCCCAAGAATCCGCGGGGTGTGAGGAGCTAGCCAGCATCAGCCGCCGCCCCCGCAGACTTCGACGAAATGAGATTCACCAGGTCGTGCAGGGGCTTGGTCCCGGCACCCACTATCAGGCCGGTCGCCAGAATCTCCTCCCAGCGTTGACCGACGGTGAGGCCCACGGTGTTCATGAAGTACAGGTTCATCACCTGTCTTCACGCTGGCTTCGTGGCCCGGATGACCAACCCCGCGACAGGCGAACCGGCCTCGTTGCGGAGTTCCGCGGTGTCGACGTCTGCGGCCAATCCCGCCTGGGTGAGCATTCGTTTCACGTAGTCGATCCCGTGGCTGTAGCGGCCGTGTACCTCCAACCGGTAGTCGACGTCGTCCTCGTCGGCGGCGTGTTCGAGCGTGAAGACGAGCAAACCTGACGGACTCAGTGCGCCCGCGGCGGCATGGCAGAACTCTTGCAGGTCACCGAAATACACCAGGGTGTCGGCCGAGGCCATCACGTCGAAGGCGTCGGGCCGGGCCCACAGGAATTCGGTCAACTCGCACTGCTGCAGGTCCGTTTACACGTTCTTCTCTGCCGCGTGGGCGAGCATCCCGGCAGACAGGTCGACGCCGACGAGGCGCGCCGCGTATGGACGTAGCAGTGGCCCGCAAAGCCCGGTGCCGCACCCGATGTCGAGAATGTGCAAACGGCCGTCGGCGACGCATCCTGCATCGGCCAGGCTCGCCGTGACGAGCTCTGGTGCTCGGTACGACAGGCTCGCGAGTTTGGCCTCGAAGCTCGCGGCGAAGGCGTCGAACGTCTTCTCCACGAACGCATTCGACGCACGCACTGGTACGTCCCGGCCGGTGCAGGCCGAGAGCATGTGTGCTGCGATGGGATCGTCGGGGGCGTCGGCCAGCCATTCCTCGAGTATCGTCACGGCTTCGTCGACTTCGCCGATCATGCAGTGCGCCAACGCAAGCAACCGCCGGGCATCGGGATGCCTTGGACGTAGCGTGACCGCCTTGCAGAAGCAGTCCGACGCCTCCTTGGGCCGGTTCAGGCCATTGAGCAAGATGCCGAGGTTCGTGTAGGCATCCACGTGGTCCGGGCACAGGCGAATCGCCGATCGGTAGGCCGCCTCGGCCTCCTGCGGCCTGCCGGTGGCGCGCAGCAGGACGCCGAGATTGCTGTACGCGTTGGCGTGGCTGGGGTCGATCTCGATGGCGCGCTGGTAGCAGGCGATCGCCTCCTCGAATCGGCCGCCAGACTGAAGCACGATCCCGAGATTGCTATGCCAGTCGGCCTGATCCGGGCTGAGCGCGAGACTCTGCCCGATGAGCTCGACGGCTTCGTCGGTGCGACCGTTCTGGTGCGCCAGTAGGCCGGAGTAGTGCAGCGCGTCGGGATGGTTCGGCACGACGTCGAGCACCCCTGCGTAGAGCTGCCGTGCCTCGGTCAGGTGATGCTGCTTCTGCAGTGCAATCGCCAGTGCGATGGCCTCGTCGACCGTCAGCTCCCGCGGCCCCGACGGTTCCACCGCTAGCCGACCTTGTTGGCCTTCAGATCGAAGATGAAGTGCTGCCCCACGTCTAGCGATCCATCGGGCTTCTGCGGCTTGTATTCGAGGTCCACCTTGGCGAACTTCAGGACGACGGACTCGGTGTACGGCTGGTCCTCGGCGCCGGCATGGCTGACCGCGGTGATCGTCACGTCATTCAGCTTGACGATGAGGTACTCCTGCTGCCCCTTGCCTGCCTTGCGGTGGGTGATCGTCGCGTCCTTGATGTGCACTCCGGTCGCGCACGCCTTGAGTAGTGCGGGCGTGGCCTTGTCGATGCCGTGAACGATCGACAGGTCCTGAAACGTCGCCTTGCCGGCGCCGCCGCCTCCTCCGGACGAAGTCGATCCGGAGTTCGCGACGCCCCACGAGAACGAGAGCACCTCGATCTCGTCCTTGTGCTTGGCGTCGAGCGATTCGCCTTTGATGTCACCGATCTTCGCGAAGATGTCCGAGGCCATCGTCGCCCCCTCCCCTGTGGCTACAGGCCCGATTCTAGAGACCGCGGACGGTCCGAACCGAGCTTTGCGCACTATTCGGCCACGACCGTCCTGCGCGTCATCCTGAGCAGAACCTTGGCGCCACCAGGCCAGGTGCGCGATGATGCCGCCCATGCGCAACGTGTCGAGGTTCGTATCCCTGCTGGCCGTCGTCGGGCTGGCCGTGCTCGGCTGTGCCCCCGCCGAGGACACGTCGTCGGCCCCGCCGGCCGCGCAGACGTGTACCAAGGACTCCCTGACCACCTTGGCGAAGGGCACCATCACGTTCGGGACCGATCAGCCGGCCTACCCGCCGTGGTTCGTCGACGACGACCCCGCCAACGGCAAGGGCTTCGAATCGGCGGTGGCCTACGCCGTCGCCGACAAGCTCGGATACGCCAAGGACGACGTGAAGTGGGTGCGGGTGCCGTTCAACGCGGCCATCGCACCGGGCCCAAAGACGTTCGACGCCAACCTCAATGAGTTCTCGATCACCGACGAGCGCAAGCAAGCCGTCGACTTCTCCTCGCCCTACTTCAACGTGACGCAGGCGGTCGTCGCGGTGAAGTCATCGCCTGCGGCGCAGGTGAAGACTCTCGACGGGCTCAAGGGGCTCAAGCTCGGCGCCCAAGTGGGTACCACCAGCTACACGGCCGCCAAGGCGATCGACCCAAATGTCGCCGTCTTCAACAACAACGACGACGCCAAGGCCGCGCTGTCCAACGGTCAGATCGATGGGCTGGTGCTGGATCTGCCGACCGCCTTCGCGGTGCAGGCCGAGCTGACCGACGGGGTCATCGTCGGCCAGTTGCCCGCCGCCGACGAGAAGTCCGAGCAGTTCGGCATCGTGCTGGACAAGGGCAGCCCGCTCACGGCGTGCGTGTCCAAGGCCGTCGACGAGCTCGGCGACAACGGCGATCTCTTCAAGCTGCAGCAGGAATGGCTCACCGGCGCTGGTAACGCACCGGTCCTTTCGTGACCGCGGCGGCCATCGACAGGGTGGCCTACCGACACGCCCAGGCCCGTCGATCCACGTTGGTGGCCTTGGTGTCGACCGTGGTGTTCGCCGCCGTGCTGCTGTTCGCGGTGACGTCGGCACCGGGCTGGCCGCGGGTCCGCGACTCGTTCTTCAACCTGCGCATCGGCGCCGAAAGCCTGCCTGCGCTGTTGGAGGGGTTGTGGCTGAACGTCCGGGTGCTGATCGTCTGCCAGGTTCTGGTGCTGATCTTCGGGCTCGGGCTGGCGGCGTTGCGGACGCTGCGCGGCCCGGTGTGGTTTCCGTTGCGGGCGTTGGCAACCGGGTACGTCGACCTGTTTCGCGGATTGCCACTGTTGATTTGTCTGTACCTCGTGGGCTTCGGGCTGCCAGGGCTGCGGTTGTCGGGGATGCCGACGAACCCGGTGCTACTCGGCGGCCTTGCGCTGGTGTTGATCTACTCGGCCTACGTCGCCGAGGTCTTCCGAGCGGGCATCGAGTCCGTTCACCCCTCACAGCTGGCCGCCGCGAAGTCGTTGGGGCTCAACCATCGACGCACCATGCAGCTGGTCGTGCTGCCCCAGGCGACACGCCGGGTGACGCCTGCGCTGCTCAACGACTTCGTGGCCCTGCAGAAGGACTGCGGCCTGATCTCGGTGCTCGGCGCCGTCGACGCGGTACGGGCCGCCCAGATCCAGTCCGCCACCACGTACAACTTCACTCCGTACGTCGTGGCCGGATTGTTGTTCGTCGCGCTGGCGGTGCCCTCGGCCCGGCTCGCCGACTGGGCGGCCAAGCGCGCGGCGTTGCGACAGGGTGCGTTGTGACGGACACGGTGCCGGTGCTGTCGGTGCGCGGGCTGGTCAAGGCCTACCACGACCGGCCGGTGCTCGACGGTGTCTCACTCGACGTCGACGAGCACGCCGTGGTGGTGCTGATCGGCGCGTCGGGGTCGGGAAAGTCGACCCTGCTGCGGTGCATCGACCTGCTCGAAGACGTCGACGACGGCCAGATCCTGCTCGACCGCCGCGACATCAGCGACCCCCGCATCGATGCCGACGAGGCGCGTCAGGCGATGGGCATGGTGTTTCAGTCGTTCAACCTGTTTCCCCACATGACCGCGCTGGCCAACGTCGCGCTGGCGCCGCGGGTGGTGCATGGGTCGACGCGCCAAGACGCCGAGGAGCGCGGCCGCGAACTGTTGGCCCGAGTCGGGCTGCCGGACAAGGCCGACGCCTATCCGGACAAACTGTCGGGCGGGCAGCAACAGCGGGTGGCCATCGCACGTGCGTTGGCCTACGAACCCCGGCTGTTGTTGCTCGACGAAATCACCAGCGCGCTCGACCCGGAACTGGTCGGCGAAGTGCTGGCCCTCGTGGGCGAATTGGCCGCCTCGGGCCGCACCATCGTGATGGCCACCCACGAAATGGCGTTCGCCCGCGAGGTGGCCGACACGGTGTGCTTCCTCGACGGTGGCCGTATCGTCGAATCCGGTTCGGCCGAACAGGTTTTGACCGATCCGCAGCAGGACCGGACCCGGCAGTTCCTGCGGCGGTTCACCGGCAGCGGCCCTGCATAGAGAGGAACCAATGTCCACGTCACGCAGAACGTTCGGCAAGGCCGGCCTCGCAGGTGTCGCCACATTGGCACTGGCCGGCCCGCTCGGCCCGCAGGCTCGCGCAGACTCCCCCGCACCACAATCGCCGGTCGCCGACGTTCGCGCCAGGAACGTGGTGTTGGTGCACGGTTTGTACGCCGACGGGTCTTCGTGGATCGACGTGGTCCCACACCTTCAGAACGCGGGACTGAACGTCGCCGTCGTCCAGAACCCGCTGACCACGCTTGCCGACGCGACCGCCGAGACCCGACGGGTGCTGGCATTGCAGAACGGGCCCACCGTCCTGGCTGGGCACTCGTGGTCGGGGACGATCGTCGGTGAAGTGGGTGACGACCCCTCGGTCAGCGCACTCGTCTACATCGCCGCGCGAGCGCCCGACGCCGACGAAGACTTTCCGGCGCTGGCCAAGCAGTTCCCCACCCCGCCTGCCTCGGCAGGCGTCGTGGTGGCCCCCGACGGATACGCACAGCTGGGCGAGGAGGCGTTTCTCAGCGACTTCGCGGGTGGCGTCCCCACGGAGCGCGCGCGAGCGCTCTACGCGGTGCAGGGGCGCAACCTGACGTCGCTGCCGACTGAGCGCACCACCACTGCGGCCTGGCACGACAAGCCGTCCTGGTACCAGGTTTCCACCCAGGACCGGACGATCAACCCGGACCTCGAACGGTTCCTCGCCCGCCGGATGGGGGCGCACACGATCGAGCTCGACACCTCCCACGTCTCGCTCATCACCGAACCTCAGGCGGTGGCGGCGCTCATCCTCGCCGCTGCGGGTGTTTCCTAACGGGGTGGACTACCTGGTCCGGCCACCGGCCCGGGCCCGAAGCGCGCCGAGCCCTCGTCACTGGCTTCAAACTGCACGGAATGCCCGATCAACAGCAGGTTTGTGACGCATTCCGGCCCTGCCGCTATGTCACCGCTCACCTTGACTCAAACGATTTATGGACGATATAGTTCAGTTTGCATGTTCTCAGCTTTCCCGAAGCCATAGATAGGACTGAATCATGAAGAATCGTCGGCTGACCCGCCGCGTCGCCGCGACCGTTGGCATCTCTGCCGCCATCTTGGCGGGAGCGTTGACCGCTTGTGGCGGTGGCGAATCCGAAGGACCTTCCAGCACCACACCGAGCTCGTCGACCACCGCGCCGTCGGTCTCACCCACCGAGAAGAGCATCAACCCCACCGGTGGCAACCTGTTCACTCCGCCCGTGAAGGCGCCACCGGCCCCCACCGCCATCCCCGGCGACAACTAATCCGAGAAAACGGACGGGCGGGCCAGTCACTCGACTGGCCCGCCCGTCCGTTTGAGCCGATCAGTCGGCGAGCTCGGCTCCGTCCGGCACGAATGACTTGATGTGCGCGATCGCGGAGTTCAGCGCGGTCTGCATGAGTCGTGGATCGTGCGCCGTCTGCGACAGCAGATAACCACCTTCGACCGCCGCAAGTAGGCCGGTGGCCAGCGCGGGCGCATCGATGTCGGCCTTCAACACACCGGCGTCGCGCATCCGTTCCAACGCGGCCGCGAACAGTCCCCGCCATTGCGCGAAGTGCTCCGCCAGCGAAATGCGGGCCTTGTCGTCGGTGTCGGAAAGTTCTGCCGCCAGCGATCCGAGTTCACATCCCCAGAGTCCGCTGCGCAATGAACAACGCTGCACCATCGCGTCACGCCACAGGTAAAGCCCGCGAAAGGAATCCACCTTCTCCAGGCGCATCCGCTGCCACGACAGGATCTCGTCGGCCCGCAGCGTGATCACCTCGTACACCAACTCCGTCTTGTCGGAGAAGTGTTGATAGAACTGCGACTTGCTCGTAGCACTGGCGGCGAGCACCTCGTCGATGGTCGTGGCGGCGACACCCCGCACATGCATCAGCTCGGCTGCGGAAAGCACGATCCGACTACGGGTGGCGGCACCGCGCGAAGTCAGCTTCGGCCGCGACGCGCCGGTTGATGGCGGCGGCATTGCTCAACTGTAACTCGTCAATTGGACGCGAGAGTCCAAATGGGCTCGGGTTGGACGAGTGTGCGGGTGGCACCGGTGGTCTGCGGCAGATCCTCGGCACCGCACACCCGGAGCACTTTGCGCACCGCTGCTCCCACGACCAGGCTCCAACGGACGCCATTGCAGCCGAGCCTGTGATCGATCCTGCGCAGGGCCGCCACGCCCGCCGTGCCGAAGAAGTCGACGCCGCGCGTGTCCACGATCAGCGAGGGCGCCAGCGTGGCATGGCGTTCGACGTAGTCGGCCAGTTGGGCGCCGTTGGTTGCATCGATCTCACCGCGGATCGTCAGCACGAGCGCATGCGCCGTGAGGTCGGCGTGCGCGTCCGCCCGGCCCCAGCATTCGGCCACCCAGACCTGCAGCGGGTCGGGACGGTAGCGGCGGCATGTTCCCGAATCGTTCACGTGGCCTCCCTACGATCGAGGGACGAAAGTCCACGGTACAACGGAATCCGCACTTCGATCACGACTGTTTCGAAGTCAATCAAAAGTGCTAGCACCTGCACCGATCGGATGTCGTCACTGACGCGACCCCCGCACATGGCTGGAATCCTTGACCTCCGCTGCGGATCACGTTGCCCCCAGACCGACCAGCAAAGTTGGCCTGTCGCGAACTGGGTGAATGACGCCGCTGTCGGCGACGTTGAGCGAAGATCGCACGGATTCCGCACCGGACGTCGTCTTTGGCCCTCGACCAACCGGGCGGTAGGTTTGCGGCATCGCGTACCCCGGTATCGGCCACCGCCGTTACCCGGAAAATCGGAGGTTCGACAGTGAGGTTGGCGCTCAGCGACGAAGAAGCCGCCTTCCGCGACGACTTGCGGGAGTTCTTCACGACGCAGATTCCGGCGGACATCCGAGAGCGGGTGCGCGAGGGGCGGGTCCGCTTCCCCGACGACGTCGTCACGGCGCAACGGATCTTGAACGCGCGCGGGATCGCCGTTCCGAACTGGCCGGTGGAATGTGGTGGCAGGGACTGGTCGCCGCTTCAGCGGCAGCTGTGGTCCGACGAGATGCGGCTGGCCTGCGTGCCCGAGCCGCTGGCGTTCAACGCCAGCATGGTCGGCCCGGTGATCGCCGCCTTCGGTTCCAAGGAGCTCAAGGAACGGTTCCTTCCGGCGACCGCCAACCTCGACATCTGGTGGTGCCAGGGCTTTTCCGAGCCGGAGGCCGGTTCCGATCTGGCCTCGGTGCGCACCACCGCGGTGCGCGACGGCGACTCCTACGTGATCAACGGGCAGAAGACGTGGACCACCCTGGGCCAGTACGCGGACTGGATCTTCGTGCTCGCACGCACGGACCCGAACGCACCCAAGCGGCAGGCGGGCATTTCGTTCCTGCTGGCCGAGATGTCGACGCCGGGAATCACGCTGCGGCCCATCAAGTTGATCGACGGCGGTTACGAGGTCAACGAGGTCTTCTTCGAAGACGTCCGCGTCCCCGCCGATCAACTGGTCGGCGAGGAGAACAGCGGATGGACGTACGCCAAGTTCCTGCTCAGCAACGAGCGCACCGGCATCGCCAGGATCGGCACCACCAAGGTGTGGCTGGCGCAAGTCAAGGAACGCGCCGCGAACACGCCGACCGAACGGGGCACGCTGCTCGACGACCCGCTGTTCGCCGCGCGCGTCGCGGAAGCGGAGAACGAACTGCTGGCCCTGGAGCTCACGCAGCTGCGCGTCAGCGGATCCGAGGCCGATGGCAAGCCCAACCCCGCCTCGTCGATCCTCAAGTTGAAGGGCAGTCAGCTTCAGCAAGCCGTCACCGAGCTGTTGGTCGACGTCGCAGGCCCCGACGCTCTGCCAGTGGATGCGGGTGACGACATCGGCTCGCCGGAGTGGGCGCAGCTCGCCGCGCCGAAGTACCTCAACTACCGCAAGGTCTCGATCTACGGCGGGACCAACGAAGTGCAACGCAACATCATCGCCTCGACGATTCTCGGACTGTGAGGACGTCATGGACTTCGACCTGACCGACGAACAAGACCTGCTGCGCGACGTCACCCGTGAGGCGCTGACACAAACGTATGACATCGAAACCCTGCTGAAGGTCGGCGACACCGAACTTGGCTGGAGCCGCGAGGTCTGGGCCCAGCTGGCCGACATCGGAATCCTCGGACTCGGCTTCGATCCGGAGGAGGCCGGCCAAATCGAGTTGATGGTGGTGCTCACCGAGCTCGGTCGGCGGCTGGCGCCGGAACCCGTAGCGCAGGCCGCGCTGATTCCCGGCAGTGTGATCGCCGAACTGGGAGACGACCAACAACGTGCGTTGCTCGACGAGGTGGCGGCGGGGCAGACGCTGCTGGCCCTGGCGCACCAAGAACCGGGCATGCGTGGGCTCACCACGCGCGTCACCACACGTGCTGAGCGCCAAGGTGATTCGTGGACGGTGACCGGGCGTAAGAATCCGGTGCTCTCCGGCGACTGTGCCGACGTGTTCATCGTCAGCGCGGCGCTACCCGAAGGTCAGGGCGAGCGAAGCGACGGGAGTACGGCTGGGGTCGGGTTGTTCGTCGTCGCCGCCGATGCCGTCAGTCGGAGCGCGTTTCGTACCTTCGACGGACAGCGCGCCGCCCAGCTGAACCTGGAATCGGCTGCGGCACAACCGCTCGGAGCCGGTGGCGACGCGACGGCCGGACTGTTGAAGGCGTTGATCCGGCACCAGTCGGCACTGTGCGCCGAGGCGGTCGGCGCGATGGAGGAGGCGCTGCGACTCACCACCGACTACCTGACGAGCCGCAAGCAGTTCGGCGTGCCGCTGAGCAAGTTCCAGACGCTGACCCAACGGGCGGCCGACATGTACGTCTCCCTCGAACTGGCGCGCAGCATGAGCTTCTACGCCGCCATGTCGATCGCGGACGGAAACTTCGACCCCGTCATCGCAGCCCGGGCCAAGCTTCAGATCAGTCGATCGGGACGTCACATCGCCCAAGACGCGATTCAGCTGCACGGCGGTATCGGTGTGACGGCCGAGTACCCGGTGGGGCACTACGCGGCTCGACTCACCGCGATCAACCAGACGCTCGGCTCGGCCGACGACCAGCTGTACACGCTCGTGGGCGGACTCGGGTCGTACGGAACCGTGTCGCTGTGAGCACGGAGGCGCTCTTGCAGGAGCTGCTCGACGAGTTTCAGTTGCGGAAGTTGGTGCATGGCTACTGCCGCGCCGTGGATCGAGGCAACATCGCGCAATTGCGGAACCTCTACCTCGACAAGTACGAAAAACGCACTGGCTCGTGGAAGTTCGTCGACCGCAAGATCGTCACCGACTGGGCCCAGGTCAACGACCCATCGTCGGTCGACCTCAGCCATCCGATTACCAGGGACACCCCGCGAGGAACCCCCGACGCGAATGATCCGTCGCACCAGTTCTTCTCGCTACTAGGCAAGGACGTGGAGCGACTTCGAGGCGATCGATGAACCTCGACGGATCGGTTTCTCGACGCGGCGTGCTCAAATACGCCTTGTCCGCTCCGGCGCTGGTGAGTCTGGGCGCGGTGGCTGCGACGCTCACTGGGCAGAAGGCATCAGCCGCCAACATGAAGCTCATCGATTTTTCGGAGCGGTTGGTCGCGCCTGAGCTGATCCGCTACGCGGGCTATGACGGCGCGCTCGTGTACGTGTCCGAGTTACGGCCGGGCGCAGACTTCGACTTCAAGCCCGTCACCCGCGAGTATGCCGATGCGCTACGCGCGGAGGGCCTTCACGTCGTCAGCTGCTATCAGTATGGAAAACCCGGCTGGCCGACACCGTCGGACTTCACCCGCGGGTACGACGGCGGTGTCGCAGATGCTCAGACAGCCCTGCGACTGCACACCGCTGCCGGTGGCCCTGATTCGGCGCCGATCTTCTTCAGTGTCGATGAGGACATCGAGCTCAACACCTGGAACAGCCTTGCGGTGCAATGGCTTCGCGGAATCAACTCGGTACTGGCCGTGAACCGCACCGGCATCTACGGGCATGCCCGCGCGTGTGCATGGGCGATCCGAGACGGCGTCGTCGGGCGCTCGACGACTCCCGGGTACTGGTGGGCTTGGCAGACCAGAGCATGGTCCAACGGCGAGCGCGAGCCAAGGGCGGTGCTTTATCAGGCCGTCGTCAACACGGCGGACAATCCAGGCGTCCTCCTGGGCGGTACCCACGTCGACGTCGACGACGTCCTTGCGACCGACTTCGGGCAGTGGGATCTCGAGAAGTGAGCGAAAATCGCGCGACGGTAGTAGGCAGGATGCATGAACCTACGTGAAGCTCGACAGGTCATCGACTCGCTCGACACGAACCCCGACGCTCTGAGCGTGTTTGGCCAGCAGTATCAAACCTCCGACGGGGCCACGGTGATCCCGGTCTCGAAGCCTGCCGGCGTGTTCGTCATCAAGGACGGCAAGCCGATCTGGGCACCCGCGGTGGACGGCACCCGCATTGCGCTGATGGGAATACTGGTCGGCCTGGTGGCCACAACCCTGGCCGGAGTCGCCATGGTGATCCGCCCACCGTGGCCCGATCTGCACGGCGAAGTCACCAAGCGCTTCTAGTGGCAAGAGCGACGACGCCCGAGTCGTTCAGCACACGAGCGGCCGACGGAGTGCGCATCGCCGCCGACCGGCTTGGGGACCCAGCGGCACCAGCGGTGGTGTTCCTGCATGGCGGCGGGCAGACCCGTCGCTCTTGGGGAAGGGCAGCGGCGGCCGTCGCCAAGCGGGGGTGGCAGGCGGTCACGGTCGACTTCCGCGGCCATGGCGAGTCGGGCTGGTCCGACGAGGGCGACTACCGCGTCACGACCTTCGCCGGTGACGTCGCCGAAGTGCTGCGCCACCTGCCGCCGCGACCGGTGTTGGTCGGCGCCTCGTTGGGCGGGTTCACGTCGATGCTGCTCGCCGGGGAGCTCTCCCCCGGCACGGCACGCGCCGTCGTGCTGGTGGACATCGTGCCGGACATGAACCCCGCGGGCGCATCGCGGATCCACGACTTCATGAATGACCGCATGACATCGGGATTCGACTCCCTTGAGGACGTCGCCGACGCCGTTGCCGCCTACAACCCGCAGCGCGCCCGGCCGGCCGATCTGGACGGACTCCGCACGAATCTACGGCTGCGCGACGGCCGCTGGTTCTGGCATTGGGATCCGAAGCTCATCGACGGCACGTCGGCGCTTCCGCCGATCGAAGTCACCGAGGTCGACCGCATGCACACTGCGGTGGATGCGATTCTGCGCGACGACGTGCCCATGCTTCTGGTCCGAGGACAGATGAGCGACCTCGTCACCACGGAGCGGGCCGAAGAGTTCCTAGCCCGCTTTCCCAAGGTCGAATTCGTCGACGTCGGAGGTGCCGGGCACATGGTCGCCGGAGATCGCAACGACGTCTTCGCCGACGCAGTGATCGACTTTCTCGCCCGACACGCCATGTAACAGTGACGCCGTCGACAAGAATCGGCGGATGCGCTTCGGAAACTTCTTGGCCCCGTTCCATCCCGTCGGGCAAAACCCGACGCTCGCCATCGAGCGTGACCTCGACCTGATCGTGGCGATGGACCGCCTCGGATTCGACGAGGCGTGGATCGGCGAGCACCATTCCGCCGGATTCGAGATCATCGCGTCGCCCGAGGTCTTCATCGGCGTCGCAGCGGAGCGCACCAAGCACATCAAGCTGGGCACCGGCGTGAGCTCGCTGCCGTATCACAACCCCTTGATGCTGGCTGACCGCATAGTGCTGCTCGATCACCTCACGCGCGGCCGGGTGATGCTCGGCTGCGGTCCTGGCCAGCTCACCTCCGACGCGCACATGCTGGGCATCCCCGCGGACGAGCAGCGGCCACGCATGGAGCAGTGCCTCGACGCCATCATGCGGCTACTGCGCGGCGAGACCGTCACGATGCACACCGACGGGTTCACCCTTCAGGACGCGCGCCTGCAGCTGAAGCCGTACAGCGACCCGTGTTTCGACGTCGCGGTTGCGGCGTCCTTCTCCCCCACCGGTCCGCGTGGAGCGGGCAAGCACGGCATCGGCATGTTGTCGATCGCCGCGACGGCGAAACAAGGCATGAATCTCCTTGCCCACCACTGGGCGACGTGGGAGGAGGTCGCGCTGGAGCACGACCACGTCGCCGACCGGTCGAAGTGGCGGCTCGTCGGTCCGATGCATCTCGCCGAGACCCGCGAACAAGCCGAGCGCGACGTCGAGTACGGCATCGCGGAGTTCTCCCGCTACTTCTCGCACATCCTGCCTGCGGGGCCCGTGCAGGGTGAGACGGCCGCAGAGATCATCGCGAACAACCGCGAGTCCGGTTTCGCGGTCATCGGTACGCCCGAGGACGCGGTGGCCAAGATCTCCGAGCTCGTCGAGGCAAGCAACGGCGGCTTCGGCGCATTCCTTCTCTTAGACCACAATTGGGCCGCACCCGCCGCGAAGCTTCGCAGCTACGAACTGTTCGCGCAGTACGTGATGCCGCACTTCACCGGCCAGCTCGCGGGGCCTGCCGCGTCATGCGACTGGGTCACCAACAGCGGGACCGTGTTCGTGGACCGGGCCGCACACGCCATCGGCAAGGCGATCGAGGACCACGCCGCGGAACGGCAAGCGCATCAGCGCCCCGCCGAAGCGCCGTGACCCCGATGGACATCGGCTTCGTCGGGCTGGGACACATGGGCGCCCCGATCCCGGCGGCATCGGTGCGCGAGCTCGCGGATCGGGTCGACACGGTGATGGCGAGCCTTCCGACACCGCGGGTGTCGATGGACCTCGCTGCCGACGTGGCCAAGGGCGGACGTGCGCGCAGATTCGTCGACCTGTCGACGGTGGGAAGCGGTGCCCCCCCGCACTTTCGACTATGGGTTCGCCACCGGCTTGATGACCAAGGACGTCCGGCTGTTCCTCGAAGAGGCCGAGGCCCTTGGATTGTCGGTCGAGTTGCCTCGAGCCGTCGCCGAAGTCCGGGAGACAACGCTGCGCGAAGAGGGCCCGGAATCCGATTTCACGTCGGTCGTCAAGCCGATGGAAACCTCGGCAGGGGTCGTGGTCGAGTAGATGCGCGCGTCCCAGCCAGCCAGGTCCAGAGCTGTCGACGCGCCCGTGGTATCCGGCAGATTGCCGAGCAGCAGCTCGGCCCCGATCCATTCTGGGCCGATGTCGACGGTGCGCGGCTCGCGTCCGCAGTTGGCGATCACGAGGAGTTTCGCGTTCGCGGTGGTTCTTGTGTACGCCCAGATCTGCGGATCATCCGCCATCAGCGGCGTGAAGTCGCCATCCACCAGGATGGCCAATTCGTGGCGGAGGCGAATGAGCGCTTGATAGTGCGCGAAAACGCTATCCGTTGCGTCGAGCTGGGCGGCGGCGTTCAGCCAGCTGTGGTTGGGATTGACCGGCAGCCATGGATCACCGGTGGTGAAGCCGGCGTTCGGCCCCGCGTCCCACTGCATGGGTGTGCGGGCGTTGTCGCGACTCATCTTGGCTAGCCCGGCCAGCGCCGCGGTCTCGTCACCGCCCTGTTCGAGCACCCGCTCGTAGTAGTTCACGGCCTCGACGTCCTCGTGGTCCTGCGGAGTCCGGAACGGGTAGTTCGTCATTCCGAGTTCCTCGCCCTGATAGACGAACGGGGTGCCACGCATGCCGTGCAAGACGGTTGCGAGCGCCTTCGCCGAGGCCGCCCAGTAGTCGGGGGCGTCGTCACCGAACCGGGACACGACGCGAGGCTGGTCGTGGTTGTTCCAATACAGGCTGTTCCAACCGGTTTCCGCCAGCGCCGCCTGCCACCGATGGAGCGACTTCTTCAGGGCAACCAACTCGAAACCGCGATAGTCGAACTTGTTCCCCCGGCTCTGATCGATGAACACGTGCTCGAACTGAAAGACCATGTTCAGTTCACCGCGGGCCGGATCGGTGTAGAGCCGCGCTCGTGCTGGTGTCACGCCCGGCATCTCGCCGATCGTGATGAAGTCGCCGTGGCGGGCGGAGAAGACCTCGCGGGTCAGCTCGGCGAGGTAGTCGTGCACGTGCGGCCCGTCGGCGAACCCGTCGAAGGCGACGACGAAGCGCTGCTCCGGAATCGCTGGCGCGTCAGGCAATCCCTCGGTCTTCGAGATGAAGTTGATGACATCCATGCGGAAGCCGTCGACGCCGCGGTCGAGCCACCAGACCATCATGTCCTGCACGGCTTTTCGTACTTGCGGGTGCTCCCAGTTCAAGTCGGGTTGCTTACGATCGAACAGGTGCAGGTAGTACTGCTCAGTGGGCTGGTCCCACTCCCACGCCGAGCCGGAGAAGAATGAGCCCCAGTTGTTCGGCTCGGCACCGCCACGGCCGTCGCGCCAGATGTACCAATCCCGCTTCGGGTTGTCGCGGGACGAACGCGACTCCACGAACCACGCGTGCTCGTCCGAGGTGTGATTGACCACGAGGTCCATCACGAGCTTCATCCCGAGTCCGTGCACTTTGGCGAGCAGCGTGTCGAATTCGGCCAGGGTGCCGAACAGCGGGTCGATGTCGCGATAGTCGCTGATGTCGTAGCCGTTGTCGGCTTGCGGCGAACGGTAAATCGGTGACAACCAGATCACGTCGACCCCGAGCGCCCGTAGATGGTCGAGCCGCCCGATGATGCCACCCAGGTCACCGATTCCGTCTCCGTTCGAGTCGGCGAAGCTGCGCGGATAGATCTGGTAGACGACGGCGGACTTCCACCACGCAGTGGTCCGCGTCATCGTCGACTGCGAATGACGTTGCGGTACACCGCTACGTACTTGTCGATCATGGTGGCAACCGTGAAGCGCTCGGCAGCGAGCTCGGCGGTCCTGCGCCGGTCGAGTTCGCCAGCCGCAGCGACCGCGGCCACCGCCGAATCGATGTCGTCGACGAGAAATCCGGTGACTCCATGCGCGATCAGTTCACCCATCGAGCCTCGCGCGTTGGCGATGACCGGTGTGCCACAGGCCATCGCCTCGACGACGCTGTAGCCGAACGGCTCGTCGAAGTCGATCAGGTGGAGCAACGCATGCGCGTTCCCCAATACCTCTGCACGCTCGGACTTTTCGACGGCGCCGAGGTAGCGCACCTGCTTGCCGTCGACGTGCGGCGCGACCTCGTTGCGGAAGTACTCCTCGTCTTGGATGATCCCGGCGATGTCGAGCCGACGGCCACATCGGCGGGCGACCTCGATCGCGTGGGCGGTGCCCTTGTCGGGGTGGATGCGCCCGAAGAACAGCAGATGCTCGCCGGGACTCGGATGCACCGCGAACGCATCGACATCGATGCCGTGGTGGATGGTGGCGGCATAGTGCAGATTCGGGTGTCGATCGGCGGCGCTGATCGACACGTACGCTCCTGCGCCGTCATAGCGTTCGTAGACCGGAACGATCCTCGTCGACGAAAACCCGTGGATCGTGGTGACCACCGGTGTGGCGACGAGGTCGCTGTAGGTGAGCGGCAGGAAGTCGAACCCGTTGTGGATGACGTCGAACTCGGCGGCGCGCTCGAAAACGGACGCGATGTGGAGGCACTCCGCGACCTTGGCGTCGATCGTCGCGTCCTCAGACCAGCCACCCGGCGCCGTTGCGTGCAGCCTGGCCGTGGTGATCGAGTCCGCGGTGGCGAACAGCGTGACGTCGTGGCCGGCCGCCACCAGCCCCTCGGTGAGCAGCGAGGCGAACTGCTCCCACGGCCCGTAGTGACGAGGCGGTGTCCGCCACGCGATCGGCGCCAGCACGGCGACTCGGATCGGGCCGTCGGCCTCGCCTTGAATGGGAATGCGCTCAGGCTACCTCGTCGGTCCATACCCGAAAGCTCGTCAGCGTGTTGGCGCCGAACGCGTTGCTGAGCGCGACGTCGGCGGCGTCGCGGCCACGCGCGATCAACACCCTGCCGATGCGCGGCATGTTGTTGCGCGCGTCGAAGGTGTGCCATTGCCCACCAAGGAACACCTCGAACCAGGCAGCGAAATCCATCGGCCCGTACGGCGGCGGCATGCCGATGTCGCCGAGGTACCCGGTGCAATAGCGCGCTGGGATGTTCATGCAGCGGCAGAAGGCAACGGCAAGATGTGTGAAATCACGACAGACGCCGGTCCGTTCGTTGAAGGCTTCCAGCGCGGTCCGCGTATTGTCGGCACGCTCGTAGTCGAACGTGATGTGGCGATGAACGTAGTCACAGATTGCCTGTACGCGGTCCCATCCGGTCGGCGTCTGTTCGAATAGGTTCCACGCCGTCTGCGATAAGCGATCGGTGTCGCAATACCGGCTCCCGAGGAGATAGACCAGTGTTTCGTCGGGCAGGTCCGGCACCGGAATCTGTTGTGCCTCAGGGACAATGATGTCGGGGACTCCACTGTCGTTGACGACCGCGTCGGCCGCCACGCGCGTGCGGCCTTCGGGCGCAACGATGCGCGTGCACCAGTTGCCGAAGTCGTCACGATAGGCGGCCATCGGGACTGGGGGGTCGACCACCAAGGCGTCACGGCCGACGAGATCGGACACGCGGGTGAAGTGGACGTTGAGATTGAAGATCATCGGGGTTGGCTTCGGGCAGTCGTAGATCATCTCGAATCCGACGCGAATTCGCATGATAGGCCTCCGGTATCTCCAAGGTGAGCTAGGCATCCATGGGTGACGACCGATCACCAGTGCAGCTCGGGCAATTGGCTGAACACCTGGCGCGTACCTTCGCCCCACGCCAGTTGGAGCGCAGTGAAATAGGGATCGCCCTCATCGAATCTGCGCCGCCACTGCACTTCGAGGCTGTCTCGTTCGTAGCAGATCAGGTCGATCGGCATCCCGACCGACAAATTGCTGCGCATGGTCGAATCGAAGGACACCAGAACACATTTCGTGGCGTCGGCAAGGGACGTATCATGCTCGATCACCCGGTCGAGGATCGGCTTTCCGTACTTGGTCTCGCCGGTCTGGAAGAAGAGCGTGTCAGTCCCAGCTTCGATGAAATTGCCCTCGGCATAGATTCGGAACAACCGCATCGGCTCACCGTCGAGCTGCCCGCCGACGATGAACGAGGCATTGAAGCCGACCTTGTTCCCTTTCAGGTGCTCCGCGTCGCGTTGCTCGGTTTCGCGCATCGCATCCGAGACCAACCTCACGACGTCGAACATCGTCCTGGCGCCCAGGAGATTGCTGACAGCAGGGCCGTCCGCGCAACGCTGCGTCAACACACTGATGATGGCCTGGGTGCCTGCCAGATTTCCCGAACTCAAGAGGACGATGGCGCGATTTCCGGGGCATTCGAACACGGTCATCTTGCAGAACTTGGCGAAGTTGTCGACGCCTGCATGAGTACGGGAGTCCGCCGCGAAAATGATTCCCTTGTCGAGCATTACGCCGATGCAATAAGTCAAGCGATGCTGCCGATCATCAGATGTCCCCGTTCCTGAGACGCGTGATCTGAAGGGTGGCAGACGCGCAGGCGAGCGATTACAAATTGTGGTTGATCTGCCCCGATGCCTCGAGACTGAGCTTACGCCGGTCGGCGTCGGCGAGGCAGTCGGTGGCCATGAAGAGCTCGCCGATCCCGCGAAACGGGACTCCTCCTCGCCGTTGCGGCGCAGACCCGTGCCGCTACCAGTTGCTCGGCGAGTAGTCCTTCAGGAAGCAGCCGTGCAGATCTTCGCCCAACTCTCCACGGACGATCGGGTCGTACACGCGGGCCGCGCCGTCGACGAGGTCGAGCGGGGCATGGAAACCCTCGTCGGCGAGCCGCAGTTTGGTCGGGTGTGGACGCTCGTCGGTGATCCAGCCCGTATCGACGGCGGTCATGAGAATGCCGTCCTGCTCGAGCATTTCTGCTGCGCTGGTGCGGGTGAGCATGTTCAGCGCTGCCTTCGCCATGTTGGTGTGCGGATGCCCTGGGCCCTTGTATGCCCTGCTGAACTGTCCCTCCATTGCCGAGACGTTCACGACGTACTTGCGGCGCGCGGGCGACGCGGCCATGGCCGGGCGCAGTCGGCTCACCAGAATGAACGGAGCCGTCTGGTTGCACAGTTGAACCTCAAGCAATTCCATCGCGTCGACCTCGTGCACGCGTTGCGTCCAACTGTTGATCGACGCGGTATCGGGCAGCAGGCCACCCGCGTCGATGGCGGTGCCCGCGGCGATCCGGTCCGGGGACGCGCTACGGGCGGCAAGCGCCAGTTCTGTCACGGCGTGCGCGTCGGGGTGCTCGGAGAGGCTGCCGGCAAGTGCCGCCGGATGGGCGTCGCTGACGCGGTCGAACGTGACGACGTCGACGAGCTCAGGCGGCGGAGTGCGCTCCGCCTCGACCAGCGCCGCGTAGGAACCGGGGGCTCGGCGCACCGTCTGAGCGGCGTTGTTGATCAGGATGTCCAGCGGGCCCTTGGCGGCGACGGTGTCCGCGAGCGCGACTACCTGAGCGGGGTCGCGCAGGTCGATGCCGACGATGCGTAGCCGGTCCAGCCAGTCGGCGCTGTCGGGCATCGCGGCGAAGCGGCGCACGGCGTCGTTCGGAAAGCGGGTGGTGATGGTGGTTTGGGCGCCGTCGCGGAGCAGGCGCAGCGCGATGTACATGCCGATCTTGGCGCGGCCACCCGTGAGCAGGGCGCTCCTACCGGTGAGGTCGGTGCGGGCGTCGCGCTTGGCGCGGTTGAGCGCGGCGCAGTCGGGACAGAGTTGGTGGTAGAACGCGTCGACCACCGTGTAGCGGTTCTTGCACATGTAGCAGGCGCGCGGCCGGAGCAACGTGCCCGCGGTGGCGCCTACCGCCGTCGACACCAAGGGCAAGCCCGCAGTCTCGTCATCGATCCGGCCGGGCGCACCGGTGGCGGTGGCGGCGGTGACGGCGTGATCGGCGGCCGCCACCGCATCGCGCTTGGCGTGCCGACGGGCCTTCTTTACCGACTTGAAGATGCCCGCGGTGGCTCGACGCACGGCGACGGCATCGGGATGCTCGGGCGGCAACGACTCGACGTCGGCCAGCACCTGCAAGCACAAGTTGAGCTTGTCGGGGTCGATCGCGTTCACGTTCGAAGGGTACGGGCCTTACTCCCATCAGCAAAAACGCCGATACCCGCCCGGACCGTGGCATCACGGTCCGGGCGGTTCGGGCCAACAGAAGGCGCGGGCTCAGAAGAACGTCGTCGCCGTCGTGCTGGTTCCGTTGTCACAAGTGATCGTGACGGTCCAGTTCCGGAATTGCGGAACGGCCGGGACGATCCGCAGGTCGTACTTGGAGTTGGCCGCCAAGGCGAAGCTGCGGTTGAAGTCGTCCGTCGCGTACGTGCACTGCGACGACACTCCACTGCGGTCGGTGATGTGAGCGACCAGGCCGCCCACGACCGTGTCGAACGAGACCGTCGGCCCCAGCTTCGGCGCGGGCGGCGGAGGCGGCGGGTCGTTCGGCGGCGGCGGGGTGGAGCCATTCGCACAGCCCGACACGATGACCTTTGCACCCGTCTGGTTCTGCAGAAGTGCCTTGGCGCTGCTCGAGGCGGCGGCAACCGACGCGCCCTTCGCCCCGACCTCTTCGCCGTAGTCGTTCGACGCGGCCGCTGCGCACTCGTTCGTGCCGATCACCACGGTCACGCAGTGGCTACCACCGTTGTTCACACAGTTGGTCAGCGCTCCCTGGGCGGCCGCATCTTGCGTGCCGGCGATCGCCGAGCCTCCGGCCATCGTGACAGGGGGATTCTCATTGACGTATCCGAGGGCCAGTGCGATGTACTGGTCAGCTGCGTATGCCGGGGCGGTCGTGCTGACCATGCCGAGCACGGTCGCGACCGCGGCAAGCATGATGGCCGCGATGGTTCGGCCTCGCCGGCTGGGACGGCGGTGGTAGGTGGTTGTCATGATTCTCCTGAGGTAATCGCTGCCCTTGGGGGACTGCGCTTTCGTGGACTAACTGTTCGGCCCTTCGTTGCGGGTTGGATGTGTCTGTTGACTATCCGCCCGTTTCCTGGCTCGTCCAGCCGTTCTGCAATAGTCGTGCTTGGCAAACGGCTGGGTAATCGCCGGGAAGCCAGAATCCACTGGATGACGTGGAGGTTTTCCTATCCCGTGGGTAAGCATGGAGAGTTGTCGGAAACAGAAAACAGGCCAGGACTCATGGCGCTGACCTGCATTCTCCGGTGTGCTGCTAGCCCAGCTCGGCGAATCGCTTCAGGTAGTGCCACGCGAGCTCGGGTGGAATCCCACCGCAAAGCGGTGAGAGGTTGAAGACCTCGCCGTTGGCGAGGCGCTGTCTCGCCTCCTCCACCGAGAGGATCACGTGGGTCGGCGACGTGTGGCGGAGTCCATCGACGGTCTTGGCGGTGGTGATGTTGGCCGACACCTGGTTGTCGGGGTTCCACTCCGAATACGCCATGACTCCGGCGCTCGCGCAGGCCGCCCATGCGATCGGAACATTGTCGGGCGACACGATCCCCCACAACCTGCGGTCCGTCATCGATCAGTTGCGGGTGGAATTCGCCTCGGCCAACTCGATGCCCGACGACAGCACCCGCGGCGCACACCCAATCGCCACGATTTCGGCACCGGTACTCGATGCCGACGATCGCATCGCCCTCGTACTCGCCATCCATCCCCTGCGTGCCATGACGATGAGCGAAATCCGTTCTGCGGCAGAACCGCTCCTACGCGAGGTCGGGGAACGTCACGGCAAGCCGGCCACGACCGAGGAGTCGTACCCCGGTGCGGACG
>Ga0207668_10000448_pt1 | contig 26029 bp, 26 predicted proteins | sample KBSS43metaG_FD_184323 | JGI IMG/M metagenome (GOLD analysis project Ga0207668, IMG submission 184323) | Switchgrass rhizosphere microbial communities from Kellogg Biological Station, Michigan, USA - KBS S4-3 metaG (SPAdes) (version 2) | ecosystem: Host-associated > Plants > Roots > Rhizosphere...
CCTGAGCACCACCCGCTTGTAGATGCCGCGGCTGGCATCGCGCAGGACGATGTCCTCGGCGCCCTCGCCACCCGAGAAATCGCCGGCGGAGAACAGGTCGATGCCAGAGACCTTGAGCTTGGTCGAGGTGACCGAGCCGCGATAGCCGCTGTGCTGCTCGACCAGCCCGTCGGCGAGGGCGCGGCACATGTCCCAGAGCGGCGCCACCAGGCCGTAGACATTGCCGTCATGTTCGACGCACTCGCCAACCGCGAGCACCGCGGGGTCGCTGGTGACCATATGGTCGTTGACCTTGATGCCGCGGCCGACCTCCAGCCCCGCCGCGCGGGCCAGCGCGACCGAGGGGCGGATACCGACCGCCATCACCACCAGGCTGGCAGGGATCACCCGGCCGTCGGCGAGGCGCACGCCCTCGACCTTGCCCTCGCCGACGATCTCGGCGGTGTTGGCGCCGGTCAGGATGGTCTGGCCGCGCCGCTCCAGCTCGGTCCGGAGCAGCCAGCCGGCCGCTTCGTCCAGCTGCCGCTCCATCAGGGTCGGCATCAGGTGGATCACGGTGACCTTCATGCCGCGCAGGTTGAGCCCGTGCGCGGCCTCCAGCCCGAGCAGGCCGCCGCCGATCACCACCGCATCGCCGCCTGCGGCGGCGGCGGCGAGCATATGGTCGACATCGCCCATGTCGCGGAAGCTGATGACGCCGGGCAGGTCGTTGCCTGGCACCGGGATGATGAACGGGTCGGATCCGGTCGCGATCAGCAGCCGGTCGTAGCCGACGGTTCGCCCGCCGCGGGAGGTGACGGTGCGCGCCGCGCGGTCGATGGCGATGACCGGATCGCCGGCGATCAGTTCGATGCCGTTGTCATCGTACCAGGCGCGCGGATTGATGACGATGTCGTCGAAGCTCTTGTCACCGGCCAGCACCGGCGAGAGCATGATCCGGTTGTAGTTCACATGCGGTTCGGCACCGAAGATGGTGACTCGGTAACGGCCGGGATCGCGCGCCAGCAGTTCCTCGACGGCGCGGCAGCCGGCCATGCCGTTGCCGATGACGACGAGGTGCGCGGGGCTGCGATCGGTCGCCCGATCCTCGCCCGCGTCCCGCGCCGCCTCTCCGTCGATATCCGTGACCTGAAAGTCCATGTCCCCAGCTCCAGAAACGAAAAAAGCCGCCATGCGGGCACTGGACTGATCCAGTGGCTGCATGGCGGCTCTGCCAACATCATGACCCGGCGCTCACGCCGGACCGATGCCCCTCCTCATCCAACCCTGGATGATTCGGGTTATGTGCGATCGGGCATCGTTGCCCTCACAGTCCGAAAATGCAGGAAAATCCGCGGCGGCTCAAGTGACTATTTTGCACCGCAGCGGATCTTCTTCAGAAGGTCCAGTCGAGTTGCAGCCAGACCTTGCGGGTATCGTTGGCGAAGCCCTTGGCGCGGTAATCGGCGTAGCGCGCCGAGACCGTGGTGCGCCCGCGCTTCGCGCTGGCGAGCAGGTTGATCTCGTCACCATAGCGCAGGTCGAGCCGGGCACTGTCGAAACGGTGCCAGACCGCCTGCAGCGACAGCGCCTCGAAGGGGCCGAGCGCCTTCCAGCCATAGCCCGCACCGCCATAAAGGTCGCGCACCCCGTTGGGCGGTGTGGCGATGAACTTGTCGGCCCAGCCCTGGAACTTGAAGGCGGTGGCGAGCGGTGTCTGGAAGCTGGTGAACGCCGCACCGCGATCGGCACCGAGCACCTCGTAGCCGGCGTTCAGCCGGAGCGCACGAATGTCGAGCGTCGCGTCGATCAGATAGTAATTCGCGCGGTAACGGTTCGGGTTGCGGTGCCAGTCGGCCTGCCGCGCATAGCTCGCCTGCCAGCCCAGCTTGATGTCGCGGGCCAGCGGCCGGCTGCCCATGAGGCGGATGCCGTAGGTCTGGCTGGAGAGACGGAACGCCTGCACCGCCGCCTCGTCCTGGTCGACCAGATAGGCGAAGCCGGTCAGCGTGCCTGCCGGCGTCGTCCAGGCGAGATTGGCGAGGAGATTGTCGCCGGACACCGCCTGCTGGCGCGCGCCGGTACCGTTCACGCCCCAGATGGTGCGCACGCTCCAAGCATAGCTGACATCGGCCTTGAGCTTGGGCACACCATTCCATTCGACGCGGACGGCGTCGAAGGTCTGCCCATTGTCGCGGAAGGCGACATTGCCGACGAAGCGTTCGTCATCCAGCACGATCCGCTGCCGCCCGGCGGTGACGGCCAGCGCCTTGGTGCGATACTGCAGCTGGGCGCGATAGAGGCCGATCGATTGCGGGTCGGCGACCAGCGGGCGCGGCGACGGCCCGTTCAGGCCATCGTCGTAATCGGCAACCGCGGCCAGGGTGCCCTGCCCTTCGACCAGCGCCGACCAGGCGCCGACGGTCGCCTGCGCGCCGGCCCGGACGCGCGTGGTGAGCGCATCGGCGTTCTGCGCGAAACCATCCTGGTCGACATGTTCGTAGCGCAGCCTTGCGTCGACCAGTGCCTTGACCGTGACCGGCGCGGCATGCGCCGACCCGGCGGCGGCCAATGCGGCCGCCGTGGCGATCATCTGTTTCATGTCGTCCCCCCTTGCGATCGAGCGGGCCGAGCCCGCCCGCCGTCGATCAGATGCGGATGCCGGCGTCCGCCGCCACCCAGGTCGCGCGCCAGCGGGCCTTGACCGCGGTGAGCGCCGCGAAGGCCAGCAGTGCGAGGCCCGCGAAAATCAGGAAGCCCGGCTGGTAGCTGCCGCTGAGCTGCTTGGCGAAGCCGAGCGAGGAGGACAGATAGAAGCCGCCGATGCCCCCGGCGAAGCCGACGAGGCCGGTCATCACGCCGATCTCGGCGCGAAAGCGCTGCGGCACGAGCTGGAACACCGCGCCGTTGCCGGTGCCGAGCGCCAGCATCGCCAGCCCGAACAGGCCGAGCGCGGCAGCGACGGTGGTCGCCGCCCCCACACCGGCAAGCGCCGCCGCGGCGACCAGATAGACCACCGACAGCGTCTTTACCCCGCCGATCTTGTCGGCGAGCGCGCCGCCCATCGGCCGGACCAGCGATCCGGCGAAGACGCAGGCGGCGGTGCAGTATCCGGCGACGATCGTTGTCAGCCCGAACTGATCGGTGAAGTAGATCGGCAGCGACGCGGCCAGCCCGACGAAGCCGCCGAAGGTCACGCTGTAGAACAGCATCAGCCACCACGCGTCGCGCGTCTTCAGCGGCTCCAGATAATCGACGAAACGCTTCGGCGCGGGGGCGCCCGGCGCGTCCTTCGCCATGACCAGATAGGCGATGAGGACGAGAGTGAGTGGTATGCAGGCGAGGCCGAGCACCGCGTTCCAGCCGAACAGCTTGGCCAGCATCGGCGCGAACAGCGAGGCGAGCACGGTGCCCGAATTGCCCATGCCCGCGATGCCCATCGCCTTGCCCTGATGCTCGGCCGGATACCAGCGGCTGGCGAGCGGCAGCGCGATCGCGAAGGAGGCACCGGCGAAGCCGAGGATGATGCCCAGCGCCAGGGTGCCGGCGAAGCTGCTGACGCCCGCGAAATAGGCGGTGGCAAGGCCGGCGATGACGATGACCTGACTGATCGCGCCCGCGCGCTTCGGCCCGATCCGGTCGACGAGCAGGCCGTTGACGAGGCGGAGCACCGCGCCGGCGAGCGTCGGCGTCGCCACCATCAGCCCCTTCTGCGCCGGTGTCAGCGCCAGCGCCTTGGCGATGTCTGGCCCGAGCGGTCCGAGCAGCACCCAGACCATGAAGGCGAGGTCGAAATACAGAAAGGCGGCGATCAGGGTGGGCCGATGACCGGCTTTCCAGAAGCTGTTTGCGGAGGCCTCCGTCTGAGACGAGCCGTCCTGCCAATAGGTCGTTGCCATGGTGCGTATCCCCGGTTCGATCTGTTGCGAGCACGAAAAAAGCCGCCTTCGGCCCCCGCGCGATGCGCGTGGCCGAACAGCGGCTTTGCTGTCGTGATGGTTGGGCTCACCCCCGGCGTTGGAGCCGAACCCGAAGAACGCGCATCATCGCGCGGTCAACCCGACTTCGACTAGCGCCGCCGATTTCGCAAGTGCAAAATCGTCACCGTTCCTCGAATTTGGCCAGATAGGCGCCAAGATCCTGCGGATCGAACACGCGCGCGTCGAAGAACCGGTCGGGACCGAGAGTCAGGGTCCCGGCATGGGCGCCCACCGCCAGCGGCGCGGCGATGGCACCTTCCAGCTTCATGCTCGCCCCCGGCATCGGCTGACCGCTGCCGCCCAGCGCACGACGGTACACGTCGGAGCGGAATACGTTCGCGGCCGCGCGCTCGCCTGCCGGATCGCGGGCGGCCATGCCCCAGCGGACGAGCTGCGAGTAGATCCACAGCGCCTGGCTGCGCCAGGGGAAGCCGGACGCCTCGCGCCCGAACATCACGAAATCGGGAATGGCGAGCGCGCCGTGCCCGGCCCGCGGCACGATTTCGCCGGTCAGCGCGCGCTGGATCAACTCGGACGACTGGCCGACATAGCCGGGCAGAGCGAGCATCCTCGCCAGATCGGCATGATTTGACGGGGCGTCGCACCAGGCAGCGGCGCGGGCGAGCGCCACCAGCAGGCGGTCGACGAGCTCGGGATTGGCCTCCATCCAATCGGCGCGGAAGGCGAGCACCTTCTCGACGCCACGCTGCCAGATCCGCACCCCGGCGAAGACCATCTCGGCGAGACCGCCTTCGATCGCCGCACTCCCCCAGGGCTCGCCGGCGATGAAGCCGTCGATCTCGCCCGCGCCCATCGCCTCGACCATCAGCGAGGGTGGCAGCACGCGCAACGCCACGTCGCGATCGGGATCGATCCGGGCAAAGGCAAGCCAGTAGCGCAGCATCAGGGCATGGCTGGAGAAGCGATGGACGATGCCGATCACCGGCTTGCGGTGATGGAGGCCGATCGCTGTGGCAAAATCATGCGCGGTGGCGACGGGGTCGTCGATCCGCCGTGCGGGATCCGGGTCGAGCGCGGCGGCGAAGCCGGTCGACATCACCAGCGCATTGCCGTTGACGTTGAGCTTGAACGGCGTGGCGAGCGCGCAGCCATGCTGGCCGAGGCCGAGGGTCACCGCGATGGCGAGCGGCGCCAGCATATGCGCGCCGTGGACCTGGCGGTAGACGAGCCTGTCGCGGAGGGTCGCCCACGAATCGGAGCGGACCAGCGTAAGGTCTATCCCCTGTTCGGCGGCGAACCCCATTTCGCGGGCGGCGACCGCCACGGCACTGTCGGTCAAGGCCAGGAAGGCGATCGAAAGGGGCGTCAAGACTTGCCTCCCAGCAGGCTGCTTGCGGTGATCAGCGCCTCGGCGACCTCGGCGATGCGGCGGCCCTGGTTCATCGCCGTGGTCCGCAACAGGGCATAGGCCTCTGCCTCGGCGAGGCCGCGGCTCTCGATCAGGATCGCCTTGGCGCGATCGATGGTCTTGCGCTCGGCGAGCGCGGTCTTAGCCTCCAGGAGCTCGCTCTGCATCCGCGCGAAGGCGTTGAAGCGGCGGATCGCGAGGTCGATCACCGGCTTCACCCGCTCCTTGCGGAGGCCGTCGACGACATAGGCGGAGACGCCGGCGTCGATCGCCGCGCCGATCATCGCCTCGTCAGACTGGTCGACGAACATCGCGATCGGCCGGGCGAGCGCACGGCTGACAATCAGCATCTCCTCCAAGCTGTCGCGGCTGGGGCTGCCGAGGTCCATCAGCACCACGTCGGGCGCCATCCGCTCCAGCCGCGCGACGAAGGCGCCGCGTGGGGGAACGAAATGGATGTCGTCATAGCCCGCTTCGCGCAGGCCCTCCTCCAGCACGGTGGCGCGAAGCCCGCTATCGTCGACGATCACGATCCGCAATGCGGCCGCCTCCTCCGCCACGCCATCCCCCCCGTGATCGCAAGACTGGCGGCGCGGCGCAAGCACGCCGGGCGCGGTCGCAGCGCGATCGGGTGAGTTGGACGTGACGAATGCGGAACGTGTCGAATCCCTGCTGACGGAGAGGTCTGGCCCTAATCCCGCTCGATCTGGCTGACGTCGCGCACCGCGCCGCGGGCGGCGTTGGTGGTCATCGCGGCATAGGCGCGCAACGCCGGCGAGACCTCGCGCTTGCGGCCGAACGGCTTCCACGCGGCGGCACCGCGCGCAACCATCGCCGCGCGCCGCTCGGCGAGCGTGGCGTCGTCGACGGCGAGGCGGATGATCCGCGACGGGATGTCGATGACGATCGGGTCGCCGGTCTCGACCAGCCCGATCAGCCCGCCCTCCGCCGCCTCGGGCGAAACATGGCCGATCGACAGGCCGGAGGTGCCGCCCGAGAAGCGGCCGTCGGTGACCAGCGCGCAGGCCTTGCCGAGGCCCTTCGATTTCAGATAGCTGGTCGGGTACAGCATCTCCTGCATCCCCGGCCCGCCTTTCGGCCCTTCGTAGCGGATCACCACGACGTCGCCGGCCTCGACCTGGTTGCCGAGGATCCCGGCCACCGCTGCATCCTGGCTCTCATAGACGCGCGCCTTGCCGTGGAAGACGAGGATACTCTCGTCGACGCCGGCGGTCTTCACGATGCAGCCTTCCGGCGCGAGATTGCCGTAGAGCACGGCGAGGCCGCCATCCTTGGAGAACGGGTGCTCGGCCGAGCGAATTACCCCCGTCTCGCGGTCGGTGTCGAGATCGTCCCAGCGCGCCGACTGGCTGAACGCGGTCTGGGTCGGCACGCCGCCGGGGGCCGCGCGGTAGAACTTGCGCACCTCGTCGCTGCTGGTGCGGCCGATGTCCCAGCGGGCGAGCGCGTCGCCCAGGCTGCGGGCATGGACCACCGGCAGGCTGGCGTCGACCAGCCCCGCGCGCTCCAGCTCCCCCAGGATTGCCATGATCCCGCCGGCGCGGTGGACGTCCTCCATGTGGACGTCGTTCTTGGCCGGCGCCACCTTGCACAGGCATGGCACCCGGCGCGACAACCGGTCGATATCGGCCATGGTGAAGTCGACACCCCCCTCATAGGCGGCGGCGAGCAGGTGGAGCACGGTGTTGGTCGATCCGCCCATCGCGATGTCGAGGCTCATCGCGTTCTCGAAGGCGGCGAAGCTGGCGACGCTGCGCGGCAGGACGCTGGTGTCGTCCTGCTCGTAATAACGACGGGTGATATCGACGATCAGGTGCCCCGCCTCGCGGAAGAGGCGCTCACGATCGGCATGGGTGGCGAGCGTCGATCCGTTGCCGGGCAGCGAGAGGCCAAGCGCCTCGGTCAGGCAGTTCATCGAATTGGCGGTGAACATTCCCGAGCAGCTGCCGCAGGTCGGGCAGGCGGAGCGCTCGATGACCTTGACCTCCTCGTCGCTGTAGCTCTCGTCGGCGGCGACGACCATTGCGTCGACCAGGTCGAGCGCGCGGGTCTCGCCGCGCACCACCACCTTGCCGGCCTCCATCGGCCCGCCCGAGACGAACACGACCGGAATGTTGAGCCGCATCGCCGCCATCAGCATTCCCGGCGTGATCTTGTCGCAGTTGGAGATGCAGACGATCGCGTCGGCGCAATGCGCGTTGACCATATACTCGACGCTGTCGGCGATCAGGTCGCGGCTGGGCAGCGAATAGAGCATCCCGCCGTGGCCCATCGCGATGCCATCGTCGACGGCGATGGTGTTGAACTCCTTGGCGACGCCGCCCGCCGCCTCGATCTCCCGCGCGACCAGCTGGCCGAGGTCCTTCAGGTGGACATGGCCCGGCACGAACTGGGTGAAGCTGTTGGCGACCGCGATGATCGGCTTGCCGAAATCCTCGTCCTTCATCCCCGTCGCGCGCCACAGGCCGCGCGCGCCGGCCATGTTGCGGCCATGGGTGGTGGTGCGAGAACGGTAGGCGGGCATGATCGAGTCCTTCGGAAAGCGAGCATGTGGCGTAGCGGGTTTTGATGCTGCGGTGAAATGCCTTAGTCTGCGGCGATCGGCTCGTGGAGAGGACTTGCGCAAGGTCGCCAGCCCGTTCGTCCTCATCAGGCGCCGGGTATGGTCATCCGACTGCGATCACCCCCTATTGTCGAACTTCCTGACCTCGACGGCGCTTTCGTCGAAATCGTCGAGCAGGCGGGCGTTGATGCCCATCCTGCCGAAATCCTCGCCGAGGGACTGCCAGTGCGTGCCACAGCCGCACACCGGACAATGGTGAATGCCGATCATGCGATCACCCCAGACATAAGCGGTCGTTTCACCCGTAATGCGGACATCGTCCGGCGGGTAATAGGCGACGCGCCATGCGATGCGGCGACAGAGCGAGCAATTACAGTCCGCAACCCATGCAGGCGGGCCAGTCAGTTCGATCCGGACATTGCCGCAATGACAGCTTCCCTGGACAGCCATGGCGACTTGTAACCGGCGGTCGGAAACACTCGCAAGGGGACATCGCCCTGGCGTGATCTTCGTATCGGGAAAATCAACCATACCGGAGGCGCCTGCCTGAGCGGCGATGGAGCCTTTGACATGGAGACCCGCTCCATGACGGACCGGCGTGGGAGAGGTCAGTCACCCGATCCGAAACGCCGCCGTCGGCCTGGTCGTTGGACACAAAAGAACGCACATCACCAAGACCATGGTGTCCATGACCGGCATTGTTCGCAATCATCGTCCAAAAAAATCATCACGATCTTCATGCCATGCTCAGTCGAGGGTCTGGACTGGACGGGCAAGAGGCTGACGTTATCCATCGTCGCATCGAGTTCCGGAGCAGGCACGGCGACGGGCGCAGTGTTTCCAGCGTCCGTTGAAAGGAACCCAAGATGCCGCGAGACCGATCTAGTTCAAGATGTATCGAGCATGTGACAGCACCCGTTGCTGAGCTTGTTTTCGGAGGAAGGCGGCACAGAATTGCGCTCCCGTTCATTGCAATCTACAGCGGCGTAATACGTTGCGTAGGAGCAAAAAATGGCCGATGATCAGACCTTCGACTACACGGGCCTCACCGCCGATATCGTCTCCGCGATGGTCAGCAACAATGAGGTTGCCGCGGACGACCTGCCGCAGCTGATCACCACCGTCCACAAAGCCCTTTCCGGACTTGGCAAGCCGGCGGCGCCGGTAGCGCCGGTCTATGAGCCAGCCGTCAGCGTTCGCAAGAGCCTAGCCAATCCCGACAAGATCATCTCGCTGATCGACGGCAAGCCGTACAGCATGCTCAAGCGTCATCTGGGGCAACACGGCCTGACCCCGGCCGAATATCGCGAGCGCTACAATCTGCCGAAGGATTATCCGATGATCGCGCCGGCCTATGCCGAGCGCCGCCGGTCGATCGCCAAGGAGATCGGCTTGGGCGTCAAACGCGCAGTCGAGACGGTCGCCACCGTCGTCGAGGAGGCCGTCGCCCCCAGGCGCGGCCGTCCCAGGAAGGCCGAGGGGGCACCGGCCGCGCCGGCGGCCGCCGGCAAGTCGAGCCGGCGAAAGCCCGCCGCCGCGGATGCGCTCAAATCCGCCAAGAAGCGGCTCGAAAACTAAGCGGGGCGCGGGTGGGCCCGCGTCGCGCATCCGCAAGCCGGCTTCGCCAGGAACCCGACCGGGCTTGGAGCGAACGCTTCATCGGTTCGCGAAAGTGAAAATGGCGCGCCGCGAACCGACCCACGGCGCAGCGTGCCGCCGACCAGGCCCGAGCCCGCGACCATCATCAGCCAGCTTGCCGGCTCGGACGCCGGGATGGCGTCCGTGGCGCCGCCGAGACTGAAGCCGCCCGAAAGCGAGCCGCCAACTACCGGCAGCGCGTCTTCGACAGGAGGGTTCGAGACACGCTCAGGCGCGTGGGCCGGGAACTCAATCCTCGGCTTCGGGCGCTTCCACCGGCGTTTCCGGCTCGGCCGCGTCGCGATAGTATGGCTCGACCGTGCCCGACAGCTTGATGGTCATCGGGTTGCCGCGGCGGTCGAGGCTGCGGCCGGCGGCGACGCGAATCCAGCCTTCGGAGACGCTGTACTCCTCGACATTGGTCTTCTCGACCCCGTTGAAGCGGATACCCACGCCGCGCTGCAATGCCTCGGCGGCGAAATGGGGGCTCTTCGGGTTGATCGAGAGGCGGTCGGGCGGGGTGTCGGTCATGGCCTGCGCGATAGCGCCCCCGGCGCCGCGTGCCAACCGTCATCGCCCGATGCAGTTCTCCCGCACGATTCGTCACGATACGGGCATCGACAAGCCGGTGAAAGCGAAGCAGACTTCACCGCAGCCTCGAGACTTGCCACAGGAGGATGTCATGGCCGTCGATCCGACAGAACCCTTCCGCCGTGCCGGAGAGACCCTGAAGCGCGCCGGCGCCGAAGCCCGCGACAACGGCCATACGATCAGCATGAAACTGATCGAGCATGCCGAAAGCAATACCCGCCAAGCCTTCGCCAAGATGCGCGAGATGGCGGCGGCCGGCAATGTCGGCGACGTCGTCAAGATCCAGGCCGAGTTCGTCCGCGAGCAGGGCAGCCGCGCCGTGGAGCAGGCCCGGGAGCTCGGCGAGCTGATCGCCCAGTTCGGCAAGAACGCGATCGCCACTGCGACCGAGAAACCGAAGGAATAGGCTGACAGCGCGCTCATGCGTGCCTAATCAGCGCTGACCACAGCGCGGAGGCGACATGAGCGAAACCGACCTCGACAGCCCCGCGCCCGCCGAAGAGACGCAGCTGGACGAGGACGACCGGCTCCGCCCCGAATTCGTCAGCGACGTCGTCGCCTGCCTGGAGAGCGACGACCCCGATGGCGCGCGCGCGCTGGTCGAACCGCTGCATCCGGCCGACATCGCCGACCTGTTCGAGCTGGCGCCGGCGGAATGGCGGCGCCCGCTCGCCGCAGCACTCTCGGGGATCCTGGACGGCGACGTCCTCGCCGAAATGAACGACTGGGTGCGCGACGAGCTGATCGAAGCGCTCGAACCGCATCAGGTCGCCGACATCGCCACCCAGCTCGATACCGACGACGCCGTCGCGATCATCGAGGACATGGAGGAGGAGGACCAGCGCGCCGTGCTGCGCGCGCTGGCCCCGGACGACCGCGCTGCGATCGAGGAGGCGCTGAGCTTCCCGGAAGAATCCGCCGGTCGCCTGATGCAGCGCGAACTGATCGCGGTGCCCGAGCACTGGCATGTCGGCGACGTCCTCGACTATCTCCGCCGCAACGAGGACCTGACCACCGATTTCTGGGAGATCTTTGTCGTCGATCCCGGCCACAAGCCGGTCGGCACCTGCAAGCTCTCCTGGGTGCTACGCACGCCGGGCGCGATCGCGATCAGCGACGTCATGCAGCGTGAGCAGACGCTTATCCCGGTCGACATGGACCAGGAGGAGGTCGCGCTCCGGTTCCAGAAATACGCGCTGATCTCGGCCGCGGTGGTCGATCAGTCGGGCCGGCTGGTCGGCATGATCACCGTCGACGACGTCGTTCACATCATCCAGGAGGAGGCCGGCGAGGACATCCTGCGCCTGTCCGGCGCCGGCGAGGGCGACATCAACGAGCCGGTGATCGACAGCTACAAGAGCCGCGTCCGCTGGCTGATCGCCAACCTGTTCACGGCGCTGGTCGCCTCGACAATCATCGGGTTGTTCGAAGGCACGATCGCCCGGATGGTGGCGCTGGCGACGCTGATGCCGATCGTCGCCGGGGTCGGCGGCAATGCCGGCACCCAGACGATGGCGGTGACGGTGCGTGCGCTCGCCACCAACCAGCTGACCCAGTCGAACACCTGGCGCACCATCGCTCGCGAGGTCCGCGTCGCGCTGATGAACGGCGCGACGGTCGCCGCGGTGATCGGCATCGGCGTGTCGCTGGTGTTCCACAACGGCCAGCTCGGCGGGGTGATCGCGGCGGCGATGATGACCAACATCATGGTCGCGGGCATGGCCGGCGTGCTGGTACCGATCACCTTGGAGCGGGCCGGCGCCGACCCGGCGATCGCCTCGTCGATCTTCGTCACCATGACCACCGATTCGATGGGCTTCCTCGCCTTTCTCGGCCTCGCTACCGCGGTCGGGCTGGGGGGCTGAAAGCCGCGTCACGGCGCCCTACATGCGCTGGATGGGCGGGCTTCATCTCACCAAGGTCGCGGTCGGTTGCGCGACGGTCGACGAACTGCGTGAGCGGATCGGCAATCGCACCGACGATCGGATCGTCGCGGTCGAGACGCGCTACCGGCCGACCAGGGCGGAGGCGCTGGTTGGCGGATCGCTCTTCTGGATCGTGCGGCACCGCCTGGTCGGGCGGCAGACGATCCTGGGCTTCGCCGAAGCCGAGGGCGGACGCTGCGCAATCCGTCTGGATGCGCGGTTCGTCCCTGTTCTGGCCTTGCCGCGCCGCGCGCATCAGGGCTGGCGTTATCTCGACGCGAAGGATGCACCGGCTGATCTGGTCGCTGGCACCGATGTCTCGGCGTTGCCGCCGCGGCTGGTCGAGGAGCTTGCGGCGCTTGCGCTGCTTTGAACGGCGAAGGCAGTTCAGGCGTCGACCGGCTCGGCCATCACCTTGGCCCGCAGGAAGTCCATCATCGCCGGCACGTCGAGGACGATGTCGGCATTGTTCGGGTTGTCCTTGCGGTCGCGGTTTTCACCGGCGGCACCGACCACCGCATAATAGTTCAGCCCCATCTGCGAGGCCATGCGGAAGAAGGCCGACCCGTGGACGCCGCCGTCCGGGAAGATCTCGACCAGAGTCATGCCCGGCTTCGCCCACAGCAGGTTCGTGAGACCTGCGCCGTGCGGCGAGACGATGATGTCAGCGGCGGCGAAATAGGCCATCTGGCTGACGAGCGGCAGCTTCTCCAGCTCGAGGGTGACGAAGCCCTCCTCGGCGAGCTGTGCGCTCAGCACCTCCTCGTCGACGATGCGGCGAATCGAGGCCTTGTTGCGGGTGATGAACAGCTTGCGCGGCAGCGGGCCGCGATCGGAGATGCGATCGAGGCCCCGCTTGGCGAAGGTGCGGCCGAGGTCCACGACCATTTCGCCGATGCGCTGCCCGCCATTATAGGTAACCCCCGGCGAGTTGATGACATCGCCGCGGAAGAACCGCGGCCCGGCGCCGTCCAGCATGCGGACATCGTCGAGCAGCACCAGCGCATCCTGTTGGAACCGCTTGCGCGCGCCATAGATGGTGGGAACAGGATAAAGGTCGGCGAAGCTCGACTGCGCGGCGACATAGACCTTCGCCATCGAATCCAGCCACCAGCGGCAGTAGTTACCCGAACGTGTCGTCGCCAGTGGCAGAATCGGTCCGGCAGCATCGACGATGCGCGACGGATCCGGCAGCTCGGCGAACTTCATGTAGCGGTTGAGCACCGCGACGGTGCCGAACGCCTCGCGGATCAGCCGCCCCTGAGCATCATAGACGGCGCCGGTCTCGACGTTCACGATAGCGTTCTTCAGCCGATAGGCGAAGACCGGCCCCCCTTGGAACTCGCCTTCCAGCACCTGTTCCGGTGGCCAGACGCCGCGGACATGGTTGTGCGGAACGACCGAGGCTTCCTCGAGAATCTCGACGACTGCATCGTCGCCGACCTCGTAGATTCCGGTGCGAACCGGCAAACCCTTCAACAAGCTGCGAACGTCCAACGCGCTCTTCCTCTTCAAAGCCGGCCCGGCAAGACCTGCATGACACGGACATGCTCGACGAACACGGCATCGACAAGCGATAACCGCACGAGTTCCACGGCCTGTGCCGGTTCCTCGCCAAAGTGGATCGGAAAGATGCACATCGGCAACGGCGGGCCAGGCCTCACGCCTCGCGCAGCTTCTCGAACACGGCCAGTTCGCTTGCGACCGCCCGGTCGATGCTGAACCGCGCACCGGTTTCGATGCCGTTCAGCATCATCGCCCGGCGCGCGGCGGGCGACATGGCAAGGAAGGCGGCGAGCGGCGCCTTGATCGCCTCATCGCTGCGGGTATCGACGACGAAGCTGTTCCACCCGTCGACGGCGTACTCGGCGCTGCCACCGAGTAGCGGGACGACCGGCACGCAGCCCGACGCCATCGCCTCGATGCCGGTACGGCCGAAGGCCTGATAGTCCGACAGGTCGAGGAACAGGTCGGCGCGGCGCAGCACGTGCGGCACCTGCGTGCGGCGGAGCGGGCCGTGGTTGATGACCGTATGCGGCAGCGGAATCCCGTCGTTCTGGAGAGCGGCGTCGGTCGTGCCGAACACCTCGATCTTCACGCCTTCGCCATATTCCTGCGCCAGCCAGTTCAGGATTCGCACCGTTCGAAAGGGCGCGCGGCGCCGCGTCTTCGGGCGCAGCATGGCGGTGATGGTCACCGCGCCGGAGCGATCGCGGGCGAGGTCGGGATAGTAGATGTCGTGGTCGATGCTCGCCTGCACGCGAGCGACGCGGATGCCGTGGTTCTGCTCGACCATGTCGCAGATCCAGTCGGTCTTGGCGAAGAGCTGGGCCTGCGGGATGAGCGCGTAGGAGTCGAATGCCTCCTTCCAGTGCGCAGAATCGGGATCGAAGAACAGCGGCTCGTAGTCCTGGACGTAATAGGCCGCGCGCGGCCGCACCGCGGTCCGCGGCACGGCGGCCAGCGCCTCGGCGAACAGGCGCACGGACAAGGCCGTGGTGGCGCAGGCGACATCGACCGTGCCGAGAACATTGCCGAGCGACGCCGCGTTCTCGAAGGGCGTCAGCTTGACCTTGGTGGCAAGAAGTTCGGGATAGTTGCGGGTGAACGCCGCGATATTGTCCTTGTCGATGAAGATCGCGACGTCGCAACCCCAGCGGTCAAGGCCCGAGGCCTCCTGAACGATCGAGTTCGCGCCACCGCCGCCGCCCGAGGCGGGCAGGATGAAGCCGATTGCGAGGGGCTTGGTCATCGGTGGTTCGATCCGGCAGAAAGGGAGGGCATCAGGCGGCGAACGCGGTCACATCTCGCCGACGACCTGGCGAAGCGCCTTGCGCAGCCGGATCATCGGCGCGGCTTCGGCGAGTTCGCCCTGCAACGCCTGGAAGTCAGTTTCGGGATGCTTGGCGAGCAGCGAGGCGTTGCCCGCCTTGGACAGCTCGCGGCGGCGCTCGCTGCCGAAGCTCGCCGATTTCGAATGATAGACATACACGTCGTCGGCGATCACCAGCTTGTACCCCGCACGCGCGACGCGGACGCAGAGATCGCTCTCCTCGCCATAGCCGGTGGGGAAGCTCTTCTCGTCGAGATAGCCGATTTCCTCCAGCACCGCGGTCTTCATCAGGGTACAGAAGCCATTGAGCAGCGGCACCTCCGGCCGCTCGCGCACGGAATGGCGGTGGACAAGCTCGGCCATGTCGGCCGGTGTCATTCCGGCCGGCAGGGTGTTGACCTTCCAGCCACCGCGGCTGTCGCGCACGTCGGGCACCGACTGCCAGGTGGCGGCGTTCGATACCGGCCCGACCAGCGCGATCTTCGGATCGGACAGGGCACAGTCGAGCATCCCTTCCAGCCAGCCCGGCGTAACGATGGTGTCGCTGTTGAGCAGCACCACCCATGCCGCATCCGACCCGGCCATGCCGATGTTGGCGCTGCGCGTGTAGCCGAGATTCTGTGGGTTGGGCTTCAACCGCACCCAGGGCCGCCCCTCGGCGAATCGCGCCAGCATCGCCGCGGTCAGGTACTCGGAACCGTCGTCGATGATGGTGAGCGTGTACGGGACCGTCGTGTTCTCGACGATCGAGGTCATGCAGGCGAGCACCTCGTCATGCGCGTTGTAGACGCACACGACGATGTCGACCGAAGGGGTGGCGCGGCTCGGCCGCGCCCATTTCACCGGCATCGGCACCGCGGCAGCCGGCGCACCAGAGGCGGCCAGCGCCTCGTCGGATGCCCAGCCCGCCACCATCTTCAGCTTTGCGAGCTGATGGGTGATGCGCGGATCCTCGAAGCCGACAAAGCCCGGCGCCATCACCGCCTCGACATGCCGGCTGCGCGACAGCGACACCTCGGTGATCGTGCAATCGATGTCACCCACGAACTCGAAGGCGAGGAAAAGTTTCGAACCGGGGTTGCCGACCGTCTCGCGGGCGGCTGCCTGGATCGCAAGGCCAATCTCGGTCGAGATCGTCCGCGTCTCGAAGCGGCCGGTAATGGTCAGGTTGACCCGCCGGGCAAGCGTCGCCACGCGGGTGTCAACGGAACGCGTCGGGTCCTCGGGGCTGGTCCGCCGCACGAAGACCTGGATCTGGTAGATCTGCCCGGCCTTTCGCGTCGCCGCGTAGAACGACAGCTCGTTCGGCACACGCCGGAACATCGCGGCGGCATCGAGCTCGGCATCGATGCGGGCGGCGCCGGCGGCAATCGGCCCCTTCACCGACAGCGCATAGACCTCGCGCGCGCCGATACCCTTGGCGGGGTCTCTCGCCTCGACCCTGTCGAGCCATAGCTCCAGATCCGGGTTGACGTTGCGTGACACGAGGGTCCAGCCCTCAGAAAAGGCGATCTGGCGAGCATTCGCATGCTGGCGGAACGGCCCCGCCCAGCTGGTAAAACTGCTGTGGCGCACGGCATTGATCGCGGCCCATTCGGGGACCGTGTCGCCATCTTCGCTGAGTGCGAAGCCGGGGGTGCCGATGCCGATCCTGGTCAGACCGTAGCTCGCCGGGATCGGGCCTACGAGGGCCAGCGACAGCCGCGCCTCGGGAAGGTACTCGCCCGCCGCCAGTGGCAGGACGATTCGCGCCGAACGGCTCGACCAGCCGCGCGGCGCGGTCGCGTCGACGACCATCGTCTTCGTCTCGCCGGTGCGCAGGTGCAGGTGCAGCGTGAATTCCAGCACGGTCGCATCGGACGCATGCTGGTCGACCATCAGGTCGAGCGGGCGGGACACCGGATCAAGCAGGCTGAGCGAGATGGTCTGCGACATCAGCTCCAGCCGCGCCGAGCGATCGAGTTCGACACAGTTGAAGCGGATCCCCCCGCCACCGGCACCCTCGCCTGGCAAAGCGATCGCCGCCGCCATCTCCGACAGCGTCCAGGCGGCCGGCCGGTTCGCCTCCCAGTCCCGGAGCGCCTCGTTGGCGAGGAGATTTTCGCTCATCGGCAGGGTGATTGGGACCGGCACGCCGACCGGCTGGCCGGTGGCGGCGTCGCGCGCCGCCAGCAGCGTCGCATGCGCCTTCTTGCCCTCGTCGAGCGGCACGGTGAACGGATAGCGGGTCAGGGGGCCGTCAGTGACATGGGCGGTCAGCACGTCGGCGATGTCGCCGTCGCGGAACAGCTCGAACGTGTCGTCGGGGGCGACCGTGCCGGGCAGCACGACCTGACCCTCGATCAGATGGCGGGTGACTTTGGTGACCTCGATCCAGATCGCGGCGCGGCCGAGATCCTCAACGCCGAGATCCAGCACCTCGCCGCTCTCGGCAATTTCCAGGCGGATCGAATCCCGGAAGAGGTCGGCGCCGGCGTCGGCGATCGGGATGAGGAATCCATGGCCGACCGCCTCATCGGCCCCGCTGTCGCTACGGTTGGCCAGCACCCGGCGAACCGGCTCGTCATTGCGGCAGACCAGGACGGTGAGCACTTGCGAGGGCGCATTGGCATTGTAGCAATAGCCACGGACCACGCCTTGCTCGAATGCGGTCACCACCGTCCGAAAATCGGGAAGATCGGCCTCGCGGAGGCGCAGGTCGTTGATCGGACGGCGGAGGAAGGCCTTCTCGCCCGTGACGCGCACGCCAATCTCGTGCGGCTGCGAGTCGTAGACGGAAGGAGGGAGGCGAAAAGTGTAGCCATGGGCTCCGTCGCCGAGCCCGTTGTCGAGGAGATCGCGCCGAAACTGGTCGGCGGCGGTCACCGCAACGACTGTGCCGTCAACCACCAGCTCGACCTCGGGCTGGTAGGACGGCCTCTGCGGATCGAAATACCAGCCACGGATGAAACCATCGACGGCCGCGCCCATGCGGCCGCGGTGCTCGATCACATATCCTTCGGCCAGAACATCCTCCACTACCGCCGCCCCGACGGCGACAGCCATCGGATCGGAAAACCTCTTGCCATGCGGAAGGCTGTCACCCCGCCATCCCCGTAGCGGACGATGACCCCATGGAGATCGCCCTCGACGGGCCAAGGTCATAGGTGCGAATGGTTTGGGCGGCAAGCCGAAGCGCGGCGCGACGGGGCACCCGCGCCACCCGAAAGCGCCATTTTAGACCGGATTGGCCTTCAACCAGTCCAGCACGTTGTCGGGCGCGCTTTCGCCATAGGGATCGTCGTCCAGGCCGTCATCGTTGATCCCCGGCTCCTCGAACCAGGCGACGATGTTGCCATCGTCAACAATCATCGCATAGCGCCAGCTCCGCTCACCGAAGCCGAGATGATCCTTCCGGATCAGCATCCCCATCCGCCGGGTGAAGTCGGCCGAGCCGTCGGGGAGCAGCTTCACCTTCGACAGGCCGAGATGCTTGCCCCACTGGTACATGACGAAGGCGTCGTTGACCGACAGGCAGTAGACCTCGTCGGCACCGGCAGCCCTGAGGTCGTCATAGGCCTGCTCGAATGCGGGGCACTGTTCGTTCGAGCAGGTCGGCGTAAAGGCGCCGGGCAGGCTGAACACCGCCACCCGCCGACCCTTGAAGAGGTCGCCGGTGGCGACATCCTGCCAGCGGAACGGGTTGGCCCCGTCGACGCTCTCGTCGCGCACGCGGGTCTTGAGAGTCACGTCGGGAATGCGGCGTCCCAGCATCGTTCGGTCCTTTCACGGGGAAATGTCTGGTCGTCTACGATTCGCCGCACCGGGTGTTCCGCGCAGTGGGAACCGGGTTGCGGAACATTCGATGTAACATTATAACATGTCGGATGTCGCACGCTGCCCCGCCGTCCACGCTCGATCGCTACGGCGTGCTGCTCTCGCTGCTCTGCCTCGCCCACTGTCTGGCGCTGCCCGCTCTGTTCGCGCTGCTGCCGGCCGCGGCGAGCCTGCTTCCGTCCAATTTCTGGATCCATGCGATCCTGTTCGGGCTGGCGCTGCCGGTCTCGGGTTGGGCGCTGTGGCTCGGCTATCGTCGCCACGGCCGGCTTGGCCCCGTTGGCGTGGGTACGGTCGGGCTGGTGCTGATCTTTGCCGGGCTCGTCGCGCCGGACGTGACCCGCGAGGTCGCGCTCACCGTGTCGGGTGGCCTGTTGGTGGTGAGCGCCCACGCCTTCAACCGGCGGCGTGTATCTTGATCCTCCCCGGAGCGGCGAAGGTTCAAGCCGGAACCCGTTCCCCGGCCGGCACCAGCCCACGCACGGCCTCCGCGATCAGCGCGATCGACTTGAGGCGCGCCGCCGGGTCGTAGGTGTCCGATACGATCATCAGTTCGTCGGCCCGGGTGCGCTCGATCAGCGCGGCGAGCCCGTTCCGCACCGTTTCGACCGAGCCGACCACCGACACGCCGAGTATGCGGTTGGCCTGCGCCGCCTCGAACGGATTCCAGTAGCTGTCGATGTCGTCGATCGGCGGCTTGCTGTGGCCGCGCGCGCCGCGGAAGAGGTCCGCGAAGGACATCTGCTGGGTGGTGAACAGCCGCCGCGCCTCCGCATCGGTCTCGGCCGCGATCACGTTGACGCCGACCAGCGCATAGGGGTGCTCGAGCGTCGCCGACGGTTCGAACCTCTGGCGATAGATCATCAAGGCGGTATCGAGCGCGTCGGGCGCGAAATGCGAGGCGAAGCCGTAGGGCAGGCCGAGTTGCGCGGCGAGTTGCGCGCCGAAGGTGCTCGATCCCAGGATCCACAAGGGCACCTCGGTCCCGGCACCGGGCACCGCGATCAGCCGCTGGCCCTCCTGTTCGTGGGCGAGCAGCGCCTGCAGTTCCAGCACCTCGTTGGGGAAAGCGTTCGATCGCGTGGGATCCAGCCGCAGCGCGCGCGCCGCGACCTGGTCAGTCCCCGGCGCGCGGCCGAGGCCGAGATCGATTCGGTCGGGATAGAGCGTGGCCAGAGTCCCGAACTGCTCGGCGATCACCAGCGGCGGGTGGTTGGGCAGCATGATCCCGCCGGCGCCGACCCGGATCGTCTCGGTCGCGGCGGCGAGGTACGAGATGACGATCGACGTGGCGGCACTCGCCACGCCGCGGATATTGTGATGCTCGGCAACCCAGACCCGGGTATAGCCGCTCGCCTCCGCCTGCTGCGCGGCCTCTCGCGCGCTGTCCAGGGCGTTGCGAATGTTCTGCCCTTCGCGGACACGGACCAGTTCGAGCAGGGAAATCGGGATCATCGGCGGACTCCTCGCCTCTCAGGTAGGAGTCCGCCGGCGCGATGTGAAGCGGTCGAGAGTGACTAGGCGCGGCTGGCTTCGAACAGGAACCAGGCGCGCTCCTCGGCCTGGTCGGTCCAATCGTCGAGGATGCCGCTGGTCGCATTGTCCTTGGCGGCGTCGACGATCTCCTTGGCCTCGCGCAGCGACTCGACCAGCTTGAGATTGTCCTCGCGCAGTTCGGCCAGCATGTCGGCGGCGCTGACGAAGTCCTTGTCGTTGTCCTCGATGCGCTGGAGGCGGCTGATATGGCCGATCGAGCGCAGCGTGGTGCCGCCGGTCTTGCGGACGCGTTCGGCGATGGCGTCGGTGGTGCCGAGGATCTGAGCCGCCTGATCGTCCAGCATCAGGTGATAGTCGCGGAAGTGTGGACCCGAGACATGCCAGTGGAAGTTCTTGGTCTTGAGGTAGAGCGCGAAGCTGTCCGCGAGGATGCCGTTCAGCGCGTCGGCGACGGTCATCGCCGAGTTCGAAGCGATATCGGTCGGGGTGGCAAGCTTGGCAGGCGCGATATCGGCCATGGTGATCTCCGTACTGCTAGGGCGAGGCAGCGCCCGTAACGCGGGCATCTTCGCATGGTTTCAGCGCCGTGTCGGCTGAAATCCTCGATCGTACCGATCGCCCGAACCGATCAGCGGTCGAAGCCGGCGAGGCGCAGGTTGACGCTGGCGAGAATCGACTGGCTCAGCGCGGCATCCGCCGGGCCAAGCACCGCCGCGTCGCGCAGCGCCTCGACAAAGGGCCGTGCCGCGATCGGTCCCGCCCCGGAGGCGACGGCCGCCTCCAGCCGCCGGGTGATCGCGCCGAGCGGCGCCCAGCCAACCTCCACCGCCATCGCCCGCACCTCGGCGATTCGCCCGCTCATCGTGGCTGGCGCGAGGATCGCCAGTTCGTTCGACAGGCGATCGATCCGCTCGCGCAGCAGGCCTTGGCGTTCGGCGTCGGTCTTCGGGCTGGCGGGCATGCATCTCTCTCCGTATGTTTGTCGCAGCATGGCAGCGTTCCGTGAAACTTCGATGAAGCGGAAAAGGATGCGGGACGGTTGACATTTCATGGTCGGCCGGTCATTGGCCCCGCTGTTCGGGAGCGGCGGAGACGCCGCTTTTGTTTTTTGTAAATCGCCGATTCGAAGGGTTGCGGTCATGGCCAAGCCGACCACCGTCAAGATCAAGCTCGTGTCGACCGCCGACACCGGTTACTTCTATGTCACCAAGAAGAACCCGCGCACGCAGACCGAGAAGCTGAGCTTCAACAAGTACGATCCGGTCGTGCGCAAGCACGTCGCGTTCAAGGAAGCGAAGATCAAGTAAGCGCCTGCGGGAGCCTTGGCGCTCCCGGCGTTTCCGGCCTCGTGTTTCCAGCCGGCCTCCTGTTTCCAGATCGCCGCGCGTCAGATCAGCGCGGCGACCTCGCTGACGAAGCGGGTCACCGACAGCGGCTTGGACACATAGCCCTCGGCACCCGCATCGCGGATGCTTTCCTCGTCGCCCTTCGCGGCATAGGCGGTCACCGCCATAATCGGCACCGCCTTCAGCGCGTCGTCGGCCTTGAACGACCGAATCAGGTCGAGCCCGCTGACATGCGGCAGCTGGATATCCATCACCACCAGATCCGGGCAAAAGTCGCGGGCGGTCTGCTGCGCCTCGCGCCCGTCGCGGACGGGCATGGCGTCGTAGCCATGCGCGCGCAGCAGGTCGCAAAAGAGTTTCAGGTTGAGCTCGTTGTCCTCGACAACCAGCACGCGCTTGCTCGATGGGTCGGCGGTAGCCATGGCGCCAGCATAGAGGCAGTCGCATGAACGGACCAGATGCCGAAGCGGTTACATTGGGCTTGAGGGTTTTGGCCTGGACGGTTGCCGATGCCGCACGAGCCGATCGCCTGCTGGCACTGACCGGCCTCACCGCCGACGCCCTTCGCGCACGGGCTGCCGAACCGGCGCTGCTCGCCGCGGTGATCCAGTTCCTCGAAGCGCATGAGCCCGACCTGATCGCCTGCGCAGAAGCGCTGGACGAGAAACCCGAGACCCTCGTCGCCGCCGCACGGAGCCTTGCCGCATGAGCCGACCGCTTCTCATCACCGATTGCGACGAGGTGCTGCTGCACATGGTCAGCCATCTCAGCGCCTGGGTAAAGGAAACCCATGATGTCGTCATGGAGCTGACCTCGCAGGAATTTGCCGGCGCCTTCCGCTCGGCCGACGGCAGGGTTCTCGAGCCGGAGGAGATCTGGCCGATGTTCGACAGCTTCTTTGCGACCTCGATGCACCGTCAGACCCTGATCCCCCATGCGGGCGCGGCGCTGGCCGCCATTGCCGACCGTGCCGACATCGTCGTGTTGACCAACCTGACCGAGGAGTGCCGGACCGGGCGCATCGACCAGCTCGCGGCGCACGGCATCCATCACCGCGTCATGTGCAACCAGGGCGGCAAGGGCACGCCGGTCACCCGCCTGCTCGACGAGTATCAGCCGAGCGTCGCGGTGTTCGTCGACGATCTCGTCTTCCACCACCGGTCGGTCGCGCAGGCGACGCCCGAGGTCTGGCGCATCCACATGATCGGCGACCCGCAAGTCGCGGCGATGGTCGCGCCCGCGCCGGATGCGCATGTCCGCATCGACGACTGGCGCGAGGCGGAAGCGTGGATCCTGGCGCGCTTTTCGGAAGGCCGGCCGGCTACGGCTTGACCAGGGCCACGTCGCTGCGTCACCACGCGCGCATGAGTATCGAAGACAAACTCGCCGCCCTCGGCCTCGTCCTGCCCGAGGCGCCGCTTCCCGTCGCCGCCTATGTCCCCGCTGTCGAGATCGGCGGTCTCCTCCATCTGTCGGGGCAGCTGCCGTTCCAGGACGGTGCCCTGATGACCGGCCGCCTGGGCGAGGATCGCGACGAGGCCTTCGGCCATGAGGCCGCGCGGCGGTGCGCCCTGGCGATCCTTGCGCAGGTCAGGAAGGCGGCCGGCTCGCTCGACCGGGTCGAGCGGATCGTCAAGCTCGGCGTGTTCGTCTCCTCGGCGCCGGGTTTCACCGCGCAGCCCAAGGTCGCCAATGGCGCCTCCGAACTGATGGTCGAGGTGTTCGGCGAGGCCGGGCGCCATGCCCGCAGCGCGGTCGGCGTGGCGGTGCTGCCGCTGAACGCAGCGGTGGAGATCGATGCGATCGTCGCGCTCCGCGACTGACCCCGGCGTCCTGCCGCGATGAGCAGCGACCCGCCCGTCGCCCGCACGCTGCCGGGCGTCGCGGCGATCGCCGTCGCCGATTGGGATGCCTGCGCGGGCGATGACAACCCGTTCGTCGCCCATGCCTTTCTCGCCGCGCTGGAAGAGTCGCGCAGCGCGACGGCGCAGGCAGGCTGGCAGCCGCTGCCGATCGTCGTCGACGGCGCCGACGGCCGACCGGTCGCGGCACTGCCGGCCTATGCCAAGAGCCACAGCCAGGGCGAGTACGTCTTCGACCATGCGTGGGCCGATGCCTGGCACCGCGCCGGTGGCAATTACTACCCCAAGCTCCAGATCGCGGTGCCGTTCTCGCCGGTCCCCGGCCCGCGCCTGCTGACGCGTGATCCGGCGCTGGCGCCGGCGCTGATCGCGGCGGCCGAGGCACTGGTGGTGCAGGCCGACATGTCTTCGGCCCACGCGACCTTCGTCGATCCCGCCGAGGTGCCGGTGTTCGAGGCCGCTGGCTGGCTGATCCGCACCGATCGCCAGTTCCACTGGGTCAATCGGGGCTACGCCACCTTCGACGATTTTCTTAGCGCGCTGACCTCCCGCAAGCGCAAGGCGATCCGCAAGGAGCGGCAGGCGGCTGTCGCCGGGCTGGAGATCGAGCATGTCACCGGCGCGGCGCTGACCGACGCGCACTGGGATGCATTCTGGCGGTTCTACCAGGACACCGGCGCGCGAAAATGGGGCCAGCCCTATCTCACCCGCCGCTTCTTCACCCTGCTCGGCGAGCGGATGGCCGACCGCATCCTGCTGATCCTTGCCAAGCGCGACGGGCGGCCGATCGCGGGGGCGCTCAACCTGATCGGTGCCGACACGCTCTACGGTCGCTATTGGGGTGCGGTCGAGGAGGTACCGTTCCTCCATTTCGAGCTGTGTTATTATCAGGCGATCGACGCCGCGATCGCGCGCGGGCTCTCCCGCGTCGAGGCCGGCGCGCAGGGCGAGCACAAGCTCGCCCGCGGCTACGAGCCGACTGCGACCTGGTCGGCGCATTTCATCCCCCATGCCGGCTTTCGCCGCGCCGTTGCCGATTATCTCGCGGCCGAGCGGCAGGCCGTCGCGCGGAACATCGAAATGTTGAGCGAGATGGCGCCTTTCCGTCACGAGTGATGCACAATAGACGTATGGCGGTTCATCGCGGCGTCATGTCTCGCTGCCTAGGAGCTCTTCACCTGTACCCCGGAGTATCCATTGACCGCCGAAGCCGAGGTGCCGCCGGCCCGCTCCCGCTTGCGGGGCATCCTGATCGTCATCGGCATCCTCGCGGTCTTGGCCCTGGTGTTCTGGTATTTTGCGGGCGAGACAGGGGGTAAGAAGGACCGCCAGCGTCCGGCCGCGACCGTCGGTCTGGCCAAGGCGGTGCAGGTCGACATGCCGATCACCGTCGCCGCGATCGGCACCGTTCAACCCGTCGTCGCCGCAACGGTTCGCACCCAGCTCTCCGGCGTCCTCTTCGCGATCGAATTCACCGAGGGGCAGCAGGTCCGCGCCGGACAGCGCCTCGCCCAGATCGATCCGCGGCCCTATCGCCTCGCCCTCAGCCAGGCGGAGGGAGCGCTGGCCCGCGATCAGGCCCAGCTCGCCGTCGCGCGCACCACGCTCCAGCGTTACCGCACCCTGCTGGCGCAGGATTCGATCGCCCGGCTCGATGTCGACAATCAGGTGGCGGTGGTCGGCCAGCTCGAAGGCACCGTCGCTGCCGACCGCGCCAATGTCGGCACCGCGCGGCTCAACCTCGGCTATGCTTCGATCGTGGCGCCCGTTTCGGGCCGGGTCGGCCTGCGCCAGGCGGACATCGGCAATTACCTTACGCCTTCGGACACAAACGGCATCGTCGTCATCACCCAGACGACGCCGATCGATGTCGCGTTCGCCTTGCCGCAGGATCAGCTGCCGCGGCTGCGCGAACGCCTCGCCGGCAATGCCGCTCTGGATGTCGTTGCGCTCGATCAGGCGGGGATCAAGGTGCTGGCGCATGGCCGTTTCCTGACGCTCGACAACCAGATCGACGCCGCGACCGGCACGATCCGCGCCAAGGCCCGCTTCGCCAACGGCGATGGCAGCCTGTTCCCCAACCAGTTCGTCAACATCGCGATCAACGTCGACACGCTGAAGAACGCGGTGGCGGTACCGGTGACTGCCGTCCGCCATGGCGAACAGGGTGATTTCGCCTTCGTCGCCGGCGCCGACAACAAGGCCGACATGCGGACGATCAAGACCGGCCCGACGGTTGACGGCAAGGTCGCGATCCTGTCGGGGATCAGGCCGGGCGAGAACGTCGTCGTCGAAGGCGCCGACCGCCTGGAGGACGGCGCCGACATCAACCTGCCTGGTGCGAAGGGCAAGGACGGCGCGGGCAAGCGCCAGCGGCAGTGAGCAACCGCCGATGAACGACGTCGAGTCCGTTCAGGCGCCGGGCGGGCTCAACCCTTCGCGTCCGTTCATCCAGCGGCCGGTCGCGACCACCCTGTTCATGCTGGCGATCCTGCTCGCCGGGATCATCGGCTACCGGATGCTGCCGCTCTCGGCGCTGCCGCAGGTGGATTATCCGACGATCCAGGTGCGCACGCTCTATCCGGGCGCGAGCGCCGACGTGATGGCGG
>Ga0207668_10000450_pt1 | contig 25987 bp, 23 predicted proteins | sample KBSS43metaG_FD_184323 | JGI IMG/M metagenome (GOLD analysis project Ga0207668, IMG submission 184323) | Switchgrass rhizosphere microbial communities from Kellogg Biological Station, Michigan, USA - KBS S4-3 metaG (SPAdes) (version 2) | ecosystem: Host-associated > Plants > Roots > Rhizosphere...
TTGGAGGCCTGACCGGGAATCGAACCCGGGTGCACGGATTTGCAGTCCGCTGCGTCACCACTCCGCCATCAGGCCGTCGGAGGGCGCGATGGCTAACAGAACGCGCGGCGCGGGGCAATCGGCTGCGTGGGCCGCATTGCCTTAGGCTGCGCCGCAGACCTATAAGCCGGCGACTCCGAACCCAGAGGATCCGATGGCCGACCTCTCCGCAGCCCGGCTCAACATGGTGGAAAGCCAGGTGCGCACCCAGGACGTCACCGACGTGCGCATCCACGACGCCATGCGGGCGATCCCGCGGGAACGCTTCATGCCGGAGGGCAAGGCCTATCTGGCCTACGCCGACCTGGAGGTGGAGTACGATCCGGGACGCTGGCTGCTGAAGCCGCGCGACGTGTCCAAGCTGCTGCAGGCGCTGAAGCCCTTGCCCGGCGAGCGTTGCCTGGCCATCGCCGCGCCCTACGCGGCGGCCGTGATCGAGACCATGGGGGCGGTCGTCGAGCGGCACGACGGGCCGGACCTGGCCAAGGTGGCTCCGGAGGCCTGGGACCTGATCGTCGTCGAAGGCGCCGTCGGCCGCGCCCCGGAGGCCTGGCTGCAGGGGTTGACGGTCGGCGGGCGGTTGGGCTTGGTGGAGCGCGACGGCATCGTCGGAAAGGCCGTGCTCTATGTGCGGACGGCGGACGGGATCGGCCGTCGGGACGTCTTCGATGCGTTCCCGCCGATGCTCGCCGGGTTCGAACCCCAACATGGATTCACCTTGTAGCGGTGACCTAAGCGCGCGCTCACGCTTTAATAGGAAGGCTCGTGCCCCGCTTGTGTCTTTCCGGTCAGGCCTGATGTCGATGAGTTTTCGCCAGCGATCCGCCGCCGCAACCCTGGGATTGGCCATGGCGGCCGCCGCCATCGCTCCGGCCTCGGCCGAGACGCTCGCCGACGCTTTGACCCAGGCCTACCAGAACAATCCCAACCTGCAGGCGCAGCGCGCGACCCAACGCGCGATCGACGAGAATTATGTCCAGGCGCGCTCCGGCTGGCGGCCGACGCTGACCTTCCAGGCGCAGGGCGTGTACGAGGAGGTCAGGACGCCGCGTCTCGCGCGGCAATTCCCGAGCCTGCCGACGAAAACACGCGGCAACACGGGCCTGGCGCAACTCGTCTTCACCCAGCCGATTTGGACGGGCGGACGTACGGCCGCAGCCGTCAATGCGGCGAACGCCGACGTGCTGTCGCAGCGCGAAGGTCTGCGGCGGCTGGAAAATCAGGTGATGGCCGCCGTCATTCAGGCCTATGTGGACGTTCGACGCGACCAGCAGAACATCATCATCCAGCAGGAGAACGTGAAGGTCCTGCAGGCGCAGCTCGATGAATCACGCGCCCGCTTCGACGTCGGCGAGATCACCCGGACTGACGTGGCCCTGTCGCAGGCGCGCCTCGCCGCCTCTCAGGCGCAACTGCAAACCGCGTTGGCGCAGCTTGAGATCAGCCGGGCCAGCTACGCCGCCCTGGTCGGACGCAATCCAGGCGACCTCGCGCCGGAGCCGTCGCTGGCCTATTTGATGCCGGCCAACGTCGATGACGCGTTCACCGTGGCGGAGCAGAACAGTCCCTTGCTGCGCGGACAGGAGTACGCCGAAGCGGCCAGCCGGGCGCGAGTCGCCGGCGCGCGCGCCGAACGCATGCCCAACGTCAGCTTTCAAGCCACCGCCAGCGCCACCGGTGGTCCGATCGATCCGTTCGATCAGGGAATCTACAGCAACGACGCCAGGGCCGTCGCCACGGTCACGGTCCCCCTGTTCAACGGCGGCCTGACCAGCTCGAGGGTTCGCCAGGCGATCGAGCGGAACAACGCCGACCGGATCACGATAGAAACCCAGCGCCGGAGCGTGCTGCAGACGATCACCCAGGCCTGGAACCAGCTCATCGCCTCGCGGGCGAACGTGGTCTCCACCGACGAGCAGGCGCGCGCCGCCAAGATCGCCGCGGAGGGCATGCACGAGGAGGAGAAGGTCGGCCTGCGTTCGACGCTCGACGTGCTGAACGCCGAACAGGAGCTGCGCGCCGCCCAGCTGAGCCAAGTCTCCTCTCGGCATGACGAATACGTCGCCTCGGCGTCGGTCCTGGCCGCGATGGGCCGCCTGGAGGCGCGCAACCTGATTCCCGCGGTGGCGCAGTACGATCCGAAGGCCAACTTCCGTCGCCTGCGGATCACCTGGGGCTGGGTGCCCTGGGAAGAGCCGATCGGGGTGATCGACCGGGCGGTCGCCTATCCGCCGATCCCCGCCCCCAAGGAGAAGGCGACGGAAGCAGCCATCCCTCCGGCGGTCCCGCAGCCGGCCACAGCGGTTTCACCTCCATCACCCTAATCCCGGCCAAGCTGGGGCGCTGAAAACTTCTGGATGGGCGATCCGCGGAATTTGCAGGATCGCCAGCGTCCGCCTAGGCTGCGGCCACGGATTCTCTCATCCCCGGCGGTCAGCTCTCATGTCCGATTCTTCGCAAGAACCGACGATGGAGGAGATCCTCGCCTCGATCCGGCGAATCATCTCCGAAGACGACGCGCCGGAAGGCGAAAAGGGGCCGACGCTTCCGCCGCTCGACGCCGTCGCCTCAGACTCCGCCGGTTCCGCTTCCGAGCTCGCCCTCGCCGATGACGAGAGTGCGGCCGCCGAGGCCGATGACGCGGCATTCGACGCCGACGATGATGAGCTGGAGCTCACCGAAAAGGTCGACGACCAGGGCGACCTCGACGTCTTTTCCGCCGCGCCGGAACCCGAGCCCGAGCCGCCGCCCCCTCCGCCGCCCGCGCCCGCGATCGAGCCTGCCGCCGTCGCCGCCCTGGTGAGCGCGCCGGCCGCCGCAGCGGCCGCGGCGGCGTTCGGCAAGCTGAGCGGCAGCATGGCGATGCCGGCGCCCGGCCGGACGCTGGAAGACGTGGTCCGCGAGCTCCTGCGTCCGATGCTGCAGCAGTGGCTGGACGAGAACCTGCCCGGCATCGTCCAGCGCGCCGTCGACGCCGAAGTCGCCCGCATAGCGCGGGGAGGGTAATACAAACGCCCCCTCAGTCAGCTTCGCTGACAGCTCCCCCGCAAGCGGTGGAGCATCTTGGTGCTCAGATCCTCCACCGCATAGAGGGGGAGGTGGATCGGCGCGAAGCGGCGAGACGGAGGGGGCGTGCCCTAACAGCCCTTCCCCCGACCGGACCGGACGGCTAAGACCCGCTGCACCTCGCCATGCTTGAAAAGACCTTCGATCCCAAGACCGCCGAGCCGCGCCTGTACGCGGCATGGGAAGCTTCCGGGGCGTTCGCGCCGACGGACGATCCCGCCGCCGAGCCGTTCAGCATCGTCATCCCGCCACCGAACGTCACCGGTTCGCTGCACATCGGGCACGCGCTGAACAACACCCTGCAGGACGTGCTGATCCGCTTCGAGCGAATGCGGGGCAAGGCCGCGCTCTGGCTTCCCGGCACCGACCACGCCGGCATCGCGACCCAGATGGTGGTCGAGCGCCAGCTCGCCCAGCAGGGCAACATCGGCCGGCGCGACATGGGCCGCGAGGCCTTCGTCGCCAAGGTCTGGGAGTGGAAGGCGCAGTCCGGCGGCCAGATCGTCAATCAACTGCGCCGCCTGGGCGCCTCCTGCGACTGGAGCCGCGAGCGGTTCACCCTGGACGAGGGTCTTTCGGCCGCGGTCCGCAAGGTGTTCGTCAGCCTGCACAAGGAAGGCCTGATCTACCGCGACAAGCGGCTGGTGAACTGGGACCCGCACTTCCAGACCGCCATCTCCGACCTCGAGGTCGTGCAGAAGGAGGTCGAGGGCCAGCTCTGGCACTTCGCCTATCCGCTGGAAGATGGTTCCGGCGAGATCGTCGTCGCCACCACCCGGCCAGAGACCATGCTGGGCGACACCGGCGTGGCGGTACATCCGAGCGACGAGCTCTACGCCCACCTCGTCGGCAAGAGGGTGCGCCTGCCAATCGTCGACCGCGTGATTCCGATCGTCGCGGACGAGTACGCCGACCCGGAGAAGGGCTCCGGCGCGGTGAAGATCACGCCGGCGCACGACTTCAACGACTTCCAGGTCGGCAAGCGGCACGACCTGCCGATGCTGAACATCTTCGACGATTTCGCGCGGATCGCCGACGCCGCGCCGGCCGCTTGGCATGGCCTGGACCGGTTCGCCGCGCGCAAGAAGGTGGTCGAGGAGTTCGAGGCGCTGGGGCTGTTGCGCGGCGTCGAGAAGACCCGCCACATGGTGCCGCACGGCGACCGATCCGACGCGGTGGTCGAGCCCTATCTGACCGACCAGTGGTTCGTGAACGCCGAGGTTCTCGCCCAGCCCGCCATCAAGGCGGTGGAGGAGGGGGCGACCGTCTTCGCCCCCAAGCACTGGGAGAAGACCTATTTCGAATGGATGCGCAACATCCAGCCGTGGACCATCTCGCGCCAGCTCTGGTGGGGCCATCGCATCCCGGCCTGGTTCGGCCCCGACGGCGCGGTGTTCGTCGAGGAGACGGAAGAGGAGGCCAAGGCCAAGGCGCGCGAGCACTACGGCCGCGACGAGCCGCTGCGCCAGGACGAGGACGTGCTCGACACCTGGTTCTCCTCGGCCCTCTGGCCCTTCTCGACCTTGGGCTGGCCGGAGAAGACGCCGGACCTCGCGCGATTCTATCCGACCCACACCCTGATCACCGGCTTCGACATCATCTTCTTCTGGGTCGCCCGGATGATGATGCAGGGGATCCACTTCATGGGCGAGGTCCCGTTCAAGCGGGTCTTCATCAACGCCCTGGTGCGCGACGCGACCGGGGCCAAGATGTCGAAGTCCAAGGGCAACGTCATGGACCCGCTGGAGCTGGTGGACGAGTTCGGGGCCGACGCCCTGCGCTTCACGCTCACCGCCATGTCCGGGGCCGCGCGCGACATCAAGCTCTCGAAGCAGCGCATCGAAGGCTATCGGAATTTCGGGACGAAGCTGTGGAACGCCACGCGCTTCGCCCAGATCAACGGCTGCGCCCGCGCCGAGGGCTATGACCCTGCCGACAACAAGCTTGCGCTCAACCGCTGGATCGTCGGTGAGACGGCGCGGACCGCGCGCGCGGTCACCGAGGCGCTCGCCGATTGTGGTTTCGACGAGGCCGCGAACGCTCTCTACCGCTTCATCTGGAACGTGTTCTGCGATTGGTACGTCGAGCTAGCCAAGCCGCTGCTGAACGGCGACGACGCGGCGGCGCGTGACGAGACCCGCGCCACCGCCGCGTGGGTGCTGGACGTCGCCTTCAAGCTGCTGCACCCGGTGATGCCGTTCCTCACCGAGGAGCTCTGGGGCCAGACGGGCGATCTCGGCGCGGCGCGCGGTGAAGCCGGCTTCCTGATCACCGCCCGCTGGCCGGACCTGCCGGAGAGCCTGATCGATCCGGCCGCCGACGCCGAGATCGGGCTGATTATCGATACGGTGTCGGAGGGCCGCTCCGTGCGGCAGGAGCTGAACGTGCCGCCCACGGCGCGCCCGCCGCTGCTGGTGGTGGACGCTTCCGAAAACCAGCGTCAGGTGCTGTCGGCCAACGCCGCCCTGATCGCCCAGCTCCTGCGGGTGAGCGAAGTGGCGGTCGCCGACGCCGCGCCCGGCGGTGCGATTCCTTACGTGGTCGCTGGCGCCACGCTCGCCCTGCCGGTGGCGGAGTTCATCGACCTGGCCGCCGAGCGCGCGCGCCTGGCCAAGGAGGTGGCGGCGCTGGAGGGCGAGATCCAGAAGATCGGCAAGAAGCTCGGCAACCCCGACTTCGTCGCCCGCGCGCCGGAGGAGGTGGTCGAAGAGAACCGCGAACGCCTGGCCGACGCCGAGACGGCCAAGGCCAAGCTCGAGGCGGCCCTGAAGCGTTTGGGCGGGTGATAAGGTCCTTCGCCTCAGATAACCCGTCATCACCGGGCTTGTCCCGGCGACCCATCCCAATGTGGTTCAGCAGCAACTGAGGCAGGAGCCTTGGGCTGGATGGCCCGGACAAGCCGGGCCATGACGGAGCAGGGGAGCATCTTTCGTGACCCGCAAGCGCGCTGACGTCCTTCTGGTGGAGCGCGGCCTGTTCGAGAGCCGGGCGAAGGCGCGGGCGGCCATCGAGGCGGGCGGCGTGAGCGTTGGCGGCCGGGTGCTGGCGAAAGCCTCCGAAGCGGTCGACGAGGACGCCGACATCGTCGCCGAACCGGCGCACCCGTGGGTTGGGCGGGGCGCCCTCAAGTTGGTGCATACGCTGGATCTTTGGCCTGTGGCGGTGGACGGCCGCGTGGTCCTCGACGTAGGCGCCTCCACCGGCGGCTTCAGCCAGGTCTGTCTCGCCCGTGGCGCAGCGCGCGTCTATGCGGTGGACGTGGGGCGCGGGCAGTTGCATCCGAAGGTCGCGGACGACCGGCGGGTGAAGACCCTGGAGGGCGTGGATGTGCGGTCGCTGACGCCGCAGATCATCCCCGAGGCGCCCGGCCTGATCGTCGTCGACGTCAGCTTCATCGGCCTGGCCAAGGCGCTGCCCGCGGCTTTGGCGTTGGCGGCGCCCGGTGCGGATCTCGTGGTCCTGGTCAAGCCGCAGTTCGAGCTTTCGCCCGAGCAGATCGGCAAGGGAGGGCTGGTGAAGGATGAGGCCGCACGCTTGGAGGCGCTGGCTGGCGTCCGCCGATTCGTCGAGGAGTCGGGATGGACCGTGCGGGCCACCACCGACAGCCCGATCGCCGGGGGCGATGGAAACCGCGAGTTCCTGCTCTGGGCGCGCCGATAAAAAGGGCCGCCCGCGGGGAGGCGGACGGCCCGATGACGCTCGTGCGAGAGGCGCGCCTTTAAGTTTTAGTCGACGACCTGGAAGCGGCCGGAGCTGTCGCGGCAGACGCGGATGAAGCGCTTCTGGACGCGGCCGTCAGGCATGTAGATCGGGCTTTCGGCGAGCGTGCATCCGTCCGGACCGACCTCCCGGTCGGCGATGCGGAAGCGGTCGCCGCCGCGGCCATAGGCCCAGCGATCGTCATCGTCGTCGCGGCTGCCGTAGTAGGCGGGGGCAGGGCCGCGGTCGTAATAGGCGGCCGGCGGCGGCGCGGGGGGCGGGGGAGGCGGCGGCGGAGAGGCGTAGCCGTTATAGTACTGGCCGCTGGTGCAGCCGGCGGTCTGGTGGCCCACCACCGCGCCGAGGCCCGCGCCCAGAACGCCGCCCAAGACCGAGCCGTCCGTGCGGTGGCCGCGGGCCGCCATCTGCGAGCCGACCGTCGCGCCGATGCCGGCGCCCAAGAGGCCGCCGACCACCGAGCGGTTGCCCTGGTCGCGGCGGCAAGGGTCGTAATAGGCGCCGCCGTAACCCGGCTGCGAATAGCCGTAAGGCTGGGCCGCGGCGACCTGCGGCGCGAGGCTTGCGGCCAGCGTGGCGGCGCCGGCGGCTGCAATCATCGCTGCCCGCGCGGCGGTGGACGGTTTGGACATCGTATCCCCTCTGACGTATGTCGACGGCCTTCAGGCCGGTTCGGTCCGCAATGTGGTCCAGGCAAGCTGAACGGCGGCTAATCTGACCGTTCATCTTCGTTCATATCGCGGCGACTTTCGGGCCAGAGTTTTCCAAGGATGATCCGCCGCATGCGCCGCCCGCGTCCCGCGCCCGCCCCAAAGCCGCAGGGACCGCCCGCCGAGTTCCGGATCGAGCAGGTCGGCGGCGAGGGCGACGGCGTCGCGCCAGGCCCCGTCTTCGTGCCCTTCGCCCTGCCCGGCGAGACCGTGCTGGCCGCAGGCGGCGGCGAGCGCCGCGAGCTGGTCGAGGTGCTGACGGTCAGCCCCCAGCGCACCGATCCGCCCTGTCCGCATTTCTTCGCCTGCGGCGGATGCGCACTGCAGCACTGGGCGCACGAGCCTTACCTGGCCTGGAAGGTCGCGCGGCTCGCAGGCACGCTGGGCAAGGAGCGGCTGGAGACCGAGATCCTGCCAGCCTACGCCGAGGCGCCGGGCGCGCGGCGGCGGGTGGCGCTGCACGCCCGCAGGGGGAGCCGGGAGGCCGCCCGCCTGGGCTACAAGATCCGCAGGTCCTGGGACCTGGTCGACATCGCCGTTTGCCCGATCGCCGATTCGCGGATCCAGGCCGCCATCCCGCAGCTCAAGCGGCTCGCGGCGCCGCTGTTCGAACATCCGAAGTCGGCGCCGACGCTGCACGTCACCGCGACGGACACGGGACTCGATGTCGACATCAGCGGGGTCGAACGACGTAGCGGCGGGCTTTCGGCCGATGCGCGCATGGTGTTGGCCGCGCGCGCGGCCGAGGCCGGCTTCGCCCGCGTCACCCTCGACGGGGAGATGGCCTACGGCGAGCGGACGCCGGAGGTGCAGCTGGGGCCGGCGCGCGTGCGGCTGCCGCCCGGAGCCTTCCTCCAGGCGACCCCGGGCGCCGAGGCGGCCATGGCGGCCTTCGTCGCGGAGTCTGCGGCCGGTGCGACGCGGATCGCCGACCTCTACTGCGGGGTGGGAACCTTCACCTTCCGCCTGGCGGAAGTCGCGCCGGTGCAGGCCGCGGATTTCGCCGCCGATTCGGTGCAGGCGCTCCTCGTCGCGCTGGCGACCGCGCCTGGGCTTAAAGGCGTTTCGGCCGAAGCGCGCGACCTAGTGCGCCGTCCCGTGCTCGCCGAGGAGCTGAAGAAGGTCGACGTCGCCGTGTTCGACCCGCCCCGCGCCGGCGCGGCGGAGCAGACGGCCGAGCTCGCCCGCTCGAAGGTCGCCCGCGTGGTGGCGGTCTCCTGCAATCCGGCCACCTTCGTCCGCGACGCCCGGCGGCTCGCGGACGCGGGCTTCAGGCTGGAGCGGCTATTGCCGGTGGATCAGTTTCTCTGGTCGCCGCACATCGAGCTCTGCGCCGTCTTCCAGCGCTAGGCTGAGGCGGGAACGACCTTCCGGAACGCTTCGAGCCGCTTGAGGTGCGCGTCCACGCCTTGCAGGCCGCCGAGCATGGTGTTGACCCCCAGGTGGGAGACGCCGGCCGCGCGCCAGGCTTCGACGGTCGGCGCCCAGTCTTCCTCGGGCAGGAGGGCCCCCTCCAGGCGGACTTCGACACCCACCGCGTTCGGGTCGCGGCCGTATTCGCGCACATACCCGCGGAAGACCTCGAGCAGCTCGGCCGCCCGGGCCTGGGGCATGGACTGCTGAATCCAGCCGTCGCCCATGCGGGCGATGCGGCGCAGCACCTTGAGGTTGGCCGGCTGTCCGAAATGCGCGCGGTCGGACCCGCCGCCGAACCAGACCGGGATGGGGCGTTGCACGGGCATGGGCATGATGCCCGCGTCGGTGATGCTGTGGTGCTCGCCCTTGAAGGTGACGGCGCGCTGGGTCCAGAGCGCGCGCATCACCTCCACCTGCTCTTCGATCCGCGCGCCGCGATCGGCGAAGGGCATGCCGAGCGCCTCGTACTCGACCTCGTTCCAGCCGGTGCCGACGCCCAGACGAAAGCGTCCGCCGGAAAGCACGTCGAGGCAGGCCGCCTGTTTGGCGACCAGCGCCGCCTGCCGCTGGCTAAGGATCATCACGCCGGTGGCGAAGCCGATCGTCTTCGTCAGGCCTGCCATGTAGGAGAACAGCACGAGCGGCTCATGGAAGGGCGTGTCGAGGTCGTACGGGCGCCTTTGGCCAGGCTCCGGGGTGCGATTGGCCCCCAGCACATGATCGTAGGCCTCGATGTAGGTGAAGCCCATCGCCTCCACCGCCTTCGCGTAGTGCGACACCGCACCTGGATCGGTCTCGATTTCCGTCTGCGGATAGACGACCCCGATTTGCATTTGCCTGTTTCCTCTGTGCGGCGGAGTTCGACCGGCGATCTTCAGGGGGCGCGGCCATCGTGGAGCAACTGTTCCATCCGAGGCGCGGCAGGTCCAGTTTTGAGGCCGCTTCATCTCGGACCTGTTCAACCGCCCCCTCTGCGGGCCTCGACGCGGCGGCTCGCCTATGCTCAAAGGCGGCGTCCATGACAACCGATAGTGCACCGCAGCGGCCGCCCGAGCGTGGGCTGGGCTTCATCGAATTCGTCGGCCTGATGGCCGCGCTCATGGCGCTGAGCGCGCTCAGCATCGACTCGATGCTGCCGAACCTGCCGGCGATCGGCGAGTCGCTGGGCGTGGCCGATGAGAACAAGCGCCAGCTCGTGATCACCGTCTACTTCCTTGGCGTCGGCGGCGCGCAACTGATCTACGGCCCGCTGGCCGACAGGTTCGGCCGCCGGCCCGTCCTGCTGGTAGGGCTTGGCCTCTATGTGTTCTTCAGCCTGCTGGCGGCGCTGGCGCCCACCTTCGGCCTGCTGCTCGCCGCACGCGCGCTGCAAGGGGTCGGCGCTGCGGCCAGCCGGATCATCCCGGTTTCCATCGTGCGCGACCGCTACGCCGGCCGCGAGATGGCGCGCATCCTGTCGCTGGCCTCAATGGTCTTCATGGCGGCGCCGATCATCGCTCCCAGCCTGGGACAGCTGGTGCTGCAGCTCGCCTCATGGCCCTGGGTTTTCGGCCTGCTCGCCGCCTTCGGCCTGGGGATTTCGCTGTGGGTCTATCTGCGCCTGCCAGAGACCTTGCACCCGCAGGACCGGCTACCGATCCGGCCTGGGCGCATCGCCGCCGCCTTCGCTACGGCGGCGCGCAACCGCACTGCACTCTGCTACATCCTGGCCCAGAGCTTCATGTTCGGCGGCATGATCGGCTTCATCACTTCGTCGCAGCAGATCGTCGCGGAGACGCTGGGCGAGCCGGGCGCGTTTCCAGTGGTGTTCGCGATCTGCGCGAGCTTCATCGCCGTGGCCTCGCTGCTCAACGCGCGCCTGGTGATGCGGCTCGGCATGCGGCGGCTCTCGCACGTGGCCCTGCTGGTCTATGTCGCGGTTGCGGCCCTGCACCTCGCGGTCGCCGCTTCGGGCCACGAGACCTTCGTCCGCTTCGTCGCCCTGCAGTCGGCGACCATGTTCTGCTTCGGCCTGGCCTCAGGCAACTTCGGAGCCATGGCGATGGAGCCTATGGGGCACATCGCCGGCGTGGCGGCCTCGTTCCAGGGCTTCGTGATGCTGATCGGCGCGGCCTTGGTCGGCTCGGCCATCGGCCAGAGCTTCAACGGCACGGTCGTGCCGCTGCAGGTGGGTTATCTGGCGTGCGGGCTGTGCACCCTCGCCGTGGTCCTGATCGCCGAGCGGGGCCGGCTGTTCCAGCCCCACGCGTTTGGCGCGAAAAGCGCCAAGCTGGCGGAGTAGGGCCTAGTCCGCAAAACGCGGCGGGCGGCGTTCGACGAGCGCGGCGACACCCTCGGCATGGTCCTCGGAGGTGTGGGCGATCGCCTGGGCGGCGGCGCTCATTTCCAGAATGGCCTCGAAGCTGCTCGCCTGACTTTGCTTCAGGAGCGACTTCCCGAGCCTCAGCGCGTGCGCCGGCTGTGCGCAGATCTGCTCGGCCAGCGCAAGCGCCGCGGCCATCAGCTCCGCCGGTTCGACCACGCGCGACACCAGGCCCCAGCTCAGCGCCGTCTCGGCGTCGATAGGGGCGCCGGTGAACAGCAGCTCGGCCGCCCGGCTCGCGCCGATGGTCCTCGGCAGCAGCCAGGCTCCGCCATCCCCGGGAATCAGACCGACCTTCAAGAAGCTGACGGCGAACTTCGCGTTGGACGCGGCGATGCGGACGTCGGCCAGGCAGGCGACGTCGCAGCCCAGGCCGATCGCGGGACCTGCGACAGCGGCGATCACCGGGACCTCGAGGTTGTGGATCGCCTTCATCATCCGGTGGACGTTGCGGCGATACTGCTCCCGGAGCTGGACCGGCCCGCCGGCGAAGGTGCCTTCATGCGCCTGCATCGCCTTGAGGTCGCCGCCGGCCGAAAAGGCGCGGCCCTCGCCGGTGATGATCACGCATTTCACGCCCGGGTCGTCGTTCAGCGCCGCGCAGGCCTGAGCGACCTCGTCGCCGTCGCCCACGTTGCCCAGGGTGTTCAGCGAGTCCGGCCTGTTGAACGAGAGGATTGCTGTCCGGCCCTGCCGATCGATCTTCAGGAGGGGAGTGCGCTTCGGTTCCATCACGGGCGGGCTTAAGCGACGCGGTCCGGCCAGTCCATCGCAATCCATCCGCGATGAAGTGCCCCTGCGCATCGCCACGGCGCGCCGGCGGCGGCTAGACTGGCGTGAACACGGATGGGCGAGGAGACGGCGATGGGCAGGCTGGATGGCCGGAATGTGATCGTCACCGGTGCGAGCCGAGGGCTTGGGCGAGCGATTGCGCTGGCGATGGCCGCCGAAGGCGCCGCGGTGGCGGTGGTGGCGCGGACAGAGCAGGTCTGGGACGAGCGCCTGCCCGGCACCATTGGCGAGACGGTGGCCGCCATCGAGGCGGCGGGCGGTCGCGCAGTGGGGATCCGCGCCGATCTGCTCGATCCCGCCGACCGCCAACGGCTGGTCGAGGAGGCGCGCGCGGCGCTCGGGCCGATCACCATCCTGGTCAACAACGCCGCCTTCACCGCACCGGGCCGCCCGCCGAAGGATGGCGCCGCCCAGCCGCCCAAGACTGCGCCGACGGCCGCCGCCAATGGCGAGCCGACGGCGGCGAAGAAGGTGGACTGGCCGAAGATCGTCACCACGCCGCTGAGCGCCTATCGGCGTCACTTCGAAATGGTGTTTGCCGCCTATGAGCTCGCCCAGTTGGTGGCGCCCGACATGGCCGCGGCCGGGAAGGGCGCAATCATCAACATCACCTCGGGCTCGTCACGACTGCCCGGCGACGGACCATACCCCGATCGCAGCTTCGGCGTGCTCGCCGGCTATGGGGGCTCGAAGGCCGCCCTGGAACATCTGACTTGGTGCCTTGCCTACGAGATGGCGGACAGCGGCGTCGTCGTGAATGCGCTCTCCCCCTCCGGCGCGATCCTGACGCCCGGGGTCAAGTACTATTCCAAGGTCTTCGACGACGTCGCGCGGGAGGAGGACTTCGCCGAAGCGGCAGTGCGCTTGGCGCTCGCCGACCCCGAGCGGCTCACCGGGCGCATCCTGGGCCACGCCGACGTTCTCGATGGCAGCTTCCGTCCCTATAGACCCAAGTCCCTGGACCGCTGACGGCTCGGTTCGCCTACGCAGCCGGCTTCTGGCGATAGACCGGAAGGTGCTTCCGCTCGGCGAACACCCGGCGCAGCATCGGCTCGAAGGCCTCCAGCGGCATGGACTGGTAGTCGGGGTCGAACGCCTTCTGGTCGTAGAGCGCGCAGAATTCGCCCGTGTAGTCGAAGTGCGGATTGCCCCGATACCGCTCGCGGGCGTGCCGGTCGGCGTCGATCAGGTGGAAGTAATAGTAGCCCTGGAAGGTCGTGTGGTTGGCGACCATCCAGTGGTTCTGCTCGGACACGAAGGGCTTAAGCATGGCGGCCGCCGCGTCGGCGTGGTTGTAGGGGCACATCAGGTCCCCGATGTCGTGCAGCAGGGCGCAGACGACATACTCCTCGTCGCGGCCGGCCTGGTGCGCCCGCGTGGCGGTCTGCAGGCAGTGCTCGAGCCGGCTGACGGGAAAGCCGCCGTCGTCTTCCTCGCCCAGCCGCCGCATCTGCTCGAGGATGCGGTCGACGTGGCCGCCCATGAAGGCGCGCGACGCGGCCATGATCCGCCGCCAGTCTTCGGCGGTTCCTTCGTCCATTGCGCGGAACGTCGCCCGTTCGAATTCGGCCATCGCTCTCTCTAGTCCTTGTAGCTGGGATCGATGCGGTCCAGCTTCCGCAGCATCGCCGGCCAGAGGAGCTCGTCGGCGAAGGCCGTCATCTTGGGCGCGCGGGCGCCGCGCGAAACCACGTCGATCGCCTCGGGCGACGGTTGATGAAGCGGCCGTCCCATCGACATCGCCTTGACCTGGACCGTGCAGGACCATTCGAGGAAGTACATCCGCATGAAGGCCTCCGCCACGGTGCGGCCGAGCGCCAAGGTGCCGTGGTTACGGAGCAGCATCATGTTCTTGTCGCCGAGGTTGGCGGCCAGGCGCTGGCGCTCCTCGAGTTCGTTGAACACGCCCTCGTACTCGTGGAAGGCGATGTCCTTGGCGACCAGCATGGCGCTCTGGTTGAGCGGCAAGAGGCCATCCTCGATCATCGACACCGCGACGCCGTCGCGGGTGTGGAGGTGGATCACGCAGCCTGCGTCCTCCCGCGCCAGGTGGACGGCGCTGTGCGCCACGAAGCCGGCGCGGTTGACGCGGTAGGGGGTGGGCTCGAGGACGTCGCCCTCGGCGTTGATCTTGACGAGACTCGAGGCCGTGACCTCCTCGAACAGCAGGCCGAAGGGATTGATCAGGAACACGTGCTCGCCGGGCAGCCGGGCCGAGATGTGGGTGGCGACCTGGTCGTCCCAGCCGAACAGCGCCATCAGCCGGTAGCAGGCGGCAAGATCGCGCCGGATCGCCGCCTCGTCCGCGTCGGCGCTGAGGGCCGGGCGCTCTGTCGCCACATTGTTCATGTCGTTTCCTCGCCATTGGCGGTCATCACCGCCAGCCTCAGATGCTAGCCCCGTGGATGGGATGCGGCAACAAGATCACGCGCTCGCTGAACGAATGAGCTCTCAATGTCTAATGTTGCGCCTCTGAAAACTAGCTCGACCTCGCCGGAATTGATCTCATATGTCTCCGATATTTCGCCCGGCGGTCCATTGACCCACGAACTTCTTGCCGATTGACTGTGCGGACCGGCGCCGCAGCGCGGCGAGCCACAAGAACATCGGTCCGGCCGGCTCGGCCGTCCAGTTGGGGAGGCGCAAAGCCCATGACACCGCCATCCGGGGACGCTCGTTCCCAGAATTCAGGCCAGGCGACGGTCCCGCCGCCCGAGCGCGCCCTGCCGTATGTCGACATGGACAGCAAGGCGTTCTGGACCGGCGGAGAGCGCGGCGAGCTGCTGATCTACCGCTGCCAGGAGTGCGCCTACTACGTCCACCCGCCGGTGCGCTTCTGCCCCAAGTGCGAGAGCCGCAAGGTCGAGCCTGAGGCGGTGTCGGGCAAGGGCTACGTCACCAGCTTCACCGTGAACCACAAGAAGTGGGTCCCCGGCCTCCCGGACCGTTATGTGCTGGCGCTGGTCAGCATCGCCGAGCAGGAGGACGTCCGTCTCGTCTGCAACATCCTCAACTGCGACCCGGAGAGCGTCACCATGGGCATGCCCGTGAAGGTGCTGTTCGAGCAGCATGAAGATGTCTGGGTTCCGTTCTTCGAGCCGGAGGCGAACTGATGGCGAGCTATCCTGAGAAGAACGTCGCCATCACCGGCGTCGGCATGTCCGAGGTTTCGCGCGGGGCCACCAAGTCGCCGCTGGAGCTGACCGTCGACGCGGCCATGGAGGCGATCAACGACGCGGGCCTCAAGCGCGCCGACATCGATGGGATCGCGACCTGGCCCGGCAACCGCGGCGACGCGTCCGGCTTTTCGTCGGTGGGTACGCACGACATCCAGGACGCGCTGCGGCTCAAGCTCGGCTGGTACGCCGGCGGCGTCGAGGGGCCTGGCCAGTACGCGGCGGTGTTCAACGCGGTGGGCGCGATCGCCGCGGGGCTCTGCCGCAACGTGCTGATCTTCCGCACCATGTACGAGGCCACGGCGCGCAAGACGTCGTTCGCCAACTCCCTGATCAAGCCGGGCCGGCAGGTGGGAGCGCCGTGGTTCGCGCCCTATTGGGGTTACGCCGCCGCGCTCAATCAGGCGCTCTACTTCAACAAGTACGCCCATGAGAGCGGTATCAAGCCGGAGCAGGTGGCGCAGATCGCCATCAACCAGCGGCGCAACGCCTCCCTCAATCCGAACGCCGTCTATCGCACGCCGATCACGCTCGACGACTACTTCAACTCGCCGATCATCGCCACGCCGCTGCGGATCTACGACTGCGACGTGCCGTGCGATGGGGCGACCGCCATCATCCTGTCGCGGATGGACGTGGCCAAGGACCTGAAGAACCCGCCTGTGCGCATCGAGGCCGTCGGCTCGTCGATGCAGTACCGAAATTCCTGGGCTCAGCTCGACGCCCTCGACACCCAGGCTCAGCCGAAGGTCGCCGAGATGATGTGGTCGCGCACGGACCTGAAGCCCAAGGACGTGGACATGGCCCAGCTCTACGACGGTTTCAGCTTCCACACGATCAACTGGATCGAGAACTTGGGGTTCTGCAAACGCTACGAGGCCGGCGACTTCATCGAGGGCGGTAAGCGGATCTCGCTGGAGGGGGAGCTGCCGGTGAACACCGGCGGCGGGGCGCTGTCGGGCGGGCGGCTGCACGCCTACGGCGCGGTGCACGAGGCCTGCACCCAACTGTGGGGCCGGGCCGGCGATCGCCAGGTGAAGGGCGATCCGAAGGTGGTGGCCACCTCGACGGCGGGCGGGCCGTTGGCCGGCGCCATGCTGCTGGTCCGCGACTAACGAATGGAGGCTGCGGCGCGCCGCTCGGTTCGCCGCAGCTTCGACCCGGCTTAAGGCGTGCGCGGGATGGCGGGGACCAGCTTGGGGTCGGTGACCTCCTGCAGCTCGAAGACGTTGCCGAAGGGATCGCGGCCGTAGACCATCTTTGCGCCGCCGCCGGTCTGCACCTTGCTGTGGAAGCGCACGCCGGCTGCGCTCAGCACCTCATAGGCGCGGTCGACGTCGGGAACGTCGAAAGCGACGTGGGTGTAGCCGCGCTCGTTCACCGCGCGTTTCGGATCCTGCGGCGCGGAAGCGGGCGCGTCGAACTGGTAGAGCTCGATGAAGGCGTTGCCGGCCCGGAGCATGACGATCTGCCCCGCGCTGCCTTCGAGGTCGAAGATGTCGTCCAGCTTCTTCGCTCCCGACCAATCGTGGCGCCAGGCGAGTTCGAGCCCGAGCAGGTTGACGTAGAAGGCCAGCGCCGTCTTCATGTCGGAGACGGAGATGGCCGTGTGGTGCATGCCGTTAATTAGTGGCCCGCTCATGTCGCCGCTCCCATCGTGCTCCAGGACTTCCGGCCAAAACCTACTCCGACGGGAGAAACGGGCGCAGCGCCTCCATGGCCGCGCGCGCCTGGTCCGCGGGCGTCATGCCCAGGCCGACGCGCCGCAGGCTCGGTGTCTCCACGCCGATGACAGCCGTCTCTGGCGCGGCCTGCAGCAGCTCACGGATCGGGAACTCGCCCTCGCCCGGATAGAGCCGCTCGGCGATGCTTTCCTTGGCGCCGACCTCTGGCGAGAACTCCAGCGGGCCGTCGCAGACCTGCACATTGGCGATGAGATGGGGCGGGATGGCCGAGAGGTCGGCAGGGCTTCCGCCTGTTCGCATCAGGTGGAGGAAGTCGAAGGTGAGTTGGGCGTCGACGCCGGCGTCGCGGATTAGCGCCGCGCCTTCGGCCAAGGTGCGCGTGCGGCCGACGCTGATCGGTTCGATCCGCGTGGCGAGCCCGCAGTCCCGGGCCAGTTCGACGAAGGCGCCCAGTAGATCGACCACCTCCGCCCGGTCCGGATTGCGATTGTGGATGACCACGGCGGCCTGCGCGCCGACGCTTGCGCCGAGCTCGAGCGCGGGCCGACAGCTGGCGATCTGCTCGGCTGAAACCAGGTCGAAGACCTCCAGCCCGCCCGCCCGCACGCCGGTGTAGGCCAGGCGTTCCCGGACGGCCGGTGCCGTCTCCCGCGTCAGCAGTTGGCGCGGATAGAGGCTGGGCGGCTGCACCCAGAGGCTGACGAGGTGGAAGCCGGCCTGTTGGGCGGCGTCGACGAGGTCGACCGGGCTGGTGTCGGTCAGCGTCAGGCAGTCGAGGGAAAGCTCGCGCCCCACGCCTCAGCCCTCGTAGAAGGCGCGGACGCGAAGGATCTTGCCGTCCTCGTCGAAAACGAAGTTGTCGACGATCGGGGCTGTGACATGCCTGTTTTCCGCTGGGCCGGCCTCGGCGCGCATGAAGGCGATGGCCTCGTTGCCGCAGACGATCGTCGGCGCGGTGAGCGTGACGCGCATGTTATAGCCGTCGAACAGGTCCCAGAACTTGCCGACCATCTCGTGGCCGGTGTTGGTGCGCACGCCGACCGGATCTTCGTGGATGATCTTGTCGGACATCAGCGAGAGCCAGCCTCGCCTGTCCCTCTCGGTCAGGCAGCGGCAGTATTCCTCGATGATGGCGACGGCCTTTTCGCGCGCGATCATGCGTCCTCGCTGAGTGATGTGGCGGGTCAGGCCGCGAGCGTCTCGTCCTGGGTCCATCCCGGGATCTGCGGATCGGCGCCGACCTGTGCTCCAGGGGTGAAGGTCGCGGGGATGTGGACGAAGCCAGTGACCAGGCCGACATTCGCGAACTCCTCCACCCCGTCCATCTCCACGCGGATGTCGGGCATGCGCCTAAGCACGGTGTTGAGGATGATCTCGAACTCGAGCCTGGCGAACAGCGAGCCGATGCAGCGATGGATTCCGCCGCCGAAGCCGGAATGCAGCAGCGGCTTGCGGTCGAGGTCGACTTCGGAGGGGTTGGCGAATTCGCGGGGATCGCGGCAGGAGGCACCGTAGCAGAGCATGATTCGGTCGCCCTTGCGGATCTTCTGCCCGCTGAGTTCCACGTCCCGCGTCGCCGTGCGGCACAGTCCCTGGGTCGGCGCCCCGAAGCGCACGAATTCCTCGAAGGCCTTGGCGGTCTGGCCGGGGTTCGCCGCCAGCCGCTCGCGCAGGTCCGGGCGGCGGCTCAGCTCGATGAAGCTCGAGCCGAGGACAGAGGCGGTGGTGTCGACGCCGGCGCCGATGATCAGCGTCCCGAGGTCGAAGATGGTGGGGTCGGTGAAGGGCGCGCCCTTGTCGCGCGCGTTCAGTATATGGCTGACGAGGTCCTTGCGCCGGTCGGACTTACGCGCCTCGATGGCGTCGTGGACGGCCCGGTATTCCAGCTCGATCTCGTCCTTGAACAGGACCCGCCTCGGGTCGTCGTTGGCGAGGTGAGACAGGACGGTCCGCGCGCGCGCGATGCGCCGGTGCTCGGTCGTGTCGGCGCCCACGAATTCCAGGCTGAAGATCGCCGGGACGATGTTGAAGAGATCCTCCGCGAGATCCATGCGCCCGGATTCGATATGCCGGTCGAGGCAAGCGTCCACCAGGGTCTGGATCCTGGGCCGCCACCGCTCGATGGCGGGCAGGGCGAAGGCCGGCGCGAGCGTTTCGCGCAGCTTCTCCCATCTTGGCGGGTCGTCCTCGATCAGCGGCAGCGAGGGGCCGATTTTCGGCGGGGTGAACAGCCCCAGATAGGCGACGCCGTCCACCGGCTGCGCCTCGCCGTTCTCGTCGAACAGCGCTTTCGAAGAAAAGGTCTCCCAGTCCTTGGCGGCTTCGAGAAGCTCTTCGTAGCCGATGACCACCCAGTGGCCGCCGCCATTGGGCGTCCAGAACACTGGCCCTGCGCTCTGGCGGGCCTCTTCGAACCACTGCAGCCGCTTGCTGGGGTATTCGGGAGAGTTGGGGTTGAAGCAGTCGACGACCGGCGCACCGGCGGGACAGGCCCTGGCCTCCATCTCATCCTCCCGTCTAATCGTTCTCGATGCGCGGTTGGCCCCGCGTGTTTCGTCTAGACGATAGGTTTCCGGCCGATCTTGCGCAAGGCCGGTCCGCCCACGGCGGCGTCTCTATCGTTTAGATGATTGCCGAGGCTGGCGCTGCGCCATCGATCAATCGCCCACGGCCTTCGGTCGGGCGGCGGGCGGCGCCGCGGCCTTCGTCAGCTCCGAGCTCTTCTGCTGGAAGTCGGGGGTCTTCTCCAGGAGGTCGAGCGGCCCGTCGCCCATGTGCGCCAGCCACCTGGGAATCCAGCGCTGCAGATGCTGCGCCCAATGCGCCTCCGCGCCCGGCCCGTCGCCGTCGGCGATGAGGTCGGCCAGCTTTTCATGCGCCTGCAGGGCCTGGCGTTGCTCGATCCTCACCGCCTCGGGCGCGTGGGGCGCATCGTCCTGGATTAGGTAGAGGTGGGTGATGATGATCTGCTGCAGCGCGCGGCCGAGCAGCGCCAGTGTCTGATTGCCGGAAACCTCGACCAGGCGGATATGGAAGGCGGACGCCTCGTGGGCCATGCCGGGGAGGGCGAGGGACTCGTATTCGGCGATGATCTGCTTGCGCAGCGTCAGGGCCGCGACCTGCGGATTGGTCTCCGCCGCCATCCGCGCCGCGGGCGGCTCGATCACGGCCCGCGCCGCGAACACGTCCTGCAGCGTCGTTCGGCTGGCCTGCAGCGTCTGGCCGATGACGCGCGCCGTCAGCTCGGGCGTGAACCGCCGCACCTTGGCGCCGCCGCGCGGGCCGCGGGCGACCTCGACCAGGTTGTCCAGCTCCAGGATCCGCATCGCCTCCCGCATGGTCGGGCGCGACACCTTGAAGACGTCCATCAGCTGGGCTTCGGTCGGGAGATTATCTTCGTGCGTGAGCACGCCGCGCACGATCATGTTGCGGATGTGCCCAGCGATCCGCTCGGGCGCGCTGCGGTTACGGCTTTCGATGATGCGGTTCGGGCCATCGCCGGTCCGTCGTCTGGACATCACCCGTGCTCGGCTGAAGCTCAACCTTAGATCCCGAGAAGCTTCTTGGTCTAGGGAAGCCGATTTCGAGTCAAGGCCCGCGACCGTCGCCCGCGCTTTCCACCCCTATCATATAGATGTATAGCCGGAGGCAGAAAACGAAACGTGGAGGGAGGCCGTGGCGGACTTTGACCTCGTGCTGCGCGGCGGCACGATCCTGGACGGTTCCGGCGGAGCCCCCTTCAGGGCCGACGTAGCCGTTCGCGGCGACCGCATCGTCGAGGTCGGCGAGGTGGCCGGCCGCGGCGCCCAGGAGATCGACGCCCGCGGCTGCCTGGTCACGCCCGGATTCATCGACGTCCACACCCACTACGACGGGCAGGTCACCTGGGAGAACCGGCTCGCGCCCTCCAGCAACCACGGCGTGACCACGGTCGTCATGGGCAATTGCGGCGTCGGTTTCGCGCCTTGCCGCTCGGGCCAGAAGGAGCTGGCGATCCGCCTGATGGAGGGCGTGGAGGACATTCCCCAGGTGGTCATGAGCACGGGCCTGCCCTGGAACTGGGAGACCTTTCCCGAATACCTCGACGCGCTGGAGCAGCGCCGCACCGACGTCGACTTCGCCGCCCAGCTGCCGCACTCGCCGCTGCGTGTCTATGTGATGGGGGAGCGCGGCGCGGACCGTGAACCGCCGACAGACGCGGAACTGGCGGAAATGCGCCGCCTGACGGCCGAGGCTGTGAAGGCCGGCGCGCTGGGCGTTACGACCTCGCGCCAGCTCGCCCACCGCTTCCGTGACGGAAAATCGGCGCCGAGCGTCAACACCGAGGTCGACGAGATCCTTGCGCTCGCCGGCGGACTGAAGGACGCCGGCGCCGGCGTCTTCCAGATCATCGGCAATTCGGCGGCCGATCCCAAGGCGGAGTTCTCGATTTTCCGCGAGCTGGTTCGCGCCTCCGGCGGGCGTCCGCTCTCTTTCACCACCGGGCTCAACGAGGCGGGCGCGGTCTACGCCGAGGAGGTCGAGCGGGCGCACGCCGAGGGCCTGCCGATCCGCGGCCAGTTCATGCCACGGCCGGTGGGCATGCTGATGGGGCTGGATCTCTCGTACCATCCGTTCGCGCTGAACCCGAGCTACCGGCCGCTCGCCGACCTGCCTCTGCCCGACAAGGTCGCCGCCCTGCGCGGTCCCGAGCTCCGCGCCCGGCTGATCGCCGAGCAGCCTGACGACCCGAACCCATTCCTACTTGCCCTGGTGCAGCGCACCGACCCGCTGTTCGTGCTGGGCGATCCGCCGAACTACGCGCCGGCGCCGGAGCAGAGCCTGCGCGCCCGCGCCGAAGCCGCCGGCGTGCCGCTTCGCGCACTGATCTACGACGCGCTGCTGGAGCAGGATGGCCAGGCCATCCTCTATGCGCCGCTGGGGGGAGATCCCTCGGCCGATCCGACGCCGTTCCTGCAGTCCTCGGCCATGGTGGTCGCGCTCGGCGATGGCGGCGCTCACTACGGCATGATCTGCGACGCCGCCTATCCCACCTTCGTCCTGACGCGGCTTTGCCGCGACAAGGCGGAGGGCCGGGGCGTCGAGCTGCCGGAGGCGATCCGCGCCCTGACCCGCAAACCGGCTGAGCTGGCCGGCCTGCTCGACCGCGGCCAGATCGCGCCCGGATTGAAGGCGGACCTCAACGTGATCGATCTCGACGATCTGCGGCTGTACGCGCCGCGGGTGGTCCGCGATCTGCCTGCGGGCGGCAAGCGGCTCCGCCAGCGCGCGGACGGCTATCGCCTGACGATGGTCAGCGGCGAGATCACCTATCGTGACGGAGAGCCGACCGGCGCCTTGCCCGGCCGGCTCGTGCGTGGCGCGCGCCAGGCGCCCCAAGAGGCCGCGCTGGCGGTCTGAACAAGACGGCTAGGAGAGGGACCATGGACCGCCTGCTGCTGACGAACGCCACGCTTGTCGACGTGGACCAGGGCGCCCGGGCGGGCGCCGCCATCCTGATCGCGGGGGATCGTGTCGAACAGGTGAGCTTCGGGCCGGTACCCGTCGCGTGGACGGACGCTCCGACGCTGGACCTGCAGGGCCGTCACGTCCTGCCGGGGATGTTCAACTGCCACTATCACGCCAGCTACCTGAACATCGGCGACGGCTCGCAGCTGCCGATCGGCATGGAGGCGTCGCCCGCGCTGCAGGCCCTGCGCGCGAGCAATCACCTGCGACTTGCGCTCGAGGCCGGCTTCACCGGCGTGATCAGCGCCGGCGCGCCACACGCCATCGACGCCGCGCTCAAGACGGCCGTCGAGGAGGGCGCGATCCGCGGCCCGCGCATCATGGCGGGCAGCCGCGATGTCAGCACCACCGGCCACTCGGCGGACAGGTCATTCCCCTGGCACTGGGACCCGGCGCAGCCGCCGGCGATCAACCGCTGCGACGGCGCCGACGAGTTCCGGCGTGGCGTTCGCATCGAGATCAAGCGCGGCGCCGAGATCATCAAGATCTTCCTGACGGCCGGCCACGGCGTGACGGGCAAGCCCGATGCGATGGAGCTGAGCCGCGAGGAGCTGGCTGCGGCGATCGACACGGCCCACGAGCGCGGCGTCAAGGTGCGTGCGCACATCGCCAACCGCGCCGCCATCCTCACCGGCGTGGAGATGGGCCTCGACGTCGTCGACCACGGCGACGGCCTGGATGAGGCCTGCATCGAGCTGATGCTGAAGAAGAACACCTTCCTAGCGCCCAGCATCCTCTACCCCTACAAGTTCGCGCAGAGCCGCGGCGGTCCCTACGCCGAGGCGATGAAGCCGGCGATCGACGAGATGCTGGCGGTGCTGCCTATGGCCAACGAGGCGGGCCTGAAACTGGTGTTGGGGGACGACTTCGGCGCCATCCCGCTGGATCACGGGACCTATGCCGACGAGCTCGACTTCTACGTCAACGTCGCCGGCATTCCGCCGCTGGACGTGTTGCGCTGGGCCACCCGCAACGGGGCGGAACTGATGGGCCGCGGCCACGAGCTTGGCGCCGTCAAGCCGGGCTATCTGGCGGACCTTGTCGTCGTCGACGGCGATCCGGTCGCCGACATCCGCGTGCTGACGCGCAAGGAAAATCTGCTGGCGGTGATGAAAGGCGGGGTCTTCGAGAAGTCCCTCCTTGGCGCGCCCAAGGCCGGCGTACGTGCGGGGCTCAGCGCGGCGTGAGCGGCTATCACGCCGACGTTCTGATCATCGGCGCAGGACCCTCCGGCGGCGTCGCCGCCAACCGGCTGGCGCAGGCGGGCCTCAGGGTGACCGTGCTGGAGCAGGGGGACTGGCACGGGCCGCATCAATACCGCGGGGCCGAGTGGGATTGGGAGCTTGCCGCCGCCAAGACGTGGTCGACGGCGCCGGGGGTGCGCGGCGCCGCGGCCGACTATCCGATCGACACCACCGACTCCGACATGCAGGTCCTCAACTTCAACGGCGTGGGCGGCGGTACGGTGCTGTTCAACGCCGTCTGGATCCGGCTGCTGGAGTCGAATTTCCGGACGCGCTCGGTCAGCGGGCTGGGCGACGACTGGCCGATCTCCTATGCCGACCTGCTGCCCTTCTACGAGCGGACCGATCGAGAGTTCGGCGTCTCGGGCCTGGGCGGCAATCCGGCCTATCCGCCCGGCGCGGAGCCTCCGCTGCCGCCTCTGCCGCTGGGGCCTGGTCCGATGAAGATCGCCCGCGCGCTCAGCCGGCGCGGCTGGCATTGGTGGCCGGACACCAACGCCATCCTCTCCGCGCCCTACGACGGCCGCCGCCAATGCGTTCAGCGCGGCGCTTGCGCCAGCGGCTGCAACGAGGGCGCGAAGTCCTCGGCCGATGTGACGCACTGGCGCAAGGCCGAGGCGCTCGGCGTCCGGCTGCTGACCGGCGCGCGCGTGCTGCGCATCGTGCTGGACGGCCGGGGCCTGGCGGCCGGCGCGGAGTGGGTGGATCGCGAGGGCGGAACCCACTTCCAGTCCGCCGACGTGGTGCTCTGCGCCGCCAACGCCATCGGCACCCCGCGCCTGCTGCTGAATTCGGCGGACACGGCCTTCCCCGACGGCCTGGCCAATCGCTCGGGCCTCGTCGGCAGGCGGCTGATGATGCACCCCCTGGCGGTGGTCGCAGCCCTGTTCAAAGATCCGCTTGAGAGCTGGCAGGGCCATAACGGCTCCGCCATCCAATGCCTGAACTTCGCCGAGCATGACGCGAGCCGCGGCTTCGCCCTGGGCGCCAAATGGTCCCTGCATCCCGCCGCCGCCGGGCCGGCTACCGAGGCTCTCCGCGTGATCGCCGAATTCGGTCCGGGCGGCGACCTTCACCGGCGCTTCGCCGAGCGCTGGGGCCACGGCGTCTACTGGACGATCATGTGCGAGGATCTGCCCGACGAGGCCAACCGGGTCGAGCTGTCGCGCGATCTTACCGACTCTTCGGGCATGCCCGGAGCCAAGCTCTTCTATCGATACAGCGAGAACTCGCGGAAGATCCTCGACTTCAACGTCGAGCGGGCGCGCGAGATCATGTCCGACGCGGGCGCCTGGAAGGTGTCGGCGCACAACCCATCGCCGGCCAACGCCCACTTCATGGGAACGGCGCGGATGGGCGACGATGCGCGGACATCGGTCGTCGACAGCTGGGGAATGTCGCACGACGTCCTCAACCTCGGCATCCTCGACGCCAGCGTCTTCGTGACCGCGAGCTCGGTCAACCCCACCAGCACCATCTGCGCGCTGGCCTTGCGTGCGGCCGAGCGGCTGCTGGAGCGGCGGGCCAGCCTTCCGACCCCCGCGCGCAGGACGAGCGTGGCGGCGCCCCCGAGGCCGGCCGCAGCGCCCGCCCCGGCGGCGCCGGCTCCGGAGCCGGTCAGCGAAGCCGAGCGTGAGCAGTTGAAGCGCCTCGCCGGAGGGATCATCCCGGTGGGCGATGATCTGCCCTCCGGCTCGGAGGTCGGTCTCGAGGGGCGGGCGCTTGATCGGATCTTGGCGGTACGCCCCGACCTATCGAGCGACCTCAAGCGCGCCCTAGGTGAGACGACGGAAGCGCCGGCCGAGGCGCTGGCGACGCTCGCGGCGGCGGATGTTGCGGCCTACCAAGCGCTGCTGATCGTGGTGACTATGGGATACTACATGGATTCGGGCGTGCGCGCGCGGATCGGATACGAGGGCCAGGTCCCGCGCCCCGTGCGGCCCGACAACTTCCCCGAATACATAGCGGAAGGTCTGCTCGACCACCTGATGGACGACGCCGCCTAGAATCGGCGCGGTTCCGCGTTCAAGCGGCCCGGCAGAGCGATCTGCCGGGCTCAATGCGTTTCGCGAGGCTATTTCGGCTCGACTCCCGCACCCTAGAGCGGGACTCCATTAGACGGAACCGTATCCGGCGTTGAGGAAGTAGTTGGCGCACTCCTGGGGGCTGAAGAGGTCGAGGAGTTGGCCGGCCTTGCGCCACGTGGCCTCGACGTCCCTTGGCTGGGCCTTGCGCATGAGGTGTTTGAGCTTGGCGAAGACCTGCTCGATGG
>Ga0207668_10000451_pt1 | contig 25967 bp, 24 predicted proteins | sample KBSS43metaG_FD_184323 | JGI IMG/M metagenome (GOLD analysis project Ga0207668, IMG submission 184323) | Switchgrass rhizosphere microbial communities from Kellogg Biological Station, Michigan, USA - KBS S4-3 metaG (SPAdes) (version 2) | ecosystem: Host-associated > Plants > Roots > Rhizosphere...
GCCGGTGCCGGCCCCAGGTGGCGGCGGTCTCCCCGTACCGGCCGAGCCGATCGATGACCGCGGCCGCGTCCTCGGGCCGGGCCGAGGCGAGCACGGTGAGCCGGCCCGGCGCGGCGACCACGCCGGACTCGGGGTCGCGCAGGGCCGCCGGGCCGTCCGGTGCCGGGCCGTCGCCCGGTTCCTCGATCGGCAGCCGCAGGAACGCGATGATCCGCCGGGCGGCGATCACCCCGCGGCTCACGTCCCCGGCGCTGAAGATCAGCATCCAGGTCGGCACGACCAGGATCGCCACATACCCGTACACCGCGACCAGCTCGCCGACCGTGAGGTCGCCGCGGACGGTCAGCCGCGCCGCCAGCCAGGTCACCCCGGCCAGAAAGATCGTCGGCAGCCCGTCGCCGAGCGCGGCGATCCAGCTCAGCGCCCCACCCATCCGGTAGCCCTCGGCCTGGACGGCGGCGGACTCCGCGGCGTACCGGCGCAGCTGGGCCTCCTTGCCGCCGAGACCGTTGAGGATGCGCAGCCCGCCCAGCACGTCGACGAGCCGGGCGGCCAGCCGGCCCTGCCGTTCGCGGTACTCGCCGCCCGCGGTGTTCAGCCGGCTCAGCAGCGGTCCGAGCAGGACCCCGAGGGCCACCACCCCGGCCGCCACCACGAGCGCGATCCGCCCGGACACCTCCACCAGCAAGGTCATGACCACCGCGTACGCGACCACCGCGCCCACTCCCGGCCCGGTCACGGTGAGTGCCCGCGCGACCAGCCAGACGTCCCCGATGCCGATGGTGACCACCTCCCCGGCCGTGATCCGGCGCGGCAGCCCGGCGCCCAGCTCGACCGCGTGGGTCATCACCGCGTCGACCGTCCGCAGGCCGCCGTCCAGCCGGATCTTGGTCATCGTCCGGTGCCGCAGGATGCCGAGCACCGCGTTGGCGACGCCCACCAGAAAAATGGCGCCCGCCCACGCGATCAGCGGCTCGGCCTGCCGCGGGCGCAGCCCCCGGTCGATGGCCTGCGAGATGAGGTACGGCGTGACGGCCAGACTGATCATCCAGAGTGAACTCCACAACGCGCCGAGGGCCACCCGCCGTCTCTGCCGCCACACCAGCCAACCCAGGTATCGACCCGGCCCCCGTGTCCACATCCGCCCATCATGTCCGATGAGCGTCGCGAGGCCGAACCGGATATTCGCCGGTGCGGCCGTGCTGGCCGGATCGGGAGCCGCCGCGTACGGTGCACCGATGAGCCGCACTGCGTTGGTCACCGGGGCGTCGTCGGGCATCGGCCGGGCAACGGCGGCCGCCCTGGCCGCACGGGGTTTCCGGGTCCTGGGGACCAGCCGCACGCCGGAGTCCCTCGCCCCCGGCCGGCGCGCGGCCGGGGTGGAGTATGTGGCGCTCGATCTCGCCTCGGCGGACTCGATCGAGGCCCTGGCCGGCCGGCTCGCGGAGGTCGACGTGCTGGTCAACAACGCCGGCGAGAGCCAGTCCGGCCCGTTCGAGGAACTGCCCGGCGACGCCCTGCGCCGGCTCTTCCAGGTCAACGTGCTCGGACCGGTCCGGCTGGCCCAGCTCGCCGTGCCCGGCATGCGGGAACGCGGCTACGGCCGGGTCGTCATGGTCGGCTCGATGCTGGCGTCGTTCCCGCTGGCGTACCGGTCGTCGTACGTCGCGACGAAGGCTGCGCTGAAAGGCTTCAGCCACGGTGCCCGGCACGAGCTGTCCCCGTACGGGGTCTGGTTCACCACGGTCGAGCCCGGCTCGATCAACACCGGCATCAGCGAGCGCCGGACCAGGTACGTCGCCGACGATTCGCCGCACCGCCGTGACTTCGAGACGATGCTGGCCGCGCTCGACCGCAACGAACGCGCCGGGGTGACCGCGGAGCGGGTCGCCGCCACCGTCGTCGCCGCGATCGAGGCCGCCCGCCCCAAGGCCCGCTACGCCGTGGGCAGCAACGCGCCGCTCGTCTTCGCGCTACGCCGCCTGATGCCGGCGGCCCTCGTCGAGAAGGCCACCCACCGAAAGCACGGCCTGGCACGCTGAGGGGAGCTCGCCGTCGCCCTGCCCGCCGGGGACGCGTGGTTTCGTGCACGACCGCCCCTGACCCCGGGGTGGCCGAGGTCAGGACGACGTGCGGCGGACGGAGGTGGGGTCGCAGAACGCCGTCGTCGCCGCCTCCCCGCCGGGCAGGCACTGGCCGTCCACCAGCGCCCGGCCCCGCAGCGGCTCGGGCAGCTCGACCTCGTACGGAACCTCTTTGTTGGTGGGGCAGGTCGCCGCGCCGGGCTCCTTCCGAGCCACCGTGAAGGTCACCACGACCTCCGACTTGCCGGCGCGGATCCGCGGCGCCAGGACCTGCCCCGTCACGCCGCTGTTGCAGGCCAGTCGGGAGACGAGCGCGGTGAACCTGGTGGACGACCCGGCAAGATGCTGGTCCGGCCGGAGAAACCAGACCGCCGCCTCGCCCGGTACGGTCGCCGTCGCCTTCGCCGTCGCCTTCGCCGTCGCCTTCGCCGAGGTGACCGGCCGGGCCTCAGTTGGTGCGGCCGCGGCCGCACACGCCGACGGTAGGGCCGCCAGGGAGATCCACGCCAACGCTGAGACATGCCGAGATCGCGCCATCACCTCGATGAGACGTGCCGGGGCCGGATCGGTTCCCGCCATGGTCGCCGTTGTCGCCACGTTCGCCCGACCGGGTCAGGGCTGGAAGCTGGCCCGGTACTGCGTCGGCGTACGCCCGGTCAGTTCCCGGAACGCGGAGTTGAACGCCGACAGGGACTGGTAGCCGACGCTGAACGCGATCGCCGTGACCGGGGCGTCGCCGGCCGCCAGCTGCTCGATCGCGGCCAGCACCCGCATCCGGCGCAGGACCGCCCGCCAGGTCATGCCGGTCTCCTCCTCGAACCGGCGGGCCAGCGACCGCGGCGCCAGGCTGACCTGGTCGGCGACCTCCTCGAAGCGGATCTCGTCGCCGAGTCGCTGCTCGGTCAACCGCAGCGCCCGGCGCAGCTCCGGCGACCGCCCGGCCGGCACCACGACCGGGCTGGGCTGCTCGGCCAGCCGCCAGGTCACCGCGGCAAGCGCGGCGAACAGCGTCTGCGCGTACGCGGTGAGGGGTTCCTCGCTCGGCCCCCACGCCCCGCACTCGGCCACCAGGGCGCGGGCCAGGCCGCTGAGGTCGAAAACGGTCAGCGGGGCCGGTGGGGCCGCGACGAACCCGGTGTCGAACAGGACCGACGCGGTCCGGACCGGCTGCTCGATGCTCACCCGGATCGGCCGGCCCGCCTCGATGAGGGCCGCCCGGGCGGGCGGGAGCAGCCAGGCCTGGCCCAGCGCCTCCAGCCGCAGCACGCCGGCGGAGGCGCAGAGCAGGTAATGGCGGTCCACGCACAGCTCGCGCGCGGGTTCCGGCGCGAAGCCGCGCACGAAACTGTAGGCCTGGCGGCTCATCGGCGTTCTCGCACGCGCTGATCGTAGGAGGCGCCGGTCAGGCGACCGTCTCCACCAGTTCGGCGCGGAACCGCCGGCTCACCGGCGACCCGGTCATGACCGGACGCAACACGCGCCCCGAGCGGGCGAACGACTCCGTCCGCTGATAGTCCGCGAACGAGGACTCGTCCTGCCACTCGTGCACCACCGTGATCCGGGTGTCGTCCTCCCGTCCGGCGTACACCCGGAAGGCGATGTTGCCCGGCATGGCCCGCACCTCCGCCCGCTCACCGTCGAGCTGGGCGAGGGCGGCCGGCCGGTCGCCGGCGGCGGTGGTGAAGTCAAGGATGGCGATGAACATGGGAACCTCCTGAGGTCGGGCGGCCGCCGTTCGGCGGCGCCTCTCGATCCTCACGCGGCACCCACCTGGCCGGCCGCCGTCAGTCGGACACGTTCACGCTCCCATCGGACAGGCTCGTCCCCGGTCGCTTCGTCCCCGTTGGGGCCGGCGCGGTGGTCATGCGGCGGCGGTCGCCGCTGGTAGGGGGTGCCGCTCGGCGGCGGGGTCGAGGTGGAACGCGGCGGCGAGCCGGCCGGCCGGGCCCCTCGGGTGCAGCACGCCGGCCAGCAGCAGGGCCACCGCCGGCACGCCGAGCGGCAGTCCGAGCCGGCTGAGCAGCACGGCGGCGACGGCCGCCGAGCCGAGCCCGAGGCCGAGCGCCGTCGCCAGGCCCAGCACGATCAGCCGGGCTCGGCCGGGACCGTCCACCCCGGCCGACCGGTAGCCGCGGATCCACCAGGACGACTGGATCCAGAGCAGCGGCGGCAGCAGCACGACGCCCATGGCGTACAGGGTGATCGCCACGTCGCTGGTGAGGAACGCCGCCAGGTCCAGCGACCGGGCCCGCCAGGCGTCCGGCGTCGGGGCGAAGAAGCGGCGGTAGCCCGTACCGTCCCAGCCGAAGGCCAGCACGAAGAACATCGCGAGATAGCCGAGCGGCATCTGCAACCAGGCCAGATAGCGGTGGCCGGCCCGCCACAGCGCCCGGGTGGCGAGATAGCCGGCGACGCCCTGGGTGACGTTGGTGATCGCGAACCCGGCCACCAGCCAGGGTGGCAGGTCGGCGGCGGCGGTGGCGGCGTGCATCGTCTCCCAACCGGTGAACCGCCACAGCAGCCAGATGCCGCTCGGCCCGAACAGACAGGCCAGGTACAGGACCGTGGTACTGAAGTAGCGGTCCGCCAGCCCGGCACGCCCGCCTTCGGCCGGGACAGGGGCAGCGCGGGCGGCGGCGACCCCGAAGCCGGCACCGATGGCGTACGACCAGAACACGTCCACCTGGACCATGCGCAACTCCTGACGTGGTGGGGGCGGGAAGTCAGCGGGCCGAGACTCCGTCGAACATCAGCGCGGTGATGGCGTCCTGGCGATGCGGATCGATGGAGCGAGCCATAACGGAATGACATATCATTCAGCTTCGTCGCGCAAGACCCGACGACGCTTTTGTCCTCCTGGCAGCGCGGCCGCAACCCTCCTGCACCTTGCCGAGTGCCGCGGGGCAACCCCCGGTCCGCTGTCATGGTCTTGGCATCCAACAGGCGGAGGGAAGACGATGGGTCAACGCATCAGGATCTCGCGGGTGCCCGCGTGGGTCCGCTGCCTCTCGGTCTTCCTGGCCGGGGTGCCGATCTACCTGATCATCCCGGTCTCGGCCCCGGCCCACCGGATCTACTTCGGGGCCTTCATGTGGGCCGCGACGATCACGATGGTCGGCGGCCTGGTCCGCAGCCGGGCCCGCCGGTCCGGCGCGCTGTGGCTGCTCACGGCGTACGCCGTCGGCGTTGCGATGGGGGTGACGGCCACCCTGATGTCGGACATCCCGTCGGACCACGGCGTGCAGGACTGGTTCTATCTGACCGCCAACGTCGCCGGGATGGCCGGCGTGGCGCGGCTGATCAGGGTCCAGAATCCCGGGCGCGATCGCGAACGTCTCCTCGACGCGGCCATCATCAGCAGCGCCTTCGCCCTGCTCACGGCGATCTTCCTGATCAAGCCGGCGATCCTGGTGGCGGGTTCCCTGCCGCTGGCGATCGTGGCGGCGTCCCAGCCGCTGGCCGACCTGTTCATGCTGGTGCTGCTGATCACCATGGCGTTGCGCGGCAGCAGCCTGCGCAACCCCGCCATGCGCCTGATCGCCCTGGGCCAGACGACCATGCTGGTCGTCGACTGCGTCCTGGCGTTCGTTCCGGCGATCTTCGAGAACCCGCTGACGATGAAGGCGGTGACCAGCGGCACGCTCCTGATGTACACCTTCTTCGCCGCCGCGGCTCTGCACCCGGCCTTCCGCGAGATCGCCACCGCGTCCCCGGACGCCGAATCGCGGCCGTCGCGCTTCCGCACGCCGCTGCTCTGGATCGCCGTGATGACCGGTCCGGCGCTGCTGGTGCTCGAAGCGTGGCAATACGACATGGAGACCCCGGACGCCTACCCGATCGCCGCCGGCTGTGCCGTGATCTTCGGCCTCGTCGTCGCCCGCCTGCAGGCCCTCGCCGCCCGGGTGAACGCGCAGTCGCACGTGCTCAAGGAACAGGCCGAATCGCTGCGGATCCTGGCCACCCACGACGGCCTGACCGGACTGCTCAACCGGCGGGCCTGGGACGGCGCCCTCACCGAGGGCCTGGAACGGGCCCAGCGGTACGGCATCACGACCACCGTTGCGATCATCGACCTCGACCACTTCAAGCGGTACAACGACACCTCCGGTCACCAGGCGGGCGACCGGCTGCTCAAGTCCGCGGCCGCGGCGTGGTCGGGCCAGATCCGCACGATCGACGTGCTGGCGCGGTACGGCGGCGAGGAGTTCATCGCGCTGCTTCCCGGCTGCGGCTCCGCCGAGGCGGTGGAGGTTCTCGCCCGGATGCGTGGCGTCACCCCCGACTCTCAGACGTTCTCCGCGGGCATCGCCACCTGGGACACCCAGGAAACCAAGGAGCAACTCGTGGCGCGCGCCGACGCCGCCCTCTACCGGGCGAAGGGAGCCGGCCGGGCGCGTTCCGCCGTCGCCGGCGACGGCCCGGCGGCGGACGGTGCACCGCTCGACGGGCCGACCCGGGTGGGCGCGGCTCTCACCGAGTGAACCCCGCATATTTCCCGTTCGGCCGTGCCGAAAGAATCCGACATCTCGGCGGATATCTCCGGTGAATTTTCTCGGCCCGCGAAGGCGCGGAAATGTGCCCTGCCGGGCCGGCCCGGACCGGCGTTCGAATGGCGGACCGATCGGCCAGGTACGGCCTTCCGGCCGTGGTGAAGTAGGGTGGCCCGGCGGCTCACCGGGGGAAACTGCCCAATGTGGCTGGACGGGCCATTCCCCGCCGGTCCGACGACCGGCAACGCTGAGGGATTGCTCTGATCCCGCTCATGATCGGCGCTACGCCTGGCGGGGAGTTCGCGGGACGGGCGCCGAACTGTATGGGAAACGCGGCGATTATGGTGGGCGGTGCTAACGTATTCACCACGCGTCCTACGAATACCGGGAGTTGCAGCAACTATGGCCAAGCAAATCATCACGGTGCTCACCGACGACCTCGACGGTGGGGAAGCCGACCGCACGATCGAGTTCGGGCTCGACGGTGTGAATTACACCATCGACCTGTCCGAGAAGAACGCCGGCAAGCTCCGCAAGGGACTCGAACCCTATTTGACGGCCGCTTCCCGAGTCGGCCGCACCAGCGGTAACGGGCGTATCGCCTCGCGCGCCGCGGCCGCACCGAGCCGGACGAACCGCGATCAGAACCAGGCCATCCGGGAGTGGGCCACCAAGAACGGCTACGAGGTGTCCGAACGAGGACGTATCCCTGCCTCGATCATCGAGGCCTTCCACGCCAAGCGCTGACCGGCGGGCGCTATTTCCCGGAATGGGATTTCGGGTCGCGGGACACCATTTCGGCGGTGACCGCCGCAACCGGGCGAGCGCCGCACGAACCGCTCGCCGAGCGGGAAGATCCCGCGGCGCGAGATACTGTCGGTCGTGACGATCAAGGCGCTGATCTTTGACTTCGACGGCCTGCTGATGGACACGGAGACCACGCTGCTGGAGAGCTGGCGCTGGGAGTGGCGGCGGCACGGCCTGGAACTCGACCCGGCCGGCTTCTTCGCCGATCACGGCGGCGACGCGAACGAGCCGCGCTACCTCGCCCTTTCCGCGGCGGTCGGACCGGCCTACGACCGCGAGACCAGCTATGCGCTGCGGCAGGCATACCGGGCGCGGCTGAATGCGGCGTTGGAGCCGTCCCCGGGCATCGTCGACTGGCTGGACCGGGCGGCCGAGATCGGGCTGCGGCTGGCGGTGGCGAGCAGTTCCGCGCTCGGCCACGTCGGTGCGATGCTGCAGCAGGCCGGGCTGCGGACCCGGTTCGAGGTGCTGGCGACCGGCGAGGAGGTGGCCGCGCACAAGCCCGACCCGGCGGTCTACCGCCTTGCGCTGGACCGGCTGGGGCTGCCCGCGGCGGAGGCGGTCGCGTTCGAGGACACCGCGCACGGCGTGCTGGCCGCGCGGGCGGCCGGGCTGCGCTGCGTGGCGGTGCCCAACCCCCATGTGCACCGTTCCGTCATGTCGGCTGCCGACCTGGTGCTGGCCAGCGCCGCGGAGATGACGCTGGACGCCGTCCTGAACAGCCTGGACCCACCGGGCCGCCGCTGACCGGCGTCCACCCACAGTGGTCGTTCCGGTCGCCGACCGGGGTTCAGGCCCCGGGGCGGGACGCGGGCAGGCTGGTCAGCAGCGCGGGCAGGCCGGCCATGTCGGCGAAGGTGTGCGTCGCGCCGGCGTCGAGCAGCACCCGCGGGGCATTGTGCGACGGGCTCAGCGGTGGGCAGTAGCCGAAGACCGTGGCGCCCGCGACCACTCCGGCGCGGACCCCGGTCGGGGTGTCCTCGACAACGGCGGTACGGGCCGGGTCGACGCCGAGAGCAGCGGCAGCGGCCAGGTAGACATCGGGAGCGGGCTTGCTCCGGGGCGTCTCCATCCCGCTGAAGATCTTGCCGGCGAACACGGTGTCCAGGCCGACCTTGGCGAGCTGCAGCTCGACCTTGTGCCGGTCGGCGCCGCTGGCGCAGGCCAGGTTGCCCCGGTAGATCCGGTCGACCTCCCGGGCGGCGGCGACCGCGCCGGGAATCGGCAGCAGATCCCGCGCGAGGGCGTCGTTGCGGCGCTTGCGGAAGTCGCCGAGCCACTCGTCGGTCACGGTGAAGCCGGTGTGGGCGGTGATCACGGCAGTCTCGTCGCGCAGCGCACGGCCGACGAAGAGCCGGAAGCAATCCGCCTCGGAGACCGGCCAGCCGAGTTCGTGCAGCATCCCCCGGAGCACGGTGTTGGTGATGCGTTCGGAGTCGACGAGCACCCCGTCGCAGTCGAAGAGCACGGCGTCGAACGGCAGCTCGGCGGTTTCCAGCATGGCGGTGACCATAACCGTAGGCGAATCCCGGCGGCCATGACCGAGCGCACACCGGCGGACGATCGGGCCGGCACCGGCGCGCGCTTCGGATCGTGCGATCCTCACGGCATGACGGCAGAGGCGGTTGTCTATCCCCGACGGTTTCGGGCCGCGCCGCGGCGCAACGAGCGGCTGGCACGCCCGCTGCGGCTGGTGAGCCGGGTGACGGCGGTCGACGAGCGGGTGCTGGACCGGATCGGGCGGCGGATGCTGGCCCGCGACGAGGTCGGCGCGCGGCTCGCGGAGGCGATGCGCCGCCGCGGTCCGGGCCGGGTCACCCGGGCCCAGTTCGGGCAGGCCCTGGCCGGCGGGGTCGACACGGTGGCCGGGGCGCCGGCGGCGCTGCGCCAGTTCTTCGCGGTGGTCGACGACGTGCCGGGGTGGGTGGACTTCGAGCTGGTGGAGCGGGGCGGCCGGTTCTCCCGGCGGTTGGGGCGCACGGCCGGCGACGTGCTGACCGCCCTGTCCCTGATCGGTGGGTACCGCTTCGGTGGCCCCGCCGATCTGCTCGTGGCCACCGGCGGGCTGGTCGGGCCCGGCGCCATGCGGCGGCTCGGCGAGACCCAGAAATGGACCACCGCGGTCGCGCAGCCCGGCGGGCTGCGGCGGGCCGGCGAGGGCTTCCGACTGACCGTCCACGTGCGGGCCATGCACGCTCTGGTCAATCACGAGTTCGAGCGCAACGGCCGGTGGGACGTCGAGCGGTGGGGCCTGCCGATCAACCGGGCCGACCAGGCGGCCACGCTCGGCCTGTTCAGCAGCACGCTGCTGTTGGGTGCGCGGGCCCTGGGCTGGGTCGTGACCCGCGAGGAGTCCCGCGCGGTGATGCACCTGTGGAAGTACGTCGGGTGGCTGATGGGTGTCGACGAGGACTGGCTGTTCGACACCGAGCGGGAGCAGAACGTCTTCAACTACCACGTGCTGTGTGCCCAGGGCGACGTCACGCCGGCGGGTGCCGCCCTCGCGGCGGCCCTGGTCGACGGGCAGCGCACCCTGGACCGCGGCCGGTTCAGCGACCTGCGGGGCCGCTACGCCCGGCTGCGGCTGCTGAGCCTGCTGCGCTATTTCCTGCGCAAGGAGAGCCTGCGCGACCTCGGCCTGCCGGTCACGCCCGCGTGGGTGATCCCGCCGGTGGTCGCGGCCAACCTCGTCCGGTCCGGTGTGGTGGCCCGCACCCGTGCCGGGCGGCGCCGGCTGGAACGCGCGGGCGACGCCTTCGCCGTGGCCGACCGGCGCCGGCTGCTCGGCACCGCGCCGGCGGAGATCGCGGATCTGCCCTGAGCCGCCGGGTCCCCGCTCAGCCCACCCTGGTGGGCCGGGTCGAGGGTTCCCATTGCGGCGGGCTGGCCGCGATCGCGTCGCGCAACGTGGCGTACCGCACGGTCTCCACCGGTCGTCCGGTGGCGACGCCCACGGCGAACTTGACCAGCCGGTCGCGCAGGTAGCCGACGTTGGCGTCGCCGTCCTCGTTCTCCGAGTGCGGTCCACGCACGAACACCAGTTCGGCGTGCCGGCCGGCCCGGCGGTAGGCGCTGTACGCCGACAGCGGGCCCTGGTATTCGTCCCAGATCCCGCGCCCGATGAAGGTGGCCGGCCAGTCCCCGATCCCGGCGAGCGGCTCGGCGGTCGGCTGGAAGATGGTGTGGTTCACCTCCGCCTGCGCGGCCGCGTCGATCAGCGTCTCCGGGTTCTCGAACGGCAGCCCCCAGAGCGCGGAGAGCATCATCGCGCCGCGGATGTTGCGGTGTCCCCAGGCCGGCGAGCAGGGCCGGCCAGGGGTGTCCCAGGCACACCAGCGGTGCAGGTTCGCATCCATCGCCCACTGCGTCGCCCACCCGCCTTGGCTGGCGCCGCCGAGCAGGATCGGCATGGTGGCGGCCAGCGCGGGGTCGCCGAGCATCTGCCGGGCCGCGGCGGTCCCGGTACGGCCGGTGCCGTCCGGGCCGAGCGCCCGCAGCCCGGTCCCGTCCCGCAGCGCGTCGATCGCCCGCAGCATGTCCAGGCCCTGTTGCAGGGTGTTGTCGGCGCTGATCCCGCCGGAGACGCCGTGGCCGCGCTTGTCGAAGGTGAGCACGTCGAAGCCGGCCCGGTGCAGCGCGTTCAGGTATTCCCGCCACTGCCGCGCGCCCCATTTCTCGGTGCCGGCGGACGGGTACGGCACGCGGGCCAGGCTGTCGGTGTAGAGCGGGTCGGCGGGATCCTGTACGGCGGTGGTCTCGATGGTGCGGCCGCCGAGGAGGACGGCCAGCGCCCGGACCGGGGCGCCGGCGGGGTCCGGCACGCCGGCGCCGCGCAGGTACCAGCCGCGCAGCCGGACCGGGCCGATGATCTTACGGTTGATCGACTCGTACGGTTCGGCGGGCACGGTGAACTCGACGGTGTAGCTGTCCTTCTCCGCCGCGGCGATGCCCTCCCGGTACGGAGCCTTGCCGAAGTATGCCGGACGGCGGATGTCGTGCAGGTCCACGGTCGCGGCGAGCGGGTCGATCGCACCCACCGGATCGATCGTCCCGGTGGCCCGGAACTGTTCCGGTCGGTACGCGCCGGCCTGGGTCAGCGCCGGGCACGGCGGCGCGGCGCGGCACTTGTCGAGTTGCCGCAGCGACGCCGCGAACGAGAACTCCCGTACCCGGTAGTCCCCGTCGTAGCCGGCCGGGGCCGGTTCGATCCAGCTGAACGGCAGGCACACCCGGCCGGACCCGGCGTCGTCGACGGCGTACCCGGACACCGGCTCGTTGCGGGGGTAGCCGACGGCCGCCGTGCAGTCGGTGGGTGGCACGGCATCGCGCTCGTCCGCCGGCGGGTCGGCGGACCGCCCGCAGGCGAAGGTCAGGGCGAGCAGGACGGCGGCGGCCGCCCGGTGGGCACGCGATCGCACGGAACCTCCCTCGACGGTCAGCCGGCCGCGGCGGCCATCGCGGCCGCGAACTGCGCCGGGGTGAGCCCGAGCCGGAACAGCTTGCGGGTGTTGACGAGCAGGGCGGTGGCCACCTCCCGGGGCAGCGCCTGATCCCACATCAGCGTGAAGGCGGGCGCGCCGGTGGCCAGCCGGTGGACGTCCCGGACGAAGCCGGCGTCCGGGCGGCCGGCCAGGTACGGTTCCAGGTCGCGGACCGCCGGCACCTCGCCCGCCTGCAGCAGACCGTCCAGGTAGGCCGGCGACGTGACGGTCCGCAGCAGGAACTCCACGGCCTCGGCCCGGTGCGGCTCGCCCGCCCGGACCGAGAAGTAGTTGGCCGGTACCCCGACGACGTCGGCCGGGTCGCCGGTCCCGCCCGGCACCGTGGGGAACGGCACCCAGCCGAGGTCGCCGGCGGCGAAGGCGGGGTTCGTCCGCAGCTGGTTGCCGTATTCCCAGCTGCCCATGAGCTGCATCGCGGCCCGGCCGTCGCCGAGCTGGCGGGTGGTGGCGCCGCCGTCGTAGGAAAGCGTGGCGGCGTCCGCACCGAACGCGCCGCGGCGGACCAGCAGCTGGGTCATCTCGGCCGCCTGCAGCAGCGCCGGGTGCCGCCAGGCGCCGGGCCGGCCGGCCGCGATGCCGGTGAACACGCCCGGACCGCCCAGCCGGTCGGTGAGGTAGGCGAGGTACATCAGCGCGGGCCACCCGGCGGCGCCGGCCAGGGCGATCGGCGTGATCCGGCGGGCCCGGAAGGTGTCGACGGCGGTGAGCAGCTCGGCGAAGGTGCGCGGCGGCGTCAGGCCGGCGTCCGCGAACAGCCGCTTGTGATAGAAGAGCAGGACCGGTTGGACGCCGGTCATCGGCAGGCCGTACTGGCGGCCGCCGACCTGCCCGCCGGCCAGCACCGTGCCGAGGACGGTCGAGGCCATCGCCGGATGCCGGGACAGGTCGTCGGTGAGATCGGCGACGGCGCCCGCCCGTACCGGTCCGGCCAGCCCGGCCCCGCCCCAGGTCTCGAAGATCCCCGGCGCCGCGGCGCCGGTCAGCGCCGGCCCGGACAGCAGGTCCTTGTAGGCCTCGTTGGCGTAGGTCGAAAGCTCGATCCGGGTGCCGGTGTCCCGTTCGAAGCGGTCGGCGCACTCCCGCAGGCCGGGGTTGCTGTCCACGGTGTCCAGCGCCCAGACGTGGATGGTCCCGGGAGCCGCGGCCGGGGTCGGCGTGCCCGGCAGGCGCAGCCCGAGCCGCGGGCCGACCGCGGTCAGCACGGTGACCACGGCGATCAGGGCGGCGGCGGCCGCGCGGGCCCGGCGCCGGCGGCGGGCCAGGCGGTGCCGGATCCCGCCGAGGGTGCCGGCCGGCGCCGGCGGCAGGGCCTCCCCCGCGTCGGCGAGGGTCCGGGCGAGTCGGTCGACGAGCACGTCGTCGTCGGTCACAGCGTCACCCGCGCCAACTCGCCGTACGTGCGCAGCCGCTGCCGCAGCGACTGCAGCGCGCGGGTGTACCGGCTGGACACCGTGCCGCGCGGCTCGCCGGACATCGCGGCGATCTCGTCGAATGTGTACCGGTACAGCACGTGGAGCACGACGACGGTGCGTTCGGGCCGGCGCAGGCCGTGCAGCGCCGTCCACAGCTCCGGGTCGGTCACCTGCCGGCCGGCGGGGTCGTCGGCGTACCGGTCGGTGACCTCGACGGGCACTTCCCGATGCCAGCGCCGCCAGCGGCTGACGTTGCGGGTCACGATGACCCGCCGGGCGTACGCCTCCGGGTCGCCGCGCACGCCGGGCCAGCGGCGCCACACCTCGACCACCGCGATCTGCGCCAGGTCGTCGGCCTCGGCCGCGCTGCCGCAGATCAGGTACGCGAACCGGCGCAGCGAGTCCAGCCTGGTGCGTGCGAACTCCTCGCCGTCGCCCCCGTCGGAGTCCATCGCCCACCCCCTCAGCGGCAAGACGCGAGTGGCACCCGATGTGCTGCATTGTCGGCCGTCTTTCTGCCGGCACCAACTACCGTTGCATCCGCGGATCCTGGGTGGGGTCGGCATACATCCGGGGACAGCCGCGGCGGGTGGCGTCGGGGCGCAGCTCGAAGTGCCAGGATTCGTTGCGGTAGATCTGGCACAGCCCGTACCGGGCGCCGTTTCCGGACAGCCAGGCGGCGGCGTCGACGGACCCGATGTCCACCGCGTCGCCCGACACGTGCGCGGACTTGTCCGGGGTGGAGACCCATCGGGCCGCTTCCGCCGCCGAGCCGTACTTCGCGACCGCCTCGCGCAGAAGCTGATTCTGGTACGCCGGGGAGCGCCAGCCGCTGTTGACGGAGAACCCGACGCCGTGGCCGGCCGCGTCCTTCGCCGCCGCGCGCACGGCCCGCAGCAGCGCGGGGTCGAGGTTGGCCACGCCGGGGTACTCGTCGTCGTACACCGTCGCGCCGTCCGGAAGGACACCGTCGGCCTCGGTGACCGCACCGTCCTGGCCGCCGGTGACCCAGGACGACGCGGACGGGGAGGCCAGGAGTCCGATGATCGCGGCCGCGGCGACGACCAGGGCGGCGGCGGGCCGGAGAGTCCTGCGGGATCTGGTTCGTGCGTCCGTTCGACTCATCCGCCCAGTCAAGGCAGCGCGGTGTTGTCACCCCGTATGTGGTTTTTGATACGCCGGCGATATCCGCGGGCTCCTAGCATCGGGAGCATGCGTGTGCTGTTGGTCGAGGACGAGCCCTACATGGCGGAGGCCATCCGCGATTGGTTGCGGCTGGAAGCGATCGCGGCCGACATCGCCGGCGACGGTGACACCGGTCTGGAGCTGCTGAGCGTCAATTCCTACGACATCGCCGTGCTCGACCGCGACATCCCGGGGCCCTCCGGCGACGAGATCGCGGCCCGCATCGTCGCCTCCGGCAGCGGCATGCCGATCCTCATGCTCACCGCCGCCGACCGGCTCGACGACAAGGCCACCGGGTTCGAGCTCGGCGCCGACGACTATCTCACCAAGCCGTTCGAGCTGCGGGAGCTGGTGCTCCGGCTCAGGGCACTCGACCGCAGGCGCAGGCACAACCGCCCGCCGGTACGCGAGATCGCCGGCCTGCGCCTGGATCCGTTCCGCCGCGAGGTGTTCCGCGACGGCCGCTACGTCGCGCTGACCAGGAAGCAGTTCGCCGTGCTCGAGGTTCTCGTCGCGGCCGAGGGCGGGGTCGTCAGCGCCGAGGAACTGCTGGAGCGAGCCTGGGACGAGAACGCCGACCCGTTCACCAACGCCGTCCGGATCACCGTCTCGGCCCTGCGCAAACGGCTCGGCGAACCCGGGATCATCGCCACCGTGGCGGGCGTCGGCTACCGCATCGACGGCGCCGGGGGCCGGCCGTGAACGGGATCGTGGACCGGGCGGCCGGCCTGAGCGTTCGCCTCAAGCTCACCCTCAGCTACGTGGGGCTTCTGCTGCTCGCGGGTGGCCTGCTGCTCGCCGTGGTGTGGGTGTTCCTGCTGCGTTACGTGCCCGAGGTGATCCAGACCGGGCCGGACGTGCCGCAGCCGGGAACGGGCGGCCGCCAGCGGTCGGTGCCCACCGGCATGTTCATCCCGAACCGCTCCGACCTGTGGCGCGCCTTCGCCCCGAACGCGGGTGCCGCGCTGGCGTTCCTGCTGTTGTTCGGGGTGGTGGGCGGGTGGATCCTGGCCGGCGGCATGCTCGCGCCGCTGACCCGGATCACCCACGCCACCCGCCGGGCCGCGGCCGGATCGCTCTCCCACCGGATCCAGCTGGAGGGCCGCCAGGACGAGTTCCGGGAGCTCGCCGACGCGTTCGACACCATGCTCGCCCGGCTCGAAGCGCACGTCGCCGAGCAGCAGCGGTTCGCGGCGAACGCCTCCCACGAGCTGCGTACGCCGCTGGCGGTCACCCAGACACTTCTCGAACTGGCCCGCAAGGACCCGCACCGCGACCCCGGCGAACTCGTCGACCGCCTGCAGCTCGTCAACGCCCAGGCGATCGACCTCACCGAGGCGTTGCTCCTGCTCAGCCGCGCCGACCAGCGGTCCTTCGCGCGGGACCCGGTCGACCTGTCGCTGATCGCGGAGGAGGCCGCCGAAACGCTGCTGCCGCTCGCGGAGAAGCGCGGGCTCACCATCGAGACCTCGGGTGACATCGCCTCCACCGCCGGCTCCCATCCGCTCCTGCTGCAGATGACGACCAATCTCGTGCACAACGCGATCGTCCACAATCTGCCGGACCAGGGCACGGTGCGGGTCACGACCGGCGCTCATCAGCAGGCCGCGGTGCTCACCGTCGAGAACACCGGCGAGCACCTCCCGCCGTCGCTGGTCGCCACGATCGTCGAGCCGTTCCAGCGCGGCACCGCCCGGATCCGCGACGGGCACGCGGGTGTCGGCCTCGGCCTGGCGATCGTCAAGAGCATCGTCGAGGCTCACGACGGAACCCTCACCCTCACCGCCCGGCCCGGCGGCGGGCTCCGGGTGACCGTACGGCTGCCCGCCGCACCAGCGGCGCGACGGGCAGCCGGGTCGGTCAGGTCGTCTTGAACTGGGCGATCACGGTCGCCCCGTCGGTCGTCGCGATGCCGACCTGGTAGCAGACCCCCTTGGTCTTCGGCGTCTGCCAGTTGTAGACGTACTGGCCCGCCGTGGTGTCGTAGCGGAGGCTGGTGTTCCCGGCCGCCGTGACCTCGATGGCGTCCGGTGTCGCGCCGGGGTCGCAGTTGTACTGCCGCACCGAGATCGGCGCGACGATGCTCGTGGCCGTGGCCTCGGCGCCGCCCGCGAAGATCTCGAACTTGACCGGCACCGTGCTGCCGCCCTTGACCGTGTTGAGCACGCGGTTCATGTCCACCGGCTGGTAGAGCCCGCGGATCGTGCGGCGCACGGTCACCTGGAACGAACCCCGGGCGGTGTTGCCGGCCCGGTCGGTGGCCGAGCAGCTCACCTCGGTGGTGCCGATCGCCAGGGTGCTGCCCGAGGCCGGCGTGCAGGTCACCGGCACGGACCCGTCGACGACGTCGGTCGCCCCGGGCCGGAAGGTGACCGGCGCCCCGTCCGCACCGGTGGCCGTGACCAGCATGTCCGCCGGCAGCACGAGCGACGGTGCGGTGGTGTCCCGGACGGTCACCCGGATGGTGGTGCCGGCGGTGTTGCCGGCCGCGTCCGTGGCCGTGCAGGTCACGGTGGTGGCGCCGACCGGGAACGTGCCGCCCGCGGCCGGGGTGCAATGCACCGGGACCGCGCCGTCGACCAGGTCCTCGGCGGCCGGCGTGGCGAACCGGACGACGGCGCCGTCCGGCCCGGTCGCCTCCGCGTCGACGCCGGCCGCCGGGGCGATGGCCGGCGGGGTGGTGTCCACCACGGTCACCTTGAACGTCTGGCTGACCGTGTTGTCCGAGCTGTCGCCGGCCGTGCACGTCACGGTGGTGGCGCCGAGCGGGAACGCGCTGCCCGACGGCGGCGCGCAACTCGGGGTGACCGCACCGTCCACGGTGTCCTGCGCGGTGGCCGCCGGATAGGTCACCTTCGCACCGTGGCCCGACGTCGCCTCCGCGGTGACGTCCGCCGGCACCGCCAGCACGGGCGCCTGGGTGTCCCGGACCGTGACGTCGAACGCGCGCCGCGAAGTGTTGCCGTGCCCGTCCTCGGCCGAGCAGGTCACCGTCGTGGTGCCCAGCGCGAAGGTGGCGCCCGAGGCCGGGGTGCAGCTGACCGGCGTGGGCCCGGACACCGCGTCGACCGCACCGGGTTTCTGGTAGCTGACCGCGGCGCCGGCGCCGGAGGTGGCCTCGACGCCGGTGATGTTCGCGACCGGATCGATGACCGGCCCGGCGGTGTCCACGACGGACACGGTGAACTGGCCGGTACCGGTGTTCCCGGCCGCGTCCGTGGCCTTGCACCGTACGGTCGTGTCACCGAGCGGCAGGGTCGCCCCGGACGGCTTGTCGCAGCTGACCGCCGGGTGCGCGGGATTGTCGTCGTCGGCGGACGCGGTGTAGGTCACCGCGGCGCCGCCCGCCCCGGTGGCTTCGACCGTGAACGGGCCGGGCAGATGCAGCACCGGCGGCGTGGTGTCGCAGTTGACCACGGTCGCCGACACCGCCAGGGTCGTCGCGCGGTTGACCGAGCCGGCGACCGCGGCGAGCCCCACCGACCCGGTGACCGGGCCGGCCGTCGCGGCGGCGAGCCGCACCGAGAGTTCGACGGCTCCCACGACGGCCGTGTTGGACAGCGAGGACCAGTTCGACGGCAACGTGACGGTGCCGATGCCGCCGCCGGCCGGCGACGTGCTCACGCCGGGCCCGGTCGCACCGGTCACGGACACCGACACGGTGGCGCCGTTCGCGAAGACGTTCGGCCCGGAGGTGCCGCCGTTGCGCTGGATGCCGACGAGGGCCGGTTTGGTGACGGTGGTGCCGGCACACACCGTGCCGAAGCTCAGCCCGTTGCCGGTGATCGGCGTGAGCCCGTCGCCGTCGGCGACGACGTTGTCGGCCCGGGCGGCCGGCGTCGCCCCGAGGATGAGGGCCGCCGCGCCGAACGCGACCACCCGAGTCCATTGTCGATGTAAACGCATGAAACGACCCCTCGGGTGAAAAAAGCGACAAGACCCACTAAGTATGGACTCGATGGGGCGTTCGCCCGGAGATCGCCGCAGCGCGACAGGTCGTCTTTCAGGATCGAAACGGCTGACCGGAAGTACCGGTTCCCTCGCCGGGTGCGCACGTGCTGGACTACCACCACCCGGAACAGAGAGGCCTACGCCGCATGAATACGCCCGTCCTGGTCACCGGCGGCACCGGGTTCGTCGCGAGCCACCTGGTCAGGCTGCTGCTCGAGCGCGGCTACGCGGTGCGCGCGACCGTGCGGGACCGCACCGCCGTCGCGAAGGTCGAACCCCTGCGGCGGCTCGCCGAGGCTGGGCCCGGCCGCCTCGACCTGTTCGAGGCCGACCTGACTCGGCCGGGCTCGTTCGACGCGGCCGTCGACGGCTGCCGGTTCGTCTTCCACGTCGCCTCGCCGTTCCTCATGCCCGAGCAGATCCGCGACGGCCGGCGCGACGTGGTGGAGCCGGCCGTGCACGGCACACTCAATGTCATCGGGAGCGTCAACCGGGCCGCCTCGGTCGAGCGCCTGGTGCTCACCTCGACCGTGGGCGCGATCTTCGGCGACTACATCGACGTCCTCGACATGGCGGACCGGACGCTCACCGAGAAATACTTCAACACCACGAGCACTGTGGAGAACAACCCGTACCACTACGCCAAGACCGCCGCCGAACGGCAGGCGTGGGACGCGGCCCGGGCCCAGGACAGGTGGAGCCTGGTGACCGTCAATCCCGGGCTGATCCTGGGGCCGTCGCTGAGCCCCGAGTCCGACTCGGGCAGCCTCTTCCTGATGAACGAGCTGATGAGCGGCTACTTCTTCTACGGCGCGCCGAACTTCAGCTTCACCTTCGTCGACGTCCGGGACGTCGCGACCGCGCACCTGCACGCCGCGGAACGCGAATCGGCGGCCGGCCGGTACATCCTGGCCCGGCCGGAGATGGTGTCCTTCGCCCGGATGGCGAACATCATCCGCGATCGGTATCCGGCCCGCCTGCTGCTTCCGCGCCACTCGGTGCCCGACTGGGCGGTACGCCTCCTCGGCCCCCGCTTCGGGCTGACCCAGGACTACATCCGCAAGCATCTCGGCATCCGGTTCGCGGTGGACAACCGGCGCAGCGTCGACGAGCTCGGCATCGCCTATCGCCCGGTCGAGGAGACCGTCCTCGACCACTACGAGTCGTGGCGTGCGCGACGGGCAGGGTCGCGCCGAGTCTCCGCCGCCGGCGAGGCGTTCAGTCCAGCCCGGCGGTGATCGTCCACTCCCACCGGACCCGGTTTCAGCCGGCGAGGCCGTACACGCGGCGCGCGGTGCGGGAAAACACGTCGGCCTGTTCGCCGGGGGTGCGGTCGCGCAGCGCCTGTCGCCACGCGCCGGTCAGCTCGGCCGCGTCGGTCCACAGCTTCTCGACCGGCAGGTTGGTGCCGAACATCGCCCGGGCCGAGCCGAACATCGCGAGGACCTCGTCCGCCACGAAGCGAAGCAACTCGGGGTCGACCCGGTGGACGAAGGTTCCCTGACCGGTCAGTTTGACCACCACGTTCGGGCAGGCGGCCAGCTCGCGCAGGCCGGCCCGCCATTCGGCGACGACCGACGGATCCGTACGGTCGGTCAGCATCCCCGCGTGCACCAGCACGAATCGCACGCCCGGGTGCTCGGCGACGAGCGCGGCGGCGGCCGGCATCTGGCCGGGAAACACCTGCAGTTCGAAGAGCCGGCCCAGGTCGCGGTGCGCCGCGATGTTCCGGCGGAAGACCGGGTCCGTCATCCGGTCGGGGCCGTCGGCGAAACGAAACTCCGGGCGCTCGTGCCAGTGCAGCTGCAGGCGGGTGCCCACCACCAGCGAACTGATCGACTGTTGGGCCCGCATGACCTCGACGGCGTCCTCGGCGAACAGGTCCGCGCAGGCCACCACCGCCATCGGCCACCCGGTCTCGGCGCGCAGCCGCGCGATCCAGCGGACCTCGTCCAGAACGCGGTCCATCGGCCAGTTCGGCTGCACGTAGACCGACGCCCCGATGCCGGCCGAGACCGCGTCGCGCACATACTCCTGGATCGGATAGTCACGCCGGAGCGGTTCGTACCGGCCGAAGATCCGCGGGACCATCGGGCCGGACAGCCACGGCAGGTCCGCCCGGCGCCAGACGTGGTGGTGGGCGTCGACGATGTCGCCGGCGTAGAGCGGGCCGTCAGGCATGGGTGTCCCTTCGCCGGGCGGGGGTGCGGGCGAACCTCCCGCGCACCGCGGTGAGCGCCGTGCCGAGGTCCCGGACCCCGGTCAGCGAGTCGAGGTCGGCGAGCACCGCGGACATCCCCCGGGTCAGCGGCCGGTAGGCGGGGTCGCAGGCGAGCGGGGACCACCAGCTCAACCGGTACGCGAGCAGGGCGAGCCGGCGGGTGGCCTCGATCATCGCCGTGCAGTCCCCACGTTCGAGCCCGTCGGAGAGGACGAGCACCAGGGCGCCCCGGGCCATGGTCGCGAAACGCTCGAGGAACGCCCGCAGGCTCGCGCCGATCACGGTGCCCCCGTCGGCGTCCAGCACCACGCGGGCCAACGAGGCGAGCGCGGTGTCGACGCCGGGGACACGCAGGTGGGGGGTCACCCGGGTGAGCCGGGTGCCGAACGTGAAGACCTCGGCCCGGGCGCAGGTGGCGACCACCGCGTGCGCGAACCGGAGATAGTCCGGACTGTACTGTTTCATCGAGCCGGACACGTCGACGAGCAGCAGCACCGGGCGCTCGACCCGCGGCCGGTGCCGCCGGCGCAGCCGCATGATCTCGCCGTGCGTGCGCCGGGCTTCGAGAGCGGTCGCCCGCAGATCCACCCGCTGCCGGCGCCCGCCGGGCCGGTGCCGCCGGGACCGGGTCGCCGGGACCGCACCGGGCAGCTCGCGGCAGATCTCCCGGATGAGCTCGTGCGCCCGGCGATCGGTGCCGGCGAAGCTCAGCGCGCCGTCGGGGCCGACGCCGCCGGCCGCGAGCCCGGCACCGCCGGCTTGATCGACGACGGCGCCGCCGGTTTCGTGCTCTCCCCCGCCGGCGGCCGGCCGGTCCTCGTGCTCCTCGCCGGCCCCGTCCGGCTCGCCGGCGCCGACCGGCGCGCCGAAGAACCGCCGGAACACCTCGTCGTAGCCGGGGCGATCGGATTCGGACGTCACCAGGGTCGCGGCACCGACCCAGTACAGCTGCCGCGTGGTCGACGGCGCGACGGCCTCGATGCCGGCGAAGAAGTCGGCCTGCTTGGTGGCCGGGACGCCGAGCCCGTGGTCGCGCAGCCCGCGCAGGAACCGGTACAGATGGTCCTGGGTGCGGGCGACCAGCAGCGGGCCGGGCCCGGCGGCCGGCTCAGTGGTCGTCATCGGCGAAGACCTCCACCGCGTGCGCCGCGACCAGGGCGCCGTCCTCGGCGTTCTTCAGCACGAGTCCCAGCGACGCACGCAGCGCGTCGGCCCACTCCGCGCCCTCGCCGGCGAGGGCGAGGGAGCCCTGGGCCCAGGCGACGGACTCGGCGATGCCGGGCCGTTTCAGCGGCCCCAGCGAACGGATGATGTTGACCGAGCGGACCAGCTGCGCGGCGCCGCGGGCGCTGAGCCCGGGCGTCCACGCCTCGACGATCGCTCGTTCGCGCTCCGGGTCCGGGAACGGTATCCAGTGGTAGAGGCACCGCCGCTTGAGGGCGTCGTGCAGTTCCCGGGTCCGGTTCGAGGTGAGCACGACCAGCGGCGGCACGGCCGCGGCGACGGTGCCGATCTCCGGGATGGTGATCCGGAACCCGTCGAGGAACTCCAGCAGGAACGCCTCGAACTCGCTGTCCGCCCGGTCGATCTCGTCGATCAGCAGCACGGCGCCGGTCCGGCTGCGCAGCGAGCGCAGCAACGGGCGCTCGATGAGGAACTCGGCGGCGTACAGGTCCGGGACGGCGCCGCCGTCGACCTCGGCGGACCGCAGGCTCAGTAGCTGCCGGGGGTAGTCCCATTCGTAGAGCACCTGCGCGACGTCGATCCCCTCGTAGCACTGCAGCCTGATCAGTTCGCGGCCGAGGGCGTCCGCCAGGACGTACGAGATCTGCGTCTTGCCGACCCCCGGCTCGCCCTCGAGCAGCAGCGGGCGGCCGAGCGCGATCGCGAGACGTACGGCGGTCAGCAGGCCCTCGTCGGCGAAGTAGTTCCGGTCGCGCAGTTGCCGGCTGATCGTGTCGTGGTCGGGCAGCATCAGCCGGCCGGCCCGCCGCCGCGCCGGGCGTCGAGTCCGCGCAGGACCGACTCCGGGGTGAACGGCATCGTGGTCAGCCGCACGCCGCAGGCATCGAAGATCGCGTTCGCGATCGCCGGGATGGGCCCGTTCGCGGTCATCTCCCCGATGCCCTTGGCGCCGAACGGCCCGTCCGGCGCGGGACGCTCCAGGATCACGCTGGTCTGGACCGGGATCTCGGCCGGCCCCGGCATAAGATACTCACAGAAGTCGATCGGACCGTGCGCCCGCGACGCCGGATACCCGGGCTCGGTCGACTCGAAGACGGCGTGCGAGACCCCCATCCAGGCACCACCCTCGACCTGCTGGGTGACCATCGCGGGGTTGAGCGCCCGGCCGATCTCGTACGCGTTGTGCAGCCGCAGCACGGTGACCACGCCGGTCTCGTCGTCGACCTCGACATCGGCGACGGTGCAGGCGTGGGCCTGGCAGGAATCCGGATCCATCTCGCCGGTCTCCGGCACCGGGTAGCTGCGCTCCTTGAGGAAGATGCCCCGCCCGGAGATGGTCCGGCCCTGCTTGAAGTGGGCGGCCAGGGTGATGTCCCGGACGTGGATCCGGGTGGCCGGGCTGCCCTTGAGCCGGACGTAGCCCGTACCGTCGGTCTCCAGGTCGTCCGCGTCGGCCTCCAGCTCGTCCGCCGCCACCCGGAGCATCACCTCGCGGGCCTCGCGGGCGGCCATGATGACGGCGTTGCCGACCCGATGGGTGCCGCGGCTCGCGAACGTGCCCATGCAGTGCGGGCCGGTGTCGGTGTCCGCGGTGTCCACGATGACGTTCGCCATCGGGATGCCCAGGGTCTCCGCCGCGCACTGCGCCACCACGGTCTTGAGCCCCTGCCCGAGGTCCACCGAGGAGAGGCTCACGACGAAGCCGCCCATGGTCGTCGCGTGGATGAGTGCCTGCGACGGGTCGCCGCCGAGGTTCATCCCGGTGGGGTAGTTGACCGAGGCGTACCCGCGGCCGTGCAGCAGGGTCATCCGCCGGCTCCTCTCGGGGTGGACGACGACATGGCTCGGTACTCCTCGGGCAGCTCGTGCCCGACGAGGGCGGCGGCCCGCTGGATGACCTCGATCAGCGCGGTGCCGGACGCCACCTTGCGATGGGCCTTCAGGTCGCCGTCGCGGTAGGCGTTGCGCAGCCGGAACTGCAGCGGGTCGAGGCCGAGCGCCCGGGCGATGCGGTCCATCTGGGACTCGATGGCGAAGTCGGCGATGGTGACGCCGAAGCCGCGCATCGCGCTCGACGGAGTCCGGTTGGTGTAGACGCAGTGGCAGTCGGCGTAGACGTTCGGAATCGTGTACGGGCCGGGCAGGTGCGCGGCCGCCTTTGTCGCGCCGTACGGCGAGTGCCGGGCATAGGCGCCGGCGTCCACGTACAGCATGATCTTGCGGGCGATGATCCGCCCGTCGGCCAGCACGCCGTCCTTGAGGTAGATGCGTTCGGCCGCGCGCGGCGACGAGACCTGCATCTCCTCCTCCCGGCTGTACACGAACTTCACCGGCCGGCCGGTGATGGTCGCCGCGATGCAGGCCAGCGGCTCGACCATGACGTCGACCTTGCCGCCGAAGCCGCCGCCGACCGTGCCGCCCTTGACCTGCAGGTCGGTGGGCGGCCGGTCGAGGATCAGCGCGGTGTTGTCCAGGGTGAAGAACGCGGCCTGGGTGTTGCTGTGGATGAGCAGCCGGCCGCGGTCCTGCGGCACCACGATGCAGCCGGTGGTCTCGGTCGGGGCGTGCTCGATCGGGGCCGAGCTGTAGCGCCACTCGAAGACGTGGTCGGCCCGGGCGAAGCCCTCCTCGACGTCGCCGAACCGGATCCGGCGCGCGTGGTGCCCCTCGAAGACGAAATAGTTGGTGCCCGCCCGCTTGATGATCGGCGCGTCCGGCGACAGGGCCTCCTCGACGTCGAGGACCGCGGGCAGTTCGGTGTAGCGGACCCGCACCCGGCTCGCGCCCTCGATCGCGGCGGCCTCCGAGTCGGCGACCACGGCCACGATCGGCTCGCCGGCGTAGCGGACCCGGTCCTCGGCGAGGACCGGCTCGTCGTCGGGTCCGATACCGATCAGCCGCAGCACGCCGTACCAGTTCGCCGGGACGTCGGCGTGGGTGATGACCCGCAGCACGCCCGGCACCCGCAACGCTTCGGAGCGGTCGACGTCGTCCAGGAGCGCGTGGTGGTGGACGGACCGGTGGATCTTGATGTGGGCCAGGTCGGGGAACGTCCGGTCCTCGAAGAACTCGGTGCGCCCGGTGACGTGGCCGAGCGCGTCCGAGCGCTGGACCGGGGTTCCGATGACGGTGAAGCGGGGCCGGTGCTCGTCCGGGAAGTACTCGGTCATCGGCGCGCGCCCTCCCCACGGCGGCGCCGGGCGGCGTCCAGGATCGCGCTGACGATCGGCTGGTAGCCGGTGCAGCGGCAGACGTTTCCGCTGATCGCCTCGGCGACCTCGGCGGTCGTCGGGTCCGGGTTGCGGGCCAGGAGAGCCTCGGCCGACATGATCATGCCGGGCGTGCAGAAGCCGCACTGGGTGGCGAACCCGTCGAGGAAGGCCTGCTGGACGTCGCTCAGCCGGGGGCCGTCGGCGAGCCCCTCGACGGTCGCGATCTCGGCGCCGTCGACGGTGGCCACCGGCACCAGGCAGGACACCACGGGCGCGCCGTCCAGCAGTACCGTGCACGAGCCGCAGGCGCCCTGGGCGCAACCCCGCTTGGCGCCGGTCAGTCCGAGTTGCTCGCGCAGGGCGAGCAGCAGCGTGGTCTCCGGCCTGGCCAGGAACGTCCGCTCGGCGCCGTTGACCCGGATGGTGGTGATCTTGGCGGACATGGTGGACGGTCCTTTCCCGTGGTCAGCGGCCGAGCAGCGCCCGGCGGAGGTGGACGGGGAAGACACGCGTGCGATACCAGGCGGAGGCGTAGGCGTCGTCGGCCGGTGCGATCTCGCTCAGGCCGGCCTGCCCGGCCGCCCGCACGGTGGCGTCGGTGAACGGCCGGCCGAGGAGGGCCGCCTCGACGGCGTGCGCCCGGACGACCCGGGCGCCGACCCCGCCGAGCGCGACGCGCGCGCCGGTGACGACGCCGCCGGACTCGGTGACGGTGGCCGCGACCGTGACGAGGGACGCGGAGTTGTGCCGGCGGCGGGCCGCCTTGAGGTATCTGAAGGTGCCGGGCGCGGTCGGCTCGACGGCGACGGCCGTGACGAGACCGGGCCGGGGACCGCCGGCGACGAGATCCTCGACCGGCAGCTCGACGGTCCCGCCCGGGTCGGCGAGCGTCGCCGTCGCGGCCAGGGCCACCAGCGC